>ENA-OQKW01000360-OQKW01000360.1-human-gut-metagenome-genome-assembly--contig:-NODE-360-length-11815-cov-3.748460_pt1 | contig 11815 bp, 9 predicted proteins | sample MGYA00242657_ERZ504815 | MGnify/ENA primary metagenome ERZ504815 (study PRJEB26092, sample SAMD00036404) | human gut metagenome | host: Homo sapiens | study: EMG produced TPA metagenomics assembly of... | reverse complement strand
GATTTGGACTATTATTTTATGTATGGTCCCGATTTTTATACCATGGTTGACAGATATACGGAATTGACCGGAAAATCCCCCATGCTTCCTCGTTTTGCAATGGGGTTGCATGTCGGTACTTATTCCGGTGGAACCTGGAAGAATGAAGAGATGACTTCCGATAAATATCCGCCTGCTTTATGTAAACGTTTGCGTGAGGAAGGAGTGCCTTTTGATTTGCTTTGGCTAGATTCTACTTGGAGACTGTTTAATACCACTTACGGAAATGGTGGTTGCTGTTTTGAATGGCGCAATACGTTCAAAGATCCGAAAGCTATGTTTGACAGTTGCTATGCGCAAAATGTAAAAATGGTGGGGCTTCATATCCGTTCTATATTAGATAATGGTCCTGAATATCATCTATTGGATAAGGCGCGTGAACAGGGAAACGTGCTGTATCCAGGAGCCAAGACAGAAGGGGTAGTGAATTTCTTTGATCCGAAAGCAGTAGATTGGTGGTGGGAGAACGGAGTAATGAAAGTCGCTTCTATCGGGGCTAAGTTTGTGAAAACGGATGTCGGAGGAACGATGGACCTGAAAGGACTTCATAATATTTTTCCTTTAGCTTATGCGGAGGCTCCCTATCGTAAATTTCAGGAATATAATAATATGAGGGGGTTGACACATACTCGTGAAGGTTATGCGGGAATTCAGCGTTATCCTTATATCTGGGCCGGAGATTGGGGGAGTGAATGGCAGTGGTTTGAACCGGTGATACGTGCAGGACTTAATATTGGTATGAGTGGTGTGGGTAACTGGACTCATTGCATGGGAGGATTTGAACAATATTCTCCTTACGATACAGAATTATATACTCGTTGGGTACAGTTCGGTATGTTTTCACCTATCGCCATGGTGTTCGGTATGGACCATCCCCGTTACCATGAACCTTGGACTTATGGTCCGGAGGCTTTGGCCAATTTCATCAAATATGATAGTTTGCGTTATACATTGATTCCTTATATTTATAGTAATGCCTATCAACTTTATAAAACGGCACGTCCCATGATGACTCCTTTAGTGATGGACTATCCTCAGGATGAGAATACTTATCAGCTGACACGTCAGTATATGTTCGGGCCATGGATGATGGTTTGTCCTGTCACTACCAAAGGTGCACTGAGCCAACATGTTTATTTTCCCGGTGGAGAATGGTTTGATTATGAAACCGGTGAGCGTTACGAGGGCCGTCAATATAAATCTTTTCTTACTCCGTTGGATGTGTTGCCTATCTATATAAAAGCCGGAGCTATTATTCCCATGCAACCTGTTATGCAGTGGGTAGATCAGCACCCTGTAGAGATGATAACATTGGATGTCTATCCGTCAGGCATTTCTTCTTATGAGATGTATGAAGATGATGGTATATCAATGGATTATCAAAAAGGGATTGGTTCATTGACCCGTTTTACCAGCAGGCTTGCTGATGATAGTTGGACGTTTACTGCAGATAAACCGGTAGGGAAGTACAAACCTGCCAAGCACACTTATCTAGTAAAGGCTTATTTGCAGAACGTTCCGCAATCTGTGATAGAAAATGGTAAATCGTTGCCCGTTCTTTCATCAGTTACAGATGCAGAGCGGAATACAGGCTGGTTTTATGATATAGAGCATAAACGTTTGTATGTGAAGACAGCCGGAGATAACCGTCAGAAAATTGAAATTGTGGTACAATAACTTAAAGGGATGATTCTATGAGAAAAATTATCGGTTTTCGCACTTTATGTGTAGGTTTGGGAATATGGGTGGGGACTGTTGTGGTTTCTGCTCAGGGGGAGTTCAAGGCATTACCTTGGAGTCAAAGTACTGCTTATAATTCTTATCTGATGCGTGATGTACATCGGCAGTTTGCATCCCGGCAGTTAGCCATTCAGCAAGCATTTACTTCTCCTGCCGGGATGCAGGAGTACCTGGAGGGTTGCCGTGAACGATATAAACAAATAGTAGGTACTTTTCCTGAAAAAGAGAATTTAAATGTTCAGGTGGTGGGGAAGATACAAGGTACCGGCTATCATATAGAGAAAATAATTTTGAAAGCAAGCCTGGCCGCTATGTCACAGCACATCTTTATATGCCGGAGAACATGACTGTTCCTGTTCCGGCAACATTGGAACTTTGCGGACATGGATTGAATGGTAAAGGTTCTTCGTCTCATGCCGCTATGCTGATGGCATCCAATGGTATTGCTGTACTAGTGGTAGATCCCATAGGCCAGGGAGAACGGTTGCAACTTATTGATAGGGAAGGAAAACCACTGACACGGGGGGCTACCACGGAACATACCTTACTGAATGCGGGCTTTAACTTGCTTGGTACTAGTTTGGCGGCACAGGAATATTGGGATAATCATCGGGCTTTGGACTATTTATTGACTCGTAAGGATATTGATCCGGAGCGTATCGGAGTATATGGATCTTCTGGTGGTGGTACTCAGACCGCTTATTATATAGGTTTGGATCCCCGTGTAAAGGTAGCGGCCATTTGTAGTTTCTTTTCTACCCGAGAACGTACTATGGAGTTGCAAGGTCCTTCCGATGGTTGCCAACATATACCATACGAAGGGCGTGAACAACTGGAAGTACCTGATTTTGCTTTAATGATGGCTCCACGGCCTTTATTGATTTTAAGCGGTAAATATGATTTTGCGATTTATGGGGTGCACAACAAGGGTTTGCTGAATTACAACAGTGCTATAAAGTATTGGGAGTTCCCGAAAAGGTGGATATGCTGACAGTAGAAACAGGGCATGGACTTGGAACTGAAAAAAGGCAAAAGTTGGTCAGTTGGTTCAAGCGTTGGCTGAAAGATGATCAATCTCCGGTGAAGAAATCGGCACAAGACCGTTTCCGGTTGTCTGATATGCTTTGTACGACTAAAGGACAGGTGAATGTATCTATGCCTGGAGCACTCAGTATTATGCAGGAAAATGTGAATCAGCTGGATGAGTGGGCTTCCAAGCGTGAGGCGTTTCTTTCGAAAGGAAAGAAAACTGTCCAAGCAAAGATGCTGGATTTGTTAGGTCTTAAAGGTCTTCCTGACCATAAAATAAGAATTGAGGCAACCGGACATGATTCAATGCGTGAATATGAACAATATAAGTTTCAGCTTATAAGGGAAGGGGAGATGCCTGTTCCTTGTATTCTTATCATGCCGTCCAGAGCGAATGCTGATTCTCCTGTTGAGTTAAGGTTACAGGAAGAGGGAAAAGGAACTTATTTGAGTGAATATGCGAATTTTGCTGCTGCCTTGACGGAAGGAAAAATCTTGTTGTTGGCAGATTTGCGCGGATTTGGGGAAACAACGGATCCTGCATTCTATACGGATGCTAAATATTGGAACCGTGAGTATCGCAATGCAATGGTCAGTATGCATATAGGGCGTCCTATTATGGGACAACGTGTTGTCGATATTTTGACTTTGCTTGATTTTTGTTCAGAACACGAATTTCTGAAAGGACACCCCGTCAAGGTATTTGCCAATGGTATTTATGGTCCGGTTGCAATTCATGCTGCTTATTTGGATGAAAGAATCAACAGTGTGGAGATAAAACATAGCGTGAAGACTTGGAAGGAATACATTGAGAGGCCTATGCAGTGGGATATGTATTCTAATGTGTTGTATGGTGCTTTGAAATATTATGATTTACCGGATTTGATAAGGTTAAGCAATTGTCCCATTTGTTTTGCAGATTAAAAAATAGAATTCATTCCACTGTAGGAGCATATTAAATAGCCAACGGAGGGCACAGTAATCTGCTCCTGCAGTGGATGGAATATATGGCTTGTCTATTTCTTTTCCAGGAAATCAGCACGCATCGGACTGAAACAATCTATCAGCATACCCGGTTCCAGACATACACAACCATGCACAGCATCCGGTTCCTTATACAGACAGTCGCCGGCCGATACAATTTTTTTCACACCATTGATGATAAACTCAAATTTTCCACTTTCCACATAAGTCACTTGTGAATGGATATGATGGTGGACAGCTCCTACAGCTCCCTTTTCAAATTTTACTTTAACAACCATGATGTCATCATTGTAACCCATGATCTGGCGCACTACACCTTCGCCTGCAGGTTCCCATTCTTTGCCTTCTGCAAAAATGAAGTTTTCACTACCTGTTTTCATAACCTTTTTTTCAGTGTTTTGTTTGTTTCTTCAGTACACTCTTTGTTGCTCTCTTTTTTTTCACTTTGTGCATTGCAGCTCTGCAATAGTAGTGGTGCCATCAAGGCGCAAGCATACAATGCGGTTCTTACCTTACGATTCATGATCTTGCATTTAATATAAAATGAAATAACTAAAACTTTTCTTCAAATATACTTATAATATGGGGAGGGTAGTTCGTCGTGATTAAAATATACGAGGAAAAGACCAAATATTACAAATCCAAGCTCCGGAAAATGGCTTATTTTGCTTCATAATGATATTTAAACTTGAATCAAAACACTAAAACAACAATGAAAAGCACATTAAAGAAGAACTGGGAAAGAATTGTCCTTTGCCTGTGCATGGCAAATTTTGCTTGTATAGGTATAGCCCAAACTAATAAAAAATTAGATGACCAAGTTATAAATACGATGAAAACCGCCACTCGGTTTATGATGAACAAAGTGAGTTATAATGGTGGCTTCGTATGGAATTATTTGCCGGATATGTCCCGCTCATGGGGAGAAATGGAAGCCAAGAGGACAATGGTATGGATTCAGCCGCCGGGAACTCCTTCTGTCGGTCATTTGTTGCTTGACGCTTATCATGCTACAGGAGATGAGTATTATTATGAAGCTGCGAAAAAAGTGGCTAACACCTTGATTTGGGGACAGCTTGAATGTGGCGGATGGAATTATGTGTTCGATTTTGCAGGAGAGAACTCCTTAAAGTCCTGGTATGATACCGTTGGTAAAAATGGCTGGCGTCTGGAAGAATTTCAACATTATTATGGAAATGCGACTTACGATGATGCGGGTACTATGGAGGCTGCCAAATTTCTACTTCGTATGTATGTGGAAAAAAATGATCCTGCTTTCCGTCCGGCTTTGGAGAAAACCATTGATTTTGTCTTGAAAAGTCAATATCCGGTGGGTGGATGGCCTCAACGGTATCCTTTGATGTATGATCACCCTTTTCAAGGTAAGAAAGATTATTCGTCTTTTATTACTCTGAATGATGATGTGATTCCTGATGCGACCGAGTTTTTGATTCAATGCTATCAGGCAATGGGGTTGCAAGGGGTAAAGGAGCCTATTATGCGTGCTATGTACTTGATGATTTCCCTTCAACAAGGGGAACCTTATGCAGGCTGGGCGGACCAATATACAGTAGATGATTTGAAACCGGCTCATGCCCGTTCTTATGAACCGCGCAGTGTGAACACCGGTACTACCGTCCGTCTTGTTAATTTAATGATGGATTACTATAAACTTACAGCTGATACTCGTTTCCTGTCGGGGATTCCTGCTGCAATTCGTTTTTTGGAATCAATGAAATTACCGGAATCGGATGTGAAGAAATGGAAGAGTCAGTCGACTAATCCGGAAGCTATTTTGGTTCCTCGTTTTGTAGATCCTGATACTGGTAAACCACTGTATGTCCATCGTAAGGGAAGTAATGTGAAAAACGGTACTTATTATATAGATCAGAATATAGAAAATACAATAGCTCATTATAATTCGGCAACTTTTGTGAATCCTGGTGAACTGCGTCGTCGTTATGAGGAAGTGAAAAAACTTCCTGTATCCGAATTGGCGAAGAATTCACCTTTGCTGCAGGATCATTTGGTTCCTTTACCTAAATATTATACTCGTTTACGTGGAAAAGCTACGGAAGAAGTTGCCCGGAAATTGGTGAAATCACTGACTAAGGACGGTTGCTGGCTCTCTCCTTTAAAGTCAACCTCGAACCCGTATAAGCCATATACTGTTTCAGGACCTAGTGAGGAAACGAAATATATAGCTACCTTTGTAGGGGACGAGCACGATACATCACCTTATCCGTGTACCACCGGAGAATTGTGCATCTCTGTTGGGGATTATATTGATAATATGATAAAATTAATTAGTTACCTTGAAAAGTAAAGTTTGTTAGGTATAGGTTTATGAAGAATACTGTAATTTGTTTATTGTTGTTCGGGATAAGTCTGACGGCTTCTGCTCAGGAAAAGGTGGAAACAGTCTCTATGCGTTATGAAACGCAGAATGATATGCCGCTGTTCTATCAGAAGATGAAAGAAAACCTGACTTATCCTATGGCATGGGGAAATTCTTCCATCCGAAATTTCGAAAAGTGGCGTGAGGAAGCTCGAAAAACGTTATTGGATTGTATGTTGCCTGCTCCTCCTGCTACGGCTTTTGATAAGGAAGTGATAGATACCGAGCAACGGAATGGATATAGGGCGGAGAAGATTTTGTTCAGTGTTTCGGAATATTCTCGTGTTCCTGCTTATCTGTTGGTTCCTGCCGGGAATGGCCCGTTCCCGGCAGTATTGCTGCTTCACGATCACGGTGCACATTTTTCGATAGGGAAAGAGAAGATGGTACGTCCGTTCGGTGTGGAAGCATCTGTACTGGCCGATGCGGACGATTGGGCGGAAAAATGTTATGACAAACAGTATGTAGGTGATTATCTGGCAAGTCACGGATATGTAGTGCTTGCTGTGGATGCCTTGTTTTGGGGGGAACGGGGACGTAAGGAAGGAGTACGCTATGACTCACAGCAAGCGTTGGCGGCCAATATGTTACAGATGGGAATGTCTTGGGGAGCCTTGATAGCCTGGGATGATATTCGTAGCGCGGAATTTCTGGCCTCATTGCCAATGGTTCATAAGGACAAGATAGGAACGATGGGTTTTTCCATGGGAGCACATCGTGCCTGGATGGTCAGTGCCGCTACAGATGTGGTGAAGGCAGGCGCTGCTGTGTGCTGGATGAATACTACAGATAGCTTAATGACACTTACCAATAATCAGAACAAAGGTGGGTCTGCTTATTCCATGATTATTCCCGGAATACGGAATTGGATGGATTATCCTCATGTGGCATCTATCGCCTGTCCCAAACCGATGTTGTTCATCAATGGCTTGCGGGACAAACTTTTTCCTGTAAAGGGCGTTGAAAGCGCTTTCTCTACCATGCAGGATGTATGGAAGAGTCAATCGGTAGAAAATCTGTTGACCACCAAGTTCTATGATTTGCCCCATTTTTGCAGTAAGGAGATACAGGATGATATACTTGAGTTCTTTAATCAAAATTTAAAATAGAAAGCGATGAAAATTAAGATGTTGATGGCATTTGTTGCCTTGTTGTTGTTTTCTGCTTTTACGGCAGACCGCACAATTACTATCTTTATGATAGGTGACTCGACTATGGCCAACAAACCCTTAGAGGGAGGTAATCAGGAACGTGGATGGGGCCATGTGCTGGGAGGATATTTCAGTGAGAATATTCGTGTGGAAAACCATGCTAGAAATGGTCGGAGTTCTAAAAGTTTTATTGATGAAGGATTGTGGGAGGTAGTAATTAATAAAGTAAAGCCGGGTGATTATGTTTTTATTCAGTTTGGGCATAATGATGAGAAGGCCGATGAGAAACGTCATACTGATCCCGGATCTACTTTTGATGCCAATCTACGCCGTTTTGTAAAAGAAACACGTGCTAAAGGGGGAATTCCCGTGTTGTTCAATGCCATTGTCCGTCGTAATTTCCGGAATAATAAAAATGCGGTAGCCGAAGATGATGTGCGCAAGGATTTGTCAAAGGGGAGTGTTTCTCAAGATGGAGAAGTGTTGATTGATACTCATGGAAAATATTTGGAGTCTCCGCGTAACGTGGCAAAAGAGTTGGATGTGCCTTTTGTGGATATGAACAAGATAACGCATGATTTGGTGCAGGAGATGGGGCCGGAGGCTTCAAAAAAATTGTTCATGTGGATTCCTGAAGGTGTGTGTGCAGCTTGTCCGAAAGGGCGTGAGGATAATACGCACCTGAATGTATATGGGGCGCGTACTATTGCTGGTTTGACGGTGGATGCTATAGCTAAAGAGGTTCCTGCATTGGCACCTTTTGTACGTCATTATGATTTTGTAGTGGCAAAAGATGGCAGTGGTGATTTCTTTACCATTCAGGAAGCGATTCATGCTGTCCCCGATTTTCGTAAAGCAGGACGCACTACTATTCTAGTCCGTAAAGGGGTATATAAAGAAAAAGTGGTTATTCCTGAAAGCAAGATTAGTGTTTCTTTGATAGGTGAGGACGGAGCAATTCTGACAAATGATGATTTTGCTTCTAAAAAGAACTATTTCGGAGAAGAAATGTCTACCTCCGGTTCATCAACCTGTTATATCTATGCTCCCGATTTCTATGCTGAGAATATCACTTTCGAGAATAGTGCCGGCAGAGTGGGGCAGGCAGTGGCCTGTTTTGTTAGTGGAGATCGCGCTTATTTCAAAAACTGTCGTTTTTGGGGAAATCAGGATACTTTGTACACTTATGGCAAAGACAGTCGTCAGTTTTATGACCATTGTTATATAGAGGGTACGGTGGATTTTATTTTTGGCTGGTCTACGGCATTGTTTAAGGATTGCACCATCCATAGTTTGGGTGATGGGTATGTTACCGCTCCTTCTACAGATCAAGGCAAAAAATATGGCTATGTTTTTATAGGCTGTAAATTGACGGGTGTGGCTGAGGCTCAGAAGGTGTATTTGTCCCGTCCTTGGCGTCCTTATGCACAGGCTGTTTATATTCATTGTGATTTGGGAAAGCATATTCTTCCGGTGGGTTGGAACAACTGGGGCAAAAAAGAAAATGAGGAAACCGTATTCTATGCTGAATACCGGAATACGGGAGAAGGGGCGGCTACCGCTTCGCGTGCTTCGTTTGGAAAGCAGCTGAACGATATCAGTAATTATAATGAAGCACAGATTTTGGCAGGTGATGACGGATGGAATCCGGTGGAAAATGGAAATGTGTTGTTGCAGAATTTAAAGAGATAAGCTGTTCTTTCTACCAGTAATAATACTTTGTCACTGTAGGGAGGAATTCTATTTGTTCCTATGGAAAGTGTCAGGGAAGAGTAGAATGATAAAGGGGGGATTTAACTTTTCCCCTTTTGTTTTTTAGGAGCTTGTATATCAGTATCTCTCGTTTTTATGTATTTTTGCCTATTATATATGAAAATCTACGAAATGAAAAGACACATTCTGTTTATACTTACTTTGCTGCTCTTTTTTCATGCAAAAAGTCAGCCTAATTGTATCTTTACTCATTATTCTTCGGAAAACGGCTTGTCTCAGAACTCCATCATGAGCATGGTACAAGACCATAATGGAGTTTTATGGTTCTCTACTTGGGATGGAATCAACCGGTTCAACGGTTATGACTTCAAAGTTTATAAAGCCAGACAAGGGAATAAAATTACTATGACTAACAACCGGGTAGACTTATTGGAAGTAGACCCTTATAATTATATTTGGCTGCAAACGTATGATTATCGTGTGTATCGTTTTGACCAAAGAACAGAGAAGTTCGAACAAATTCCTGCCGAAGGTGAAGAGGAGGGCATGCGTTTCTCTTCTATTAAAATATTGCCCGACAGTGTCATTTGGCTACTTTCTGAAAATGAGGGGGCTGTCCGTGTGAAAACAAACCCTAAAGATTACAGTATAACTACCCAAGTATATGCTACTCATAGTCGTGGAGGAAATGCCGTTCATATTAATCAGGTTTTTAGCGATGCTTACAATCAAGAGTGGTTGCTTACTGATAACGGTCTGCTGAAGATTACGAATGATAAAGAAGAGCCTGTCTCTTATTTTGTGAATATCCAGTCAGGCAAAGATGAACCCGTACAGGCCTTCTACTCTTTTTGCAGTTATGGTGACGAACTTTATTTTGGATCAGACAGAGGACGGATATGGTGCTATTCTTTGCAGAATGAAATCTTTCGTCTTTGGGAATTGCCGGTAAAGGATAAAGTGATTGCTATAAATGAAATAAAAGGTACGGGGCTGTTGATAACAACTGCCCATGAAGGATTGATATTGTACCATTCGGATACAAAAGAGTGTAAAGTCTATAATAAGTCCAATTGTCCCGAATTCCCGGCAGACGCTTTCCGTTCTGTTTATGTTGACAGTAAGCAGGAAGCATGGTTTGAGATGACCGAATGGGGAAAGGTTTGTCATTTCAATCCTTTGACAGAAGTATTTAAGCAAGAAAAGATGCAAGTGGAGCCTCGTGGTGCCGATCGTTCCTATCCCAGTTTTCATATTTGTGAAGACTTGAACGGTAATTTGTGGGTACATCCGCAAGGAGGAGGGCTTTCTTGGTATGACAGAGAGGCAAATCGGCTGTTACCTTTCTATAATGACCCCGATTCACCCGATTGGCACTTTTCCAATAAATTACATTCCATGTTATCCGATAAGCAAGGCAATCTTTGGTTATGTACTCATTCTAAGGGGTTGGAGAAGATTACTTTTTTAGGAAGCCAGTTCCATATTTATCCCCGCATGGGTCACAGTTATGACTTGAATTCCAATACGGTACGTGCGTTGTTTGAAGATAGCGAACATCGCATCTGGATGGGAAAACGGGATGGTCAGATTGAAATTTAATTCTTCTGATTTAGATTTTCAGGGTATTCTGACTGAAGAGGGGGATATAGCCAAATCTGGCAGGCCGTTACGGGGAGTTCCTTATCATATCATGCAAGATTCTCACGGAAACATTTGGATTGCGACCAAAGGGGATGGTATTATTCTGGCAGAAAAGGAGGGGACCCATTTTAAGTTTACTCGATTCAAATATGATGAAGATGATATTTATAGCCTGAGTCATAATAGTGTTTACTGGTTACATGAAGACAAGTATGGACGCATTTGGGTGGCAACTTTCGGTGGAGGGTTGAATTATATTCAGAAAACTCCTGAAGGGAAATATGTGTTTATTAGTTCTAGAAATAACCTGAAAGGTTTTCCGTATGACCGTTGTTACCGTGTACGCCATATCACTTCTGACAAGAAGGGGAATATATGGGTGGGGAGCAGTGATGGCGCGCTTAGTTTTAAAGAGGATTTTAAAGATCCGGAGTCGATTGTGTTCCATCTTTATGCACGTATCCCCGATGATATGAATTGTCTGAGCAACAATAACGTATATCGGATTGTAACCACTTCTCAAGGAGAAGTTTATTTGGCTACATTTGGGGGTGGTCTTAACCGGCTTGTTTCCATGAACGGAGAAGGGGGAGCTATATTTAAATCTTATACAGTGAAGAATGGCCTGCCTTCAGATATCCTGTTGTCTGTAGAAGAGGATGGCGCAGGAAACTTGTGGATAAGTACGGAAAACGGATTGAGTAAATTTATTCCGTCCGAACAACGTTTTGAGAATTATAATGAAAGGGATTTTGGTGGTAAGATACGTTTTGAGGAAGGAACATCGTTGAAGCTTGGTCCCGACACTATTTTGTTTGGCACCAGTCGTGGCGTGCTTTATTTTGAACCGGAGCACATTAAGAAGAGTAATTATGTTCCATCCATTATTTTAGGTACTTTGAAGATATCCAATCAGGAGGTAGTTCCAGGCGTACCGGGAAGCTTGTTGCGGCAGTCACTCAATAATACAGAACATCTGGTGCTTTCACATAAGGAGAATATTGTAACCTTATCGTTTGCTGCGTTGGATATGATTTATCCTGAAAATATCCGTTATGCTTATCGTTTACGCGGATTTGATAAAGAATGGAATTATGTAGACAGACAGCGTACCGCT
>ENA-OQKW01000358-OQKW01000358.1-human-gut-metagenome-genome-assembly--contig:-NODE-358-length-11851-cov-2.557062_pt1 | contig 11851 bp, 11 predicted proteins | sample MGYA00242657_ERZ504815 | MGnify/ENA primary metagenome ERZ504815 (study PRJEB26092, sample SAMD00036404) | human gut metagenome | host: Homo sapiens | study: EMG produced TPA metagenomics assembly of... | reverse complement strand
ATTGAGAACTGCACCTATCATATGAAGGATGGCGTACGTCTAGGAAGGACGTAAGCGTGGCGCGGCCACTCACTAAATTTCTGAACAAATTCTTTGCATCAGGATCCTGCCAAGTACTTTATCTACCAATTATTCGTACGTCGTTTTTCTGTATTAGATGATATGCCCATTGTCTTTTTGTGTAATCGAACTGATTTTTAATAAAAACGGAACTGGAATTGACTTCGTTTTCCGCTATTGCAATAAAGAAATGCTTCTTCTGGAAGGCATGGATACTTTGGAAATACTTGACCAGTCTTTTTATCAGGCATTTCCCAACGGAGATAAGAAGCTCCTTGCCGCATATACAGATGTTGCCTTGAATGGCGGAAGCTGTCGTCTCAAGACTTACAGTGCCAGGATTCATCGTGAACTTATTATCAAATGTTTCCAGCCCATTAGGAAAACTTCTGCGCATGTATATTGATTCCTGCCTATGAAATAGAGAAATAAACATTTTCCAGATTTCCATATATACATGATATGAGAGTCAAAAGGTCTTTTGCCACTCATATCCTTATATTTATTGATAAAATATTGGGAGGGAAGCGACTATGCAAAATTCATTTCCTGACGAAAGATATTCTGTGGCGGATGAAGCCATCCTGGGTGCTTTTTTAAACTTCTAAGAAAAAAACTCCTGATCAGATCACAGTATCCGATATCACTAAGACAGCCGGTATCGCGAGAAGCACTTTTTATAATCATTATCAGGACATCCCCTCTCTTGTATCTGCTGTTGAAGAAAAGACGATCCATGATGTTTTCTCCATAATGGAAAAATTTCATCCTGAAAATGACCACGATATCTGTCAGTCCTATTTTCTGACACTTTGCCACTATACAATAGGAAAATCCTTTCCTTCCAGTCTTCTGAGAGCACGCCTCATGGCAATGATCTGTTTGAAAAAATGCTGACTATGCTCCATCATTATGTTACAGAAACTACATCTAATTCCAGGCCTGACAGGCATACAAAGGAAGAAGTTTCCTATGTGATCACCTGCGCCATCGGCAGTACCATCGGCGTTCTCCACAAATGGAGCCGGGATAATTTTAATCTGGCACCGGAAGTGATCGCTGATATTCTGTCTGAGGTTTTTTTATCCGGTATGCTTCCACTTTTATCTTAAGCCTCTGTCTTATTCCAGAGGCTCATCAATCAGGACATCCTGTCTCCTGATCTTTTTTGTTGTGTTGCGGATAAACGGATTTTTGCGGACAACCAATCCTGTAATGCGGCGATAGGTGGGCTGATTTCTGTTATATTCATCCAGAAATGCCTGAAGCTGTGCCTGAATTGCCTCTGCATCCAATGCTTTCGCTTCCACAACAGCCTGCTCCGGATAGATGCGGGCGGTCAATCCATTGTCCTCACCTGTGACGATCACTTCTCCTATCAGCGGATTCAGAGCCAGCTTATTCTCAATCTCCTCCGGAGATACATTTTCACCGTTGGACAGGATGATCAGGTTCTTCACACGTCCATTGATAAACAGATAACCGTCTTCATCCATATATCCCTTGTCACCGGTATGCAGCCAGCCATCCTTTAAAGTCTCTGCTGTCTCATCAGGCATCTGATAATATCCCTTCATAACACTGCTTCCCTTTACCAGAATCTCTACCGTTTTCGAATCTGTATTTCTGCTATTTTCAAGTTGGTTTTCCAATAGAACCCTTTTTATGATTTTCCGGTGTATTGTTGCTGATAACAGGGGAACATTCTGACATTCCATAGCCTTCCAGTACTTCGACGCCATATTCTGCAAAACGGTCAATATAATATGGATCCAGATGTGCACCGCCTGTAAAGATAATACGCAATTTTCCACCGAATACCTTTTCTGCCAGAACTGCCTTCGGAATTGACGGATCAGCGGCAGCCAGTCTCTTATAAATAGTTTCGATCATCATTGGAACCATAAGCATAATCTCCGGTTTGAAAATACTCATATTCCTTACCATATGGAGCAGGGAATCATTGATACAAAGAGTTGCACCCAGTGAAAATCCCTTCAGCCAGTCCATAACCAGACAGAATGCGTGATGGATCGGAAGCACACTGAGCACGGCAGTTCCCGGTTCTGCCGTAATCTTTACTGCCTCAACATTGGAAGCCAGATTATTCTGTGTCAGCATAACACCCTTGCTCTTTCCTGTTGTTCCGGAAGTGAAAATGATGGTCGCAATATCCTCTGCATCCGGGCAGACAGAATCTGATGATGCACTCTTTCCTGCATTTCGAAGTTCACCAATACCATATACCTTTGCCGGTGCATCTTCTACCTCTTCCTGAAGCATCCACACCTTCTGAAGTTTCGGGCAGTTTTCAAGAAATGCATCCAGATATGGTTTAAGCTTCGGACTTAAGAAAAGAGCTACGGAATCGGAACGGTTAAGCAGATCGATCAGATCCTCACAGGGAAGTGCGGCATCCAGCGGTACTGCAGTGGTACATCCGGTGATGATTCCCAGATAACTTTCCATCCACTCTACAGAACTGGTTCCGATCAGTGCAATGTGTTTGCCCTCAAAGCCTTCTGCAAGAAGACCTTTTCTGGTGGAAACTACATTTTCCATCAGTTCGCCATAGCTTCTTTCCATAATTTCCTTTTTCTTGAGCCATTTTACTGCTTTTACTTCATCAAATTTACGTACACTTTCTTCTAATATATTTCTGATCAGCATATCTGTCCCCCATTATTTTCTGAACTGTTCAAGTTATGGATATCCTGTCAGGTACAAAATATCCTTGACCCTGACATCTTTATAAGTTTTGCTTCGAAAAAAATTACTGAAGTTCTTCCAGCAGATTTAAGGCTTCGCCAAGAGTTGTGATCTTCAGCACTTCGCTCTCGTCAAGTTCAAGATCAAAGGTATCCTCAAGCTCACCTAAAAAGGACATAAAATCCAGAGAACTGAAACCCAGATCCTCGCGGAATCTCATTTCATTATTCATTTCTTCCGATGCTACCTTGCTATACTGTGCTACGATATTTTTAAATTCCATTTCCTGATTCATTGCATTTCCTCCTGATATTGATTTAGTTAAACCAGTTCCATAATTTCGCCGATGCTCATATCCGGCTCTGCGATTCCCTTGAAAAGAATACGCATCATATAATAATAGAGCAGTTCCATATCATGTTCCTCCAGATGAGCAGTCTGGTAATGATAGGAGAAGTTCATACCTCCATCTTCTGTATGGGATACAGTCAGATACATCTTCTTGGTAGCTGCACCGTTTGCAAACCATTTTGCATGCTGACGGATAGTTCCAAGCATTTCATTCTCTACCTTCACAGTCATTGGCTGGTAAGTCAGATAACAACTCTCATATCCTGTATGCTCCGGTGTATTGTATCTCTTTCTCATCTCATCCATAATAAATGCCGGATCGTAATTGCTGTGCATGTAGATACGATTCTGCATATTCTGGATCTCATAAGCAGCAGAAAGGAAATCTGTCTCCGGTGCGATCACTGTTCTGCATGGGAACATGATAGTTCTGCTTCCTCCTGAAGTCCATTCATCATGAGTAGAACGTCTGGATATAAAGTTCTGGATAGTGATATCTTCCTGTCCGTTATTTACCTTTGACAAATAGGTACGGATGCCAAGCAGAAGAAGGTTTGTCATAGACAGCTGATGGTTCATACAGAAATCGATCAGATTTTTAGTTGGTCCCGGCTCCAGATAATAATCCTTAACTGCCACAAACAGATCCTTCATCTCAATGTCAGAAGAACGAAGTTTTGGATTTCCATGACGTTTTCTTGCTTCCTCCAGTACGGACGGTCCCTGAATATCAGAATACAGAGGTTCGCCCAGTGCATCCAGCTGATCATCCCAGAATTTCTTATCTTTTGCAAAACGTTTCTCGTTGCCTGCTTTTGCAAGGTCTTTTTTCAGTACTGTCTCAAAGTCTGCCAGTTCCTGCGGATAGGCTGTTCCATATTTATAATAGGTATATAACTGAAACAGATCACCGATCATTACTACCAGACCACAGGAATCGATCAGTCTGTGATCCATATGTACAAAGAAACCATTATATCCTTCCGGCAGCTTCAGCATAGTAAACTCGCACATGGGAATGTCATCACCGTCAAAGGTTTCATATGCCCACTGCTGCATCAGCTCGTCTGCTTTTGCAAGGCTTCCCATTCCTGACAGATCCTTGAATCCGATATCTCTTGGATCCTGTTTTACAAGGTATTGCTGTACATTTCCGTCTTTATCAGGCTTCGTAAAACGGATTCTGGTGCATCCGGAACGTTCTGTCTCCATCTGAATACATTTTTTTAATAATCCAAAATCCAGTTCAGCCTGTACAGACGCCACAACACTGACACCGGATACCTGCTGTGTACCGTAATCCATGATCCAGTTATGGTGCATTTTCTGTGCTGCTGTTAAAGGATAGTAGTTTGTCATACTTTATTTAACCTCCATCACCCGTTTTTTCTCTTTTCCCGGGTACAAAAACATTACATACTTGTTCAGTAGCCCACAGTTATTTTAAAAATAATGTACTGGCAGCTACAACATTACTTTTTTAATTACGTGACAAAAATAGCACAGATTTTTCCCAAATGCCAGTACCCTCAGCACTTAATGAACACTTTACATAAAATTGACCGAGACTTATCATGCATTTAACAAAACGCATCTGATAAGTCCCGGTCAGGGATTGTTATCATTCGTAATCGCCTTTGGCGGTTAAAAACAGTCACATTATTTTTCAGAATTACTGCCATCATATTTCTCAAAAAACTCCATCACTGTACGCTGATACAGTTCCGGATCTGCATAGGCACTGCACAGATGCCTTGCTCCCTGTACAATGACCAGTTCCTTTGGTGCTTTGCACAGCATATAGTTCTGGAATGAATTGTTCGGGTACACATAAGTATCCTTCTCTCCATGAAAGAAAAGGACAGGTCTTGTATTCCTTTTCATAGCTTCTGTGGTATCTGCATCTTTCATACGAAATCCTGCCACAAAATGGCACAGACAGTCCATTTCCTTCAAAAGCAAAGGGATATAATGCAGATGGAACCAGTTGTCAGCCATATCCCGCATCTGTCTTTCCATAGACTGAAAACCACAGTCTGCGATCAGTCCCTTCACCTCTGACGGAAGCCTGTATCCGGATGCCATCAGTACAGCGGCTGCTCCCATAGACTGTCCATACAGATAGATTGGAAGCTTTTCTTTATTTCTCTCGGACACATAAATTGCCCAACGCTGCACATCCCATTTTTCCTTTGCTCCAAAGGTAATATATTTTCCTTCACTTTCTCCACAACATCGCTGTTCCATCAACAGAAGATTACATTGATGCTCATGGAGATATTTTGCCATAAATGACAGGGAACCAAATCTGCTGCCCCTGTAACCATGGCTTAAGATAACAAACCGCTTTGCATGCTCTGCCGGCAGATAGAATCCGTGGTAGTTTTAATCCATCCACGTCTTTGGATATAACAGTCCTGCATTCTTCTGAGCCTCGCACCATCGCCCTGCTCTCATCATATTTCCTTTGCGTATTCCGTTTCGTGGGATGATTACTCCCGTATATGAGATAATTACAAACCTATTTCTTTCTTTTCCTTTTTCCCTTCCCCCCTTCTTTTTGCAGCAGACCCACCATAGTTAAAAAAGCGCCAGCCAATCTCCATAACTTCCCAAAGAAAAAAAGCAATACTGCTGCTGACAGCTTACTAAATTTTTTTCTTCATCTGAATTTCTCCTGTTCTTTTTTAGATTGATATCCAGAAATATTCATTCCTGCAAGATAAAATTCTATTTTATTATGCTCTTTTTTTCATAAAATAAAAAGAGCCGCCGATTTCTTTCCAGACTTCCCGGATTACGGAATCAGTCAAGCGGATATCCGCAATCTGCTTCGCTACTTGCTTATAACCGAATAACTGCTCCGCAGTTTATCGAGACATTTTTTTCTTGCAGTTAACAATATAAATTCCTGTGCAAACCAGAATCAGTGCTATCAAACTTCCAATATTAAATGCCTGCTTCACCTCTCCAAGCATCAGCGCAGACAAAATCACACTGCACAGGGGATTGACGAATCCAAAGATTGCAACCTTCGAAACATCATTCCATGCAAGCAATACAGACCAGAGTGTATATGCCACTGCTGAGACCATTGCCAGATAAAATATGATTGCCACACCTCCTGCTGTAACATTTCCCAGATGACCGCCCATTCCCACTCCGATCAGAGTCAGAACGATGCCGCCCATCGTAAACTGCGTTCCGCTCAGTACTACCGGCGATACTTTTCTGGAAAAAAGATTAATCAGAACTGTGGAAATTCCATAGGATAACTGAGCAATCAGAATAAATCCCTCTCCTGTCAGCTTAAACCCCATATCCAGGGAATTTCCCATCAGATTGATTACCACAACTCCCGCAAATCCCAGAACACATCCGGCAATTTTTCTGCCTGTCATCCGTTCACTCCGAAAAGCCAGACAGGACAGAAGAATTGCAATAAAGTTTCCAAGTCCGGTAATAATAGCGCCCTTGACTCCTGATGTATGTGCAACACCTATATAAAAGAAGAAATACTGTCCCACTGTCTGCGCCAGACATACCGGAACTGCGTATTTCAAAATTTCCCTGTCAGGAATCATCACTTTCCTTTCTTTAATGGAAGCAAAGATCAACACCAGAATCCCTGCCAGCGTAAAACGAACTCCCGCAAAAACAATCTGGCTCGCGGTATCTGCGGAGTCTACCTGCATCAGACGATAGCCGGTCTTGATCACCGGAATCGCACTTCCCCACAAGATGCAGCAAACACAGGCAAGAAGCGCTACAATACCGGTTTTGTTAATGTATTTTGTTTTTGTGTCATTTGTAGTTTTCTCTCTTTTCATTTGTATTTCTGTATTTCGCCTTTCCATTGTATCACAGATTTCTGAATAATTGTTAGTGCTTTTTGACACTTTCTTTATTTTTAAAAACACAAAATTTTACGGCATTTTGAGTAAGAATCAAAAAGCAGAAATGTCCTTCACGAATAAAATACGCTTCAGACATTTCTGCTCTATCTGCTGCCCTGTCTGATATACTTCAGACACAGGATAAATATACAATTTGGGGATAACGGTCTGCGTATTCTTTTTCCAGGCCGCATCTTTCCAGAAGTTCTTCCACTTTTCTACGGGTTTCGGTACGGCTTATCCCCATATTTCTCAGGCTTTTTCCGATTCCGTCCCCGAGCGTACAGCGCGGATCAAAGGATTCCATTGGCATCTGAAATACCATCTGAATATCCCTCTGCTACCTGAAAAAGCCAGTTTCCGCAATTATACTTTTCCTAGATAGTTTTTCTTTTTTATAATAGTTATATCAGCAAAGCTAACGTTCCAACAACAATAAGAAGCAGTCCTGTCCCTGATTTCAATGACAGTTTTTCATGGAATACAATATATGAGAATGCAATGGTCACAAGGATACTCAGTTTATCAATCGGAACTACCACACTGGCCGGACCTGTCTGAAGTGCTCTGTAATAACATAGCCAGGAACCGCCTGTTGCAAATCCGGAAAGAATAAGGAACAGCCAGCTTTTTCTGTCAATGTTATTAACCGTATTCTGCTTTCCGGTCACAAATACTACAATCCACGCCATCACCAATACAACAGCAGTCCTGATCGCAGTTCCAAGATTTGAATTGACATCCTGAATTCCAATCTTTCCCAAAATAGAGGTAAGACTGGCAAAAACAGCGGAACCGACTGCATAAAGCAGCCACTTCTTATCTTCTGCCTTCTCCTTTGTTTCCTTTTTCTGTATCATCAGATAAGTACCGATACCGATAAGAATCATTGAAACAAATTTCAGCCACGTTATTTCTTCCTTGAGAAAAATAAAAGCCAGCAGCATCGTTATCACTGTACTCGATTTATCAATTGGTGTTACTTTATTGATATCTCCAATCTGCAGTGCTTTGAAATAGCATAGCCAGGATATCCCCGTTGACAGTCCTGACAAAATCAGAAAGATCAGGACTTTTGCTGAAATATCTCTAATTCCACTTTGTGCCCCAACTACAAATACCATAAGCCATGAAAAGACTAACACTACACCGGTTCTTAATGCTGTCGCAACATTAGAATCTGTGTTTCTGATTCCGCATTTTGCTAATATGGCTGTCAAGCCTGCAAACAGAGCAGAACCAAATGCAAATAATATCCACATATTATTTCCCCTCCATTACCCAGGCAAATGCTTTCGCAATTCTTATATCCGGTTCTCTAAAATGATTGCCCTGATTCCATTCCAGGTTACAATTGATTCCATGCTCTATGAGCCACCCATATCCCATCCGGATACAGTTTCCAACCTGTGACATCACCGAATTTCTCGTTTTTTCTTCTCTGTCACCAAGACTTAGATAAACTGTCTCACTTTTAATTTCATGTTCCTTCATATACTCAATAAATCCCGGAAACCAGACAGACGGTGAAGCAGCTGCAATGCCGGAAAATACATCTGTCTGATATGCTGCCCATAACGAGAACAGCCCGCAAGAGAATATCCCCGATATAATAATGTCCTGCTTTTGTTCTCGTGACATAATGTACAGAATCTGCTCCAAGTGTCCTGACAGCACCATCACCAAAGTACTTCATTTCCGAACACTGCCGGTGCTTTCCATCGGAGACAAACTCATAATTCCAGTCATCAACTTTGCAGCAATGAGTCTGAAATCTGTTGAAGTCCGTTTTCGGATTTCTTCAACCTCATTCTTAAGAACAGATAATTCATGATCACCAGTCAAACTGAATCAAAAACAGTATCCGCATCTGGATTTCCATACTCATATATAGTCATATCTATCTGCTTACCTCGTAAAAATTTTTTTACTTTCTCAAGTTCCTTGACTTAAATTTTATTTTCAGCAAATTCAGTCAAACAAAAAATCTCTTTATATTGACTCTATTCTTCACTTTCTTTATTTCAAGTCATTCATAATTTCATTTTAAGATGACCACAATTCTGCTTTTCTTATTTTAGGTCATTCATACTCCCTTCTATACATGACTGTAATTGTACTTTTTTCGTTTCAGGTCATTTTCATCGGTTTCTTAAGATGACCGTAATTATACTTTTTTCGTTTCAGGTCATTTATATTCCTATTTTCAGATGAACATAATAGACGAATTGAAATTTATAGTCATTATTTTTTCTTGTCTTATCACAAAACCAGTGCAATTATGTCTTTTTTTCAGCAGGAGAATATACCGGTCTTTTTTACTTTGTCATAAAATCAAACACGCTCTAACATAATCCGCAGAATTTCTTTGTCTGTTTCTTTCATTCCTTCTTTGCCGATCTGTCCTACACAGCTGATGGTTTCGCCGGCTTCTTCCTTGAGGATTCCGGTATATGGCGCATAGGACTGACCATTCATAGCAAGGTGATGTGCCAGGAATGCAGCATCAAGGCTGGCGGCGATTTTCGCTGCACAGGATATTTTCGCTCCATCACAGATGATTCCCGGAATATTGGCAAGAGTATTCTCTATGGTCTTCTTGATCACTGAAAGTTCGCCACCTCCCATGTAGGTAATCCCCGCACCGGCTGCACAGGATGCGGATACCGCACCGCAAAATGCGGAAAGTTTACCGATATACTGTTTCTGGTATACAGTTAAGAGGTTAGAAAATACCAGTGCGCGGTAAAGTACATAGTCCGGAAGTTCCATTTCTCTGGCATACACGATCAGTGGTACGGAACAGGCAATACCCTGGTTTCCGCTGCCTGAGTTGATGACTACCGGCATATCGCATCCGCCCATTCTGGCTTCGGAAGCTGCGGCTGTAAGGCTGCGCATTTTGGTAAGCATATCATTGGAATAGGTTTCGCGTATTATCCGGCCGATTCCAAGACCGTATTTACCAGTCATTCCTTCATGGGCGATTGCCATATTGCTGCGGATCTGATTTTCTATAATTTCCTTGACATCATCAAGCTCCACCGCATCTGCAAATGTTTTAATGTCTTCCAGATTGAGCAGAGTTCTGTCTGCTGCAGCCGGAGTTTCACCGGATTTATGATCTGAATCCAGCAGGACTTCCTGGTTCTTTACGATCTTTGTTACATTTATATGATCGTATTTGATCTCCAGACTTACTGTGTCATCCCCTGCCTGCATTTCTATGATAAAGTGCAGGACTACAGGGGAGTCCAGAAGTTCTACTTTACATATCTTTTTATCCAGAAGTTCACAACATCTCTTTCTTCCAGATTCATTTACCTTCGAAAGAACTTCCATGTTCAGGGATGGGTCTCCGGCTACTGCACCGAGGACTACACCTGCTTCAATTCCAGTCAATCCGCCGGAGTTTGGAATGATAACACAGCGGACATTTTTTATAATGTTTCCACTGCATTTTGCAGTGATATGTTCCGGTTCTTTTCCCAGAACTTCTCGTGCTCTGGCTGCTCCATATGCCAGTGCGATCGGTTCTGTACACCCCATTGCAGGAACCATTTCTTCCTTCAGGATTCCTATATAACTCTCATATATCCTTTCATCTAACATTGTGCTGATGTCTCCTGTTCATTTTAATTAATACATATGATGTTATCCACGAACTTGCTCCGCTGCAAAGCAGCTCCCGCAATCCTCTCTCTAGTAGATATGGGGATTACTCCCCATATCCCTACACAAAACCGTACGTGCGCTATTAACGCATACGGCTTTTCACTCTATATTTTCATACTCTATCTGTAAAACAAACTCACTCTGATACTTGGTTCAAGTAACGGAAATGTCCTAAGCAAACCATTAAAGAAAGCTTCTTTTGTATAGCTTCTTTTCTGACTTCTCCGGTTGAGCCACTTAAACAATAACCATTTTGTCTGCACTAGAAAGTTCTTCACTTCCTTTATATTGTCGGTCACTCCATAATACTGGTAGTGTCCCCGCAGTTTCGCATTGACTGTTTTGAATATCTGCTCTAATGGCATTGTTCTGTGAATCTTTATCCATTCCTTCATTGCCTTGATTTTGCTTCGGTACTTCTTCTTACTGGTCTTTACCCTACAACGAAAAAACTGCTTCTTTCCGTCCATTCCGCAATAAAACGTGAAACCAAGGAAGTCAAAGGTATCTGGTTTTCTTTCTCCTCTTGCTTTTCGGTTTTGCCTGGCAAACCTCCCAAATTCCAAAATCTTCGTCTTTTCCTCCGCCAGTTCCAACCCATATTTTCTAAAGCGCTCTTCCAGTCTCTGCCGGAATATCTGCGCTTCGTATGGATTCTGAAAACAGCAGACAAAATCATCACAGTAGCGAATCAGATAACATTCACCCTTACACTGTCTCTTTACGATTACATCAAACCAGTTGTCCAGTACATAATGCAGATATATATTTGCAAGTATTGGGCTGGCTCCATTTCCTTGTGGGGTTCCACGTTCACTGTCAAGAAATTTGCCATCTTCCATGATTCCCGCTTTCAGAAACTTCTCAATTATCTCAAGAAATCTTCTGTCTGCTATGTCATGTGACAGCATCTTCATCAGCCATTCATGGTCTACATTATCAAAGAATCCTCTGATATCTGCTTCCACCACATAGTTCGTCTTCCGATACTGTACCATCTCTATGATTTCCCTCACCGCCTGATGACAGTTCCTGTTTGGACGGAAACCAAAGCTCTCATTATAAAACTTTGGTTCATAAATCTGCTCCAGTATCTGCGCAATCGCATTTTCCACCAGTTTATCTTCATAACAGGAGATTCCCAGCGGTCTCATTTTGCC
>ENA-OQKW01000355-OQKW01000355.1-human-gut-metagenome-genome-assembly--contig:-NODE-355-length-11921-cov-2.759624_pt1 | contig 11921 bp, 8 predicted proteins | sample MGYA00242657_ERZ504815 | MGnify/ENA primary metagenome ERZ504815 (study PRJEB26092, sample SAMD00036404) | human gut metagenome | host: Homo sapiens | study: EMG produced TPA metagenomics assembly of... | reverse complement strand
CATTATGCCTATTCAGAGATCATATAGAATCCATGCCTCTGATGGCAATGCAGAATGAATTTTTCTTCATCAGCAGCCTGCATCAATGTAAAATCAAGGCAATGGATGAAGTACAACTTGTCATTCATGCATGTAATATTGTGGCTCCTTATCTACATAGCAGAACAATAGAGTTATCTGCAAGATATATCCATCGAAGAAGTAAAACCGGTAGAAGTCCTTCCCATTTATCCGTTAATGCGTTCCTACTTAGATTTGCTGGTCGATTACATGAAAAATGGAACAGAAATTCCCGACTTACATCGAGCCAAAGAATATGAATTGTTCTCATTATTTAAAATTTGCTATAAGAAGAATGAAATTGCCTCCATTTTCCGTGATGCGCTATCTAACGACCTTCAATTCTTCGTATCCGTCATGACACATTACAAAGCTTGCAGAACAGCCAAAGAACTAGCTGTTTTATGTGGATATAATGATACTGTTTTCACACAGTTATTCAAAAAAAACTTCCATGGAGATACACCATATCAATGGTTACAAAAACAAAACATCTTATGAAATTGAATTCAAATTAAAAAAAAGTACTTTACCCATCAAACAAATAATGCTGGACTATCATTTCAAGACTTTCTCCCATTTTACAACCTACTGTAAAAGAAATATCGGAGCTACTCCTAACGAAATACGTAAAAAAGGAGAAGAATCAAGAGATACACCTTCTCTTGAAACATATTCAGTTTCTGCAAACGATTAAACAAACATCCCGCATCCTAAAGATTATGAATATAGTTATCTCCATCATACACACTAAAGCTAATAATAAGTTTGTTTCCTGATCTCGGTATATGGATCTATTTTAAGAGTTTCTATACATCTATAATAACAAATATCACAAAACCTAATCATAATCCACCATCAATATATGGAAAACTTATCACATATACCCCTCTGTAAAATCATATAAAGCATCTACCATTTAAAACTATCCCAAAACGAACATTTAGAAAAATAGGAAACCTTTTTATGCAGATATAAAAGAAAGAACTGATTATATGCAAACAAATCTTTTAAATACGCAACTTCTTTTTAGTACCAAATATAGAACTTTGCACCCAAATAAAATGTGAATATTATTATAATGTAAATCGCACACAGCAGAATAACCTAAAATATAAAATTAGTCATGCCCCCCAACCGATACAATATTCAATAAAGCAGAACGGAGTTTATTCCAATATGTAACAACAAAGAACAATTCATTTTTAATTAATTTACTAGTCATGTATACAAAGAAGAAATGCAAAATTTAATGTATTATCAGTGCTACTTTGCACATTTTTTTTCTTCGTGCAGCAGTATTGATTTTGTAATTACCCCAAGGTCCTCAGGGAACCAATGGCAAATCCGCTTATGAGATATGGAAAGAAGAAGTTGAAACCGGTCATATAAACTGGCCTTCCACCCAAGTTGATTTAGCAGACTTTTTAGTTTATATTAAAGGAGAAAAAGGAGACAAAGGAAAAGATGGAATGTCTGCATACGATCAATGGAAAATCCTGATCACCCAAGGTAATGTCACCAACCCTCATGACCCTTCGCTCATTTGGCCCTCTTACAAAAAATACAGAAGCCGATTTTTGGGATTTTCTTAGCGGAAGAGACGGACAATCACCTCATATTGGTGAAAATGGAAATTGGTATATCGGCAATAAAGACACAGAAATCAAAGCTATCGGCAAAGATGGAAAGAATGGAATTAATGGAAAAGACGGACTTTCCGCTTATGAATTATGGAAACAATCTGTTGCTGGCGGCAATATAAATTGGCCCAAAGACCAAACAACAATGGAACATTTCTTTTTATATTTAAAAGGGAAAGATGGTGAAAATGGTATTACTCCACATGTTGGTGAAAATGGTAATTGGTATATTGGCAATCGTGATACAAATTTTCCGGCTCAAGGTCAAAAAGGAGAAAATGGTAAAGACGGAACATCCCCTTATATTGGTCCTAATGGAAACTGGTGGATCAATACATCCGATACAAAAATAAAAGACTCAAGGAGAAAAAGGAAGCGATGGATTAACCCCTTTCATTAAAGACGGATACTGGTGGATAGGCACATCCAATACAGGGATTGCAGTGCAAGGTCCCAAAGGAGAACAAGGTGATAAAGGAGCGGACGGACTTACCCCGGTGATAAAAAATGGGAACTGGTGGATAGGCACCACCGATACAGGAATAAAAGCTCAAGGAGAGAAAGGAGATGATGGCGTATCTCCCCATATAGGTAATAACGGAAATTGGTGGATAGGTACTACTGATACAAGAATAAAAGCTCAAGGAGAAAAAGGAGTTAACGGAGCATCTGCATACGAATTATGGGTAAATGACGTCAAAAATGATAAAATCAAAGACAAAAATAATTCAGCATGGTCCAAAGATAAAATTACAATGGCAGATTTTTACACTTACCTCAGTGGAACAAATGGTAACAATGGAAAATCCGCTTATGAACTATGGAAAGAAACTGTAGGAACAGGCAATATGAATGATCCTAAAAATCCAGGACAAAAATGGCCTTCTGACAAAGTTTCAGAATATGATTTTTTCAATTATTTAGCTGGTAAAGACGGAATAAACGGAAGCAATGGTTTATCAGCACATGAACTGTGGAAAAATGACTTAGCTAAATTTTGCGGTACAACAGATGCACTTATTGACCACAAAAATGGTGGAGTATGGGACTGTGAAAAAAATACGTTAAAGGATTTTTATGACTATCTACACGGGAAAGATGGCAAAGACGGAGAAGATGGCAAAGACGGCAAACCCGGAGAACCAGGAAAACCGGGAACAGAAGTTACCATCATTAAGGGTATACCTAATGTTATTGCACAATATTCTCAATCAGAATATGGTGAATATGTACGCACAACTGATGGAGGTGTACTCTATAAAGTATATGATGAAACTGGACAAATCGCACCAAAAGCTCAAGTAAAAGGCATGCCGGGTATCAATGCGGAAAAAACTTACATTACCAATGAAAACGGAGAGTTTATTGTACCTAAAGAAGATTTACCCGAAATACAAGACATAAACTTACGCTGGGGAACGGTAAAAGAAGTAACCCTAGCCGGAAAGTTGCCGCAAGAATCCGCTAAAAACACATATGTTCCTAATAGAGTACGCATGAGAATGATCCTCCGCGATAATTCAAATTCATTATACGATTATCAGTATCTATATTTCTATATACAACGAAAAGTTAATCCGGAAGACCAATGGCAAAATATCCCTTCTTATTTACCTAATAGTGGTTCAAGGAATTTAGACGCATATAGAGTCTCTGACAAAAATAATCCCAACAGTATTTTGCCAGACAAAAAACTATATTCAAACCAAAGTTATAGTTCAAATAATGGAGGATATTATTACTATATTTATACCTATCGGTTCATTCAAGAAAATCCCGGAAAATTCAAAAACAATCAATCTGAATATTGGGATGGAAGTGACGTTTATTACACTGTAAAAGCTAGAGAACCTTATTATGGAGAAACTTTCCAATGGAATGGTGTTTGTTTATTAGCTCCTTATCAAATGGGACCTACGCTAAAAACATTAAAATTAAAAATAATATCCAATGGAGAAGCACCCAGTTTCTCATCTGCTGAAGGTGAATTGGATTTTTCAAAAATAGACTTTACAAGAATTTACAAATCATCGACCACACGTGTCGTTAAAGAAAATGGAATGGACTATGTAGAACCGATAGGCATATACTGAAGAAGAAGCCAGCAAACTTAAAATGGCATATATCACATTCAGATATACCTCAACAGCTGGCTCACAAGAAGCATCAAGTTCTAATAACAGATCTTCTGCAGAAGTTCCAACGTTCAAAGTATTCGCACCATTTTTAAATTCATCCATATACATTGACAGTGGCAACAGTTCATATTTCTATAGATATTATCAAGGTTATCTCCGAAAAGGAAAGGATGAAAAAACATTTATTATTGAAAACTATAGCAGCTCTTATGAGTTGCCCGAAGTACAAGTTATCTATGAAGAATAAAAATATGAAGAAAATATATATACATAAAATCCATCTCATACTATGCTTTACCTCAGTATTATGTTTCGGTTTACCTATAAATGCACAACAAAATGCAAAGAATGGAGCAGCCGATAATAATAAAAAAGCATGGGAAATAGGTATAGGCGCAACCGGACTTCAAATGACACGTTTTAATGTCATTAATTTCCATACTAATAATAAAGGCGGTTACACTGTAGGTACTAATAAAAAAGATTTTATTTTTGGAGGAAATCTATATTTTGCTCGTGAACTTAACTCTCATTTTTATCTAGATTTACAAGGAACATTAGACTACAGTTCCGATCCTGTCCGTAACGGTAAAGAATCAAGATGGCTAGGTATGGCAGGAATCGGTTTACAGTGGCGTCTAGGTGAATATCTCCATTCAAATTATATTGATCCTTTCCTACGGATGGGAGCCAACTATATGTACAAGAATTTTAAGATCAACTATAAGGGGATGGAAGAATTCAACAGTGAGGAGATGGGATGGAATCTGTCAAATGATTATACTAAAGAAGGGAAAGATAAACAAAATCTTATCCCTATTTCATTGGGAATAGGCGTGAATATGTGGCTTAATGACAACATTGGCATAGGACTCCAAGGAGACTACCTCATCATGCCATACAAACATATAGCCAATTCATGGCAAGGAAGCATTCGATTGATGTGGCGCATTGGTGGTAAATCCCTAAAAGTCAAACCGGAAATTCAATATGTGGAAAAAATCATAGAAAAAGTTATAGAAAAACCTATAATCATGAAACAAATTGTAGAAACTCCAAGCCAGCCCAATGTTTTATGTGATTTATTCAACAATATCTATTTTGAGTTTGATAAAACAGAAATAACTCCTAAAGCAGCTACTATCATTGATGAAATAGCTCAAATTATGCTGACAGACACAAGCAAAAAATATCTCATCACAGGATGTACTGATGCAAAAGGATCATCACAATACAATATGGATCTATCCCAAAAACGTGCAGACGCTGTAGTCAATGCACTTATAAAGAAAGGAGTTCCCAATAAAATGTTAAAAGCAAAAGGAGTGGGCGCAAAAATATCGTATGCATCTCAGAATGCTCCCAACGAAATACGAGAAGGAGATCGTAAAATTATAGTTCAAATCATTACAAATATGGATTATTGGAATTATATACCATAAAAAATTTCCCCTCTATCAAAACGGCATATATTCCTATATCGTGGAATATAGCCGTTTTGCATATTCCAAAGAAAAGTTCGAGCCATGTATACCCTCATGCCCTCACTGCATATATAACAGGTTTATTATTAACGGTTTATGTAGTAAGGATAAAAAAAATTGCTCTCATTCATGCTCTCATACTCTCACAATGTTTTGAAGTATATTTCCACATAAATTACTTGTTTTCAGCCACATACCATTTTCTTATAGATCGTTTCGACTTGATATAAAGTAGGGTGTTTTAGGCTTTTTCCCCGCAAAAAGTACGCATGAAAGGTCTGTACCTCCACAGAATGACGGTTTACGATGCATTGGTAACAATAAAAAAGACCAAGACGTTTTTAAAAAAGTTCCTGTTCTTTTTTAAAAAGGTCGTCGTCTTTTTTGAAAAGTTCTTGATCTTTTTTGAGAGCATGAAGATATCACATATGTAAGCATAAGACCAGGTACACCGAATAGTACACCGAAAGAATGCTTTGATATGCTTGTTTTTGCCATGCACCAAAAACAAAAAATCCCCGTAAACGTATTAATTTACAGGGATTTTCTTTTGTTTTTGCAATTCTTTCCAGCGGAGAGACAGGGATTCGAACCCCGGGTACCTCGCGGTACAACGGTTTTCAAGACCGCCGCAATCGACCACTCTGCCACCTCTCCAAAACTTCCTTTCAGAAGTGCTTTTTGTTGAAAGCGTTGCAAAGGTACGACTTTATTTTAAATATGCAAGACTTTTGAACAAGAAAAATTAAAGGTTTTATTATATTTGCACTCTCAATCGAAAAAAGCATATGAAACTAAAATGTCTTTTCTTACTGTTACTTTTGGGGATATCCTTTTGTGTACATGCACAAAAGCGCCCCGTCATCCTTGAGAAACAGTTGGAAATCATTAGGAAAGAACCTGATAACGGGGATGCCTTAAAATTTCTATGCCAATACTATTTAAATAAAGGAGATTATTCCAAAACCATCACTTACGCCGAGATTATGAAAAACGTAGCGGACAAGACTAAAAATCCTCTACTCCAACTCTATTCATATATCTACCAAGCACAAGCGCAAATGATGAGCGGACGGGAAAAAATAGCCAAAAAAAACTTGAACCTTTCTCTTGAACTAGCAACCAAACTGAATAATGACTCCACCCTTTGTTCCGTCTATGGTAGTCTCGGACTCTACTCTGCAAATATTGAAACCGATTATTACCGTGCCATACGATGGCTTTATAAAGGTATCCAGTTGGCACAACAAAATAATTTCCAACAACAATACGCTTTGCTTTTAGGCAATTTAGCAAACATCTATTACCTCAAAAAAGATACAGCCGGTATCAAATACGCATTAGAATGTTATGAATTAGGACACAGTATGCGTAATCCATACATCATTTATTCCGGTGCAGTAAATTCTGCCTATATGTATTTTTTAATGAAACAGAATGAGGAAGCAATGAAATATATACATGAAGCCGAAACATTGATGCTGGAAAATGATTTCTACGACCAAGCCCATACCTACAATCTCTTTGGCAATATATTATATGATATGGGTGAATATGCCCAGGCCTTGGAATATTAACAAAAAGCCATGAAGGACAAACAGGCGGCACAAACTTCCTCTATTGTCTATGCCCATTTGGGATATGCACGTATACTAATGCAGCAAAACAAACAACCAGAAGCTATTTTATTGTTAAAACAAGGAATAGCTATTTCTTATGCACGCGTCAACGCCATCCATCGCAATGAACTATACGAAAATCTGTCCACCTGCTATGAGCAATTGCACCAATATCATGACGCACTGAAATATTATAAAATATTCCGTTTGGAAAACGACAGTCTTTTCAACAAGGACAAAGAAAGAGATTTAAGTGAAATGCGATTCAAATACGACTCTGAGCGGCAGGAAAATTTGATAAAACAAAGCAAACTGGATGTAATGCAGAAAGAACAGCGTATACAACAACAGACATTTATTCTTATTATCATTGTGATTGTTCTAGGATTGCTTTATTACCTCTACCACCGTAAAAACAAACTTTATTTAAGTATAGTCAAGCAAAATCAAGAAGCAATCAAAAGAGAAACGGAACTGCATCGCCGTATAAAAGAATTGGAAACCAATGCCCCCTCCATGGTTTCTACTTCCGAAAAATATGCTTCCTCCTCACTCACCGACGAGAAAAGTTTAGAACTTTTCCGTACATTAGAGCGTATTATGAGAGAAGAAAAAATTTACAAAGACAATTTTATAACAAAAGACAAAGTAGCAGAAATATTAGGAACTAACCGTACTTATCTATCACGTATCATCAATGAACAATCCAAACTATCCTTCACTCATTATGTAAACCGTTTCCGTATTGAAGAAGCTATCCGTCTATTATCCGACCCCAATAACGAAACTCCGCTGAAAGCCATTTCTACAGAGCTGGGATTTAACTCCATTTCCACCTTTTATAACCTTTTCCAATCCTCAGTGGGAATGACTCCCTCCCAATATAGGAACAAAGTTATGGAACTTCAAAAAGAGCAATAGGTTATCTTTTTGCTCTTTTTTTTATTCTGAAAACAGCAATTGCCGATATTAATATAGGTATAAAGAGGCATATCTAAGATATTATCCCTTACTTTGCGGTATGAACATTAATCCAAATTTAAATAATACGTAATGAAAAAGAAGTTTTTTTAAGTTTGCCTCTTAATCGTTATGGCATTGCTTCCGGCAGTTGCCCAGATTCAAGATCCGGTACAATTCAAAACCGAGTTAAAGACGATTTCCGATACGGAAGCACAAATAGTATTCACTGGTAAGATTGATGCCGGATGGCACGTTTATTCCACTGATCTTCCTTCGGGAGGTCCTATCTCCGCAACTTTCAACGTAGACAAGATAGAAGGAGTAGAATTAGTAGGAAAGCTCACTCCACAAGGTAAAGAAATTGAAAACTTCGACAAGGTGTTTGAAATGAAATTACGTTACTTTGAGAACACTGCCATTTTCATTCAGAAACTAAAAATAACGGGCGCTACCTATATGATAGAAGGTTATATGGAATTCGGTGCCTGCAACGATGAAAACTGTCTGCCTCCTACTGAAGTTTCTTTCTCTTTCTCCGGAAAAGGAGTTGCCGCTGCCACTACAAGCAAGACTACTGAACCTGCAAAAACAGAAACAGCCATAACGGAAGTTCCTGTAGCGGAAACAGCTACTGCAACTACCGCAACAGATAGTGCTACAACTGCCGCCCTGATCGGCAATGACACTGCTGTCCAAGATTATTGGACTCCGGTTATCCAAGAGCTGAACGCATTTGGCGAAACGACATCACAACAAGACCGTTCATGGATTTACATCTTCTTTGCCGGGTTTATCGGTGGATTACTTGCCTTATTTACGCCCTGTGTATGGCCTATCATCCCAATGACGGTAAGTTTCTTTTTAAAACGTAGCAAAGACAAAAAGAAAGGAATCCGTGATGCATGGACATATGGTGCTTCTATCGTAGTGATCTATGTATTATTAGGTCTTGCCATAACCTTGATATTCGGTGCCAGTGCCTTGAATGCACTTTCCACAAATGCTATTTTTAACATATTCTTCTGCTTGATGCTAATTGTGTTTGCAGCCTCTTTCTTTGGAGCATTCGAACTTACTCTTCCTTCAAAATGGAGCAATGCAGTAGACAGTAAAGCGGAACAGACCAGTGGTTTGTTAAGTATCTTCCTGATGGCATTCACCCTATCTTTGGTTTCATTCTCATGCACAGGTCCTATCATCGGCTTTTTGTTGGTAGAAGTTTCCACTACAGGTAGTGTAGTTGCCCCTGCTATCGGCATGTTAGGTTTTGCTCTTGCATTAGCGTTGCCATTCACACTGTTTGCCATGTTCCCGTCTTGGCTGAAATCCATGCCTAAATCCGGTGGTTGGATGAATGTAATTAAAGTAGTATTAGGTTTCCTTGAGCTCGCATTTGCTTTGAAATTCCTGTCGGTTGCTGACTTGGCTTATGGATGGGGAATTCTAGACCGTGAAACATTCCTTGCTTTGTGGATTGTGATTTTCGCTTTGCTAGGCTTCTATTTGCTGGGTAAGATCAAATTCCCTCACGATGATGATGATGATAAAGTAGGTGTTGCCCGTTTTTTTATGGCTCTTATCTCACTTGCATTTGCTGTATATATGGTACCGGGCTTATGGGGTGCTCCTTTGAAAGCTGTCAGCGCATTTGCTCCTCCCATGAATACACAAGACTTCAACTTATACACCAATGAAGTACATGCGCAGTTTGATGACTACGATGCCGGTATGGAATATGCAAAACGTACCGGAAAACCGGTAATGCTTGACTTTACAGGTTACGGATGTGTAAATTGCCGTAAAATGGAAGCTGCTGTATGGACTGATCCGAAAGTAAACAAGTTGATGACTGAGGACTATGTACTGATTACATTGTTCGTTGATAACAAAACTCCATTGCCCGAACACATCAAAGTGATGGAGAACGGTAAGGAACGTACACTACGCACGATCGGTGATAAATGGAGTTACCTGCAACGCTCTAAATTCGGTGCCAATGCACAACCTTTCTATGTATTGATTGACAATGAGGGAAAACCGTTGAATAAATCATATTCATATGATGAGGATATAGACAAATATGTTGATTTCCTCCAGACCGGATTACAAACTATAAAAAATAACCAAAGTGTGTCAAAAGTCGAAGGAGTGTCAAAACTAAATAAACCTATCATTTTATTCTTTCAGAATATTCTTTAATGAAAAATATTCTGAAAATCAACAAAAAGGAAAAGACAAACGAAACGATAGTTTTATCCGAGTTTTGACACACTTTCAAAAAGATTTTTGCAAGACCCCTTAATAATTATCTACTATGATCGCCAAACCAGAAAGAGAGCAAATCATTGCCCTTATAAATCGCGAGGTCGTTCCGGCTATCGGGTGCACAGAACCCATAGCCGTAGCCCTTTGTGTAGCAAAAGCAACAGAAACACTAGGTAAAAGACCTGAAAGGATTAAAGCTTTACTCAGCGCCAATATTCTTAAGAACGCCATGGGAGTAGGCATCCCGGGAACAGGAATGATTGGGCTACCTATCGCTATCGCCTTAGGGGCATTAATCGGAAAATCCGAATATCAATTGGAAGTCTTAAAAGACAGCACTCCTGACGCCGTAGCAGAGGGTAAAAAACTAATTGACTCACAAGCTATCTCTATCGGGCTGAAAGAGAATATAGAAGAAAAGTTATATATCGAAATTATCTGTGAAGCTGATGGTGATACAGCGACGGCCATTATTGCTTGCGGGCATACCAATTTTATATATGTGGCCCTAAACAACCAAGTTTTACTAAACAAACAAACTACCTCCACCTGCAATGAGGATGCAAAAGAGCCGGAGTTGAACTTGCGGAAAGTGTACGATTTTGCCACCACCACACCATTGGATGAAATTCGTTTTATTCTTGAGACCAAACGTTTGAACAAAGCAGCGGCAGAACGTTCTTTCAAAGGAAACTACGGTCACGAATTAGGCAAGATTCTGAAAAGCAGCAAAAGCGAAGAACAAATATTGGGAAGTAATACATTTACCCACATCCTTTCTTATACCTCGGCAGCTTGCGATGCACGTATGGCGGGAGCTATGATTCCTGTCATGAGCAATTCAGGAAGTGGGAACCAAGGAATTACAGCTACTTTACCGGTAGTAGTCTATGCCGAAGATAACCATAAATCAGAAGAAGAATTGATCCGCGCACTGACACTTAGCCACCTGACAGCGATTTACATCAAACAAAGCTTGGGACGTCTGTCTGCACTATGCGGCTGTGTAGTGGCTGCAACAGGTTCCAGCTGTGGTATCACTTATTTGATGGGAGGCACTTACGAGCAAATCACTTTTGCCGTACAGAATATGATCGCTAACCTGACAGGTATGATTTGTGACGGAGCCAAGCCCAGTTGTGCTCTGAAATTAAGCAGCGGTGTTTCTACTGCTGTATTTTCAGCTATATTAGCGATGGAACATAAATGTGTATCTTCTGTAGAAGGTATCATTGACAATGATGTGGACCGCAGCATCCGCAACCTGACCAGAATTGGTTCACAAGGCATGAATGAAACCGATAAACTAGTATTGGATATTATGACCCACAAACAATGTGATTAAATATATATAAAGATAAGAGAGTTAAAAACGAATCAGACACGGCATTTTATACAATCCGTGTCTGATTTTATTTCTCACTCCACCAACATGTCTTTATATTGGGTATGCCGGGTAAAAACATTTTTGCAAAAGAACAAGTAGGACGTATTTTAAGCCCTACAACCGAAGCATATCTCACAGCGGCCTCGGTCAAAGCCTGAGCTATTCCCTGCCCTTCCAACTGTGGGGGAACTATGGTATGAAGGATATCCAAAACTCCGTTCTTTTCATCATATTGCAAATAGGCGATTTGTCCCGATTCAAATACTTCGAAACGGTCTACTTTCTCGTCATGTATAACTGTATGTTCCATTCTATATTGGTTTTAATGTATGACTATTACTAATAAAAACAATAATAAATAG
>ENA-OQKW01000352-OQKW01000352.1-human-gut-metagenome-genome-assembly--contig:-NODE-352-length-11980-cov-3.312326_pt1 | contig 11980 bp, 9 predicted proteins | sample MGYA00242657_ERZ504815 | MGnify/ENA primary metagenome ERZ504815 (study PRJEB26092, sample SAMD00036404) | human gut metagenome | host: Homo sapiens | study: EMG produced TPA metagenomics assembly of... | reverse complement strand
GCTCGCCGGAAAGGCGCAAGCGGGTATCGTGTCGGACAGCCTCCGCACCACGATCTACTACCGCACGGCAAACGCACGGCTGGAGCTTCCCTACATGGACAACGACCGGCACCTTGCGGCACTGGGCGACAGCATCCGTTCTCTGGGAGCCGACCCTGCTGTAGTGCTCAGGCGTATCCTCATTCAGGCGTCCGCCTCTCCCGACGGTAACACGAAGTACAACAAGGAACTCGCCCGGAAACGTGGCGAGGATTTGCGGGATTATTTAAAAGACAACCTCTCTCTGCCCGACAGCATCTTCACACTCCAGCCGCAAGGAGAGGGCTGGAGCGAATTGGCTGAAAAGCTTGGACGTACCGATGCCCCTTGGCGCGACAAGGCAATCGCCATCATCCGTGACACACCCGAGTGGGTGGTACGCGAGGGCAAGGTGGTGGACGGTCGCAAACGTCAGCTAATGAACCTTGCCGGCGGACGCGCATGGCAATACATGAAGGAGAACCTCTTTGATAGCTTACGCAGCGGAGCGTTGGTAGTATGCGAGGTGGAACGAATCAAGCGGGTGATGGACCCCGAGCCGGCACAGGCCGAATTGAAACCGGCATCCGACAACGTAATGAACCCCGATGACACGGCGGACACCACCGAGAAGGAGATCGATACGACAGCCACACTTTATAATAAGGAGGACGATACGATTCCGCAGGACAACGCGGACAAGGAAGAAACGGAAAAGAAACCGTTCTTCATGGCGGTAAAGACGAACCTGCTCTACGACGTGGCCCTCGTTCCGAACGTGGGATTGGAGTTCTACCTCGGCCAGGGGTGGAGTATCAGTGGGAACTGGATGTACGCCTGGTGGAAGAACGACACCCGTCACCGCTACTGGCGTATCTACGGCGGCGAGCTTGACATCCGCAAGTACTTCGGACGGAAGGCAGCCGAAAAGCCATTACAGGGACACCACCTCGGCGTGTACGCCCAAGGTTTGACCTTCGACTTCGAGACGGGCGGCAAAGGATATCTGAGCAACTTCAGTTACGGTTTCGGGTTGGAATACGGTTATTCGCTGCCTGTCGCCAAGCGTCTGAACATAGACTTCGGTCTCTGTATCGGCTACGGTGGCGGCAAGTACAAGGTATATGAGCCGGAGGACGATTGCTACGTGTACAAAGAGACAAAACAGCGCCACTGGTTCGGCCCGACCCGGGCTGAAATCTCACTTATTTGGTTGCTGGGAAACGGCAATCAGAATAGCAAGAAAGGAGGAACGAAATGACACATATACGGATATACAAGGAATTGCGCAAGGCAATCGCAGGATGTCTGGCGGTAATGCTGCTGCCTTTATTCACGGCCTGTGAGCACAAGGACCTGTGCTACGACCATTCCCACACCACGCAATTGGAGGTGGTGTTCGACTGGACGGAAGCTCCCGACGCCGACCCTGCCACGATGAGCCTCTACCTCTACCCGGAGGACGGATCGGAGCCGATGCGCTACGAGTTCACTGACCGAACGGGAGGAACCATCACCGTCCCGATGGGTATGTATGATGCGATTTGTGTGAACAGCGACAAGGAGACGCACCGCCTCCAGAACAAGGAACGGACGGAGACGTTCGAGGTGACGACGGGCAACACCCGTTCGCTGCGTGGGGCGTTGGCCACCCGGTCTGAGACAGCACCGCTGGCACGCGGCGCGGAGGAGGAACGCAGCGTGATGGAACCGGAAGCCCTTTGGAGCGACCACTCCGAACGGCTTGACATCCACCCTGAGACAGGCGTCCAAAAGATAGTGCTGACCCCGAAGTCACGTGTGAACACCTGCACTGTTGAGATTCGCAACGTGGAGAACCTTCGGCACGTGAGTGCCCTCAGCGCGTCCGTGACGGGCATGGCAGGCGGCTGGCTGGCGGGCATTGACTGTTTGACGGACGAGAAGGTTACCATCCCGTTCGAGGTACGCGCCAACGAGGATAAGACGACGCTGACTGGGCGTTTGAGCTTCTTCGGCCATTGCCCGAAGGAAGTCGGAGAGCACAAGCTGATGATCTATGCGCAGATGTCGGATGGCAGCAGCTACTACTTCGAGGAGGACGTGACCGACCAGCTGCATGACCCGGCACAAGACCCGACGCACATCGTGATTGAGATAGACAAGTTGCCGCTTCCGAAGCCCATTACAGGCGGTGGTGGTTTGCAGCCGACGGTGAAGGACTGGCAGGAAATCTATATTGATCTGCCAATGAACTGATGCTCGTAAAAAAGGAACGATAAAAAAGGACATAAGTAAAAGACAAGTATATGAACAAAGCGATTTATATATGTGCGGCAGCCGTGTTGGTACTGGCATCCTGCTCCAACGACGAGATCGTCGAACGTGCGAAGGAGAACGCCATCAGCTTCCGAAGCGTGGTGGGAATAAACACACGGGCTACGGAGGTGAACACCGGCTGGTTGCAACAGAACGACAAGCTGTACGTGACGACATTCAAGGAAAATGGAGACCGGCTGTATGATGAGACGGAATACTCATATAATGGTTCCGCATGGATAGCCAGTCCGCCCCAATCGTGGAACGGTAACAGCAAATTGAACTTTTTCCTTGCTTACCCGAAGTTGAGCGAGTGGCAGGCAGGCTTCGAACTGACGAAAGACAACAAGACGGTACAAGTTTCTGTAGACGAGGATATACCCGACCAAAAGGATTATGTAGTGGCGAATGTGACGGGAAATAAAACCAATTTCAATGATCCCATAAGCGTGGATTTGATCCACGTACTTTCGTCTGTCGAAATCAAGGCGATGAATACCAACGAGGCTTTCAAGTACAAGGTGAAAGGCATCCGTCTTTGTGGTGTGAACAAAGAAGTCACTATTGACCTTTCTACAATTAATTCGACACTCAATATCGGTTACGGCACCAACATGAGGAATTACGAGTTGACTTATGAAACCCCCGTAGAGTTGGGAAGTAAGGCGGAATCCCTTATGGGAAATGCCAAGATCGCCATCCTGCCCCCGCAAACCAGTGGGGATGCTTTGAAATGGGACGGCTCTAAAACTTCAAATACAGCCGGTGACTATGTGGGGTATTATCTCTCCGTGAAGATTAATGTCACTTCCAAGTATGGATCTTCGGTTTATCCGGCAGGTTCTACTGCTGATGATGCGACTTACGGATGGGCAGCAATCTCGGTTCCGTTTGATTGGGAAAGCGGCAAGAAATACGTCTACACGCTTGACTTTTCCGAAGGTGCCGGACGCGTAGACCCCACAGATCCGGGAGCAGCTGTCACGCCGAATGGTGTGGTAGACCCCGCAAAGGGAATGCCCATTTTGGGCAAGCGGATCAAGTTCGGAATAGCGGTCAGCCCGTGGAAAGATGGCGGAGACCAAGACGCCACGCTGACCGACGGCATCAAGTTCACCGTAGGTGTTGACTCTTGGACGGACGAAGAGAAAGATGCAGAAATAAACTGACAATTAATATATTAAATAGATAATTATTTATTAACCAATTAAAAGTTTTAAGTAACAATGAACAAGAAAATTTATTTGTGTGCGGTGGCCGCATTGGCACTGGCATCATGTTCTAATGACGAGACCGTTGAAGTGGCTAAGCAGAGTGCCATCAGTTTCCGTTCAGTGGTAGGATTGAATACCCGTGCAGTAGAAACTACCACCGGAAACTTAGATGCCATCAACGTGACGGCTTACTAAGGGCACGGAAGCGTATTTTGGTGTGGCAGTTCCTATCAAGTATGAAAAGAACGGCAACTTTTTTTGAATCTGCACAGAAATATTACTGGCCAGTCGACGATGCGGAATTGACTTTCATCGCTCTTTCCACAAACTGGACCGGTACACGTGCGTTCACAAGTTCTTCAGACATTAAAATGACGGATGTGACTATTGATAAAAATGTTAAGAACCAAGCAGACATGATTTATGTATCAGGAGCAACCGGCAAGAAAAGTGTTAATGAGGCAAGCGGCTTGGGCTTGGTAATGGATCATGCCCTTTCTCAAATTCAAATCAATGCAAAGAACGGTAATGACCTGTACAAGTATCTGGTAAAAGGTATCCGTATCGCAAAGGTGAACAAAAAGGCTACATTCGATGTCATTGACGGAACTTGGAATAATGCATCAGAAGTGGAGACTTACGATGTGAATTATGACACTCCGATTACTTTGCAGGCTGAAGCCCAACCGCTCATAGGAAAAGAATGCGACCGACAATAATCTGTATGAAAACGCTATGCTGATACCGCAAACTACAACAGCATGGGACGGAACAGCCATTGATAATGCCGTTACCGGTTCATACATCTCCGTATATCTGCAAATCACAACCAAAGACGGAGGCTTGGTTTATCCGAAAAAGCCAGATGGTTTCGCTTGGGCTTCCGTTCCCGTCTCATTCACTTGGGTAAGAGGTAACAAGTACATCTATACACTTGATTTCACTAACGGAGCAGGTAAGGTTGACCCTGTAGATCCGGGAACGGACTGGAAGAAGGACGAGCCTCAAAAAGACCCGGACAAAGGTCAGGACATTTTGGGTGAACCTATCAAGTTCACGGTTACTGTTAATCCTTGGACTCCGGAAGATAAAAATCAGGAAATGTAATCCGAACATCCATTTAATCAAAATACAATAACCAAACCGACACTTCCGCCCGGTGGCTGTCCGCTGTATAGCACACAGTACAGCCAAGGTAGGGAGTGCGCCCATCAGGCCGGACGAGGTTGAATGCAAGGCCGCCCACATACGGGGCGGCTCCTTTTCCGGTCACACTGAGAAAAAACAATAAACTATCATAGAAGTATGGAATATAAAGCGATTCATGTATTGGCGGCAGCCGCCCTCGTCCTCGCCTCGTGCTCCAACGACAGCACGGTGGAGATGCGGCAAGGCGCAGAGATCCGTTTCCGAACGGCGGTAGGCATGAACACACGTGCCCTCCCAACCGACCTTCCTGCCTTGAGGCAAGCCGGAATCAGCGTTTCGGCCTTTGCCACTACGGGAAACGAGAAGTACGAGTTCAGTAAATTGGCTTTCAGCTACGAGGAAGGATCGGGATGGTATTCCGACCCTGTGCGTTACTGGCCGGAGGATGGCAGCGAGCTGCGCTTCGTGGCGGTCAGTCCCGAAGCCTCCGAATGGGGCGGCACCTACGAGGGCGACAACATCGGTGAGCTGAAAGTGACGGGGTTCAGTCCCGAAACCGACATATCCAAGCAGCGCGACCTATTGGCCGGCTATACCTCAGGTAGCAAGAACGATGCCGCCGGCGTGGGATTAGTGATGCACCACGCATTGACGCAAGTAGAGATACGTGCCAAGAGTTCCGACAAAGTCTATCGCTACGATGTAAAAGCGGTGCGCATCGGCTCTGTCCGCTCTACCGGTGACTATACGTTTCCCTCGGATGCTGATGCCGATGGCAGTTGGACGCTGAAAGACGACAGCTATGCTTCTTATACCACGGAGGACTTAAAAGAGCCTGTACGCCTCACGGCGGATGCCACATCGCTCATGGGTGATGGAGGCACGGCCATGCTCCTTCCGCAACAACTCACTGCGTGGAACACGACAAACGACAGGCAGAACGCCGCGAACGGATCTTACATCGCCCTGCTTCTGAAAATCACTACCGACACGGGCGCACAGGTTTATCCCACCACCGTGGGTGAATACGGATGGGCGGCAGTGGCCATCGGAAACAACTGGCAATCGGGCGACAAGATTATCTATACACTCGATTTGAGCAATGGTGCCGGGGTGACGCCACCGAATAGTGATAATCCCGGTGAGTCCATCTTGGGTTCCCCCATCCACTTCACGGTGATAGTAAACGGCTGGACGCTCCGCCAGCAGGAAGAAAACCTGTAAGACAGAAAATGAACTACGATAAAAAACGAAAAATAAGATATGAACTACAAGAACAAACTGATGGGCTTGTCGCTCATCATAGTGGCGATGTTCTCCGCCTGTTCGGACGAGGTGGAGAACGCGGGCCGTGACTCGGGCACGGGCGACCACCGCATCACCTTTGCCGTGAGCACACAAAACCAGCCGAACGGCACCCGCTCGGCTTTCACTTCAGAGACGCACGAACTTGGCTCAGTCAAGATGGAGGGCAAACTGGACGGCAAGCCTGTCTACCTCACAGCCGAAATCTCCGACGGTTTCCCGGGTGACGACCAACCCTTGACACGAGGTACGCAGGTGACGGGGGGCGCACAGGTGGATGAATTTAGCGTGTCGGCTGCTATTTTAGATGCTAACGTTTTTGAACCCGAGACGTTGGATGTGATGTACAACGTGAAGGTGGCGAAAGACAACGCCTCTTCCACATGGACTACCGGAACGCCGTATTACTGGCCTACCGGCAAGAAACTGACTTTTTTACGCTTGGTATCCTTACAACTCGAAGAACCTGACCATCCCGAAAGACAACAATGTCAAGGATACAAAGCTGTTCTACGAGATACCCGAACAGGTAGCCGACCAAGAGGACTTTATGATGGCCAACAGCTATGAAGTGAGCGAGACATCAAGCGTGCCGATTTTTTTCAGACATATGCTCACGGCGGTGAAGTTCAAGACGAGCAACAACATCCCTGCCTGCACCGTCAAGTCCATCTCCCTGAAAGGAGTGAAATACAAAGGCTATCATAACTGGCAAGCACATGGCAGCGGTATATTACCTTGGGATCCGGATGCTGACACCAGAGACTTCACCTTGGACTTTCCCAATGGAAAGGAGGTAGCCGAGAATACCGAGACCGAACTCACGGGAAAGGGCGAGACTTTCTTCATGATGCCACAAAGTTTTGATGAAAATACCGATGCTTGTTTGGAAGTGCTGTTGGTGATGAACGGGGTAGAACAGACATTGAGTGCAAAGTTGAAGGACATTACGGCTGATGGGTATGGTTATAGCTATTGGGCAGCAGGAACAACTGTGACATATAAGCTTTCAATCAGTAAATTATCAGCGGAAGTGACCTTCTTCAAAGGAACGAATGGTACGGACGGTAATCCTTACACATCGCATAACATCAGTGCCAATGGAGACCCGTTCACAGTGGATTTGAAAGCTCCCACTTCAGTGAATGCCATCACCGCCCGTTTGGCGTATGAGGTGACAGATGGAGATGGAAACAAGACTTATGAGGTTTTCCAAGACAACCTCGATCTGACCGGGAAAACAACAGCGGACTTTACCAGCCCTCGCATGAACAATGTGGGCGATGGTCCGGACAAGGCAAAGAAAGACGCAACTCCTTTCGTGGTACAAATCAAGGTGAATAGCACGGCACCTATAACAATTCCGTCAGATCCTGATGATCTCAATACCAAGCGTACATACATTCCCGGTACGGACGAAAACACTTGGTACACCATTTGGCGAGGAACGATGTTCCCACCGAACTACATTCAAGATTACAATTCAGATCCGAAATACGTTATCGTGGCACGGAAAGACGGAACTTTTGGACCTTATGATGAAACGGAGAGCCATGAATATTGGGAAGTGGATAAGAACCATCCTGTATACGGACAAGGAAAGTGGCAAATCATAAATCCAACATGGGGCACTAAGTTGCGTTTGGTTTATTGGATATATGAGCTGACTCAAAATGGCCAATGTCCCGGTAATAACGAGGTATATGGGGAACCATTACAAAAGAAGGATGGGGATATTTGGTACTGGATCTCTGCGGCACCAACTAATGATTTGACTAAATGTTATCTAATAACTGGAGTTGGTAGAAATTTTGCGGAAATGGGTCAGTTTGTCTCAGGTTTCCAAGTCGATATTGATTGGAAAACGACTTCTCACAATTTTCGTTATGCCATACTTAAGAGTAGCTTGTAAAAGTACATATCAAGATTCTATCACAATAAAGTGGAATTATCAATTAGTGAAACATATTGAATGAAAGTGCATAAGTTGGGAAACCATATTGTAGCACGACATTCTGACGTGTAAAAAGGTATAAAAATATATATGACAGCAAGAAAAAAACTGATGAGCCTTTCGCTCATCGCACTGACAGTGTTTTCCGCCTGTACGGACGAGGTGGAAAACGGAGGTCAACGCCCTGTCAAGGGCGACCACAGCTTGAGCTTCGCCGTGAGCACGCCCGGCTCGCAAGCGTGGACGAAGGCGGACGGCACCCGTGCGGTTTCCGCTCCTGCCACGCAAGAGCTTGAACCCGTCGAGATGGAAGGCAAGGTGAACGGAAAGACCGTCTACCTCTCCGCCGAAGTGACCGACGGATTTCCCGGTGACAACCGGATGATGACACGCGGTACACAGGTGACCGAAGACAACAAGACGAAAGACGGTATCATGGAGACATTCGCCGTATCGGCCTATACGGATATTAAGGGTACGCCCGACTTCATGTATAGCGTGCCGACAACGAAGGGAAGCCCTGAGAACGGTACTACCTATTGGTATCCCGAAGAGAAATTCTACTGGCCGGGCGTCAAGTCCCTGAACTTCTATGCCTGGTATCCGCACACCGCCAACGCGGAGGGCTTGACCGTATCGGGTGCGGACGAGAACGGTACTCCAAAGCTCCATTACATCGCTCCCGACGACGTGAAGAAGCAGATGGACGTGATGACGGCTGTCGCTACCAACCAGGCAGAACAGGAAGCCATTCCATTGACATTCGATCATGCCTTATCGGCCGTAAAATTCGTGGCAGGAAGCGACCTCCCCAACTGTGTGGTAAAGTCCGTCAAACTGTACAACTTGCAGTATGAAGGCACGTATGATATTGCCTCTTCCACTTGGACGGAAGTAAAGTCCGATAAGAAAGATTTCACCGTCAGTTGGGTTTATAACGCAGTGGAAGGCACAGAAGGTTCGCCTGTTACTCGGGAAGACGAGACTTTCTTCTTGGTGCCGCAGGCCTTGGACGGTGCAAAGGTGGAGGTGACGTTTATGAATACCGACAACACCGAGTTCACTGTGGGCGCAGCCCTCACTGGGACGTGGGAAAAAGGGAAGACCTATATTTATAAAATCTCGCATAACTTTGTTTACTTGGGTGTATCGAACGAGAAGTTTATAGCCTACGTGGATAAGACGGATGAGATGAAAGATCAGGTAGCTTTCTATATAACTTTCAGCTCGTCTGACCCAAATGACACGCGAATGATCCTTCCTTCAGAAAATTCTGGTCTGACCGTTACCCCTAAGACAATAACACCCGGCTCAAACATCCCTATCAAAGTCTCTTGGGATGGAACAAAAGATTGGTTATATTCCAGTGTGGTGATAACTAAAAGTGTGGATGACTACCAAGCTGGAAAAGAAGATAAAATGCTTTGGATAGTTCGCCCCAATGTCGAAGCAAATCGTGTAGATGGTGAAACAAATATCTTTGAAGAGGATGGCGGGTTCTGGGTTTATTCCGTGCCGGAAACAACCAGCCAACCGTTTAAAGATGAACACTCCGATGGTGACATTATTGAAGTTCAAAATATAACAGAATCGGACTGGTTGGCTATAACCCCATCACCCACTTACAACAAGAATACGAAATACCAAGCCATCTACAATAATGCATCGAAGGGTGACTTCTACTTGCAGACGCTAAGCATCCCGAGTGAGAATCGCTTTGCCTCGCTGCTTGCATGCAAGGAGGATATGAGCAAAAACATCATGTACTGCGTGGAACAGAAAGCTCTTACCGCTGACTTCGGTTTCAAGGATTGCGAACGAAATATTTCTCGTGAGGCGGAGAAGTGGAATATCTCCTTGACAGGCGGACGCTTCAAGGATGGAGCACAGATAAAGGCCCGTATAGTGATGGATGCCGGACAAGACGGAGTAATGGATGATGGTTCTCTTACGTATGGGGACGATGCACTCATAACCTGTACTTCTACGGGCGGTACGGCATCATACGTGAAGAAACGGTGGGACACACAAGAGAACACGGCTACAAACAATGGCAAACGTACCGTTCATTTACAAATACAGAATGCAAACGTGGATGATGATTGGATAGATCTGAATGTCACCGGGACAATGCATGATTGGATGACTTGGGGTAGAGAATCACATATAAATGAAGATTTTGTCATTGCACATGCTTCTTCTGGAGTTCGTCTGGGAGATGCTACATACGGATCGTTAAACAAGTACAATTATTGTATCGTTCCCCTTTATACCACTTGTTGGAATGTTCATAAAGACCATCCTTTCTTCGGAACGACCCAATGGCAATGTACAGGAAATACGTGTGGCGATCCTGCATATATGTGGTGGAGTGCTGCTATGAGCAAAAATGATGTATATGTAAAAGATGTGTCTGGAAGTTCACTATACAACGTGAAAGCAACTGTAAGAGCCCTTTCTACTACCAATTCTTATACTTACAAAGACTATATAGAAGGTCGATTAAGTATTCCGGGCCAATATATGTATGTTCCTGTACAAAATGCAAGGTGGTATGCTGATAGTGAGGGTGTGAGATACTTTACTACAAGTGAAACCGCAACATCTTTTGCTGTCAAGTATATCCAAAATCGTCCTACAAACGATACACCCATAGAACAAGAAACCTATTTATAATAATTACAGAGCTTATTCCGATAAGTATAAGTAATACGCTCAACCTATTATTTACAATTTAAACTTTAGAATCATGAAAGTAAATTGCAATTCAGAAAGACGCATCGGGTGGTGTAATTTACTTTCATAACCAACAAGAGATATATACACTTTAAATACATCAAGACCCTCCCCAGCACAGCGGGAGGAATATGTATAATAACCCTATAGCTTGCCGCCCTTGTGAAAGACCGGCAAGTTCCCCTTTATTTCAATAAAAACAGAAGACAAATGAAAACAACGAAAATACTTGAAACGGAAAAAGGACAACACGGATGCCGTCCACCTCCATTGGAGCGGAACGGACGAGACTTGGAACGCCTACGACAAATCGGCGGAGAACGCCCTGCGTATGAACCCGGAACTCCGCACGCTGACGGACGAAGTGAATTTGGACGGCACAGAGGTGACACACCTGAAAGTGACCACCGAGCAGTTCGAAGGGTACGGCCTTGCCGACTACTGCGTGGCGGTGGACGACGAGAGATTGGAACTGAAGATACCCGTGCATGGCTGAACGGACGGACATGAAGGACTTCGCAGCAAGGCTTGAGGAAGAGGCGGAAAAGAAGGTGGAGAAGATAGAGGCCGGAGACCTGAACATGATCAAGAAGTCATTCGAAGCCTCGTTAGTGCTCGCTGACGCTTTCCTGCAACTGAAAGCCTTCATCGCGGACTATACTTTCCGTGACGAAGTGGAGGAAATCGAGTTCTTCAAGACGGTCAAACCCCGAATCTGTCACCGGCTCATCTACTACCGCAAGATATACAACATCGAGATGAACCGTCCGGTAGGCAGCGAGTCGCAGCGAAGCTACCTACCGGACGAGATACGGGGCATCAACCGCTACAACGAGAAACGTTCGGACTTCGTGCGTTACTACCGCTCCGGGCTGACCCACTTGGACGCGCTCTATTACCTGCGTGGCAACCTTGACACGGCACTCTACTTGGAGTCGTTCCATCACGAGCGTGATCCGTCTTTCTCGACCAACTGTGACTTCATGGCGGCACGGCTTCTTGCCAACGAGCGGCTGATCCGCTACCTGACGAAGGAATTGGAGGCGTTCGAGCTGCGGCAAGCCGAAGAATCGTTGCCGAAGGTGCGCCTGACGTGGAAAGCGACGAAGACGGAACTGACCGAACTGCTATTTGCTTTGGACAGCCGCAAGGTATTCGGGGATGTCCCGTTGACAAGGCTGTCGGAGTACGTACAGCGGGCATTCAACATCGAGTTGGACAAGAACCTAGTCCCGGACATTCGGCGGACCTGCGCATCCGCAACCGGCAGACGCCTTTCCTTGACAGCCTGAAGGCCGCACTGCTC
>ENA-OQKW01000350-OQKW01000350.1-human-gut-metagenome-genome-assembly--contig:-NODE-350-length-12009-cov-3.390507_pt1 | contig 12009 bp, 6 predicted proteins | sample MGYA00242657_ERZ504815 | MGnify/ENA primary metagenome ERZ504815 (study PRJEB26092, sample SAMD00036404) | human gut metagenome | host: Homo sapiens | study: EMG produced TPA metagenomics assembly of... | reverse complement strand
GTGCTGATAAAGTAAGGTCTTTCCAGGTGACTGAAGTATTGATACCTCCTGTCCATTTGGGTACAGTGTTGCCCACTTTCACCATGTCGTAATTGTCGATGATGCCGTCACCGTTTACATCCTTCCATTTCACATCACCCGGCTGGATGCGGAGAGAATTCGCTTTCTGATTGGCTGTCAGTTTGTTATATCCTTCCTCACCTCCGTAAAGGGGACGGTTGCTTGAGCCGTTGTTACCACTTGACAAGTCGATCAGTCCTCCTGGTATTTCATCTTCGGAACGATAGATTCCTTCGGCTACGAACATGTACAAATCACCTGGGCGTTGTCCTTCCTGATAACCGCCTACCCATGCTTTTTCATAGCTTCCGTCCTCCAGCTGGCGTCCGGTATATACTTGAAATGCATTTTGACGGTTTCTTTCCAGACCGTTGTCGGGCAATGCCACTACTTTGTTTTTATTTAATGCGCCGTTCCAGTTCAGATTCCATTTCCAGTCTTTGGAGTCGATAACTTTGAATGCCAGTTCGAATTCAAAGCCTTGGTTCTGGAACTTACCGTTGTTGGAGGTAAAGGAAGAAACACCCGAAGTAGACGGGATGGTGATGTTGGCATACTTGTCACTGGTCAGTCGGTTGTAGTAAGTCAAATTGGCATTGATGCGGTTGGCCAGAAAGCCTAGATCCAGACCGATTTCGAAAGTTCTTGACTTCTCCCATTTTAAGTAGGGATTAGGAAGGTTGTTTAACAGGAAGTAAGCGTTGCCGTTGTATTTGCTGCCTGCATAAGCACCTTGTACTGTGTAGTTTCCTACAAAATCTTTGTTTACATTACCATTCAGACCGAAGCTGGCACGCAATTTACCGAATGAGATGATATCGGCCCATTCACTGGCAAATTTTTCTTTGGAGAACACCCATCCGGTAGATACTCCGGGGAAGACACCCCAGCGGTTGTCTTTGGCCAGTTTGGAGTAGCCGTCCCGTCTTAGAACAAAGGACAGCAAGTATTTTGACTGGTAGTCATAATTTACACGACCGAAGAATGACATGATACGCTGGCGGCTGTGTGAGGAGTCTATGCTGCGTTTGCCTTTGTCATCACTGGTATATTCCAAATCGCCGAAAGCGTCACTGGGAGCTCCCGATCCTGAGGCACTGAAACCTTTATAATATGAGTCGTAGTACTCGAAGCCGGCCATGGCATCCAGATAGTGGTCTTTGTTTATTTGATAGTTGTAGTTTAACACTGCATTATAAGTTTGGTCCAATGTGCGTCCGTAGGAAGCCGAGGTGCTGTGTGAGGTTACCCAGTTTCCGGGAGAAGATAAATAATCTTTGTTGAAAGCTTCATATTTTTCTTCTGAATAGAACCAGATGGCGTTCACTTTTAATGAGAGTCCTTTCATGATATCTGCGGTAAAAGATTGGTTCATGGTGAACTTGTCTGTATTGTTGTCACGGACAAACTTGTCAAAATTGATTTGTTGGTTTCCGTCGCTTGAATTGGGGCCCAAAAGCATTTCACCGTCAGCATTATATCCACGGAAAGTGGGAGGTAATGATAAAACGCGTGAGAAGTAGTTGGCTTCTGCGCTTTGGGTAGGAGGAAGATCGTTCCAGGTTGCATCTGCAAAGTTGAAGCTGGAGTTGGAGGTTAACCATGGTTTCAGCTTGTAATCGGCATTGAATGTGAAAGTGATACGTTGGTACTTGTTTCCTACGGCTGTACCTTCACTATGGTTGTATCCCAAACCTGCATAGTAGTTTCCCTTTTCATTTCCTCCGCTTACACTCAGGTTGTAGTCTTGTGAGAAAGATGGGGAATTGATATTGAAATCCGCTATATCTGTATTCTTGAAAATCAGTTGGTCTCCATAAATAGGATCAGTCATGGTTTCCCATCCTTGGTTGAGCAGGAAAGCCAGATCGTCCGAATATTTCATGGTACTCCATATAGCCTGGCTGTTTTCGTTTCCATTCAGCGGGATTGTCTTGTCATCATCTGCCCAATATTTGTTGCCTGTTCCATAAGGAGTGGCACCGGTCAGACCGATCAGTGAAGACCATCCTTGTACGGCCGATCCGTCCGGATGTTTCATGTCTCCCGTGTAAGCATTCATGTAACCAGTGCGCATCCAGTAAATGTAATCACGCGCATTCATAAAGTTATAAGAGTTGTGGAAGTAGTTCCAGCCTAGTTTGGCCGAAAGCTCTACACGTGTACTTCCCTCTTTGCCTCGTTTGGTAGTGACTAGTACTACACCGTCATTGGCTCGGGCGCCATAGATGGCGGTGGCTCCGGCATCTTTTAATACTTCCATGGATTCAATATCGGCCGGGTTGATGTCACTTAAAGAACCGCGTACTTGGCCGTCTACCAGGATTAAAGGTGAACCTGAACCGTCAAAATTAGTACCTCCTCGAAGTATCAAGGTAGGAGCTGCTCCCGGATTACCGGAAGTCTGGCTGACGGACAGACCTGCCACGGCTCCTGATAAGGCTTGTGCCGGATTGGAATAAAGTCCTTGTTTTAATGTTTCTTCTTTTACCTTGGAAATGGAGTTGGTTACTTTTGTGCGCAACTGTTTGCCGCCATATCCGGTTACAACAACTTCTTGGAGCATTTCTGAGTCTTCTTTCAATGCTATTTTAAAAGTTGACTTTCCCTTTACGCTTAAAGTTTGTGTCTGATAACCGATAAATGATACTCTGATACTGCCATCGTTGGCTACGGAAAGTGTAAAATTACCATCTAAGTCGGTAACTGTACCATTCGTGGTGCCTGTTTCTACAATACTGGCGCCAATAACCGCTTCACCTGTGGCGTCTGTGACCACACCCGTGATTGTTTTCTTTTGTGCCATGGCTCCTATGGAGCATAACAGGCAAAAAAGCATGAATAAGGTTTTCTTCATAGATTTGTTTTTAAAGTTACTGTTTGAAGTTCTGGTAGAACTTATCCTATAAAGGAAATCTCTTTATTTTGTTAAATGAATTTTATTTCAGCCTTTTGGAGATGAAATAAATTATTTGGAGAAGTATCCTTGTGCAGATAGTGCAGGGAGTGGTTTGTTTATGGGCACATGGGGACATTTATTCTTTTCATAGTCGATGGTTATACATATATTTATATGGATATGTATGGACTTTGAAATGGCAAGTATAACTAGGTAGCTGAAAATGTATCTGATAACGAAGAAGCGGAGGTGATATGAACATAGAAGACCATCGTTTAAAAGGTACAGATGATCTTCTTGAGTGATGAGGCATTAATAAAGTTCTTTATGTACCAACTCTTCAAACAGTAATGCATATTTTGCGACGACTGCTTCGGCGTATTTCTTCCCTTTTCCGGCACTTGCTTTTTTAGGATTGCCTATACCGGTATCTTGCGAAACGTTTTGCCAGTTTCTCGGAATCCATGCCACTTTTTCATTCAGCATTTGCGAAGCGAACTTCTTATAATTTCCATCTCCGGCTTCATCCAGGTTTACCAATTCCGGATGATAATGCATCATAACAGAAGTTTCCAATTCATCTGCATGGTCACCCGGTTCATCAAAGTACTCTTTAGCAGGGATAAAGGCAAACCATTCGCTGCTGGCTATCAGGAAGTCGGGATAGTCCAGTGACAAGTCACGTATCATACTTTTGAATGTATTGCCGCCATGTCCGTTGATAATGACCATTTTGCGGTATCCCTGGGCGTATAGAGAGGCAACTAGGTCGCTTAAAATCGCTTTTTGCGTTTCATAGCGATAATGGATGCAGAAATCCAGCTCGCGTTGTCCCGGATTCTGTGAACCGGCAGTGACGTAAGGCATGACCATGCAACGAATACCGTAATGTGTTTTTGCCAGTTTTGCAGCATCTAGTGCGATGTCGTGGCTTAGAATGCAGTCTGTCAGATAAGGCAGGTGCAGATTATGCGGTTCGGTAGCTCCCCAAGGGAGGAGGACCAAATCATATTTCAATGGTTTTACCTTGCCGTAACAGGTTACGGCAAGGTCTAGTTCTTTATCCATTATTTATAAGAATTTTTAAAGATATGCAGGATTTCTTCGTCTGTAATCGGGCGTGGGTCGAGAGTGAACAGTCCTCCCATCGTATCTCTTGCATTTTGCAGGAATTTGGGGAAATCTTCGGATTGGATACCAAATTCGCTCAGTTTGATAGAATGTACTTTACATTCTTTTTGCAGTGTAATCAATGCATCAATGAAATCGGACGGACGGTTGCTCTTTTTCTGGGTCATCATTTCAGCCATTTTCATGTAACGTTTTGTACAGTCATGCCGGAAAGTTTCGAAGTATGCCTCAGACAAGGCAATGAGTCCTGCTCCATGAGGAAGTTGTGGATAATAAGCACTCATGGCATGTTCTAATGAATGTTCGGAAGTGCAGCTTGAAGTGGCTTCTACCATGCCTGCCAAGGTGCTGGCCCAAGCAATTTTGGCACGCGCTTTCAAATTCTTTCCGTCGGCTACGGCTACTGGCAGATATTTGTAGATCAGACGGATGGCTTCTAAGGCGTAAAGATCACTGATGGGTGTTGCACAATTGGCGATAAAACCCTCTGCGGCATGGAAGAATGCATCGAACCCTTGATAGGCGGTGAGGTGCGGGGGAATGGAAACCATCAGTTCCGGGTCTACAATAGATAAGGTAGGGAAGGTCAGCTGGCAACCGAAGCCTATCTTTTCTTGAGCCGTTTCGTGGGTAATCACTGTCCATGGATCCATTTCCGTTCCGGTTCCGGCGGTGGTAGGGATGGCGATAATGGGAAGTGCTTTGGTAACAGGGCGTCCTTTACCACTACCCCCTGATACATAATCCCAGTAGTCACCGTCGTTGCAGGCCATAACAGCTATACTTTTGGCTGAGTCGATGGAACTTCCGCCTCCCAGTCCTACTACAAAGTCGCACTTTTCCTCCCGGCAGATGGCGGCTGCTTCCATGACGTGTTCTTTGATGGGGTTGGGAAGGATTTTATCGTAAACCAGTGTTTCTACATTATTCAGTCTTAATTGGGCAAGTACTCTCTCCAAATATCCATATTTCCGCATGGAAGTTCCGGATGAGATGACGACCAGTGCCTTTTTCCCCGGTAATTTTTCACTGGATAATTTCTTGATTTCTCCGCAGCCAAATACTAATTTGGTAGGGATGTATAAACTAAATACAGGATTTGCTTTCATGTTCTTTCGTATTTAAAGTTTCACTGGTAACAAATGTAGGAAAATAATAGTTTGCTTGTTTAAGTAATTTGTTAAATTTTACATACTGCCGGATTGTATTCGTTTTCTTTAATTCAGTTTGAGATAGATACGTTTTTTCGATTATACTCGAAAAAAGAAATAAACAGTGCTTTTTTTTCGATTATACTCGAAAAAAACTATCTTTGTGGGAAAAGATTCGAGTATGGACGATAAATGGAAAGCTTTAGAAAAGTATAACCTTTGGGGTGGAAATACGTATCAATTGGGACTGGAACGGAAATCTTATACCGACAAGATTGGCAATTTTGTGGGGAATAACTTGGTGAAGGTACTTATAGGACAACGTCGTTCGGGCAAAAGTTATATTCTCAGGCAAATTGCTTCAAGTCTTGTCTCGGAACGAGGAGTAAATCCGGCTAATATCCTATATATAAATAAGGAGTATCTGGAATTTGATTTTATTGATGATTATAAAGCATTGGAAAGTCTGTATCGTTTTTATCGGGAAAAGCTTAAACCGCAAGGAAAAGTATATTTGTTTTTCGATGAAATTCAAAATGTGGATGGCTGGGAAAGGTTTGTAAACTCCCATTCGCAAGACTTTGTCGAAGAGAGTGAATTGTTTATCAGCGGTTCTAACTCTAAAATGCTTTCCAGTGAACTTGCCACTCTTTTGTCGGGACGTTATGTAGAATTTCATATATTCCCCTATAGTTATGCTGAATATTTACAGTTGATGCAGCAACCTGCCGGTCGGGCTTCTTATTTGGCCTATTTACAGAAAGGCGGTTTGCCCGAATTGTACAACCTGCCCACTGTCGAGTCAGAAAAACAGTATGTCGCTTCTGTGAAAGATACGATTTTGTTGCGTGATATAGTGAAGCGTAAACCCGTTCGTGATGTAAGGTTATTGGATGATATTTTTATTTATTTGGTGAATAATGCGTCCAATCTGTTTTCCGTTCAGCATATTGTTAATTTCTTTAAATCCAAGAACCGGAAGGTGAGTTATGATACCTTATCTAATTATCTAGGTTATATAGAAGAAGCTTTTCTTGCTTATAAAACAGAACGTTACAATATAAAAGGAAAGGATGTGGTGGCAGGTAATTGCAAGTATTATCTGAATGACTTGTCCTTTAAGAATTTTCTTTATCCGGGCTTTGCTTATGGAGTCGGGTATTTGTTGGAGAATGCAGTATATTTGGAACTTCGTCGTTTAGGCTATATTGTATATACAGGTTCTTTTCGGGATAAAGAAGTTGATTTTGTTGCTATGAAGGACGATAGAGTGATTTATCTCCAAGCAACTTACATGTTGGAAACGGCACAAACCATGGAACGGGAATATGCTCCTTTGCTGACGATAGGTGATAATTATGAAAAATATGTCGTTTCCATGGATGAGGTACAATTCCCTTCCAATGAAGGGGTCAGGCATATACAGGCTTGGAATTTAAAGGAAATATTGTAGGAAATCAGTTTCTCTTTTTAACATACAGTTTTTGGTAAGAGTTGTCAAAACTCTGATGATATTGTTTGTAGTCTATTATCCAATGTTGCTCACCGCTCCCCCGGATATGTAGAGCAGGAATAGCACCGAAGAGGAGAGTATAGTGGATATTATTTGCTTATGTGCAGTTGGCGCAAACATACGATTGGCATATCAGTCTGTATATCAGTATTCCGCTTATCTTTGCAGTCGCTATCGGGCTGAGTCTGCTTTCTTATTACTATTTTGAGAAAACCGGCCAACCGCTGGGTAAAACGAATTTTAAATAAACAATAATAACTAGTTCATGGAAAAACAATTATCAGAAAAACTGCCACGCGTTGAGGTGGTGGATGCTTTACGGGGATTTGCAGTCATGGCAATTCTTTTAGTGCATAGTTTGGAGCATTTCATCTTTCCGGTTTATCCGGTAGACCAGCCTGCATGGTTGAATATACTGAATGACGGGGTATTCAATGTTACATTTACTTTATTGGCTGGAAAATCGTATGCCATTTTTGCTTTGCTGTTTGGATTTACATTTTATATTCAGTCGGCTAACCAACAGCGTAAAGGAAAAGATTTTGGTTATCGTTTTCTGTGGCGTTTGCTGTTATTGGTAGCTTTTGCTACGCTGAATGCAGCTTTTTTTTCCGGCAGGAGATGTGTTGTTGCTGTTCTCGGTAGTGGGAATCGTATTGTTCGTGGTGCGCAAGTGGAGTGACTGTGCCATACTTGTTACGGCTATTTTGTTTTTATTGCAGCCCGTTGAGTGGTATCATTATATAGTAGGTCTGTTTGATCCTTCTCATACTTTGCCCGATTGGGGAGTGGGGCGATGTATAAAGAAGTGGCGGAATATACCAAAGAGGGGAATTTGTGGGAGTTTTTGGGTAAGAATATGACCTTTGGTCAGAAAGCCAGTCTATATTGGGCTCTGGGAGCAGGGCGTTTTTGGCAGACTGCCGGCTTGTTCTTGATGGGGTTGTATATCGGACGCAAACAATTATTTGTAACTTCCGAAAAACATACTCGTTTTTGGGTGAAGGCTCTTATCATTTCCGCTATCTCTTTTGCTCCGCTTTTCCAACTGAAAGAGTTGATTATGGCTAGTGACAGTGAACTCATTCGCCAGACTGCCGGAACTGCTTTTGATATGTGGCAAAAGTTCGCTTTTACATTTGTACTGGTTGCTTCTTTTGTATTGCTTTATCAACGGGATAGGTTCAAGAATTTTGTATCAAATCTTCGTTATTATGGTAGGATGAGTCTAACTAATTATATCACCCAATCTATTGCCGGAGCTATTATTTATTTCCCTTTCGGACTTTATCTGGCTCCGTACTGTGGATATACGTTGAGTTTGCTGGTTGGTTTTGTACTCTTTTTGTTGCAAGTACAGTTCTGCAAATGGTGGTTGAAAGGACATAAGCAGGGACCGTTAGAGAGTCTTTGGCATAAATGGACCTGGATGTATTCCAAAAAATAAGGAACTCTGGGCAGGAGTTGCATATGCTATACGGAAGAGAGGAAAAGGCGAAAAGTAATTTGTCTTTTCCTCTCTTCCGTATAGGGACTGATTCTTGTTTTCCAAGTTTCCCGAATATCATAAAAAGGATATCAGTTCAGGATTATAATCAATTGTTTTTGCCTTCTATCTGAATTTGAATTGCTTGTCCTGTACGTTGCAGACATTCTATAAAAATAGAAAGATGATTGGTCTTTTGCATCAACTCACATATAATTTCCTTTTCTTCTGTGCACCAAGGTTCATAAGCACGTGGGAAAGTTTCACGTTGTTTATGGATATAAGGTGGAAGGACTGTTTTCTGAATGCCTAACTCTTGGACTTTTTGTTTTATACGGCAAATATCTTCTTCTGTACAATCATTAAAAGATTCTTTTGTAAAGAACCCCGGATATTTTGGTCAATGTCAAGATTGATTGTAGGCTTAGATAGGGATTGAAAGGTTTTTTCTCTGCTTTCTAGTTCCTTTATCAGATTGTTGATGTACTCATCGGCTTGAACAGATGATACAACTATGGAACATTCGTGGCGGGAGTATTCTTTATGGCGGTTGGCGGATAACCAGTTGAAAGAACCCTCTATAAGTGTATGGTTATCAATGGCCAATGATTTATTGTGGATACCTTTTACTTCAATGAGGGTTGCGCCATTTTCTATTAATATGTTCCGTCCCTCTTCGGCACGGCTGAGCAACTGATTGGTTTTCGTATCATAATCTAGAGACGAATCGGTGTAGACTGTGACATCCACTCCTCGTTGTACCGTGTGGCGTATCAGCGGAACCAACTGGTCGTTTTCTATGGCGTGGATAGATATGAATGGAGATACAATCAGCAGACGGTGTCTTGCTTTTTCAAAAGCTTGGTGCAGAACCTGGATATGCTCTTCTGTGGTGGACAGACGAAGGGTGGGGTGGTAGGTGCACAGCGGAACTTCCTGTTGGTAAATAAAGTTGTTGGAAATCTCGTTGGATGGATCATCGAAAAGCCATTTAGCCATATTTCCTACCGGGGTGTTTTCTTCCGGATGGAAAATATTCATGTTGCCAAAAACAATGAAATGATGCTGAGCGCGCGATATCGTCTACATTGAGCTATATTGTATTTTCCATCACGCTCCATAAAAAGAGAATGGTCTTCGGAGAGTTGACTGTTGAAAAAGAACAATCGGACATTGGGCACCTTGCAGGGAATGTACTGTGCCGATGATCATATCTTTATATTTCTCATTTCCTGATATTTTTTGTATTTGATGCCGTATTTCGGCTTCTTGGGCTTTAAAAGGAGTTACTACGGCTACAATTTCATGAATAGGCTTTTTATAGGTCTTTTCCAGATTATCTTTTTCCAGTTCCAGCCAACAGACAATGGCTTCCGCTTCAGCCCGGTTGAGGCGACTTCCTGTTTTTCCAGGGCTGCTGTAACTGTTGATGTGTACATATCCTTTGGAAGGGAGGGACTTGTATTTTACTTCGTTACCTTTTTTAGGAAGTAACCTGCCGTGGTAAACATAATCATTGCAATAGGCAATAATGGAATCTACGCATCGTCTGTGTTCGGTCAGAAAAGCTCCTTTTTCACCTTTTACTGTAAAATTACAGCTTTTACGTGCCAGTTTCATTATACTTCCGGAAGAAGAAAGGAAACCATTGTTTTCTAAAAAAACGGTATTTTTCCGAGGACTGGTTGGAAACAATGCCCAGATTCTTTAAATTAATGAATGAATATTCATCAGAAATGGACCATACAGGCTCTATTTGTTGAATATCACCTACTAAAATCGCTTGCTTGGCCAAACTGAAGGAGGGAACGGCAAGTTCGGGTGAAACTTGTCCGGATTCATCTACAATCAACAGATCTATTCCATTGTATAAAGGAATATCCCATTTTCCGTTCTCCGCATAGGTCATATACTTGGGTAGAGAATGGAAAGTAGAGATGAAAACAGGCATTACGCAAGCCAAACGTTTTAATCTTTGGGTATAGGCTTCTTGTGTGCGCTGCTTGCCTTCATCGCACTTGCTTAACCGGTGAATAAACTCGGCTTCCCGATAATGTATGGCATACCAGAACATTTGATACCGATAGCTGATATCCAGCCTTACTGCCATGTCTTCTGTATAAGGCAAGTTGCCATACTCAGGGTTGGAACTTATTTTTTCGTAACGTTCTTTGAATTCTTCTGTCAAAGTCCACTGTTCTATTACTTTGTCATAGGAGGGTAATGGCTCATGGAATTTGCGGATAAACTTCTGTAATATATTGTTTTCCTTCCGGTTTCCGTATTCTGTTGTTTCGGCAGCTTGGATACAGAGAATAATCTTTTTTTGGAGGGCTTGCATTTCTTTACGGAGAAATTGCCGGCATTTTGTTTCGTCTTGATAGTTTTTCTTGAAAAAGTTATTGAAGCATTGCAGATAGAATTGTTTGTACTCTTCTTGACGTTCAGGTGTATCGTATGCTGCCGGAAATCCATCCCCTTTGGGGTTGAACATCATTTTGTACTGTTGTTGCAGCTCTTTTTTCCCTGACAGATATAGGCCTAATGTATCCAGTTCGGGTAGCCAGCGGTTGGACAACCGGGGATGTGTTGTGTCATTGGTTGTTTCCGCTTTGAAATCCTTTAGGATATTGGTGATCGCCTGATTATTAGCTGAACTTGCAACTATAATTTCCGGCTCTTCCGGATTGTTTAGAATGTTATGAGCAAGTCTGTTTGCGATGACAGTTTGCAGAAAAGTGGTTTTTCCTGTTCCCGGAGGACCGTTGACGACAAAAATATCAGCACATTCCGGTGTTGTGTACATTGCTAGTGTTTCGCGTTGAGATATGGACAAAGGAAAGTCGCTGCTCATTTGTGCCCAGTGTTCTTGGTTGCAATATACTTTCCGGTTAGTTGGAATAGGAAGAGCGTTAGCAGATTTTGTTTGTATTAATAAATTCAACAGGGGATGTGGAGTGGTATTGTCATCTTTTAAGAGTTTGTCATATAGTGTGATTATGGGCTGTGCCATATTGCGCTCGGAGGCTTTTATGATAATGATTTCTGGATTATCATAGTAATTCATTGTGCTGAAAGTTTTGCCGGTTGCTTTCTTGAAAAGCTGCTCGCATGCTTGCCAATAGGCCTCCCATTTTGTTTCTTCAGTGTTAAAATTGGATAGTAGTTGATCTACTTTTGAAAGAGAAGCTATAGTGCGGTCATTGGCTGCATTAGGCTCCAAAAATTTACGAATAAATATTGGGATTCTGTCTGATTCGTTCTCGCATACGGTTAGTTTGCCGTCAGGCAACATGGTGGCAGTAATCAAGAAGGGATATTCCGGTCTTTCTGATTGGGAAGTCCAGCCGTTTTCAAATTCGGGCAAAAGAATACAAGGAGCAATCATCACTTTTTGTTTTTCATTGCTGTCTTCTGCTTTCCAATCAGGGAAAATAACAGGAATACTTTTGAGAGGAATGAATTTAAGTATCTTGTCACCAATGTTTAGGGTGATTCGTGGTCCTTTGAGAGCAATAGCTTTGCGCTCTGCATCTTGAAGACAAGTTTTCCAGTATTTTAGTAAGGTCTGGTCCATTTGTTTTTACGTTTGTGTGATGGAATAATTTACAAATATAAGAAAATAGGTGAAAAGAATACGGTAATTGGAGTAACATTCCTGAATTTATGATTTTTTTACATTAAGAGGGATTGGAGATGTCGGGATAATCATAAGGATAAAAATTCATTTAAAAAAGAAATTGAGTATTAGTGTTTTTATGGTATATTT
>ENA-OQKW01000347-OQKW01000347.1-human-gut-metagenome-genome-assembly--contig:-NODE-347-length-12148-cov-3.157807_pt1 | contig 12148 bp, 12 predicted proteins | sample MGYA00242657_ERZ504815 | MGnify/ENA primary metagenome ERZ504815 (study PRJEB26092, sample SAMD00036404) | human gut metagenome | host: Homo sapiens | study: EMG produced TPA metagenomics assembly of... | reverse complement strand
GTCTGGGCCAGCGCAAGGCTATCCTGCAGCAGATGGAATCTCTGGGCACCGACCGTGTGCGTCTGGAGTTCCGTATGCCCAGCCGCGGCCTGTTCGGCTACCGCAACCAGTTCCTGACCGATACCCACGGCGAGGGCATCATCAACCAGATCTTCGACGGCTATGACGTCTGGGCTGGCATGATTGCCAACCGCTCCACCGGTTCTCTGGTCAGCTTTGAGACCGGCGAGGCCGTCACCTACGGCCTGTTCAACGCTCAGCAGCGCGGCACCCTGCTGGTGGGCCCCGGCGAGAAGGTGTACGAGGGCATGGTCATCGGCTACACCGCTTCCGGCGAGGATGTGGACGTGAACGTCTGCAAGACCAAGCACCTGACCAACACCCGTTCTTCCGGCTCCGACGACGCTCTGCGCCTGATCCCCATCAGCAAGCTGAGCTTGGAGGGCTGCCTGGAGTTCCTGGCACAGGACGAGCTGCTGGAGGTCACCCCGGAGAATCTGCGTATCCGTAAGCAGATCCTGAACCACGAGCAGCGCATGAAGGCCAAGAGCAAGCTGAAGTAATTTCAAAAAAGCATTCTTAAAGCAGACGAAGGAGGTATGGTTACCTCCTTTTTGTCTGTACAGGAGAAAAACGGAATGAAGGAACGATTAAAAGTGGAACATCTTTCCGTCAGCTTTTTTACGGATGAGGGGGAAGTACAGGCGGTCCGCGATGTCAGCTTTTCCCTGAGTGCAGGTGAGGTGCTCGCTGTTGTAGGCGAGTCAGGCTGCGGAAAAAGTGTGCTCTGCAAAAGCATTATGAAGCTGCTGCCGGAGAATGCAAAGATCAAAAACGGAAAAATTCTGGTCAATGGAGAAGAAATTGCAGGATACGGGGAGCGAAGAATGCGGGAACTGCGGGGAAAACTGTTCTCGATGGTTTTCCAGAATCCGATGACTTCCTTAAATCCGACGATGACAGTCGGAGCGCAGATTGCAGAGGCAGTGCGGGCGCATCAGAAAGACATGGGAAAAGAAGAAGTGGAACAGAGAGTGACAGAACTGATGCAGCTGGTGGGAATCGAGCAGGCAGAAGAGCGGAAAAAGGCATATCCGTATCACTTTTCCGGCGGAATGCGGCAGCGGATCGTACTGGCGATTGCGCTGGCGGGCAATCCGGAAATTCTGTTTGCTGATGAGCCGACGACAGCGCTGGATGTGACGATTCAGGCACAGATTCTGGACCTGCTTCGGGAAATTCAGAAAAAACTGGGAACGGCGACGGTCTTTGTCACACATGACCTTGGCGTTGTAGCGCGGATCGCAGACCGGGTAGCGGTCATGTATGCAGGAAAAATCGTAGAGATCGGGACCGTGGATGAGATTTTTTATGATCCCCGTCATCCGTATACGTGGGGACTGCTGCGTTCCATACCGGCGTTTTCGAGGGGAAAAGAAAGCCTGCCGTCTATCCCGGGAATGCCGCCGTCTCTTCTCCATCCGCCGAAAGGCGATGCCTTTGCCAGCCGCAATGCTTATGCGCTGGAAATTGATTTTGAGGAGGAGCCGCCGATGTTCCGGGTCACAGACAGCCATTATGCGGCAACATGGCTGCTGGATGAGAGAGCACCGAAGGTTGTGCCGCCGATAGGAGGAAACACAGATGGAACATGAGATTTTGCTGGATGTGCGTCATCTGACCCATATTTTTCCACTGTCTCGGAAAACAGCAGTCAAGGCAGTCGATGATGTATCGTTTCAGATTCGAAGAGGAGAAATTTTTGGACTGGTAGGAGAATCCGGTTCCGGAAAATCTACCGCTGCACGCTGTGTGATGAATATTTATCAGCCATATGCCGGCCAGATTTATTATAAAGGGATTGATACCTGCGACAGAGGCCAGTTCCGGAAAAATAAAAAAATGCTGCAGACGACACGCCAGATGATTTTTCTAGGATTCCGGTTCCAGTCTGAATCAGAAGATGAAGGTCCGCGACATTATTGAGGAGCCGATGCGCGTGCAGAAAATCCGGCCGCTGCGGGGAAGCTATGAGGAGGAAGCCAGATTCCAGATGAAATACGTGGGGCTGGATCCGGAATATCTGAAAAAATATCCGGGAGAATTGTCCGGCGGACAGCGGCAGCGCGTTGCGATTGCACGGGCACTGACGATGGAGCCGGAGCTTCTGGTGGCGGATGAACCGATTGCATCGCTGGACGCGTCGATACAGGCACAGATTGTGAATCTGTTCCGTCATCTGCAGAAGGAGCATGGTTTTTCGTTCCTGTTTATTGCGCATGATCTGGATATGGTCGAATTTCTGTGTGACAGAGTAGGTGTGATGTACCATGGAAAACTGGTGGAGACCGGCCCGGCGCGGGCCGTGTTTGAAAATCCGCTGCATCCATATACGAAAGCACTGATCGCGGCCATTCCGATTCCGGATCCGCGAAGGGAAAGAGCGAGAGCTGTACCGGATTTTTCCAATACAGAATTTTCCCGGACGGGAACACTGCGGGAAGTGGAAAAAGATCATTTTGTGCTGATGGAGGGAGGCGATGCAGGATGAAAAGCCGGAACAGAGTGCTTTACTATGGAAAAAAAGCAGCGGCATTTCTGGCAAGTGTTCTGCTGCTGTCTGTGCTCGTATTTTATATTTCAAGGCTTGCGCCGGGAGATCCGCTGGTATCATATTACGGAGACCGCGTGGAAAAAAATGACGCCCGAAGAAAGAGCGTGGGCCGAAGAAAAATTGGGACTGAAGGATCCCATTTCCGTACAGTATATCCGCTGGGCAGGCAATGCATTGCATGGGGATTTCGGAATTTCGTACAAATATAAAATGGATGTAACGCGCGTGATCGAGGGAAGAATTGGAAATACGCTGGTGCTTGGCGGCACTGGATTTCTGCTGATTTTCACCCTCGCGCTGCTTCTTGGAATTCTCTGTGCATGGAAGGAAGATACTTGGCTGGACTGCATCATCTGTAAGGTGGGAACCATCACGGGATGTATTCCGGAATTCTGGCTGTCGCTGCTTCTGATTCTTGTTTTTTCCATGCAGCTCAAATGGCTGCCGAGTTCCGGTGCCTACTCTGTTGGAAAACAGGCAGATTTTTCTGACCGTGTCTGTCATCTGATCCTGCCGATGACGGTCGTAGTGCTGAGTCATTTGTGGTATTACGCATACATGATCCGCAATAAAATTCTGGATGAAGTGCGGGAAGAGTATGTGCTTCTGGCAAGAGCCAAGGGGCTGAAACGAAAGACGGTTCTGTTCCGGCATTGCCTGCGGAATACGATTCCGTCGTATCTTGGCATCATGGCCATTTCTGTTCCGCATGTGCTGGGGGAACCTATATTGTAGAAACGGTTTTCTCGTATCCCGGTATCGGAACGCTGGCGTATGAGAGCGCACGGTACAAAGATTACAATCTTCTGATGCTGCTTTGCCTGATGTCCGGAATCGTTGTGATTCTGTGCAATATGGCGGCACAGATCATCAACGAGAGAATTGATCCGCGGATGCGGGAGAAAGAAGCGGCAGAAACATCGGAGGTAATGATGCTGTGACAGAAAAAACACAATTATTTCAATTTGCAGGAGAGAGGCCTGCAGAAAAAACAGAAGCAGAAAAAAAGAAAAATAGGTATCAGGACCGGCCGGTGGCAGCAGAGCTTTTTCTGGGTCTTCTTGTGCTGGGCTGCCTTTTCTGTGGGCAGATTATGACGAAGGATCCCTCGTATATGGATCTGAAAAACTGTTCCGTCATGCCGTGCCGGGAATTTCTGTTTGGAACCGATACGATGGGAAGAGATATTTTCTCGATGATCTGGTACGGCGGCAGAATATCGCTGGCGATCGGTCTGCTTTCTACGCTGCTTTCCACTGTGATTGCCGTTCTTTTCGGCGCAGTCAGCGGATGTGCACCGGCGTGGCTGGACGCACTTCTGATGCGGCTGACCGAGATCTTTTTGTCGGTGCCGAATCTTCTTCTTGTCATTTTTCTTCTGGCCGCTGCGGGAAAATCCAATGTGATTACGATTTCTGCCGTGATCGGAATGACAAGCTGGACAAGCATTACAAAGGTTGTGCGGACCGAAGTACGGCAGATCCGGAACAGTGAATACGTGATTGCGTCGCGCTGTATGGGAGGCAGTTTTTTCTATATTTTATGGCACCATCTGGCACCGAACTTTTTTTCGTCTATTATGTTTATGGTGGTTATGAACATCCGAAGTGCGATTGTAGCAGAATCCACACTGAGTTTTATGGGAATCGGTCTTCCGCTGGAGGTGATTTCCTGGGGCAGCATGCTGTCACTTTCGGAAAAAGCGCTGATGACAAAGGCATGGTGGATCATTCTGATCCCGGGTGTTTTTCTGATTGTGACGCTGCTTAGTTTTACAAGCATTGGAAATTATCTGCGGAAGCAGGCAAACAGAAAACAGAGAAATCTGTGAGCTGTTCAGAGAGGCTGCGGTCTGTGGGGAATCCCTGCAGACTGCAGCTTTTTTGTCTTGCAATCAAATACAGGGATTGCTATAGTGAAAAGCAGAAAGAGTATTTTTAATACCTAAAAAAACAGCGGGAGGAGAAGGAAATGCTGAAGAGTCAGGAAATGCGGAAACTTGCACCGGAGATGGATCCGCTCCGGATTGGAACAGGATGGAAAAAAGAGGATCTTGAAAAACCGCAGATTATGGTGGAGAGTACGTACGGGGACAGCCACCCGGGAAGCGGCCACTTAAATCTGCTGGTCGAGGAAGTGCGGAAAGGCGTTGCGGAAGCGGGGGGCTTCGGGGCGCGGTATTTCTGCACCGACATCTGTGACGGCGAGAGCCAGGGAACGGACGGCATCAACTACAGTCTTGCGAGCCGCGAGATGATTGCCAATATGATCGAGATCCACGCGAATGCGACACCGTTTGACGGCGGCGTCTATCTGTCGAGCTGCGACAAGGGTATGCCGGGCAATCTGATCGGCCTTGCGCGTGTCGATATTCCGGCGGTTGTTGTGCCGGGCGGAACGATGAATGCGGGACCGGAGATGCTGACACTGGAGCAGCTTGGCATGTACAGCGCAAAATTTGAGCGCGGTGAGATCGACGAGGAGAAGCTCGACTGGGCGAAATGCAATGCCTGCCCGAGCTGCGGTGCCTGTTCGTTTATCGGAACGGCATCCACGATGCAGATCATGGCGGAGGCACTCGGCCTCGCCCTGCCTGGAAGCGCTCTGATGCCGGCGACAAGCCCGGATCTTCTGGCATATGCACAGGAGGCAGGCAGCCAGGCGGTAAAACTGGCACAGATGGAGCATATGCGGCCAAGCGATCTTGTGACGAAAGAGAGTTTTGAGAATGCGATTCTTGTCCACGCGGCAATTTCGGGAAGCACAAACTGCCTGCTGCACATCCCGGCCATTGCGCATGAGTTCGGCATCGAGATTACCGGCGACACATTCGATCGTCTGCACCGCAACGCGCGGTATCTGCTCGATGTCCGCCCGGCGGGAAGATGGCCGGCAGAGTGCTTCTATTATGCGGGCGGCGTTCCGGCGATTATGGAAGAAATCAAAGATCATCTGCATCTCGATGTGATGACAGTGACCGGAAAGACACTGGGTGAAAATCTGGCGGAGCTTCGTGAAAATGGATTTTATGAGAAGTGCAGCGGATGGCTCGCAAAATTTAATGAGCGGTATGGAACTTCGATTACAAAAGAAGATATTATCCGCCCGTATGACAAGGCGATCGGAACGGACGGCAGCATCGCTGTTCTGCGCGGAAACCTTGCGCCGGAGGGAGCCGTCATCAAGCACACGGCCTGCCCGAAAGAAATGTTCCACGCCGTCCTCCGTGCCCGACCGTTCGACAGCGAGGAGGAGTGCCTCGATGCCGTGCTGAAACATAAGGTTCAGAAAGGCGACGCCGTCTTCATCCGCTACGAAGGCCCGAAAGGCAGCGGTATGCCGGAGATGTTCTATACTTCCGAGGCAATCAGCAGCGACAAAGAGCTTGGAAAGAGCATCGCGCTTATCACCGACGGCCGTTTCTCCGGCGCCTCCACCGGCCCGGTCATCGGCCACTGCAGTCCCGAAGCTGTAGACGGCGGCCCGATCGCACTCGTCGAGGAAGGGGATTTGATTGAGATTGATGTGAAGGAACGAAAACTTAACATCATCGGAATCGCAGGAGAACGCAAGTCCATGGAAGAAATTGATGCGATCTTAAAAGAACGCCGCCGGAACTGGAAACCGCGCGAGCCGAAATACAAAAAGGCGTACTCCGTCTTTTCAGCCTCCACGCAGCAAGCCCGATGAAAGGGGCGTATCTGGAATACTAAAAATACTTGCGTTTTTCTGGGATGGTCTTTAGAAGTTAAGGCAGAGCAAAAAATGGAGGAAGGAGCAACAGAAAAACAAGTGAAAGAAAATACCTAAAAACAAACTGTTCCTGTATAATGTTGCATCTCTTCAGAAAATGGTCGGAAGTCCAGATTCTGTCCAGAAGAATGTGGTGCTGGAGAACAATTCGCTGTCGGCGGAGCAGATTACCGGTGTGGAAAACCGAAAGAGCAAGGCAGGCGAAGCCGTTCTTCCGGTACTGCGCAGTGTTTCGCTGTTTCTTCTCGGGCTGCTTGGCGTGCTTCTGATTCTGCTGACGCTGCTTGTGATTGCGGCGGAGGCGGCGCGGATCATCTGCCTTGGACCGGCGGCAAAGAAACAGCAGAAGGAGCGGCCGGGCAGGCGGATCCGGAGAACGGAAGCAAGAATTTACCAGTATCTTTGTCTGTGGGGCATAGATGCCGGTCTTGGCTGGGAAACAGCAGCAACCGATGCAGAACTCGCCCGCAGATTTCCGGCGGTCGAACCAGGCGAATATACGCGTGTCTGCCATCTGATCGAGAAACATATCTACGGCGAGAGTCTGCTGTCTCCTTATGAGGAACGTACGCTGAACCATTTTCTGGAAAAGCTGATGGAGCCGGTACCGGGCTGCAGCTGGAAAATGCGGCTGAAGCTGCGCTATGCGTGTCTGCGCCGTGTGAATACGAAGAAAAAGAAGAGAAAGCACAGCGCTTTCCAGCAAAAATAAGGGTTAGGAAAACAAATGAAAAGAGGGATTTTACGATGAAATATGTAACATTTAATATTCGCTGTGATTTTGGCCAGGATGGAGCCAATAATTTTATCTACCGCAGACCGCTGATTCTGGAAAAAATCAGACAGGAAAAGCCGGATATCATCGGTTTTCAGGAGGTACTGCCGCATGTGGCTGCCTGGCTGAAGGAAAATCTGACGGAATATTACATTGCCGGATGTGGAAGAGAAAAGGATCTGACCGGTGAGGCAATGATCATTGCCTATCGGAAAGAACGTTTTCAGAGTGTGAGCCTGGAAACCTTCTGGCTGTCACCGACACCGTACGTGCCGGGATCCCGCTATCCGGTACAGAGTATGTGCCCGCGTACTGCGACGGATGTGGTATTTGAGGATATGGAGACCGGAAAAGTGTTCCGCGTCATCAACACCCATCTGGATCACGAGTGCGCCGGGGCGAGAAAGCTTGGCCTGGAGCAGATTCTCGCACATCTGAGAGCAGAGAAAGCATTTGCCGATGTGCCGGTGATTCTTAGCGGCGACTTCAATGCCGAGCCGGACAGCGAAGAGATGAAACCGCTGAGGGAAACTGCCGGTCTTGTGAATGCGACGGAAGGAATCGGCATTACCTTCCACAACTATCATCGCGATGATCCGAACGATCCGCAGTGCTCGATTGACTACATCATTCTCAAAGGGGACTGGGAACTGAAAAAGGTGGAAAAATGGACGGAGCAGAAGGACGGTGTGTGCCTTTCTGATCATTATCCGATCTGTGCGGAACTTATTTAAAATATAGATGCAAGAGGCGGCCGCCGGGAGAAAAAATCTTCTGGCGGCGTTTTTTTACGATAGTTATAGGAAAAACTTATAACAAGTCAAAGAAAAAGGGAATATACAAACGCCGCATTTTCTGTTATGATAGGTTACGTTACAAAACCTATCAGATTAGTATAGAAAGAAAAATTACGAAATAACAGGAGATTATTCATATGGCAAGAGGAATTGACACAAAATGTATCCATTTAGAAGAGGACGAGGGACAGTGTAGCCACTACGGCGCACTCAGCTACCCGATTTATCAGACCGCAACGTATGCGCATCCGGGCGTAGGACAGAGCACCGGATTTGATTACAGCAGACTGCAGAATCCGACCAGAGAGCATCTGGAGAAGATGGTGGCTGCACTGGAAAACGGAATTGATGCGTTTGCATTAAGCTCTGGCATGGCAGCGATCTCACTTCTGATGGAGCTGTTCCGCCCGGGAGACCACATCATTGCGGATTCCGATTTGTACGGCGGAAGCATTCGTCTGTTCCACCATGTGAACGAGAAAAACGGCATCGAATTTTCCGGCATCGACTGCTGCCGTGATGACGTGGAAAGCTATGTGAAAGAAAATACAAAAGCCATCTACATCGAAACTCCGACGAACCCGATGATGAACGTAACCGACATCCGAAAGATGGCGGATATTGCAAAACGCCACAACCTGATTCTGATTGTGGACAACACCTTTATGTCCCCGTATTTTCAGAATCCGCTCGATCTCGGTGCGGACGTTGTGATTCACAGCGGCACGAAATACCTGAGTGGCCACAACGATACACTGGCAGGCTTTATCGTGACGAACCGCGAAGATATTCAGGAAAAACTGCGTTTCCTGATCAAGACAACAGGTGCAGGCCTTGCTCCGTTTGACTGCTGGCTGGTACTGCGCGGCATGAAGACGCTTGGCATCCGCATGGAACGCTCCCAGGAGAATGCAAAACAGATTGCCGCATGGCTGCAGCAGCAGAAAGCAGTCACAAGAGTGATTTATCCGGGACTGCCGGATCACCCGGGCCATGAGATTATGAAAAAACAGGCAAGAGGCTTCGGTGCCATGCTGACAATCCAGCTCGAGAGCAAAGAGTTTGCCCTTGCCATTCTGGAAAAGGTAAGAATGATCCGTTTCGCAGAGAGCCTCGGCGGCGTGGAGACACTCGTTACGTATCCGATGACGCAGACACATGCCGATGTGCCGAAGGAAATCCGTGAGCGGAACGGAATTACGGAGAGCACCCTTCGCTTTTCCGTCGGAATTGAAAATATCGAGGACCTGGTCGGTGAGCTTGAGAAGGTTTTTGCAGAAATTGAGGAAGAGAAAAATGACGGAAAGAAATCTTGATTTTGACAGAATCATCAACCGAAAAAATACAGACTGTTTAAAATATGACTTCGCAGTAAAACGCGGTATGCCAGCCGACGTGCTGCCGCTGTGGGTGGCGGACATGGATTTTGAGACATCCTCCTACATCGAGGATGCGCTGGTAGAGCGTGCGAAAATGGGCATTTACGGCTACAGCGATGCGCAGACTCCGTATTTTGAGGCCGTTGCGGGATGGATGAAACGCCATCACAACTGGGAGCCGAAAGAAGAATGGCTGATCAAAACGCCAGGCGTTGTATTTGCACTTGCGATGGCAGTCAAAGCTTACACCGCGCCTGGGGATGCCGTGCTGATCCAGTCACCGGTTTACTATCCGTTTTCGGAAGTCATTGCGGATAACGGCAGAAGAGTTGTCAGCAGCACGCTGGTGCTCGGCGATGATAACCGCTATCACATGGATGTGGCGGATTTCGAGGAGAAGCTGAAAGCTGAAAACGTGAAGCTCTTTTTCCTCTGCAATCCGCACAACCCGGTCGGAAGAGTCTGGACGAAAGAGGAGCTGACGGCGATCGGCGATCTCTGCGTGCAGTATGGCGTGACCGTTGTAAGTGATGAGATCCATGGAGATTTCATTTTTAAAGGCGAGCATCAGGTGTTTACTGCGATCAAAAAAGAGTACGAGGACATCACGATCACCTGCACCGCGCCGAGTAAGACATTCAATCTGGCAAGTATGATGATGTCAAACATCTTTATCGCCAACCCGGAACTCCGTGCGAAATTCCGGAAACAGCTCGATGCAGCCGGAACGAGCCAGCTTGGTGTGATGGGTCTGGTGGCATGCGAGACGGCATATAATAAGGGCGAGGAGTGGTATGAGGCAATGCTTTCCTATGTGAAGGCAAATGCAGAATTTACAAGGCAGTATGTGGAGGAGCAGATTCCGGGCGTGAAGATGATCGACCTGGAGGGAACATATCTCGTATGGCTCGATTTCCGCGAGACGGGGCTTTCTGTCGACGAACTGGAAGACCTGATCATCAACAAGGCGAAGCTGTGGCTCGACAGCGGCAAGATCTTCGGAGACTGCGGTCGCGGCTTCCAGCGGATCAACATCGCCTGCCCGCGCGCAACCCTGACCGAGGCACTGGAGCGGATTCGGGATGCGATGAAAAGCAGATAAAGCCACACCGATGAGATGCGTAGCATTTTGGAAGTTGGCTCTGAACAGTGACGAAAACATGTTGAAAAGGCGCAGCTTACGGAACATCTTTTTGGGAGATATGATTTTTTTTGTGTCTCCGGTAGAGAAAGAAGAAAGCTGCGCCTCCGCATATCAAAACGAGTACTTTCACCGGAATCTGATATACCGGATACACAGAGGTATAAATGCAATGATATTCTGGCGAAGAAACTTCGCTTTCCTCAGCAGGGCTCGGGCTCCAGGAAAAAGATGCCAGAATTCGAAAATATTTTTTATCAGAAGAAAACTGGCTATAAGGAAGATAAAAATCTGGGTTTCCAGGCGTTGTGATTTTCCGTTCCAGCGTCCAGGGTTCTTCCGTGCTGTTCCGAGTCCACAATTCTGCTTTTTCTAATTCAAAAAGATACATCAGTGGATCTGTCTCCAGACGGATAAAGTCTTCTTTCGCAGTTCTTACCTGGGTTATATTTTGAAAATCGAAAACTGTCTGATATAACAAAGAACGATCTGATTTTTCCTGATAGGTGAGTACATTTGCGGCATACAGATCTTGGAAACTTTTTGTCTTTTCAGATCGTTTAAAAAAATAGAAATCGATAGGTTTGGAAGAAGTTTTTCGATACTCGTTTTCTAAACTGGATTCTATTGGCGAAGCATTTTCTGGTACGTTTTCTTTTAAAAAAGAGCACAATACCGTATCGTCATTTTCGAATGCAGTGTCTGCTTTGACTGGAACAGAAAAACAGAATAACAGGGTGAAAAATAAAAATTTGATTTTTTTCATAATGAGTTACCTCTTATTTATGGCTTTATTCAGTTGATGCCGGATTTAAAAGTTTTTTTGAATGGTTGTTCTGTACTTTTTGTTCCTGCAATTCCTAAAACATTCATAATCTGCCCGTTTTTCTACGAGTAATGGCGACTTGCTCATGATTTTACTTAAATTACTTGAAAATACCTTAAACACAATTTGCCTATCAGAGAAATTTGTGCTTCTGGATAGGCAAATTGTTACTTTGAAAGAGTAATTAGAAATTAAATGTATTTGTATGTGGTGAATGAAAGTTTAATAACTTAGGTTCATTGTTTTATATGCAGTATAGGCTGTTCCTGATGGAGAGTAGCTAATTCCACCACCGTTGTAGGAAAAAGAGATACTGTAGCCGGTTTTCTGGGGATTATATAAGTATCCCATTACAATTCTTTTATCACTGCTATTACCTGCAGTAGCGTGACAGTATGTAACACCTTTAAGCTTCATGGCATAGTCGGGTGTTCCTAGTTGACTCCCTGAAAATTCAGCACCAGATAATGCTGATTATTTGCAGTAAGAGTTCCACCGACTTTCCAATCGTTCATAGTATTATCTTTGTACCATAATTTTCCACCATATTCATTACGGTCTCATAGCAGCGCCTAATTGAAAGAAAACTGTCTTTTCCGCGAGGTTGTTTATTAGAAGTAAACTCGTATGTTGGATAGATATAAATGGTTGATGCATTTTTAGGAGAAAATTTGTGTTTGAAAATTAAAAAAATTCAAAATTTATTTTTGAATGAAGAAAAAGTAGAAGATTTGATACGGAGATATTATTCTGATATATACAAATATTGTTTTTTTTCTATCTTGGGTAAGTAGGGAAACAAGCAGAGGATATTACTTCAAGAGGTTTTTTTTGTAAATTTTTAAAAAGTACCTTGATAGTTA
>ENA-OQKW01000346-OQKW01000346.1-human-gut-metagenome-genome-assembly--contig:-NODE-346-length-12170-cov-3.185419_pt1 | contig 12170 bp, 13 predicted proteins | sample MGYA00242657_ERZ504815 | MGnify/ENA primary metagenome ERZ504815 (study PRJEB26092, sample SAMD00036404) | human gut metagenome | host: Homo sapiens | study: EMG produced TPA metagenomics assembly of... | reverse complement strand
TTTGTTTTGTATTTGCGAAGCTGGCGTTCGATGACTTCCTCTACCAGATCGATGGATACGTACATATCGTTGCTTACCTGCTCGGAACGGATGATGTTTCCTTTACCGGAATGGTAACCTCAATTTTCTGTCTTTCTTTCTCTACACTTAAGGTTACAATGACATTTGTGTCAGGCGTAAAATATTTCTCCAGTTTGCCAAGTTTTTCATTGACCGCGGCTTTTAATCCCTCTGTCACGTCAATATTTTTTCCGCTGATGGTAATTTTCATTATGCCCAACCCCTTTGCTCTCAAATTTTACAGGTTTTTCACTTCCCCTGTAAGTAACTCTAATTATAGCAATAGTTGTCTTTATTTGCAATAGTATTTAGAAAATTCATGAATATTTTAGAGTTTTTTCTGTTACAGTTCACTTGTATCTTATTTTTGACAGATTTCATGCTCGCATGAAAATCTGTCGAGAATAAGATACAAAGGGAGCGCCTGGTTATGAGCAAAAAGGAGCTGCGCAGCAGCGGAGAGCGCTGAAAGCGCGGTTTTGCGAATGGCGCGGGTGAACGTCCGTTTCCGCTTACCGGCGGCATACTGCCAGCACGTCTTCAAACTTCATTTTGCCGCCGAACAGATCCAGTGCGCTGCCAATTGTCACATCGACGTGGTTGTTTCCCAGTTTTTTGAGCAGCTCCAGGTCTTCAAAACTTCCCACGCCGCCGGCGTACGTCACCGGAAAATCTTTCATCTTCGCAAGCAGTTCCACCAGCTCCGTCTCAATGCCGGAAGCCTTTCCCTCGACATCCACGGCATGGATCAGGAACTCATCACAGTATTCTGACAGGTGATGCAGCAGTTCCTCTGTCACTTCTTCGTCCGTGAACTTCTGCCAGCGGTCCGTCACGATATAGTATTTTCCGTCCCGCTTCCGGCAGCTTAAATCCAGTGTCAGCCGCTGCTTTCCTACCGTCGTCACCAGCTTGTCCAGATTTTCATAGAACACATGGCCGTCGCGGAACACATACGAAGTCACAATCACATGGCTTGCCCCCGCTGTCAGAAACTCGCACGCATTCTCCGCATCAATGCCGCCTCCCACCTGCAGGCCGCCCGGGTATGTCGAGAGTGCCAGCAATGCCTGGCGCTTCGTCTCCTCGTAAAACTCAGTACCTTTCTTGTTCAGCAGAATCACATGGCCGCCCGTAATGCCCTGCTCTTCGTACAGCTGCGCATAGTACGACGCATCCTGCTCCGAGACAAAATTCTCGCTCGCCTGATTTCCCTGATCTTTCAGCGATCCCCCGACAATCTGTTTTACTTTTCCGTTATGAATATCAATACATGGTCGAAATCTCATTTTCCCCGTTTCCTTTCTTTTCTCTCCCCTTAAGTTTTCCACATTATATCAAAATCCGACTATTCTGTGTATAAATTCACCAAATTTTCATGGTTCTTTCATAGAAAAGAAAGAAGAACCTGCTTTTTCCACAGATCCTTCTTTCTTTTCCGGCTTGCCGCCGTTCTTTATTTATCGATGTCCTCAAAGGCCTCTTTCACTTTATCCATAAAGCCTTTTTTCTTCTTCGGCTGCTCTGCAGTTTCGCCGTCGGCTGCTTTTTCTTCTGCTGCCGGGCGGTTTCCGCAGGCTTCGTCGAAGGCGCGGAGGGCTTCTTTTGCTTTCTCATTCAGTTTCGTCGGAGTCTGGACTACGAGTGTTACGTAGTGATCACCGCGCACATTGCTGTTGCGAAGGGACGGAACACCTTTTCCCCTCAGACGGATCTTCGTATCGGTCTGGGTTCCCGGTTTTACAGTGTAGAGAACGTCTCCGTCAACGGTGCTGATCTTCACATCGCCGCCGAGTGCTGCCTGGGCAAACGTAATCGGTGCAGTGGAGAAAATGTTCATATCCTGTCTCTGGAAGATCGGATGACGGGTTACCTGAACCTCGACAAGCAGATCTCCTCTCGGTCCGCCGTTTACACCCGGCTCACCTTTTTCACGGATCCGGATGCTCTGTCCATCGTCGATTCCGGCCGGAATGTTGACCTGAATGCGTTTTCTGCTGGATGTATAGCCCGTGCCGTGGCATGCGGTACATTTATCGCGAATGATCTTTCCGGTTCCGTTACAATCCGGACAGGTCGTCACGTTTCTCACAGAACCGAACATGGTCTGCTGTGTGTACGTAATCTGACCAGTTCCGTTACATTTGGAGCATGTCTCCGGTGAAGTTCCTGGTTTTGCGCCGGTTCCGTGGCACGTTGTACAGGTATCCTTCAGGTTGATCTCGAGCTCTTTCTGGCATCCGAAAACAGCTTCCTCAAACGTAATGTGGACAACAGCGCGGAGGTTTGCTCCCTTCATCGGTCCATTGTTTGCTCTTCTTCTGCTTCCGCCGCCACCGAACAGGTCGCCGAAAATATCGCCGAAGATATCACCCATATCTCCGCCGCCAAAGTCGAAGCCGCCGAATCCGCCGGCTCCTGCGCCGCCACCGCCGTTTTCAAATGCAGCGTGGCCAAACTGATCGTACTGACGCCGTTTGTCCGGATCACTCAGCACGCCATAGGCTTCTGTCGCCTCTTTAAATTTTGCCTCGGCCTCTTTGTCGCCCGGGTTCATATCCGGATGGTATTTCTTGGCCAGTTTACGGTATGCTTTTTTTAATGTTGCATCGTCCGCTCCGCGGTCTACGCCGAGGACCTCGTAATAATCTCTTTTTTCTGCCATTTATGTTCACCTTTTCATTTCTGTTCCACAAATTTCATCTTTGCAGAAATGTTTTTCCGCACGCTCCAGTATAGCACTTTTCCGAAAGCAATACCAGCATAAATACAGGGGGCGGAATGTATTTTCCGTCCCCTGCAAACATTCGCCTCACAGGGCTTTTTGCGTTTATTTACTTATTGTTTCAACTCACAGTCGGTATTTTCACGGAGTGTGACATGCCGAAAATTAAACCTCTTTGTAGTCAGCGTCTACGACATCGTCGTCATGGCCGCCTGCCGCTCCTGCATTTCCCATATCCGGGCCTGCACCTGCTGCTCCGGCACCTGCACCTGCTGCGCCGCCCTGCTGCTCATACAGTTTTGCGAACAATTTCTGAGCACTTGTCATCAGTTTTTCCTGAGCTGCTTTCAGATCTGCTACCTGTGCATCTGTCATCTCTTCCGGATTGCATTTTCCAATGATATCTTTCAGAGCGTTCAGATCAGCTTCTACTGCTGTTTTATCGTTTGCATCCAGCTTGTCACCGACTTCCTCGAGTGCTTTCTCGGTCTGGAATACCATGGAGTCTGCATCGTTTCTTGCGTCGATAGCTTCTTTGCGCTTCTTATCCTGAGCTTCGAACTCAGCAGCTTCTTTGACTGCTTTGTCGATCTCACTGTCGGACATGTTAGAGCCTGCGGTGATGGTGATGTGCTGCTCTTTTCCTGTTCCCAGGTCTTTTGCAGATACATTTACGATACCGTTGGCATCGATATCAAAGGTAACCTCGATCTGCGGAACGCCTCTTCTTGCTGGCGGAATTCCATCCAGACGGAACTGGCCGAGGGATTTGTTGTCTTTCGCGAACTGACGCTCACCCTGTACTACGTTGATATCTACTGCTGTCTGGTTATCAGCTGCGGTGGAGAAGATCTGGCTTTTCTTGGTCGGGATTGTGGTGTTACGCTCGATCAGACGAGTTGCAATACCTCCCATCGTCTCGATGGACAGAGACAGCGGAGTTACATCCAGAAGAAGGATGTCGCCTGCGCCGGCATCTCCTGCAAGTTTACCGCCCTGTACGGAAGCACCAAGTGCTACGCACTCATCCGGGTTCAGGCTCTTGCTCGGCTCGTGTCCGGTCAGCTGTCTTACTTTATCCTGTACAGCCGGGATACGGGTAGATCCGCCTACCAGAAGGACTTTGGAAAGCTCGGATGCCTGAAGGCCTGCATCAGAAAGTGCTCTCTGTACCGGCTCTGCGGTTTTCTCTACCAGGTCGTGGGTCAGCTCATCGAATTTAGCCTTTGTCAGGTTCATATCGAGATGTTTCGGGCCATCTGCGGTTGCAGTGATGAACGGCAGGTTGATGTTGGTTGTAGTTGCGCTGGAAAGCTCTTTCTTTGCTTTCTCAGCTGCTTCTCTGATTCTCTGCAGAGCCATTTTATCATTGGAAAGATCTACGCCTTCCTGTTTCTTGAACTCAGCAAGGATATAATCTGTTACTTTCTGGTCGAAGTCATCGCCGCCCAGACGGTTATTTCCTGCTGTGGAAAGAACTTCGATAACACCGTCACCGATTTCGATGATGGAAACATCGAAGGTACCGCCTCCAAGGTCGTATACCATGATCTTCTGCTCTTTCTCGTTATCCAGTCCGTATGCCAGAGCTGCTGCGGTAGGCTCGTTGATGATACGTTTTACATCAAGACCTGCGATTTTACCGGCATCTTTGGTTGCCTGACGCTGTGCGTCGTTGAAGTAAGCCGGAACGGTGATAACTGCTTCTGTTACTTTTTCACCAAGGTAGTTCTCTGCATCACCTTTCAGTTTTTGAAGGATCATTGCGGAAATCTCCTGCGGAGAATATTTCTTTCCTTCAATATCTACTTTATAATCGGTACCCATCTCACGTTTGATGGAACGGATCGTTCTGTCAGCATTTGTTACAGCCTGACGTTTTGTCCGGCTCGCCGACCAGACGGTCACCTGTTTTTGTGAATGCTACGATAGATGGAGTTGTTCTTTCACCCTCTGCGTTTGCGATAACGGTTGGTTTTCCACCTTCCATAACGGCTACACAGCTGTTTGTTGTTCCTAAGTCAATACCAATAATTTTGCCCATTGTTGTTTCCTCCTCAATGAATTATGCTAAAAAATGGTTTAATTTCTATTTATTTATCTTCAAGGCTTAGTTAGCCACCTTGACCATACTGTGACGGACTACGGAACCTTTGTACATGTAGCCCTTCAGGAACTCTTCTACGACGATGTTCTCGCCGGCTTCCTCATCCTCCACATGCATCACTGCGTTGTGCAGGTTCGGATCGAATTCCTTTCCAACGGCCTCGATCACGGTTACACCGAGTTCATCGAGTGCTGTGGTAAACTGTTTGTATACTTTATTCATGCCGTCTGCGAACGGATCTTCCTCCGGGTTTTCCACCGTTGCAAGTCCGCGCTCGAAGCTGTCAACAACTGGAAGAATCTTCTCGATGATGTCTTTTGCTCCAATGGCATACATATTTGCTTTTTCTTTTTCGGTGCGTTTGCGGAAGTTATCGAACTCTGCCATCTGACGGGTCAGGCGGTCAGTCAGCTCTTCGATTTTCTCATCTTTTTTTATCTTTTTTTCTTTTTGAAGAACTTTCGTTCTTTGCCATCCTCAGCAGTTTCTTCTGCAGCTTCCGCTTCTTTTGCCCCTGCTGCTTTCTTTGCTTCTTCCTGCTCCGCAGCCGGTTCGGTTTCCGGCAGATCGGTCTCTGCTCCGGTTTCTTTTTCCATCTCGCGTGTAGGTTCTTCCATGGTTTCCTCTTTCTTTCTATTTTCTTCGCTCACTGATCATTCCACCTTTCTACTCACCTGTGTCCGGCTTTTTGAAGACGGCGTCCAGTTGAACTTTTAATGTTTTCAGGTTATCTACCACATTTTCGTAATCCATCCGCTTTGGTCCCACGATACCGATTGTTCCGCGCATACCGTTTCCCATATCGTATGTGGTGGTGACCACGCTGCAGTCCCGTAAGGGTTCCATCGAAGATTCATTTCCGATGTATACCTGAATACCGGTATTTTCCTCTCCGTCCTGCTCCTCGGCAGCTCCTTTGATCATATCGACCAGTTTCTGCCGTTCCTCGAATGTGGAGATCAGCTGGCTGGCTTTGCTGCTGTCGGAAAGCTCAGGGTACTTGAAAATGTTGGTTGCGCCGCTGGTGTACACCGGCACATCTTCTTCGCTGACTGCGATGGCTTCCGCTACGGTATCGACCACTTTGCTGATGATGCCAGAGTGGATGCCTGCCTGCTCTTTCATCTTCTTGATCATGCCAAGATTGATTTCTTCAATGGTCAGGCCATTGAGCTGTGTGTTCAGAAGCAGGTTCAGCTTTAATATCTGTTCATCGTTGATGGTCTCGTCGAGGTCGATCATCTGGTTTTTCACCAGGTTGCCTTCTACGACGATGACGGCCAGGAGCTGCTCTTCATTGACTTTTGAGAGCTGGATGAATTTCACTTTATTTCTGTGATATTCCGGTCCTGTAATCAACGTTGCATAGTTGGTAGATGAAGCGAGGACTTTGACAACCTGCTGCAGAACTTTTTCCATTCGGTCTGTTTTTTCAATGACCATGTTTTTGATGTCTGCAACTTCCTGTTCTTTTTCCCGCATCAGCTCATCTACATAGAGGCGGTAGCCTTTATCGGAAGGAATGCGTCCTGCGGAAGTGTGGGGCTGTAAGATGTAACCCATCTCTTCCAGATCGGACATTTCATTCCGGATTGTGGCGGAGCTTAAATTCAAATCCGTGTATTTGGAAATCGTTCTTGAGCCGACCGGCTCGCCCGTTTCCAGATACGTCTGGATGATCGCTTTTAATATTTTCTTTTTCTTTCATCCAATTCTGTATCCACTAAGATAAGACTCCTTCCTGGTTGTATAGTCCTGTTAGCTACTCGTTTCAGTGGAGTGCTAACATCTATGCTCTTAAGATAGCACTCTGCCTTTTGTTTGTCAACACCTTTTCCCGGTTTTTCTATGAAGAAATTGTGAAAAAAGTATAAACCGTTTTCTTTCTGAAAAGGTAATCTGACTTTTCTTTTTTATTGCATTCTACTGTTTCAAAGGCGCTATAGCCGTATGGTAGGATTCTGCCATTTCGATACGACCATTTAGTAGCATTTTCTCAGAGGTGATGAATCATGAAATATCAGAGACTGGAGGATCTGCGCACGGACCACGATCTGACGATCCGCCAGGTTGCCGACTATCTCGGCTGCAACCGCGATGTGTATACCCGATATGAAAAAGGCGTCCGGCAGCTGCCGATCTCCATTGCCATCCGTCTGGCGGAGCTGTATCAAGTCAGTCTGGATTATCTGGTCGGCATCAGCGATGAGAAGCGGCCGTATGGATCCTGACTTTCCGGTGTCTCCGCCGCAGCAAAAGCAGGAGGACAGTTTTTCTTCTCCCTGTCCTCCCTGTTTTGCTTTTTCGTTTACAGATTCTGCAGATATTCCATCATCCGCGTTTCGCTGAGTTTCCATCCGTCCGGCTCCCCGCAGAGATACAGCGTAAAATGCCCGCACGGGACTCCGTTTTCCAGGTGGATGCCGGTATACAGTTCTACAATGAGGAGTTCTTCTGCTTTTTCTTCATATATATTAGTGATCTGATAGATGCGCTCTCCCTTTTCGTCCACCGGCCATTCTTTCTCCAGCACATCCCTCAGACGGCTCTCCTGCCCCTGCGCTTCGCATTCTTCCTCCCGGCTGATCATTTTTTCAAACGCTTCCGGCGTCTCCATCCGTTCCACTATATTCTGGACAAAATCTTCTATTTCTATTCTTTCTGCTTTTCCCATTCGTTCCCCCATTTCTGCCGTACATATTTTTCTGTTTTCTGCACAGGCTGTCTTCACCCGCCGTTTCTCTCTCCCGCCCCATTCTTCAATTTGCGACCATATGATCTGATTTAACTTTGTCCATCCAACCGTTTGGTAGTATGGGTTTGAATCTGAAAGGATGGTACAACGTATGAAATACCAGAGAATTGAAGATATGCGGATCGATCAGGATCTCACCATCAAAGAGATTTCTGCCCTGCTCGAATGCAACCGCGACGTCTATTCCCGCTACGAAAAAGGATCCGCGACATCCCGATCGACTATGTGATCCGGCTTGCACGGTTCTATGACTGCTCGGTCGACTATCTGCTGAGTGTCTCCAGTAAAAAGAGAAAATTCGGCGATTAATTTTTTTATTGTTGTCTTTTTTATTTTTGTGTTTTTCGTTTTGATACGACCGTTTGGTCGTATTTTATATTATAATGGTATTCTTATTTTGCGTCAATTCTGAACAAGAAGGAATCAAAATCGGACGACAAAAAAGCGTGCCGGTAAAGTTTTCTGTCGTCTTTTCCGGCACGTCTTTTTTCATGCTCTTTCTCTTTTTATCTTCCATGTCATCCAGGCTCTTCTTCAGTGTGATCATTTTGTCACGCAGCTCGGCGGCCATTTCGAAGTTGAGTTCGGCGGCAGCGGCTTTCATCTGTTTCTGTACCTGGCCGATCAGTTTTTCCAGTTCTTCGCGGCTCATGGACTCCGGGTCTTTTTCCATCTTTTCTTCTGTCTTTGCCACTTCTTTCGAAATGCTGATGAGATCACGGACGGCTTTTTTGATGGTGGTCGGAGTGATGCCGTGTTCTTTGTTGTAGGCTTCCTGCAGGGCACGGCGGCGCTTCGTCTCGTCGATCGCGAGGCGCATGGAATCGGTCATCACATCGGCGTACATGATAACATGGCCCTCGCTGTTTCGCGCGGCACGGCCGATGGTCTGGATCAGGGAGGTTTCGGAACGCAGGAAACCTTCTTTATCGGCATCCAGGATCGCCACGAGTGTGATTTCCGGGATGTCGAGGCCCTCACGCAGAAGGTTGATGCCGACGAGCACATCGAAGACATCGAGACGCATATCACGGATGATCTCGGTCCGTTCCAGGGTGTCGATATCGGAGTGCAGGTAGCGCACGCGGATGCCGGCCTCTTTCATATAGTCGGTCAGATCCTCTGCCATACGCTTCGTCAGCGTCGTCACGAGAACTTTGTTGTGTTTTTCAGTTTCTTTCTTTACTTCCGAAATCAGATCGTCGATCTGTCCCTCCACCGGGCGCACCTCGACATCCGGGTCGAGAAGGCCGGTCGGGCGGATGATCTGTTCAGCGCGCAGCAGCTCGTGGTCTGCCTCGTAGTCGCCCGGCGTGGCAGATACGAAGAGGATCTGATCGATCCGGTCCTCGAACTCGCCGAAGTTCAACGGGCGGTTGTCTTTTGCGGACGGCAGACGGAATCCATAGTCCACCAGCGTCGATTTCCGCGACTGGTCGCCGGCATACATGCTGCGGATCTGCGGAACAGTCTTATGCGACTCATCCACGATGATGAGGAAATCATCTCCGAAATAGTCCATCAGTGTGTAGGGCGGCTCGCCTGGCTTTAATCCGGAGAGGTAACGCGAATAGTTTTCGATGCCGGAACAGATGCCGGTTTCTTTGAGCATCTCAATATCGAAATTGGTCCGCTCCTCGATGCGCTGGGCCTCGATCAGTTTTCCCTCGTGCTTGAAGAACTTCACCTGCTCTTCCATATCCTTTTCAATCTCGCCTGTTGCTTTCAGGATCGTGTCCATCGGCACAACGTAGTGGGAGGCAGGAAAGATTGCGATGTGGTTCAGTTCACATAAGATTTCACCCGTCAGCGTATCGATCTGCACCAGACGGTCAATCTCATCCCCGAAGAACTCGACGCGCACCGCCTTGTCCGTCTCCTCCGCCGGAAAAATCTCCAATACATCACCGCGCACGCGGAACGTACCGCGGTGGAAATCCATATCATTCCGGTCATACTGAATATCAATCAACTGCCGGATCACATCGTCCCGGTCCTTCTCCATTCCCGGGCGGAGCGAAATAATCATCTCCATGTAGTCCTTCGGGCTTCCGATTCCATAGATACACGAAACACTGGAAACCACAATGACATCGTTCCGCTCACTCAGTGCAGAAGTCGCGGAAAGCCGCAGCTTATCAATCTCATCGTTCCGCGCAGAGTCCTTCGCAATATACGTATCCGAAGACGGCACGTAAGCCTCCGGCTGGTAGTAGTCGTAGTAGGAGACAAAGTATTCGACGCTGTTTTCCGGGAAATATTCTTTGAATTCTCCGTAAAGCTGCGCCGCCAACGTCTTATTGTGCGCAATAATCAAAGTCGGCTTGTTCAACTGCTGGATCACATTCGCCATCGTAAAAGTCTTGCCAGAGCCCGTAACCCCTAGTAAAGTCTGGCATTGGTTGCCTTCCCGGAACCCTTTGACAAGGGTTTCGATTGCCTGCGGCTGGTCTCCGGTCGGCTGATAATCTGACACTAATTTAAACTTTTTCTGTTCGTTTTCCACTTCAATACCTCCCGATACGACTAGTATCAACCAGAAAATTCGTGTAATTTGAGGTCAAAATTCGTGTAATGGCCTTTATTTTTTTTAGTCAAAATGGCAATTACACGAATAAAGTCACTAAAAATATTTTTTTTGACTGGGCGTCACTTACCATAACGCCCAGTCATTCTTCAAAACAGAATAGCACAAAACAACATAATTATAAAGGTACAATCCTAAATTTTCTTTGTCAGCTTATGCATCTGATTGTATAAATATTCAATTCTTGCTTGCGAACATCTGTTCTTTTCTCATTGTAGCAAAAAAGAAATATAAACACAAGACCAATCTATAATTACTACTATGTTTTTAACAAAATAAAAAACCGCCTGCGTGAAAAGCAAACGGTTCTCTATCTCTATAACATTTCATTTTTTCCTTCTGCCTGCAAAAAGTTCTCTACTCTATTAAGAAATTCTTTTGCATTGCAAATCTGATTTTCCGAGTCCTCTTTTGATGCAATAAAGAAATCTGAGTAGTCACATTTTTCTCTAATGCGGTATGCACTGTCTATCAGTTTATATGTACCCCTATCGAACTTTCCTCCATGCACATAAACCTGATTCGACCGGGCCGTAAGCGTCGGTGGCCAGGGTAATGCCCAGGGTAGCCAGCATACCGACGGCGGACAGGCCGACGCCGTAGAGGCCGTTATTGTAGGAGTCGCTGCCGCCGGACAGGAAATAGCTGGCCAGAACGGAAGCGCCGACGATGACCACAGGAAGCACGGTGGAAAGCATTCCCAGGGACAGGCCGCCGATGATGACGGTAGCGGGACCGGTGCTGGAGGTGCCCGCCAGCTTCTTGGTAGGCTTATAGGAATCGGAGGTGTAATATTCGGTGACCACACCGATGAGAATACCAGCCAGCAGGCCGGAAAGAATGGCGAAATAGAAGCCGATCTTTTCCGCGTCCCAGACCGAAGTAAATCAGCGGGAAAGCGGCCACAGCGATCAAAGCGGCGGAAATCCAGGTTCCAAGCCGCAGAGATCCCAGAAGGTTTTTCTGAGAGGACGTTTTCCTTGGTGCGTACAAAGAAGGTGCCGATGATGGAAGCCAGAATGCCAATAGCGGCCATGGACATGGGGATCACCACGCCCTTAAAGCCTAAGCCGGCGGCCACGGCCAGAGCGGCGGTGGAAATAATGGAGCCCACATAGGATTCGTACAGGTCGGCGCCCATGCCGGCAACGTCGCCTACGTTGTCGCCTACGTTATCGGCGATAACGGCGGGGTTGCGGGGGTCGTCCTCGGGGATGCCGGCCTCGACCTTACCAACCAGGTCGGCGCCTACGTCGGCGGCCTTAGTAAAGATGCCGCCGCCCACACGGGCAAACAGAGCCATAGAGGAAGCGCCCATACCAAAGGTAAGCATGGCGGAAGTAATCGCCTGCACCTGGGCGGCCTCGTTCTGCATCACGTCGACAGTGCTGTACCAGAACTTCAGGAAGAAATACCAGATAGAGATATCCAGCAGGCCCAGGCCTACCACCACAAAGCCCATTACGCCGCCGGCGGAGAAAGCGATTCTCAGGCCCGCGTTCAGGCTTTTGCTGGCACTGTTGGCGGTGCGGCCGTTGGCGTAGGTCGCGATCTTCATGCCGATAAAGCCGGACAAGGCGGAGAAGAAGCCTCCGGTCAGGAACGCAACCGGCACAAAGGGGGTCAGGAACCCGGCAATGGCCAGGATCAGCAGGATAACGAACATAACCGCGAAGAAAATAGCCACGCCGGTATACTGGCGCTTCAGATAAGCGTTGGCGCCTTTCCGGACAGCGCCGGCGATTTTCTTCATCAGGTCGGTGCCCTCGTCAGCCTTCATAACCCTGCGGGAAAGGAAAAACGCGAACAGCAGAGCCACTACCGCGCCGACAGGAGCAAGGATGGACAGATCCATTTCAATAACCTCCTATAAAATTGATAATAATACCTGATTGAAATTATAGCAAATCATGGGATGAAATTCAACAACCTATGT
>ENA-OQKW01000345-OQKW01000345.1-human-gut-metagenome-genome-assembly--contig:-NODE-345-length-12179-cov-2.053518_pt1 | contig 12179 bp, 11 predicted proteins | sample MGYA00242657_ERZ504815 | MGnify/ENA primary metagenome ERZ504815 (study PRJEB26092, sample SAMD00036404) | human gut metagenome | host: Homo sapiens | study: EMG produced TPA metagenomics assembly of... | reverse complement strand
TTTAATCAGGATTGCATTACCTGCGCCAAGGCTGATACCCTTTGCAAGTCTCTCTGTATTGGTTACAAACAGGTCGTCACCGACAAGCTGTACTTTGTCGCCAAGTCTGGCTGTAAGTTTCTGCCATCCTTCCCAGTCTTCTTCATCCAGACCGTCTTCGATAGAGATGATCGGATATTTTTCGCATAATTTAGCCCAGTGCTCAATGAGCTCTTCGGATGTATACTCTGTGCCGGCTTTTGGAAGTTTGTAATATCCTTTGCCTTTTTCACTCTTCCACTCGGAGGAAGCAGCATCCATGGCAATCCTGAAGTCTTTGCCTGGTTCATATCCGGCTTTCTTAACTGCTTCAAGGATTGTCTCGATTGCTTCTTCATCGGATTTCAGTGCAGGTGCGAAACCACCCTCATCACCTACTGATGTAGCAAGTCCGCGTTCTTTCAGGATAGAAGCAAGTGCATGGAATACTTCTGCACACCATCTCAAGCATTCTTTAAAGGAAGGTGCCCCAACTGGCATGATCATAAATTCCTGTACATCCAGCCCGGATGATAATGCATGGCATCCGCCGTTTACAATGTTCATCATTGGTACAGGGAGACGATTTCCGGATACTCCGCCAAGGAAACGATACAACGGAATTTCAAGAGAAGCTGCCGCTGCTCTGCAGCATGCGATAGATACTGCAAGGATTGCATTTGCTCCAAGTTTGGATTTGTCTTTTGTTCCGTCTGCTGCGATCATAGCTGCATCTACTGCATAGATATCGCCTGCATCGAGACCTTCGATTGCCTCGTTGATTATTGTGTTGATGTTTTCTACTGCTTTCTGTACGCCTTTTCCAAGGTAACGAGCTTTATCGCCATCTCTTAATTCCAGAGCTTCGAATTCTCCTGTGGAAGCACCGCTTGGAGCTGTTCCTCTTGCAACAGTGCCATCCATCAGATATACTTCTGCTTCTACTGTCGGGTTTCCTCTGGAATCCAGAATTTCTCTTCCAATTACTTTCTCAATTTCTAAGTACATGATAAATCCCCTTTCTGGTTTTGCATTTGGACTCCTGGTACACCGCAACTGGGATGTACCGGGTGGATCATATCTGAGGTACGGTTTTTCAGCAGAACCGTGATTTCAGCAAGTACAGATGTGATCCGGTGTTCCGAAGAATTCAGCGGTCTTCGGATGGAGTTCAAATGATTTAATTCACACGAGAGTTTACTATATCTAACTCTGTTAGTTAGTATATTCTAACTTTTATGAAAATGCAAGAGGAAAATTGGAGGGATATTGAGAAAGTATTTCAAGAGATATCAATTTGTACTAAACAAGATTCTATCCTAAAATAAAAAACTTCCACTAATCTATATGCATATAGATTAATGAAAGTTTTGTCATACACCATCTAAGATTTCTTATTTATTAATGAGGGCATTTTACAAATGTTGTTGTGGAATAATATTTAGCATTAGCGCGATAACCACACTTTTCACATCTTTGACATGTATATGTTGTAATAGTACATCCACCAGATGAATTTTTCGCATGCGCATAAAATTTTCCAGGTACCATACTATGTGTACATAAAGCACGTGGAGACACAGTTTCTTGACACGCTATTTGAATATTATCTGAACCAACAAATATATTGTCAGTTTCTGTAAAATCAAGAGAATCTATAATATCCATTTCAGTATAATCGTTACTAAAATCACTATATGAATCATCAAAAATAATGTCATTAAAACTAGCATCTGATGATGCAATCGGTTCATACGCCATTACCGTCCCGGCACTCGCCACAACTGTCAACGCCGACACTGCCACCATAATTCCTCTCTGTAATATTCCTTTTCTCTTTCCCTTCATCATGTAGTTGATCCTCCTTTTTAATGTTTTAAAATCCTTTCCTTCCTTATTGTTTTTATGTCCGGAAAGGTTATTTTTCCACACGGCTGGGCGAATATCAGAAGTTGCGGCTTCTAATACCAGCAAACTTGCATAGTCTTGACGTTTTTCTTTTGTACAGCCATCGACGGCTGCACTATCACTGACTATTTCTGCTGTATCTATGTAAAGGAAAAGTAAAAGATATGCCACCGGATTCATCCAATGTAAACACAGAACGAAAAGGCATAAAAGTTTTACTAAATTGTCATGATTTTTTCAAATGTGTATGTTCATGCTTATATACCATAATAAAATCAGGATGCAGAGGAAAAACTCTCTGGAAACACAATCTTCTGACGGAAAAATCCAATGGTACATGGACCACAGATCTCATCTGGAATCAGATAATAGGTGAGATTATCTTCTGGATTTTCAATCTTTTCAAAGATATAGTTCCGTATAGAATGTGCACCTCTCCAGTATTTAACAATCTCATAGATTGCAAAGATAATAATTCCTGTTAACCAGATTCTGGCAAATAGATTAAACCATTGAGGTATCCATATGTACTCACCCTGCTTTTCACTCCAGAAAGCCAGAGAACCTGACAGATAGGAATCAGCTTTTCTACCAATTAACATTGTTTCTGGAAGTGCATCTTTTGGAAGCAAATATTTAACCAACTGCACAGGTACCAGATAAAAGAACACACCTGTCAGTAGTAATCTTCTTCCAAGAATATAATTATAATTTTCACACTGAATCACATATAAAAGCAAACAGATCACAACAGGAATGCTTCCTGAAATGGACATACAGACTAATAGTTCCATTTAAAACATCACATCATTTCTTCTTAATGTATTCTAACAAAGCATCTTTCTCTTCTTCTGTGAGTTTGTCTTCAGAAGTAAGAGCACTGACCAAGATGTTCATATCAGGTACTGTATATCCCGGTGAAGATGGTCTGGATGTCTGAGTAGTTTTTGTTTTCACTGTTTTATCCTTCTCTTCAGCGAGTTCATTTAATTTATCATACAGATAACTGTTTCTCAGTCCAAGGATAAACATAGTTCCCAGATAAAGTAAAGATACTGTTGCAGCACCGATCATATATAAGGTAAATTTATGTGTATCGTCTACAGGAGGTTTGCTCATAAAATTGATAAAGAAGCAAATACCGGAACATAAGGTAAATAAAATCCAGCAGACAAGCTCTATTTTTCTTTTCATTCTTTCATCTCCTGATTAATCAGGCAGATAGAGTCATTTGTCTCACCTGATTCGGTTAAGTAATTGTAAATTTCTGTCACTTCTTAACTACAAATAGTCTACCATGTTTTGTACAAATTAAGCAACTGATTTTTGGGAATTTTTCAGACTTTTTAACGCCATTATTCGAGATTTGTCGAGAAATCAATTTGTTGGCACAGAGAAAGCCAGGCAAAAACTGCAGTATAATCTGCAAAATTTCTGCCTGGTTTTTTAATAGGTTTATGATTTAATGATATTTACTGAACATGCTCATTATTTATGAAGAAATGAAAACAGACCTTTCTTTTTTTCATAAGGTTCTGAACTGATACCTTTTACTTCATATCCTGTTGCGCTGATGGCTGTTTTTAGCTTTGCTTCGTCTACAGGTTTCTCTGAAATGATCACAGTTTCCCCTTTGCTGTGGGAAGAAGTAACTTTATCTACCTGAAAGACTTTTCTCACTGCATCGTTTACGTGAGATTCGCACATTCCGCACATCATACCGTCTACTTTTACAGTTGTTTTAATCATATTGTTGTCCTCCATTTTTACGTTATAAGTTAGAAATAGCCAGAGCATATGATTTTTTCTCTTACAATAATTTTATACCAATGCCTGGGCAAGTGCTTTCTGAATTGCTCCAAGGATTCCCTCTGAAGAATAAGTGGCACCGCTTGCAGCATCAATTCCGTCTGCTGACTGATTTCCCATAATCTGAGGATAAATAGTTTCCCATGCATAATCAAAGTACTCAGGTGAATCACTGTTACTCTGTTCAATAGATGCAATCTGACCGCCCTGAATCGTTACGGTTACATTTACTCTTCCACTGTATCCGTAGCTTGAGCCTGTATAAGTTCCATCAATATATGGTCCTGTAGGTTCCGGCGTAGGCTCCGGAGTCTCTTCCGGTGTTGGTGTGGGAGCTGGTGTTGGAGTAACTTCTGGAGTCGGAGTTTCTTCCGGTGTCGGGGTTGGGGTTGCCTCAGGAGTTGGCGTAACTGTTACTTCTGGTGTTGGAGTTGGTGTCACTTTTGTGGTGTCTTTTTCTGCCTGTTTCAGAATATCTTTCATTGCGTTTATGATACCCTTTGAAGAGTAGGTTGCACCACTGACAGTATCAATGCCATCGACAGACTGATTCTGAATGATCTCATTTTCCAGGATGTCCCATGCTTTCTTAAAGAACATAGGCGTATCTGTATGCTCTGCTTCCAGAGACTTGATCACACCTTTTTTAATCTTAGCTGTCAACGTAATTGTCCCACTGTATCCTTTACCGGTTCCTGTATAGGTTCCGTCTTTGTAAATCTGTTCGTCTCCCGGCTTCGGTATTGGAGAAGGTTTCTTTGTCGGTTTCGGTGATGGAGTGGGAGTTGGCGTAACAACTGCCTGATTTCCTGATGGAATTGCCTGTGACAATGCATTCTGAACCGCAGTAATAATTCCGTTTGAAGAATAAGTGGCACCACTGACTGCATCTACGTTCGGAGACTGGCTTGCAAGAATTTTGCTGATCACACCCTGTGCATTTGCAAAATAGGAGGCTGTTTCATTTGATGCATCTACAATATTGATAGCTGCAATTTTATGGTCAGTGACAGTTACCTGAACAGTGATCGTTCCTCCGAAACCGGTTCCGGAGCCTGTATAGGTACCATCTGCATATCCACCGGCAGGAACTTCTGTAGTTGGTGTGACTGTGCTTCCTGCACCACCCCCTGCTGTACCTCCATTTGCAGAGGAACCTGTAGATGAATTTTTCTTGTTCCTGTTTTAATCTTACTTGTTTTTTTGTCTTTTTTGATGTTTTTGAAATTGAGGTTCCATTGGTTTCAGAAGAGTCTTCTGAATCAAAATCCTTACCTGCAGTTCCTTGTGAAATCAATTCTTTAATCTCATCAGTAGACATAACATTATTATTGGAAACCGATGTGGTCTCCACAGGACTTTTATCTGCCTGATAACAGGTTACACAGACTGCTGCAAAAACTGCTGCCGCAGGAATAAGCTTTAACCATGGACGGAAACTGTCCTGTTTGGGTTTCATTTCCGGAGTCTTATTATTTTTCTGCTCATTATTTTTGTCCATAAATTCCTCCTTCTTCAATAGTTTCAGGAAATCATATTCTGGTGATTACTGTAATAACTGTATAAAGGTTTACAGTTGAAAAGAAATCCTGCCCTTTCTGTGGGATACAGGATTTCTTTTCTCTTGTCTGCGAATCCGATTGCAAATGTCCACCTGACTTCAGTCCGGTCAGATTATTTTACAGTTACTTTAACTGTTTTGGTTACGCCATTGCATGTTACTGTGATCTTGGCAGTACCTTTTTTAATACCTTTAATTGTACCCTTGGATGATACTGTGGCAATTTTCTTGTTGCTGGATTTGTATGTGATTTTTCCGGATGGAGCTGCTTTTGCTGTGATCTTAGTTGTTTTGCCGACTTTTACAGATACAGATGTTTTGCTCAGTGTAAGAGTTGGATTTTTAACTGTTACTTTGCAGGTTACCTTTACATCTCCGCATTTAGCTGTGATGACTGCGGTACCTTTTGCCTTTGCAGTAACCTTACCGGTTGTTTTGTTTACGGCTGCAACTTTCGGGTTACTGGAAGTAAATGTAACTTTTGCTGCAGCTGTTCCTGTTACAGTTGCCTTCAGTGTAGTTGTTTTTCCTTTGTAAACAGTGGCTGTTTTCTTGTTGAGAGTTACTGTTACCTTCGTATCTGCTTTAACAAGAGCCTCTACTGCTGCGTTCAGATGAGTTGTAGCTTCATCAACCTCTGCCTGAGTTGGCTTTTCTTTTGCAAGAAGATCCTTTGCTTCCTGAAGCTCTAACTGCATTGCCTTCCAGGAATCTGCTGTGTAATCTGCTTCTTTTAAGGCTTCTGCTTTTTCTACTGCTGCTTTTAATGCTGTTGTATCTGCTTCTCCTGCTTCCGGTTTTACGATGTTTGCATCTGTTGCATTAACTTCAAATACAGTATCTGCATATCCCATTGCATATACGGTGATTTTCCATTTGCCGGTTCCATCTGTTCCTTTTGGAAGCTGGCAGCGGTAGGAATCTGTCAGACCAAGCTGGATTCCCATTGCCTTGTGCATCCAGTTATCTGCTGCAAATTTTGTTCCGTAAGATGCCAGAACTTTATCACCATTTCCGTAGTAATCCCATTTTACAGCATACATTTTAGCACCAAGAGCACCATATCCGTCACCTGTAATATCTACTCTTAAGAATTCGCCGTAACTTCCACTTGCTTCTTTTACTGTTGCGGTAACATTGGATGCTGTCTGGAGTACCTGATCTTTAAGTCCGGAACCTGTACCGTTTGTTCTGGCCTTGAATGTGAATGTTCCATCGGAACCTTTTACAGCTTCTTTTAAGCCGTTTGTTTCAGCGGTAACATCCGCAACTGCACTATAGGACTGCAAATTGTTTTCTCCAAATCCTCCGGCAACTGTGCTTCCGTCTTCCACAACCTTGAACTGGGATTTGAAAGCTTCATAGTCTTCTGCTTTTACTGCGACAGGTACATATTTCAGGCCTACTACGTTGTAATGGTCGAATTCTACAACACTTCCGTCAGCTTTTGTGATCTGTCCTCGCTCAGGCTGATTCAGCTTTACAGTTGTTCCGTCCGTAAGAACTGCATCATTAGCTGAGGTCCAGTAGGAAATCTCATAAGAACCGCCGTTTTTGTCATACATGATTGCTTCACACTGGTAGCTTCCTCTGTGCAGGCCATGGTTTACAGTAGCTCTGGTTACTGTGTCGAAACCGCCTTTGTCAAGTTCATCATGGCTGTCTTTTGTTGCATTGGAAGCTGTGTTTGCAGCATTGTAAACTCCCTCAGATGCCCAGTACTGTGCCCATGTCAGACCTGCATAGACATATTTGTAGCCTGTTTCTGCTGTTGCAGCGAACTCATCTTCTGCTGCTGTCTGATCGTCAACAAAAGGTGTTTCCTCATCGCCTGCGAAAGCATCAGCAGTATCATCTGCTGCATTAAACTCATCTGCCTGTGCCTCAGTCTCCACCGCAGTATCAGATGTAAAATCCGCAGCCATAACCGGTAATCCTGAAACCATCATTGCTGCACTTAAAATTGCAGGAGCTGCCATTTTGATTAAATTTCCCTTGCGCATACCTTTAAATCCTCCTGAATATGAGTTAATAAATATATTTCCAAACTGTCCGGAAAACTGAAATTTTTGACAGTTCAGAGATCTTTATATAAGATAAACCTATTCACCGATGGAATAAGTATCTTTCAGTAATTGAAATCTTTCTTTCATGCCTTCCGTCATCCAGACATGATCAGAATCATCTACGAACAGTCCGTCTGCCTTGTATTTCTTCAAAAGTTCTTCTGCCTTTTCTTTTCCCAGTACAAAGCATGCAGTGGAAAGTCCGTCTGCGTTCAGGCCGTCATCACACACAACCGTCACAGATGTGAGACCGCTTCTTGCAGGATATTCTGTAGCAGGATCCAGTATATGATGATATCGAACACCATCTTCTATAAAGTATTTTTCGTAATCTCCGGAAGTAGATAAAAATTCAGTACCATTCAGAGTAACTACTCCCAGGTAATCACCTTCTGTATCCCGCGGATCAGTGACAGCTACCTGCCAGGCAGAGCCGTCGGGTTTGCTTCCATAGCTCATAACACTGCTGCCGCCCAGATTCAGGATCATGCCTGATACATTTTTATCTGCATCAAGAATCTTCTGTGCTGCATCACAGCCGATTCCCTTACCTGCAGCCCCCAGATCAAGGGTTACTCCCTCCGGCATGGTAACTTTATTTCCATCCAGAGTCACCTTGTCATATCCTACATTTTCAAGCAGGGAAATTTAATTCATCATCTGAAGGAATATGCGGATCCTCTCCGTCAATGTCCCACAGGCGGATCACTCTTCCCATAGTAGGATCCATGGCTCCGTCAGAAGTCTTTCGACAAATCCAGTACCTTAGTTTTAAACAGGGTGGCTAGTTTCATCAGATACCGTTGTTGTATTTCCGGCATTTTGATTGATCTGATATATCTGAGAACTTTCTTTTGTCCAGGAGATCCAGTTTTCTTCCACATCTTTTAATGCAGAGATTACGTCTGCTGTGATGTCCTCACCTGTTGTGTAAAGAGTCTCTGATACTACGGTGTCCATAGCAAAGTCTGTTTTTGGTGTATGTGTTTATTTCAGAGTTTCCCCATGCAGTCCGGGATGTACATAAAAGAGAAGCCGTAATGAAAAGTCCCAACACAAAAGAGCGTTTGTTTGTCATATATTTTCTGATTCCTTATCCTCTTATTGTTGTTTCCAACTAACTCTATAGACTATATCACTGTACGGATAGTATGTCTACCAATATAGTTAGTTCTTACTAATCAAATTTTTTCAATAAGTTAGCAGTTGCTAATTTTTATCAATAACAGTGCCTGTATGAATATTTTTCCTTGGGCAGACTGCAGTGCAGGCGTGACAGCAGATGCATTCCCCTGAATGTGCAGTATCGCCGTCAATATCCAGATGTGCCGGACATCTCTTCTTACAGAGAGCGCACTTTGATGCACAGTTTGGACGATTTCGTTTGAAAAGTGCTCCCGGAATAATCGGCATGATTGCAAATACTGCTCCCATGGGACAGAGAAACTGGCAGAAGAAACGCTCCTGTGTACACATTCCGACAATGATCAGGATCAGCAGAACTGTTCCCACAATGTAGGTAGATTTCGGCAGTCTGCCTGTTGTAAGCATGGAGAATACATCCCATGGACTCATTCCCTGTAATTTAGAATAGAATCCTGTCATGCAGGAAAGAAGCAGGAACGCAAGGAGTACATATTTTACTTCTGCAATCTGTGTACCCATTCCTCCGGTATATCCTATGTTTTTCTTTTTTCCAAAGCATTTCGCACGGATAAACGCGGTAAGCTCATACAGAGCATCTCCCAGCGAGCCAAACGCACAGGCATAACCGCAGAAATGACGCCCGAACAGAATGGTAATAATTAACAGTAACGCCGTAATATCCAGAAAAGAGTTCCAGGTTACGCTCTGCTGTCCTCCGATTGCAAGAAAGATGGATTTGACTCCTGCAAATGCTGTAGGAAAAAGGGAGGGCGCTGCTAATAAAAAATATAAGCTGTATGGCGGCACGGATCAGCCGTACCTTTCGTTGTTTCTTTTTCATGCGTTTTCCGCCTTTGATAATGCGTCATTTACTGCTTCTAAGATACCGGTAGAACTGAAAGTTGCTCCGGAAATAGTGTCAACATCTGTGCTCTGCTCGCTGATGACACTGTTTATGACATTCTCGCCCTGTGACAGATAAGCACTGTCCTCACCCGGTGCACTGACTACACTGACTGCTGTAATGGTATCATCTTCCAGAGTCACCTGAACAGTGATCGTTCCACCGTATCCGGTTCCTGAACCTTCAAAAGTACCGTTCTTATATACATTATCAGAATCATCGGCATCTTCAGAATCTGCCTGATCTGCATTTTCTTTATCCTCTGCAGAATCTTTTTCGGATTTATTATCAGCTTCTGAAGATACATCAGAAGAAGCATTACTTTCTGCTGCTGTTTTCTGTTCCTCATAAGTTTCCTTTAATGCTGTAAGGATCTGGTCCTGCTGTTTCTCCAGACTCTCTGTTTTGGCAGTCAGATCTGCAATATCCTGGGCCTGTTCTTTATCCTTTACTGTTCCGTTATAGAAAAATACCGCCATGATAATCAGCAAAAGTGCGATCAGACGCAGATAAAAATTTTGATTATTCACGTTGTTTCCTCTCCTTCATTTTTTTATTTTGCCGGATATGATATCTGTTTTTGGATAAAGCAAAACTTAATCATAACTAACTTTAAAAGTGTATCATTTTCGTATACAAAAATCTATATATAACAAATTCTGCTAATGTTGTTTTTTTTTCTATTAAGATGACCCCGGAACAAAATCCGAGGTCATTTATTGTGTGAATTATTTACCTGTTATCGTTTATTTTACTTTTACTGTAAATACCTTCTTAACACCATTGCAGGTTACTGTGATTTTGGCAGTACCTTTTTTCTTTCCTTTTACAACGCCTTTGGAGCTTACTGTTGCAATCTTGCTGTTGCTTGACTTGTAAGTAACCTTTCCTGATGGAGTTGCCTTTGCGGAAATCTTTGTTGTTTTTCCAACTTTTACAGTTGCTGAAGATTTGGTAAGTTTCAGGGATGGATTCTTAACTGTTATCTTGCAGGTTACTTTGTATTCTCCGCAGGATGCTGTGATCACTGCTGTTCCTTTTGCCTTGGCAGTTACAACACCTTTGCTGTTTACAGCAGCCACTTTTGTATTGCTGGATTTCCATGTGATTTTATCTGTAAGGTTTGTTGTAACTTTGAGAGTAGTTTTTGTGCTGCCTTTTGTATAAAGAGTCTTGGAAGAAGTATTTAATTCAAATGTATTTTCTGCTTCTTTGTAAGTAAAAGTAAGATTATTCTTATATCCCACAGCAGTTATTTCAAATACAGTTGCATCTGTTACCTGAAGATCTGTGAGATCAAGAGTTCCATCTTCTTTTACAATGACTTTGCTTCCTCTTCCGGTTGCGGCATATTCTGTATCATCAACTTTTACTTTGCTGATGCTCTTAATGTATGCAGAGAACTCTTCTGCTGTAATGCCTTTTGCTACAACCAGTTTTGTCTCGTTACTGTCATAAGAAGCCGGCATTTTGTCTGTATTTACTGTAAATTCAGTTACAATGGCTGCATATTTTCCGCTGGCATCTGCAATTTCAACCTTATGTGTTCCCAATGCAAGAGCTCCAACTGCAAGTTTTCCGTCTGTGCAGGAAACCACTGTTTTGTCTACAGTATACTGTGCCTTGAAGTCTGCCGGCAGAGCCTGGTCAAAGGTAACTGCTGCAGATGAGTCTGTATTCATAATATCTGCTACTGTTGCCTTGATTCCTGTAGTTGTCTGCACCTTTACATCCGGAACATCAAAAGTGATCATGCCCTTATCTGTGTAATAAGTAACGCTGTCAATTGTTTTTCCCATGATTGATTTATAATGTGCAGAAGAAACAGGGCATCCGTGAACTTCTGTTGTATATCCGGTTCCCCAGGCAAGCATACTTCCACGCCAGATATTCTCCAGATGACGCAGGCCATAGTTGGTTCCGTCTGTAGTATTTACGGTTACACCATAGATTTTATCTGTATTTGTATCAATTACTGCTGCAAAAGCCTCATTGTTAAGATCAAGCTCATAATCACCGTAATTTGTCTCTGTTTTTAATGTAGCATCAATAGTAACGTTCTTTGTCTGGGCACCTTTCATTGCTGAGAAAGAATAGCTGCCATCTGCATTTACAGTAAGTTCTTTGTAATAAGACGGTGTTTCACTTAAAATGTAATAAGAGTAAGAGGCATTTTCAATCAGGGAATCTTTTCCTGTATAGGTGTTGCTGCTTGTCTGTCCTCTGTTTGTCACTGTGATCGTTACAGAGTCGGAATCTGTGACCTGCTTCTGGTCTTTCAGAAGGGAAAGATCACTGACCTTTACAGGGAAAGTAACACCTGTTACATCGGTTCCATTGGGGTCTACGTGATAAGCGGAATTTCCGTTCATCATACCTGCTGTTCTTGATTTATTAAGAGTTGCAGATGTGAAAGCATCAACTTTTACATCATTATTTTTCAGTTCTGCCTTGTAGAAATCATCGTATGGAATATTCATAAGCACATAAGCTTCGCCCTGCTGTGCTTCTGCAGCAAAAGCATCCTGAACATCTTCGGTGGTAAATTCTTCCTGCGCATCCTCGGCGGCAAACTCTTCGGAAACAGAGAAATCTGTGCTGTCTGTAAGTACCTCACTGTCTGTGAAATCAGATGCCAGAACTGCATATGGCATGCTGGTCATAGCAACTGCGGCACTCATTACAACAGGTGCTATTTTTTTCATAAGCTTTTTGTTTGTCATGGTTTTCTCCTCTTCTAAAATTTTTCTTTTTGCGGAATCACTCT
>ENA-OQKW01000343-OQKW01000343.1-human-gut-metagenome-genome-assembly--contig:-NODE-343-length-12220-cov-2.797155_pt1 | contig 12220 bp, 11 predicted proteins | sample MGYA00242657_ERZ504815 | MGnify/ENA primary metagenome ERZ504815 (study PRJEB26092, sample SAMD00036404) | human gut metagenome | host: Homo sapiens | study: EMG produced TPA metagenomics assembly of... | reverse complement strand
GCGGAAGTTCTTACAAAAGCGAAGATTCCCTATGAGCTGGTGGTTGTAAACGATGGTTCCGGCGACCGGACATGGGAAGAGATTCAGAAGGCAGGAGAGAGGGATGCGAATGTGACAGGCGTTCTTTTTTCCAGAAATTTCGGAAAGGAAGCAGCGATTTTCGCAGGGCTTGCGCAGGCCTGTGGAAATGTGGTGGCTGTCATGGACTGTGACCTGCAGCATCCGCCGCAGACACTTATTGAGATGTACAGGCTGTGGCAGGAAGGCTATGAAGTGATCGAGGGTGTGAAGGCAGACAGAGGAAAAGAGGGCTTTTTACATAAAGAATGTGCAGGATTTTTCTATGATATCATGTCTAAGGCAACTAAGGTGAATATGAAGGATGCCTCGGATTTTAAGATGATGGACAGGAAGGCTGTGGACAGTATTCTGTCTATGCCTGAGAGGAATATGTTCTTTCGGGCTACCTCTTCCTGGGTGGGATATAAGACTACCAGTGTGGAATTTGAGGTGCAGGAGAGAGAGGCCGGCGTTTCCAAGTGGTCTCCGTGGTCTTTGGTGAAATATGCGTTCACAAATATCGTGGCATTTACTACTTTTCCGCTGCAGTTTGTTACAATCACAGGAGCGATATGTTTTATCTGTTCGCTGGTACTTATGGTCTATTCGCTTGTGCAGTATTTTACAGGTTCTGCAGTGGAAGGTTATACCACCCTGCTGATGGTGCTGCTTCTGGTGGGAAGCGCCATGATGATCAGTCTTGGAATTATTGGATATTATATTTCCAAGATTTATGAAGAAGTAAAGCGCAGACCGAGATATATTATTTCAAAAGTAATTAAGAATGGAAATATACAGGACTGAGAGGATATATTTGTATGAAGCAATGGATCAGAAAAATGTATGAAAGTTCCGTTATCCGCTATATTTTCTTTGGCGGATGTACCACTATGGTAAATCTGGTCAGCTTTTTCATTCTCAGAAATCTGAAGGTGGAGCTGAATATCGCCAATATTATTTCGATCATCCTGGCGATCCTGTTTGCCTATGTGGTAAATTCGAAGTATGTTTTTCAGGATAAATGCGAGACATTGAAGGATCATGTTCAGCCATTCTGCAAATTTGTCAGTGCCAGACTGATCACTATGGTGATCGAGGTTGGCGGTGTATGGCTGCTTGTGTCAGTGATGGGGCTTAATGATATGATCGGGAAATTCCTGACACAGTTTATTGTGTTGATACTGAATTATGTATTCAGTAAATTTTTTGTGTTTACAACAGGGAAATCAAAATAATGAAGGAAAAGAGAGGGAAAACTCATGACTCTGGAAGAAGCTATTGCAAAGATTAAGCCATTAGATCACAATGCCATGGAGATTGCACAGAAAAGATGGGACAGTATTGCGAAACCACTGCATTCTCTTGGAAAACTGGAGACTCTTTTGATCCAGATCGCGGGAATTACAGGAAACGCAGAGGTGGATCTTTCCAGGAGAGGTCTGATCGCCATGTGCGCGGATAATGGTGTGGTAGAAGAGGGTGTGACACAGACCGGACAGGAAGTTACTGCCATCGTTGCCGAGAATTTTCTGAAATATGACACATCTGTCGGTGTGATGTGTAAGCAGAACCATGCGGAGATTTTTCCGGTGGATATGGGGATGGTGACGGATACAAAAGTCCGCACAGACCATAAAATTGCCTATGGTACACAGAATATGACCAAGGGTCCTGCCATGACAAGAGAACAGGCTGTAAAGGGGCTTGAAGCAGGCATTGACATGGTAAGGGAACTGAATGATAAGGGCTACCGGATTCTGGCAACAGGGGAAATGGGAATCGGAAATACAACTACCAGCAGTGCAGTTGCTTCTGTGTTGCTGAAACAACCGGTGGAAGAGATGACAGGGCGCGGCGCAGGTCTGACCAGCGAGGGACTTGTGCGCAAGATCAATGCGATCAAAAAAGCCATTGCATTAAATGAACCAGATCCTGAGGATGCCATTGATGTTCTGGCAAAGGTAGGCGGTCTTGATATCGCTGGAATGGCAGGTGTCTTTCTGGGAGGTGCGGTTTATGGTATTCCTGTAGTCATGGACGGATTTATTTCCTGTGTTTCTGCGCTGATCGCCATGCGTATCTGCCCGGCTGCGAGGGATTATATTCTTGCATCCCATGTATCAAATGAGCCTGCTGCCCATCTGATCCTTGAGAATATGGGGAAAGAGGCAATCATTCATGCGGATATGTGTCTGGGCGAGGGAACCGGAGCAGTAGCTTTATTCCCGATCCTTGATCTGGCAGCAGCGGTTTATCATTCTATGAGTACTTTTGATGATATCCATGTGGAACAGTATGAGGAGTTGAAATAATGCTGACGCTTGTGACAGGGGGGAGCGGGAGCGGAAAATCTGCTTTTGCGGAAGACAGGGTGCTTTCTTTCGGGGATGCACAGAGGATTTACATAGCGACCATGCACCCTTTTGATGAAGAGAGCCATAAAAGGATCGAGAGACACCAAAAGATGCGTGCAGGAAAATGTTTCGAGACAGTTGAGTGCTATACAGGGCTCAAAAATGTGAAACTGCCTGCCGGATGTGTGGTGCTTCTGGAATGTATGTCGAATCTGGTGGCAAATGAAATGTTTGAAGAGCAGGGAGCCCATGACCGGACAGTTTCGGAAGTTACAAAAGGGATTGAGAATCTGCTGGGACAGGCTGCTCATGTGGTGATCGTTACAAATGAGATTTTTTCAGATGCGGTTGTGTTTGATGGAGATATGGATTCTTATCTGGAATATCTGGGAAAAATCAATCAGGCTGCTGCGCAGAGAGCTGATGAAGTGGTGGAAGTTGTATATGGGATACCAGTCTTTCACAAATCCACAGATACCTGCAGCAATCTTTGCAAATAATACATTTGACAGGATTGACATACTATGAAAAAGAGGAATTGATCAATGAAATCTTTATGGAATAATTTTAAGGTGGCATTTGCCATGTTTTCTAAGATTCCCATGCCCCGCGCTGACTGGACAAAGGAAAATATGAAGTATATGTTCTGCTTTTTTCCGTTTATCGGAACTGTGATCGGCGGGCTGACTATGCTGGTGGCGTATCTGGGACTTCGGTTTGGGTATCAGCCGGGATTCGTGACAGCAGTGCTGGTGCTGGTACCTGTATTTGTGACAGGCGGGATCCATGTGGATGGTCTTTTGGATACTTCGGATGCCCTGAGTTCCTGGCAGGAGAGAAGCAGAAGGCTGGAGATTCTTAAGGATTCCCATGCAGGTGCTTTTGCCGTTATTACTGCGGCGGTATATTTCATTGCCTGGTACGGCGCTTACAGTCAGTTGTTTAACGGTGCAGAGAATATGAGGGTGATCGGAATTCTGAGCCTTGGCTTTATGGTTTCCAGATGTCTGTCAGGGATCGGAGTTATTACCTTTCCGAAAGCAAAGGCAGACGGTACAGTTGCTGAGTTTTCCAGAAATTCTTCAGATGTGCTCTCGAGAAATGTGCTGATCGTCTATCTGGTGCTTCTGGCTGCGGGAATGATCTTGATCCGGCCTGTATGGGGAAGTCTGGCTTTTGTGGGAGCTTTGCTGATTTTCTGGTATTATCATCATATTGCGATGAAGTACTTTGGCGGGACAACCGGGGATATTTCGGGATTTTTTCTTTGTATCTGTGAAGTTGGGATGGCATTGATCCTGGCGGTGGTTTCTAATTTTTGAGGAGAAGAGTATGGAAATGATAATCGGCGGTGCATATCAGGGAAAGACTGAATATGCCAGGAAACAGTATCCACAGTTAAGGTGGAGTGACGGCGGTTCTGTCACAGAGGAGGAACTAATGAATGCTCAGGGTGTAACTGGTTTTCAGCAGTATATCCGTAGTGAACTGGAGAATGGAAAGGATGTGTCAGATCTTGCGGAAAAAATCATCTGTAAGAATCCGGATATTGTCCTTGTCTCTCAGGAAGTAGGGTACGGGGTTGTACCTGTGGATGCTTTTGACAGAAAATACAGAGAGGCTGTAGGGCGTGTATGTACGAAGCTGGCAGCATACAGCCATAAGGTGACGCGCGTGATCTGCGGGATCGGAACGGTGATCAAAGATGATTAAGTTATGGCTGATCAGACATGGAAAAACAGAAGGGAATAAACTTTCCAGATATATCGGCACAACGGATGAGCCGTTATGTCAGGAGGGAACAGAGTTTCTGCATAAGATGGATTATCCAAAGGTTCAGGCGGTTTATGTAAGTCCTCTGAAACGATGCGTGCAGACAGCAGAGATTCTTTTTCCGGGAGAGCCGGTACATATTATTGAAGAACTGGCAGAATGCGATTTCGGAGAGTTTGAAAATAAGAACTATAAAGAGCTGGAAGGTAATCCGCACTATCAGGAATGGATTGACAGCAACGGTACTCTGCCTTTTCCGGGAGGAGAAAGCAGGGAAGGGTTTAAAAGCAGAAACCTGAGAGGATTTGACAGGGTTGTGTCCGGATGTATCCGCAGCCATGTGGCAGAGGCGGCACTTGTCATCCATGGCGGTACGATCATGAATATCATGGAAGAGTATGCAGATATACAGAAACCATTTTATGAGTGGCATGTGAGAAATGGCGGCGGCTATGAGGTGGAGCTGGATGAGAATCTATGGAAGAATGGACGAAAACAGCTCAGGGTTAATTCTGCGATTATGGAAGGATAACTCTCCTATCTTACAAAAATTGTTGACAAACCTGAAAATTTGTCATAAAATCAGCTTCATCAGAAAACAGGAAAATCAAAAAAGAACGAGGTTGTTCATTGTCATCAATGACTGCCCCGTTCTTTTTTTATCTGTTCACCGGAGATAGTATAAAACCTAAAAAAAATTTGAAAAACCAAAAAGTTTTTGTAAATTCTACTTGCATTATTCGGAGAAGTATGTTACAGTATTAGTACATAATTCCTAAACAAAAGGTAAAAAGCAGTATCGAATTGGTAGTTTTTGACAAGTGAAAGGAGGAACTATATGCTGGTAATTGGTAATGGAAGAATGATCACACAGGACGCATCCAACCCATTCCTGGAGAATGGTGCTGTAGCAATGGATGGTAACACCATAGTAATGGTGGGGGTAACTGAAGAGGTAAAGAAAGTTTATCCGGATGCTGAATTTGTTGATGCGAAGGGTGGGGTTATCATGCCGGCATTTATTAATGCCCATGAGCATATCTACAGCTCCTTCGCAAGAGGCTTAAGCATTAACGGATATAATCCTCAGGGATTTCTGGATATTCTGGATGGCTTATGGTGGACAGTTGACCGTCATCTGACACTGGAGCAGACAAAGCTTTCTGCATATGCTACATACATTGATTCTATCAAGAACGGTGTAACCACAGTGTTTGACCATCATGCAAGTTTTGGCCATATTACAGGTTCCCTCAATGCGATCGAGGAAGCTGCGAAGGATTTAGGTGTGCGTACCTGCCTCTGCTATGAGATTTCTGACCGTGACGGAATGGAGAAATCCAGAGAATCTGTAATGGAGAACGTGAATTTTATCAAGCATGCACTTGCAGACGACAGTGATATGATCGCCGGAATGATGGGTATGCATGCATCCTTTACAATCTACTGATGAGACAATGGCTCTCTGCAATGAACTAAAACCGGAAGGTGTTGGATATCACATCCATGTAGCAGAAGGCATTTACGATCTCCATCAGTGTCTGAAAGAGCATGGCAAACGTATTGTTGACCGTCTTCATGACTGGAACATCCTTGGACCGAAGACTTTACTCGGTCACTGTATCTATGTGAATGAACATGAGATGGATCTGATCAAAGATACAGATACCATGGTTGTACATAACCCGGAATCTAACATGGGTAATGCATGCGGATGTCCTCCAACCATGAGAATGGTACAGAAGGGAATCCTCACAGGTCTTGGTACAGACGGATATACTCATGATATGATGGAATCCTGGAAGGTTGCAAATGTTTTACACAAACACAGCCTCTGCGACCCGAACGCAGCCTGGGGAGAAGTTCCACAGATGCTTTTTGAAGGAAATGCAAAGATTGCAAACAGATACTTTAAGAAACAGCTCGGTGTCCTGAAAGAGGGTGCGGCAGCAGACGTGATCGTGATCGATTATGATCCGCTGACACCAATGAATGAAAGCAACATTAACGGACATCTGATGTTCGGTGTAAACGGAAGCATGGTCCAGACTACTGTATGTAACGGTAAAGTCCTGATGAAAGACCGCGAAGTCCTTGTATGCGACGAGGCAAAAGTTATGGCAGACTGCCGTCAGGCTGCAAAAGAACTTGCAGATGATATTAATGGTTAATCTGTAAAGAATTGTAAAAAAGATAAGTTTTCTGCCTGGCAAAAATAAATGTAAATAAAATATAGAACGGATGGAGAGAAGCCATACCGTATGAAATAATGGAGGATCGGATTATGAGTGAAGTCATGACCTGTATGCCCTTTGAACAGTTAATGAACTGGGTATTAGAAGAAAAGAAAACAAAAGGAACAGTTTTCGGACAGCACAGAGCTTATGCAGCGGAAACTGACAGGAAGCTGAATATATTTGAGAGAAATCTGGAAACACCGATCGGACCTGCTGCAGGACCGCATACACAGTTAACACAGAACATTGTTGCTTCTTACTATGCAGGCGCACGTTTCTTTGAGCTGAAAACAGTTCAGAAGATGGACGGTGCAGAGCTTGCAGCCTGTATCAACAGACCATGTATCCTTGCAGATGATGAAGGATATAACTGTGAATGGTCTACAGAGCTTTATGTTCCTCAGGCAATGGGAGAATATATTAAAGCATGGTTTATCCTGCATGTGATCGCCAAAGAATTTGATCTGGGTGCACAGGACGGATTCCAGTTCAATATTTCCGTTGGATATGATCTTGCAGGAATCAAAGAGCCAAAGGTTAATACTTTCATTGACAGTATGATGGAAGCAAAAGATACTGAAATCTTTAAAGAATGTAAACAGTGGTTATTGGACAATGTAGATAAATTTGAAAAAGTTACAAAAGAAGATATTGAGGCGATTCCGTCTGATATCTGTAATTCCGCAACAATCTCTACTCTCCATGGATGTCCTCCAAACGAGATTGAGAGCATTGCAAATCATCTGTTTAAAGAGAAACATCTGAACACATTTATCAAATGTAACCCGACTCTCCTGGGATATGAATTTGCCAGAAAGACTATGGATGACATGGGATATGATTATATGGTATTCGGTGATTTCCATTTCAAAGATGACTTACAGTACGAAGATGCGATCCCGATGTTTAAGAGACTGCAGGCACTTGCAGATGAACTGAACCTTGCGTTTGGTGTGAAGATCACCAATACATTCCCTGTAGATGTTACAAGAAATGAACTTCCAAGCGAAGAAATGTATATGTCCGGAAAATCTCTTTTCCCATTATCCATTTCTCTTGCAGCCAGACTTTCCCGGGAATTTGACGGAAAACTCCGTATCGCTTATTCAGGCGGTGCTGATTACTATAATATCGACCGTATCGTCGGATGTGGTGTATGGCCTGTAACAGTGGCAACTACACTTCTGAAGCCGGGCGGATATCAGAGATTTACCCAGATGGCAGAGAAAGTAATGGCTAACGGTGTGAAAGAATGGAAAGGTATTGATGTAGCTGCACTTGAGCAGTTGGCCGAGGATGCGAAAAAAGATGCTCACCATGTAAAGAGCATCAAACCGCTTCCTAAGAGAAAAACAGATTCAGAGGTTCCGCTCCTTGACTGTTTCTTTGCTCCATGCGAAGAAGGATGTCCAATTCACCAAGATATCACAACCTATGTGAAGCTGGCAGGAGAAGGCGATTATGTACAGGCATTAAGAGTTATCCTTGAGAAAAATGCACTTCCATTTATCACAGGTACTCTCTGTGCGCACAACTGTATGTACAAATGTACACGTAACTTCTATGAAGAACCTGTAAATATCCGCAACACTAAGCTCATCGCAGCACAAAACGGATATGATACAGTGATCGGTGAGATCAAAGCAGGCACAGCAGACGGTAAGAAAGTAGCTGTTGTAGGTGCAGGTCCTGCAGGTATTGCTTCTGCATACTTCCTTGCAAGAGCAGGTGCTTCTGTAACAGTATTTGAGAAAGAAGAGAAAGCCGGCGGCGTGATCCGTTATGTGATCCCGGGATTCCGTATCTCTGATGATGCAATCGATAAAGATGTTTCCTTCATCCAGAAGATGGGTGTGGAGATCAAAACAGGTACAGAAGTGAAATCTGTACAGGAATTAAAAGCACAGGGTTATGACGCAGTGATCGTTGCAACAGGTGCAAATAAACCGGGTACTCTGAAGCTTGAAAAGGGTGAAACCATCAACGCTCTGAAATTCTTAAGAGATTTCAAAGCAACTGACGGTAAGGTTGCGCTGGGTAAAAACGTAGTTGTGATCGGTGGCGGTAACACTGCCATGGATACTGCAAGAGCTGCGAAACGTACAGAAGGTGTAGAACATGTTTACCTGGTATACAGAAGAACCAAACGCTATATGCCAGCAGCAGAAGATGAGTTACTGGAAGTACTGGAAGAGGGCGTAGAGTTCAAAGAACTTCTTTCTCCTGTATCTCTGGAAAACGGCAAACTGCTCTGTAAGAAGATGGAACTTGGCAGCATGGATGCTTCCGGACGTGCAGGTGTAACAGAAACGGGCGAAACAGAAGAAGTTTTGGCTGATACAGTGATTGTTGCAGTTGGCGAGAAAGTTCCGACTGAGTTCTATGAAGCAAATGGTATTGCGGTCAATGAGCGTGGAAAAGCCCGCATCAATGATAAGACAATGGAGACAAGTGCAGAAGGCGTTTACGTTGTCGGTGACGGTGCAAGGGGAGCTGCTACGATCGTAGAAGCGATCCGCGACGCACAGGTTGCTGCAAAAGCAATCCTTGGACATGATATTGTAAAAGGACAGCCTGTACCGGGAACAGAAAAAGACTGTTACTCCAAAAAAGCAATACTCAAAGAAAGCAAGGATGCTGCGAACGAAAGTGAGCGCTGTCTGACCTGTAATAAAGTCTGTGAGAATTGTGTAGATGTATGTCCAAACAGAGCAAACATCTCCATCAAAGTTCCGGGAATGGCAATGAATCAGGTGATCCATGTAGATTATATGTGTAACGAATGCGGCAACTGCAAGAGCTTCTGTCCATATGCAAGTGCACCGTACAAGGATAAATTCACATTATTTGCTTCTGAGGCAGATATGGCAGACAGCACAAATGATGGATTTGCAGTGATCAATCCGGAGACAAAAGAGTGCAAGGTTCGTCTCCTTGGTCAGATTTCCGACTGCAAGGCAGATGATGCAAATGATAAGTTGTACGAAGGTCTTCGCAGACTGATCTGTGCAGTAATCGATGATTACAGCTATCTGATCATGAAATGATGATCCTAGTACATCGTTTTCGAAATAACTATACCACTCACTTGTCTGCGAATCCGATTGCACAGGTCTAAAAGCCTCAGCGTAGCCCGCTACGCCTGCGTTTTTATACCAGCACACTCGAATCCGCATCCTACGCGATTGGTATAGTTATTTACGAAACGCTGTACTAGAGCGTGTCTGAAAACAGGAATAAAGAGCTGTAAAATAATTTTAAATTTGTAATATCAGATAACTTATAAAGAAATATTTAACTCTGTCCACAGCAGAAAAAGGCTGTGGACAGCGTTGCATATCAGGCTGAATCGCGGCCGCATGTTACTTTTATAATAAATTCATGCGGTATCACAGGCAGATAAAAAAACAGAAAGAGGTAAACTCTGGCTGACTGCCCTAATTGGCAGACGTGACGAAAAAGAAAGGAGAGTCCGATATGGCAGTATTTACAGTCAATGGACAAAAGGTCGAACCGACCGGAAATCAGAAACTACTGCGCTTTTTGAGGGATGAACTTCATCTGACTTCAGTGAAGGACGGCTGCAGTGAAGGAGCCTGCGGAGCCTGTACAGTTATAATTGACGGAAAAACATGCAAGGCATGTGTGCCGGACACAGATTTACTGGATGGCAGGACAGTGATCACAGTAGAAGGACTGACTGAATGGGAGAGGGAAGTCTATACCTACGCTTATGGAAAAGCAGGTGCTGTTCAGTGTGGATTCTGTATTCCGGGTATGGTAATGTGTACAAAGGCTCTTCTGGACGTGAACAAAGAGCCCACAGATGATGAGATTAAATATGCACTGCGCAATAACTATTGCCGCTGCACGGGCTATGTAAAAATTATGGATGCAGTAAGGCTGGCTGCGAAAGTTTTAAAGACGGGTGTGATTCCGGATGATCTGGATCCGGACTGGAATATAGGACATAGAGTATCCAGAGTGGATGTGGAGGAGAAAGTACTGGGAACCGGCAAATATCCGGATGATTTTACTTTGACGGAATGCTGTATGGGGTGGCACTCAGAAGTAAATATCCACGTGCACGTGTACTTGAGATCGATACAGCAGCAGCAAAGGCACTTTCCGGGGTAGAAGCGGTATTAACAGCAGAGGACATTCCGGGAGAGAATAAGATCGGACATCTGAAACATGATCAGTATTCACTGATACCTGTAGGGGGTCTGACACATTATCTCGGAGATGCCATTGCCGTTATTGCTGCAAAAGACAGAGAAACAGCTGAGAAAGCTAAGAAACTGATCAAAGTAAAATATGAAGTGCTGCCTCATATTCGTACAATTGAGGAAGCAGCGGCAGAGGATGCACCGAAGGTATTTGATGAAGAAGAAAATAATATCTGTGCACATAAACATATCAGCAGAGGAAATGCAGATGAAGCAATCCGTAATTCCAAATATGTGATCAGTCATCATTTTGAACCCCATGGACTGAACATGCATTTCTTGAGCCTGAGTGCGCAGTGGCTTTGTATGATGAGGACGGAGATATTTTAGTATATTCCACAGATCAGTCTGCACACCAGACATTACATGAGTGTTCCCTGTTACTTGGAACGGACAGAGTAAAGGTACAGAATGCACTTGTAGGCGGCGGATTCGGCGGAAAGGAAGATATGACAGTACAGCATCTGGCTGCGCTGCTCACTTATGCTACTAAGAAACCGGTGAAGATGAAACTGACCAGAGCAGAATCCCTGCTGGTTCATCCGAAGCGTCATCCGTTTTATATGGATATGACCATGGGCTGCGATGAGAACGGCAATATCAGTGGGGGTAAAAGCGAAAGTAGCATCAGATACAGGTGCATTTGCCTCACTTGGCGGTCCTGTGCTGGAACGTGCATGTACTCATGCGGCAGGTCCCTATCATTATGAGAATTTCGAGATTGAAGGAACTGCTTATTATACCAACAATCCGCCTGCCGGAGCGTTTCGCGGTTTTGGTGTAACCCAGACCTGTTTTGTCAACAGAAACCCTACCTGATATGATGGCAGACAAAGTAGGTATCACTCCATGGGAAATCCGTTACCGCAATGCGATCCGTCCCGGTGAGACGCTTCCGAATGGTCAGATCGTAGATAATTCCACAGGTCTTGTGGAGACACTGGAAGCTGTAAAGAAGAAGTATGATGCTGCTCTGGAAGAAGGAAAACCGGTGGGAATCGGCTGCGCCATGAAGAATGCCGGTGTCGGTGTCGGTATCCCGGATACAGGCCGCGTGAAACTCGTATTTGAGAAAGATAAAAAGCTGCACATCTATTCCGGTGCTTCCTGTATCGGCCAGGGACTTGGTACAGTCCTGACACAGATGGTAGTCACCAATACAGATCTGAAGCATGAAGATATTGTATATGAGAGAAGTAATACCTGGTTCGCACCGGATTCAGGTACAACTTCCGGTTCCAGACAGACTCTGGTAACAGGGGAAGCCTGCCGCAGAGCCTGCGATAAGGTTATGGAGGACCGCAATGCAGGTAAGACCATTGATGATGTGATCGGTAAAATTTATTATGGGGAATATCTTGCAAAGACAGATCCTCTTGGCGCAAATGTGCCGAATCCTGTTTCCCATGTAGCCTACGGCTATGCGACGCAGATGTGTATCCTGGATAAGAAAACAGGTAAGATTGAGGAAATGGTTGCTGCACATGATGTGGGCAAGGCAGTCAATCCACTGTCTTGTGAAGGTCAGATTGAGGGCGGCGTAGTGATGTCCATAGGATTTGCACTG
>ENA-OQKW01000341-OQKW01000341.1-human-gut-metagenome-genome-assembly--contig:-NODE-341-length-12223-cov-3.089038_pt1 | contig 12223 bp, 13 predicted proteins | sample MGYA00242657_ERZ504815 | MGnify/ENA primary metagenome ERZ504815 (study PRJEB26092, sample SAMD00036404) | human gut metagenome | host: Homo sapiens | study: EMG produced TPA metagenomics assembly of... | reverse complement strand
AGAAATATATTCGTGAAATATGAATAATATACTTGCAAAAAAGCAAAAACTTTAGTAGAATAGTGACTATGATAAGAGGAACGGAAGACGTGAATCTTGAATAAAAAGCAGAAAGGCGAATAAGAGCGGCCTTGCAATCTGCAAATTTACTTACATGGGAGGTATTACATATGGACGTTTTTAGAACTGACCGAATCAGAAATGTGGTGCTGCTGGGGCACAGCGGCTCCGGAAAGACAAGTCTGACCGAAGCTATGGCTTATCTTTCCGGTATGACAAACCGTCTCGGAAAAGTGACAGACGGAAATACCGTCAGCGATTTTGACAAAGAAGAAATCAAGCGCAAATGCTCTATTTCCACAACGCTTGTCCCGGTCGTATGGGGAAAAAATAAGATCAATGTTCTGGATACTCCTGGAATGTTTGATTTCGTAGGAGAAGCACAGGAAGCCGCTTCCGCAGCAGATGCCGCTGTAATCGTGGTATCCGGAAAAGCCGGCGTGCAGGTCGGAACCCAGAAAGCATGGGAACTCTGCGAGAAATACAATCTTCCGCGTATGATCTTCGTAACGGAAATGGATCAGGACGATGTCAGCTACCGAGAAGTCGTTGAGCAGCTCACCGAACTGTACGGAAAACGAATCGCACCGCTTCATATGCCTCTGCGTGAAAACGGTAAATTTGTAGGATATATCAATATTGTAAAGAACAAAGGCCGCAGATATATCGAAAAAGATAAAAAAGAAGAATGCCCGATTCCGGATTACTCCGTAGAATATCTGGAGAAGTACCGTGAAACCCTGATGGAATCCGTGGCAGAAACAAGTGAAGAGTTTATGGACCGCTACTTTGGCGGAGAAGAGTTCTCGGTAGCAGAGATTTCCGCAGCGCTTGCCATGAACGTAGGAGACGGCACCATCGTTCCGGTATGCATGGGCTCCCCGGTCAATCTGCAGGGCGTATCGAACCTTCTTGATGATATCTGCGGATACTTCCCGGATCCGTCCACCCGTCCGTGTGCCGGCATCAATCTCGATACGAACGAAATTTTCGAGGCAAATTACGACTTTGCGAAACCGAAGAGCGCGACCATTTTCAAGACGATCGTGGATCCGTTCCTTGGAAAATATTCAATGATTAAGGTTTGCTCCGGCGTTATTAAAAGCGATGATGTGCTCTATAATGTAGATCAGGAATCCGAAGAAAAACTGAGCAAGCTGTACGTGCTCGAAGGCTCCAAGCCGATCGAAGTACCGGAGCTTCATGCAGGAGATATCGGTGCCATCGCAAAACTCGGCGATGCAAGAACCGGCGATTCCCTTGCGACAAAGAACAATCAGGTCCGCTACGGAAAACCGGATGTTTCGACTCCGTACACCGCAAAACGATATAAACCGAAGAACAAAGCCGATGTAGATAAGATCTCCCAGGCATTTGCCAAGATGATGCAGGAAGACCTGACTATGAAGGCAGTCAATGATTCTGCAAACCATCAGACATTGCTGTACGGCATGGGCGACCAGCACATCGATATTATCGTCAGCAAACTGCTGGAGCGCTACAAAGTAGAAGTAGAGCTGTCCCGTCCGAAGGTAGCCTTCCGCGAGACGATCCGCAAAAATTCGGATGTAGAAGCAAAATACAAAAAACAGTCCGGCGGCCACGGCCAGTACGGTCATGTAAAAATGCGCTTCTCCGCTTCCGGAGATCTCGAGAAACCATACGTTTTCGAGCAGGAAGTTGTCGGCGGCGCCGTTCCGAAGAACTACTTCCCGGCTGTTGAAAAAGGTATCCAGGAAGCCGTACAGAAAGGCCCTCTGGCTGCTTATCCGGTAGTCGGCGTCAAAGCCGTTCTGTATGATGGTTCTTATCATCCGGTAGACTCCTCCGAGATGGCATTCAAGACCGCAGCGATCCAGGCGTTCAAGAAAGGCTTTATGGAAGCATCCCCGGTTCTCCTTGAGCCGATCGTTTCGATGAAGATCACTGTAGACGATAAATACACCGGCGATATCATGGGCGATCTCAACAAACGCCGCGGCCGTGTGCTCGGCATGAATCCGGATCACAAGGGCCATACGATTATCGAGGCTGATGTTCCGGAACTTGAGATCTACGGATACGGCACAACACTCCGCTCCATGACAGGCGGAAGCGGTGATTTCTCCTATGAGTTTGCGAGATATGAGCAGGCTCCGTCCGATATCCAGGCAAAAGAGATTGAGGCAAGAGCTTCGAAGGTTGAAAAAGCAGAAGAATAAAGCTTTATAAAATAGTGTGATAAAACAGAGAAAATCCGGTTTCGGGAGCAGAATTCGCCCGGAAACCGGATTTTCTGCGGTTTTTGAAGAAAAACGGAGGATATAGGAAAAAATAAATTGTAAAAACAGGGAAAGAGTGATAGAATACAGCTATATGTTCAAATGTGCATGCTGTCCTATGCGGCAGTGTGAGAAAAAAGAACTTTGAACTTGAACATGCAGGAGGTTACCTATGAGTAAAAGATATGAGCCACAGGACATTGAAAAAAAGTGGCAGAAGATCTGGCAGGATGAAAAAGCCTTTGCCGCCACAGATGATTATACAAAACCGAAATACTACGCACTCGTTGAGTTTCCGTATCCGTCAGGACAGGGACTTCACGTAGGCCATCCGCGTCCGTACACTGCACTGGACATCGTAGCCAGAAAGCGCAGAATGCAGGGTTACAACGTTCTGTATCCGATGGGCTGGGATGCATTTGGTCTTCCAACGGAGAACTATGCGATCAAAAACCACATTCATCCGAAGATCGTTACCAAAAACAACGTACATCACTTCAAAGACCAGCTTCAGTCTCTTGGATATTCCTTCGACTGGGACAGAGAGATCAACACGACGGATCCGGAATACTATCACTGGACCCAGTGGATTTTCCTGAAACTTTTCAAAGCCGGACTGGCATATAAAAAAGAGATGCCGATCAACTGGTGTACTTCCTGTAAGGTAGGCCTTGCAAACGAGGAAGTTGTAAACGGCGTGTGCGAGCGCTGCGGAAGTCCGGTTGTCCGCAAAGTAAAGAGCGAGTGGATGCTGAAGATCACCGAGTATGCAGACAAGCTGATCGACGGTCTGGACGGCGTTGACTATATTGAGCGTGTCAAAACTTCCCAGAAAAACTGGATCGGACGTTCCCACGGAGCAGAGGTTGATTTCTCCCTGAAAGATAAACCAGAGAAGCTGACTATCTACACCACACGCCCGGATACCCTGTTCGGTGTTACGTACATGGTACTCTCCCCGGAGCATCCGTACATCGACCAGTACAAAGATGAGATCAAGAACTGGGATGAGGTCTGCGCATACCGTGAGATGGCAGCCAGAAAATCCGATTTTGAGCGTTCCGAGCTTGCAAAAGACAAGACCGGTGTTATGATCGACGGACTTTCCGCAGTCAACCCGGTTAATGGAAAGAGATCCCGATCTGGATTTCTGATTATGTACTGATGAGCTACGGCACCGGCGCCATCATGGCAGTACCGGCACACGATGAGCGTGACTGGGAGTTCGCAAAGAAATTCAACATGCCGATCATCGAGGTTGTTGCAGGCGGCGACGTACAGAACGAAGTTTACACCGACGTTGCAGAGGGAACTCTTGTCAACTCCGGTTTCCTGAACGGACTTTCCGTTGCGGAAGCAAAAAAGAAAATTCTTGAGTGGCTCGAAGAGAACCACGTTGGAAAAGCAAAAACAAACTATAAGCTGCGTGACTGGGTATTCTCCCGTCAGCGTTACTGGGGTGAGCCGATTCCGATCGTACACTGCGACAAATGCGGTTATGTTCCGGTTCCGGAAGAATCCCTTCCGCTGGAGCTGCCGGATGTAGAGAGCTACATGCCGACCGATAACGGCGAGTCTCCGCTGGCTGCCATGACAGACTGGGTCAACACCACCTGCCCGTGCTGCGGAGGACCTGCAAAACGTGAGACCGATACCATGCCGCAGTGGGCTGGTTCTTCCTGGTATTACATCCGCTATACCGATCCGAAGAACAAAGAGGCTCTGGCAAGCAAAGAAGCTATGAAATACTGGCTGCCGGTTGACTGGTACAACGGAGGAATGGAGCATACCACCCTTCACCTTCTGTATTCCCGTTTCTGGCATAAATTCCTGTACGATCAGGGCGTAGTTACCTGCCCGGAACCGTATCAGAAACGTACTTCCCACGGAATGATCCTCGGCGAGAACGGCGAGAAGATGAGTAAATCCCGTGGAAACGTTGTCAACCCGGATGATATCGTAGCTGAGTTTGGTGCAGATACCCTGCGTACGTACGAGATGTTCATCGGTGCCTTCGACTTAAGCGCATCCTGGTCTCAGGAAGGCGTAAAAGGATGCCGTCGTTTCCTCGAGCGTGTATGGAAACTGCAGGACAGCCTGGTAGACGGAGATTCCTACTCCAAAGAGCTGGAGTCCAAAATGCACCAGACCATCAAGAAAGTATCCAGCGACTATGAGTCCCTGAAATACAACACAGCGATCGCAGCCATGATGACCCTGGTCAACGAGTTCTACAAAGCCGGAAAAGTAACGAGAAAAGAGTTCGAAACCCTTCTGATCCTGCTGAATCCGGTTGCACCGCATATGACCGAGGAACTGTGGGCAGACCTTGGATATGAAGGTCGTCTGTATCAGACCGCATGGCCGGAGTTTGACGAGGAGAAGACCGTAGAGGCAGTAGCCGAGATCGCTGTTCAGATCAACGGCAAAATGCGCGGAACGATCAAAATCGCCAAAGATGCAGATAAAGAGACCGCAATCGCCGCTGCAAAAGAGGCAGTTGCAGACAAACTGACCGGAAACATCGTAAAAGAAATTTACGTACCGGGAAGAATTGTGAATATCGTTCAGAAATAATAATTATGTAAGCTGAAGAAAGGAGGCTGATTCTTGGAAAAAGAGTCAGTCTCCTTTTGCATAAATATTGCTGTTTAGCAAGGAGGGATACAAAATGAATCTTGAAACAATCAGACAGGAAGCGCGTGCCGTCTCAGAGGAGCTGATTACGACAGCGCAGATGAAACCGGGACAGATTCTGGTAGTGGGATGTTCTTCGAGTGAAATTCACAACAGTAAGCTCGGAACGGATTCCAGCCAGGAGATCGGGCAGGCGGTGTTTGAGGCGCTGTGTGCGTGTACGAAGGAGCACGGGCTGTATCTGGCGGCGCAGTGCTGTGAGCATCTGAACCGTGCGGTTGTTCTGGAGCGTGCGGCGGCAGAAAAATATGGTTACGAGCCGGTCTGCGCGGTACCGTGGCTGCATGGCGGCGGATCGTTTGCGATGGCGGCATACTATGGATTGGAGGACGCTGTCACCGTAGAGCGTGTGCAGGCGCATGCAGGTATTGATATCGGTGATGTGCTGATCGGCATGCAGCTGAAGGCAGTAGCCGTTCCGGTCCGGGTATCGCAGAAAATGATCGGAGATGCGCACGTTGTCTGCGCGCGGACAAGACCGAAATACATCGGCGGCGAGCGGACGCATTACGCGGAAGATCCGGAGATGAGAAAGTAAGAAACTGTGATTGGTAAATACAAAAAATGCCGTACAGGCGGAAGAAAAATTTCCAACGCTGTACGGCATTTTTGATGTTTGGTTTTACGTTTTATTTCGCTTTTCTCGCTTCTCGTTTTCGCAGGAAGAAAATTTTCTGCTTCCGGTAAAAAGAGGAAATGGAATCCACGAGGATGCTCAAATATCGCAGAACCGGCTCTGTTGCGACAGAGAATACGACCAGCAGCATGATACATTTTCTGGACATATCAGAAATGGCGAACAGCTGGTTCAGATAGGTACTGCAGAAAATGAAGGCAATAATCGAGCCGATCAGGATCGTCCAGCGCATCCAGTTGAGCGGCTTGCTGATCCGGTAGAGAATCATAAAACCGACAATGGCGAGCAGTACGGTGGCAGCGGTCGAAATATCTTCCGAGCCGACCGCAAATTCCTGGCCGAAGACGACGAGTGTTGCGACCATCAAAAAGTACGGTCAGCGCCGCAGGCAGGGCCCGTGTCAGAATGTTCGTGATAAAGTGGCCCTCGATCCGGTTTTTGTTCGGCATTAGCGAGAGCAGGAAGCCTGGAATACCGATCGTAAACATACTGATCAGCGAGATCTGGGACGGCTCCAGCGGATACGTCACCATCGAGATCAGTGAGAAGATGGACAGCAGGAACGAGAAAATGTTCTTTACCAGGAACAGCGTTCCCGAGCGCTGCAGGTTGTTGACAACGCGGCGGCCTTCCAGTACGACAGAAGGCATCTTCGAAAAGTCGTTGTCCAGCAGAACGAGCTGTGCAGCCTGTGCGGCAGCGTCACTTCCGGATGCCATCGCAACGGAGCAGTCGGCATCCTTTAATGCGAGCACATCGTTGACACCATCGCCGGTCATTGCAACGGTCTTGCCGTTTTTCTTTAAAGCCTGGACAAACTGGCGTTTTTGGTCTGGTGTGACACGGCCGAACACGGTGTATTTCAGGATTGCTTCTTCGAGCTCTTCCGGTGTCTTTAGAGTGGAAGCATCAATATAATCCTCTGCGTGTGCAATCCCTGCCTGGCGGGCAACCTCAGATACCGTTACCGGAGTATCACCGGAGATGACCTTGACATGGACACCCTGATCTTCGAAGTAGCGGAACGTTTCCGGTGCTTCTTTTCGGATCGGATTGGAGAGAAGCACGTAGCCAAGCGGCGTGACACGGCCGGAGAGTGCTTTTCCATCCGGTACAGTTTCGGATGTGCCGAAGACGAGGAGACGGAATCCCTTTGAGGTATACGCTTCAATTTCACTCTGATAGCGTGCAAAATCATCGCGGAGAACGAACTCCGGGGCACCGAGCACGTAGGAGACATCCGAAAATGTCACACTGGAATACTTGAATTCCGAGGAGAACGAAGTCATCGAAACGGCAGTTCTGCCGTTGTTGTCTTTAAATATTCTTTCAGGGCCGCCATAGTAATGTTGTCGTTTGACATGGCAGATGCGAAATCACCGACCGCAAGGGAAAGCTCTTCTTTCTGCGGTGCGGGAGCATTTTCGCCGGATTCTGTATCAGGGACTGAACTGGAGCCGACCAGAATCAGGTCATGTACTTTCATATTTGTCTCGGTGATGGTTCCCGTCTTATCGACACAGAGCACGTTGACGCGAGCCAGCGTCTCGATACATTTCATATCATGCACGAGAACCTTCTGCGAAGCCAGACGCATAACGCTGACGGCAAGGGCAACGCTCGCAAGCAGGTAAAGACCTTCTGGGATCATGCCGAGCACGGCGGCCACCATCGAGGTAATGCTCTCACGGAACGCTTCGTGGGAGACGAAAAACTGCTGGCCGAAGAGCAGAAGACCGATCGGAATGATCAGAATGCCGACAACCTTTACCAGCTTGTTGAGGGAGCGGATCATCTCGGACTGTTCGCCCTCTTTCATGGCCTTTGCCTCGAGGGTCAGACGGGAAATGTAGGAATCTTCACCGACCTGGGTCAGACGGCTCTTGCAGCTTCCGGAGACGATAAAACTTCCGGACATCAGCTCGTCGCCCGGGCGCTTGGTAATCTCATCGGATTCACCGGTAAGCAGCGATTCGTTGACCTGTACCTCACCTTCAAGCACGACAGCATCAGCGCAGATCTGTTTTCCTGCGGTAAATACAACAATATCATCGAGTACGAGATCCTCCGCGGCGAGTGTTACCTCAGCACCGTCACGGATCGCAGTAGCCTTCGGCGCGTTTAAAACAGACAGCTTTTCCAGCGTCTTTTTCGCCTTGATTTCCTGTACAATGCCGATCAGCGTGTTCGCGATGATGACCGGCAGAAACGTAAGATCCCGGAACGAACCGGCAAGGATCAGAAAGATGGCAATAATCAGAAAAATCAGGTTGAAATACGTACAGACATTGCTCTTTACGATCTCGGCCGTTGTCTTGGACGGAGGTTCCACCGCGCAGTTGGTCCAGCCGTTCTCGCGGTACTCGGCAACCTGCTCGGCGGAAAGGCCTTCGGAAGGGTCTGCCTCATAGCGCGTCGTTGGAACACGGCGGTGAATGATTTCGGGAATTGTTTTGTTCATAACAGTTATATTCCTCTCCGGCTGTCCTGATAAAGAAGAGACAGCCTCACTGTGGTTTGGTTGAAAAAGATCACGTCTGGAATCTTTTTCCATACTAAGAAGTATACCATAGAGCATCGAAAAAGAAATGAAGGAAGTATTAAATTTTACGAAAAAAAGACTTTTCGCAAAGAGGAACAGATAGGAATGTGCGAAAAGTCTTTTGTATTCTGAATTCAGTCCTGTATTTCCTGAAGATTGCGGATGTTCGGCTCCGCCATCATGGAGTAATTGGTGTAATAAACAACGAAACCCGGTTTGCTTCCGTTTGGTTTGCGCAGGTTTTTCTTTAAGGTGTAGTCGATTTCCACCTTCGGTGCCTGTCTGCCTTTCGAGTAATAGGCGGCGAGAGCAGCGGCCTCTTCGTAGACGGAATCCGGCAGCTCTTTACCGTTCGTCTTTACGATGACATGGCTGCCCGGCTGGCCTTTCGCGTGGAACCACCAGTCGTTGCCGGAGGCGAATTTAAACGAAAGTTCCTCGTTCTGGAAGTTGTTCTTGCCGACATAAATGTCAAAGCCCTCGGAAGAGCGGTAGTGGAACGGATGGGAGGTGATTTTCTGCTTTTTCCCTGTCGGTCCCTTGCGGCGGATGTAGCCGTACTCGATCAGCTCTTCTTTTAACTGCACCAGATCCGCCTCATCGAGCGCAATATCAAGCGCCGTGCTGATGGATTCGAGATGGTCGATTTCCTCTTTCGTCTCGACAAGAAGTTCTTCGAGTGCCTCACGGGTCCGCTTCAGCTTTCCGTAGCGGTCGAAGTATTTTTTCGCATTTTCGCCGGCAGAGAGCGTTCCGTCGAGCGGAATCGTGATTTCCTCGCCGTTATAGTAATTGACGGCTTTCAGCGAAGTATCGCCCGGCTGGCAGCTGTAGCCGTACGTATTTAAAAGCTCACCGTAAATCCGGTATTTTTCCCGCTTGTCGGTGTCTTTTAACTGTTTCTGCTGCAGGTCGTATTTTTTTGACATTCCGTTCGAGTGCGGTATTGACGACACGGCGCAGATCGGAAGATTTCTGACGGATGCGGGTGATGCGGTTTTTCATGGCATAGTATGTTTCCAGTACACCGGAGATCGAATCGTATGTTTCCTCCCGCAAATCCTGATACTGCGTCAGTTTCAGTGCGGAAAATTCTTTCGGCTCATCGCCCTGGTATACGATGTTCGGCGTAAATGCGCCGTTTTTGATATCCTCAATCAGATAAGAGAAGGTGCGGAACAGATGAAGCTTTGCATTTTCTTCGAGTGCATTGACCGCAAATCCGCCGTCGATGCCGGCGCGGCAGCAGACTTCCTCCGCCATCAGCGGGCTGAAGCCGGTAAGGGAAGTGTAGATTGCCTTTGCGGCAGCCATTGGTTTCGTGCAGACGAAATCGAAAAATTCTTCTTCTGTGATCGTGAGCGGATCTTTCTTATCCTGCGTGTGCGGAATGAACCAGGTGCGGCCCGGAAGAACCTCACGGACAGAACTCATGTTGGCGGAAATATGTTTGATACTGTCAAGGATCGTATTGTCCTCCTGACAGAAGATCAGGTTGCTGTGTTTTCCCATGATCTCCACAATCAGCTTCTTGCGGCAGATATCGCCGAGTTCGTTCAAATGCTCGAGCTCAAAAATAAGAATACGCTCGAGTCCCGGCTGGGTAACGGAGAGAATGCGGGCGCTGCCGATGTGTTTGCGGAGCAGCATACAGAAATTCGGTGCGGTCATCGGGCCGGGCTTATTGTTGTCCGTCAGGTAGATCAGCGGAAGCGAAGCACTTGCCGAGAGGAGAAGACGGTAAACGGTACGGTTGTTTTTTATTGTAATCATCAGCTCGTCGTTTTCCGGCTGTGCGATCTTGTTGATCTTTCCGCCGACGATGGTCTGATTCAGTTCCTGTGCAATATTTGCAATGGTAATTCCATCAAAAGCCATAGAAAATATCTCCTTTGTTTGAAATTCTGGTATTTTCATTATAATACAGAAAAAAAGATTTGACTAGGCTTTCTGAATGATTATAATAAATCTGTATGGGTAGATGTATTTTCTGAAAAAGACTTCAGAAGGTACAGGAAAGGACGGATTGTGGCAAAACTGATCAACATCGGATTCGGCAATGTCGTAAATTCGGATAAAATAATAGCAGTGGTGAGTCCCGAGGCGGCACCCGTCAAGCGTATGGTGCAGCGTGCAAAGGAAAGCAACCGCATCATCGATGCGACGCAGGGAAGACGCACGAAAGCAGTGCTCATCACCGGAGAAGAATTTATCATCCTTTCGGCTTTGCAGCCGGAAACGATCAGCCGCAGATTCAACGGCGGCTGGGAAACAGAAAAAGAGCGAGGGGAATCTGAAAATGAGTAGAGGAATACTTACTGTAGTATCCGGTTTTTCCGGAGCAGGAAAAGGAACACTGATGAAACGCCTGATGGAGGAGTACGACAACTATGCGCTGTCCATCTCCGTTACCACAAGAGACCCGCGTCCGGGCGAGGAAGACGGCGTATCGTACTTTTTCCGTACAGAAGAAGAGTTTGACCGCATGGTAGAAGAGGATGCCTTCCTCGAGTATGCGCGTTACGTAAAACATTCCTACGGAACGCCGAAGGCATACGTAGAGGAGCAGCTGGATGCCGGAAAAGATGTTCTGCTTGAGATTGAAATCCAGGGAGCACTTCAGGTCAAGGAAAAACGTCCGGACACCCTTCTTGTGTTCATCACACCGCCGACCGCCGAGGAGCTGGAACGACGCCTCCGGGGACGCGGAACGGAAACAGAAGAAGTTATCAAAGGCAGAATGGAGCGTGCAAAAGAGGAAGCACAGGGCATGGACCAGTACGATTATGTCCTGATCAACGACGACCTCGAAACCTGCGTAAAACAGATGCATGAGACCATTCAGAGCCAGCATTTCATGAGCAGCAACCAGAAAGACTTTATCGAACAGATGAAAAAAAGTCTGGAAAAATAGAAAGGAGCATTTATTATGATTCATCCATCTTATCAGGAACTGATTGCAACTATTAACGAGGGCCAGGATCTGGACGAGGCACCGGTTGTCAGCAGCCGTTACTCTCTGGTACTTGCAACAAGCAAACGTGCAAGACAGATCATTGGCGGAGCTGAACCGCTTAGTAAAAGTGAAAAAAGGCATGAAACCGCTCTCCATCGCCGTAGAGGAGATGTACAAAGGAGAGGTTACAATCCTTCCGGAATCTGAAGTTGAAGCGGAAGAGGAAACAAAAGAGGAGCCAGTAATTGAATAATATGAAAATTCTGTTTATTTCCCTTGGATGCGATAAAAACCTGGTAGATTCCGAGCATATGCTGGGTCTTACGTTCGACCTGATCAGACGTTTAAACCAGTACCACGCGAACCAGGCAGAGCATGTATGGAAAGCCATGGGAAATATCATTTCCGTGGAAGGTTCCACGATCCTTGTCCTGGGTCTGGGCGATATCGGCGGGGATTACGCGAGAAAGGTCCACGCGTTGGGTGCCCATGTGGATCGGTGTCCGCCGCACGAACCGGAATAAGCCGGATTACCTGGATGAGCAGCACACGATGGATGATCTGGATATGCTCTTAGGCCGGGCAGATATTGTTGCCATGGTCCTTCCGGGCGGAAGCACTACGAACCACATCATGGACGAGAGAAGACTCCGCCTGATGAAAAAGGGCGCATACCTCATCAATGTGGGTCGCGGAAACGCCATCGATCCGGATGGACTTTATAAAGTTTTAAAAGATGGACATCTCGGCGGCTGTGGTCTCGATGTTACGGAGCCGGAACCGCTTCCGGCGGACAGCCCGTTGTGGGAGCTTGAGAACCTTGTGATCACGCCTCATGTGGCAGGTAATTTTTTCCTCCCGGAGACATTTGAGCGGATCATCCGGATCGCGGGAGAAAACCTTGCGGCCTGGGCGAACGGGACGCCGTACCGGAATGTAGTGGATTTTACGACAGGATATAGAAAGTGACAGTAAGATAAACAAGTAAAGACAGTTGTTCTTTTGCATGCTTTATATGGCAGGTAAAGAGGACGGCTGTTTTTGCTGTCGCACATTCAAAAAAAGGCAGG
>ENA-OQKW01000340-OQKW01000340.1-human-gut-metagenome-genome-assembly--contig:-NODE-340-length-12245-cov-3.022941_pt1 | contig 12245 bp, 10 predicted proteins | sample MGYA00242657_ERZ504815 | MGnify/ENA primary metagenome ERZ504815 (study PRJEB26092, sample SAMD00036404) | human gut metagenome | host: Homo sapiens | study: EMG produced TPA metagenomics assembly of... | reverse complement strand
TAAGCAATGGATTCCAATCCTGCACGCAGCACATGCGCTTTTCCAGCATTCAGTGTCATTCCCCAGATGGCAGCTTTAGCATCCGGTTTCCACCAGGGAGCTCCCAATCCGGTAAAGGCGGGAACCAGATAGACTCCATCATTATTTTTCACCGAAGTCGCCAAGGTTTCAATTTGATTGAACGAGTCCACCAATCCCAATTTCTCCACCATCCATTTGATAGTGGCTCCGGTGCAATGGATATTGCCCTCAAAAGCATAATACACTTTACCCAAAGCCGAGAATCCGACGGATGTAACCAGCCCTTCAGGAGCAGCGACAGCCTCTTCTCCAATGTTAACCATAACAGATGATCCCGTTCCATAAGTCACCTTGCCCATACCTGCCTCAAAACACATCTGACCGGTTAATGCTCCATGGGAATCACCTAAAACACCTGCTATTTGTATCGGAGATTTGAACAAACCCTCTATCGTTGTTTCTCCAAAAACAGCATCACAGGGCAACGCTTCCGGCATCATATTCCGGGGAATAGTGAAGAGTTTCAACAACTCTTCATCCCAGTCCAAAGTATGAATATTAAAAAGCATGGTACGCGACGCATTCGTATAATCAGTCAGATGCTTCCTGCCTTCGGTCAATTTCCAAATCAGCCAGGAATCAATAGTTCCCATCAACAAATCGCCTTTTTCTGCCAGTTCACGTGCATTTTCCACGTTATCCAATATCCACTTAGCACCACTGGCAGAAAAATAAGGATCGATAAGCAATCCGGTCTTTCGTTGTACCAGTTCGCTGTATCCCTTATCTTTCAGTTCTTTGCAAATAGCCGCTCCCCGCTGGCATTGCCATACCACGGCATGATAAACGGACTTGCCGGTATGTCGGTTCCAAACAACCACCGTTTCGCGCTGATTGGTGATGGCAAGAGAATAAGAAATATCCTTTCCATTCACTTCTTCTTGTTCAAGCAGACAATGTATCGCTTCTATGGTATTTTTATAGATTTCTTCGGCATCATGCTCTACCCATCCTATCTGCGGGTAGAATTGCTGATGTTCTATATTTACCCGATGCAACAATTCGCAATCTTCAGAGAACAGCATGGCTTTTGTTGCCGAAGTACTTTGATCTATGGTAATTATTCTGCTAATCATACTATTAGATTTAAAAAGGATATGTTTATTTTTTCACGAATTCAAGGGCAGTCTTGCAGATGCCCTCTTTATCCAATCCGTAATGGGCAAAGATTTCATGGGAGTTTCCATGAACCACGTTCTCATCGGGGATGCCGATAATGCGTACCGGAACCGGATTTTCAGAAAGCGTCTCAACTACAATAGCTCCCAAGCCGCCAAACCGGCTGTGTTCTTCTACGGTGATAATTCGTCCGGTTTCTTCCGCCGCTTTCCTGATGGCTTCCACATCAACAGGCTTGATGGAAGACATATCCAGCACACGTGCCTGAATGCCTTTCTCACGCAGCATCAAGCCGGCCTGATAAGCATGATAAACCGTTTCTCCGGCGGCAATGATAGTCAGATCCGTACCGTCCAGCAACGTATTGGCTTTTCCCAGAACAAATTCAAAATCATCATTCTCATACACATCGGGAACGGCAGCCCTTCCTACACGCACATATACCGGTTCAGGGTAATCTACCAATAGTTTGACCAACTTGCGTGTCTGACGGGCATCACAAGGAAGAACGATATTCATTCCCGGAAAAGTTCTTAATACGGCAATATCATGCAGGCTATGATGAGTAGCCCCCAAAGCACCATAAGCAACTCCACCGCTTACTCCGAGTATCTTCACATTATTCTGACTATAAGCCAAATCGACCTTCACCTGCTCCAAGCTACGTGCCACGTAAAAGCAAGCCGGGCCACATACAAACACTTTTTTTCCGCTATGTGCCAAACCTGCTGATATTCCTACCGCATCCTGTTCGGCTATTCCACATTCTACAAACTGTGCAGGTAATTCTTTTGCAAAATCCCCCAAAGTAACAGATCCTCTGGCGTCTGTTGTAACCGCCACAATATCTTTATCCTGACGCGCCAACTCCAGCAACGTATCTGTAAAGCTCTTTCTGCACGCTATCATATTATTTGCCATTGTTTTCTTTTTCTAGTTTTTCAATTCTTTCGGATACCTCGCGAACAGCCTCTTCATATTGTTCGGCTGTAGGCACGCCATGATGCCATTTTGCAATGCCTTCCATATAAGACACTCCTTTTCCTTTTGTAGTATGGGAGATAAGCAAATGAGGCTTTTTATTCGTATAATCAATAGAACGGAAAGTCCGGATGATATCTTCCATCTCATCTCCGTTCATTTCCAATACATCCCAACCGAAGGCAGTCCAGCGGTCGCGCATACTCTCCAATGACATGACCTCCTCGGTTGTACCGCTGATCTGCAAACGATTACGGTCAATAATGGCTACCAGATTATCCAATTTATACTGGTTTCCTGCCATAGCAGCTTCATATATAGAACCTTCCCCTTGCTCACCATCTCCCATCAATACATACGTTTTATAATCAGCTTTATCCATTTTGGCAGCCATCGCCATTCCGACACCTACAGACAAGCCATGCCCTAAAGCTCCTGTATTTACTTCAATACCCGGTACCTCTATAGTAGGATGGCCGGACAAGATAGATCCGAATTCTCCTAATGTGTCGGTTACCTCACGAGAGATGAAACCTTTTGCTTCCAGCGTAACATATAACGCTTCTACGCAATGCCCTTTGCTCATTACAAAACGATCTCTTTTCGTTTCCTTTGGTTTATCCGGCCAAACACGCATTATATCAAAATAAAGTGCTGTAAGCACGTTAAGACACGACAGATCACCTCCAATGTGTCCTGCTTTTGCTTTATACACAATCTCAACCAACCGTTTCCGATTCTTTTCCGATTGTAATTCTAACGTTTCAACTTGCATATTATTATCATTTACTTTCTTATCATTTTCGCAAATAACGGAATTTAACTGGAAATATTCAATACAAAACGAAATAAAATGAAAATAAATTTGATTATATTAACAATAAACACCTATATAATCTATAAATCAGGACAATTAATTTATTCTGCTAACAAAGTTATATCTCTATATAAACAAGACTATCCGATTGTCTATTTTGTACCCAACAGAACTGTTATAAAAAAAAAGAAGCAAACAATAAGGAGAAATAAGGAAGTAAAATCAAAGTTGATAAAAAAAGGTGATCAAGAATGTATTTTCCAACATTCTCAATCACCCATATTACCTTTGTTTCAGTAAGAATCAGATAACTTCGACCTCTAATTCTTTTAATCTTTCAAAATCCTCTTCGGTTATAGTACTATCTGTAATAATAGCATTTGCTAATGAACCGAGCCTAAACTAGCAAAAGACACTGACACCTATTTTTGAACAATCAGCCACCAGATACACTTTACTGGCAGACTCTATCATAGCAGATTTCACGACCAAATCACTTAGACTAGGATAAGTCAGCTTCATATCCGAAGAAATACCGGCCGTAGCCAGAAACAATTTATTAGCGCGTATATCTTTAAATGAATCGGCCGCCATTTTTCCTGTCAAAGAAAGTGTAGGAGCCTTGAATTCACCTCCGGTAACAATCAGATTAATACCATGATTCTCACCTAAAATCAAAGCTATATTCAAAGCATTGGTAATGACTGTCAGGTCCTTATAATTCATTAAAAGCTTTGCGATCTCTGTAGTTGTAGAACCGGAATCAAGAATTATACTGTCCCCCTCCTGAATAAACTGAATAGCTTTCTGAGCGATTTCTTTCTTTTCCTCCAAATGAGTCTGATTGAACAATTGCCCGGTCTTGGCAAACGACCCTACTCCTTTCAGAAACGCACCTCCATGCTCTCTTTGGATATACCCCATTTGTTCCAAGGCTTCCAAATCCTGACGGATCGTTACATCCGTCACATTGAAAATTTTACTAAGGTCCTGAACTTTTGCATGCCCGTCTTCACGAATCAGATGCAATATCTTTACTCTTCTTTGATTGAGTGCCATATTTATTAGATTTAGAGGTTATGTTTTTTACGATATTCCTGAATATCCTTAATGGAAACAATTTTCAAACCGAATTTTGCTGCAATCTCACCTAGTTGGGGAAGACGCGCCATTGTACCATCTTCATTCAAAATTTCAACAAGAGCTCCTCCGGGTTTCAAACCTGCCATTCTTGTCATATCCAGTGTGGCTTCGGTATGTCCATTACGCTCCAAGACCCCATTTTCCGCACCATATAGAGGGAAAACGTGCCCGGGACGAGCAAACTCGGAAGGATTCAGATTTCCTGCCACCAAAGCTTTTATTGTTGACGAACGGTCGAAAGCAGAAACTCCCGTAGTACAGCCATACCCTCTTAAATCTACCGACATAGTAAACGGTGTACCTAGCAATGAAGTGTTTTCTTCTGCCATCGGAGCCAGACAAAGTTCTTCACAACGTGAACGTGGCAGAGGGGCACATAACAACCCTCTGCCATGAGTAATCATAAAATTTACAATTTCAGGAGTAATCTTTTCTCCTGAAACGATAAAATCGCCTTCGTTTTCACGATCTTCGTCATCAACAACGATCAATACTTTGCCTTGGCGAATATCTTCCAATCCTTCTTCTACTGTATTTAACATTTTAGTGTATCTAGGGAGTTAATTATACCGCAAATTTAAGCTAAACAAAAGAATCGAAAACTATTAGCCTTTTTATGATAAAAAAATCAATCATCTCCCGTCAGAAGGCTTATCCCATCATTTCACTTCTGTTATTCTAAGAACAATATAAGGAGCATCCGGAATTCTTACTCCCCGATGATGTATATCAAAAACACGATAATCCAATTCCTCCGTTGTTTCAAATATCACAGGATATTCCGTGACAGTCATGGCCCACACATCAATAATCTCCACTTTAAACCGTTTATTCTTTTGCAATTTGTTATAATCCGCATTTTTTACCGGCAGATTAAAAGTCCAGAAACCTTTCACATCTTTTCCCATATTGACCAGATAATAATCTGGTCCAGCAGTAGAAGTAACCAAGTCACGACTGATATCTGCCATCTCCAACGGATGGGGAGCAGCTTCAATAATCGTTCTTAAAAATTTCACACGTTTCCAGCTTTCACCTTTTAAAGATCCCCCTTGCGCCCAAAAAATAGGTTCGTTCCCCTGCTGATAACATTCACCGTGAGTGACATAAATTCCACCCAACAAACCATTCAAAATAAAGCAAGTCATCTGCTGCGGACTTAACCTTCCCCAACGATAAGGTAGATTCCCTTCATACCCAACCTCATCACATATAACCGGTTTGCGATAAATTTTTCTTAAAGTAGCAGAAGCGGTAGAACTCAGTACCGGTGCCTCATCCTGTATGCTGACATGGGTAAATTCAGGCATCCAATAATCAAAATAAGTAGCCGTCGCTCCATGAATAGAACATAAATGGCGATAAGGATCATTCTCAACCACAGTTTTCGTCAACAGCTTCCAATCGTCCACAGTTTTCGCTTTTACATAATCCCACTCGTTTGCCATAGACCACCATACATTTCTAAAAGAAGCCAAACGAGCAGTAATATATTTAATATAACGTACATTCACCTCATTCGACATAGCATCAAAGCCCCATCTTCCCTTATCATAAGGATGGAAAAGGATCAAATCCGCCTCAATCCCCAAACGGTTCAGTTGGTCTATCCGTTTCTCCAAATGCTGAAAAAAAGCCGGGTCAAATCTGTCAAAGTCCCATTCTTTCCTTTCATTTCCTTCCTTATCTTTTATCGTCTTCCTTATTTCAAAAGGATAAAGCGCAGGCTCGTCTTTCACTAAAGAATAGTTTTTAGGAAACACACACATCCTTACCTTATTAAAACCGGCTTCACCAAACGATTTCAAAGTAGCCTCCTGAGTCGTTTCCTTCATATGTGTCCATGCATAGGCCGTCGTACCCATCGGATAATAACGGGTACCGTCCGCATATTTAAAATTATGTTCTCCGTCCACCAATACCATGCCATGATTATCTTTTCCGGCAGGTATCACTGTGAATGTACCTTTCCGACCATTCATAGCCCCTATACTGGAAGATGTAACATACCTCCATTCCCCGGCGACAGCAGGCATAAACCGTATCCTATAAGTATTCTCACCATCATAAAACCCTTCCACCGTTTTCTTTTCCTTTCCACAAACGAAAGTAGCGGAAAGACGTATATCAAAAGGATTCCCTTTGGTCACCTGTTTAAAACTCAACTCAAACCGGTCCCAACATTCCACTTTGTCTTGTGCATTTACTTTTACCACAAAACTTAACAGCGTCCAAACAGCTATTACATAAAATTTTGTACTCATCCTATCATGTTTTAAAAATTATACTCATAAAAGTTTTCCGGAACATTTTCATACTGTGTCAATGAGCACAAAGATAGATTTTACCCTTGAGAGCCAAAGGTAAAATCTTACATCAATAAGGTATTTTCTTGCTATTTACCTTCATAAACAGCACAAAACGGAACTTAGTTATTATTTTTATACTCAGTCAAAGTCTGATTAAATGCTTTTTTAAACGCCTTGCCAAAGTAACCGGGATCAGAGAAGCCGACGGCAAAAGCAACCTCAGAGAAAGACATACCACTTTGTATAAAACTTTTCGCTTTATTCAACCTATAATTCTTTATATATTCTATCGGAGAAATCCCCATGATACCATTCACTTTCCGATTGAATACAGAACGGCTCATATTCATGAATTCTGCCAGATCATTCACCCGCAGCCCCGGATTACTGTAATTTTCTTCCATAAATCCTACCAGTTTCTGCATAAACAACTCATCCAAAGGAACAATTTGCGACACAGGATAAGCAATGGCTTCTAAAGGTTCTTTCTTCGGCTGAGCACCATACTTTGACAAAAAAGCCGACTGAAGCACTTTTCTTTGCCTGATCAAGTTCTCAATTCTCGATTTTAAATAATCGCTGCTGAAAGGTTTAGGTATATAATCATCAATCCCTAATTGTAAACCTTGAATACGATCCTCAACAGACGATTTTGCAGAAAGGATAATAAGAGGGATATCACAGGTATTGACATTCTCCTTGATGTGCCTTATCAATTCAATACCATCCATACGCGGCATCATAATATCCGTAATAATAAAATCCGGAATTTCCTCTTCTATCTTTTCCAATGCCATCACCCCGTCGGCAACTCCAACAACACGGTAAGTGCCCGACAATATTTCACATATAAATTGACGCAACTCCGCATTATCCTCCACTACCATCTACTTTTACTAAAGTTTCTTTTGTTGCCGGAGGCATGTCCGGACAAAAATGTTTTATCATTTTGTTCCGGTTCCGCCAAGACCGTTTCCTGTTCTTCCGAAGTGTCGTTCAATATATATTCAACATTTTTATCCTGAGCATATATTTCTTTTCCTTTATGCAAAACCAGTTTGAATACACTTCCTTTCTTTACTTCACTTTCGACCTGAATTTCCCCATGCAGCATTTTAACCAACTCATTCACCAGCGAAAGCCCTATACCCGATGAAGGCTGCATGTCATTTTCCTTGGACACTGTAGTGAAACGTTCAAATATGGATGGCACTTTATCTTTAGAGATGCCAATACCTTCATCTTTTACGGCAATCGAAACAAACTGTCCGCTTTCCATCACAATCAAGGTAATCGACTTATTATCCGGTGTATACTTAAAGGCATTGGAAAGCAAGTTAAAGATAATTTTCTCGAACTTATCACTATCTATCCACAAAAAAACAGAAGGCAACGTTGTCTGAAGAAGTAAAAATTTATATTTTTTTCTGTTGCCAACAACCGGAAATTATCCATTATATTATGAAGCATGATAATGATATCCCGGTATTACAATAGTACAACGACCCATTTTTTTTATTCTGTATCTTTCTGAAATCCAATACTTGATTAATGAGCAATAACATACGATTGATATTTTTCTGAACCAATTGAAGATGATGCCGGGTCCGGGAAGTCAAAGGCTCCTGGGACAACACTTCGGATACCGGACCGGATATAAGGGTTAAAGGAGTACGTAGTTCATGTGAGATATCAATAAAAGAACGTACTTTTATTTCCGCCAATCTTTGTTCCATATTTACCTTATGCTTCAAATAGTAAATATAGAAAAAAACATATCCGATAGCTAAAGATATCACCAAGACAACAACTAGATAAAAAGCCTTAGCCCAACCGGTTTCCCAAAAGGTGGGTAATACCTGTAAAGTAACCGTTTTCACAGTGTTCATCCAAATACCATCCCCATTGGTCGCCTTTATCTGAAATTGATATTTTCCTGCCGGAAGACTTACAAAACTAACCGAGTTCTTCTTACCTATATAATACCATTGATTATCATCCAACTTATAAGCATACTCGATATCCAAGGAATTAGTATAATCCAACGCAGCAAATGAGATGGTAAAATTCCTCCGCCGGGTAGGGATCTCTAAATAATCCGCATCACTCAATACATGAGACAAATTATCCTCCGAATATTTTATACCTGTCACTACAATAGGAGCTTCATAAGTCTGCTTAACGATACTATCCGGAGAAAAGACAAGCATACCGCCTTCTGTACCCATTAAGATATCCCCTTGCCTGTCTGTAACCGGAAGACATTCACTATAATTAAAGAGCGATTGAAAAAGTTTACTCCAAAGACTCAAAGTACTGATCGTGCACATCAAACAGAGTGATATCCGTTTCCGAGCCGATCCATATATTATGATTTTTATCTTCAATCAAGGCTCTAGCCAACGGAGATGTCTCTTTGCCGAACGACCGGAACCGAAGTTCATCAGATAATAAATTTGACGAAACCAACTTACAAAGGCCACCTCCATAACAATAACAATAGATAGTTTCATCCGTCGCTCGTAAAACAGACATCACATCAGCACTACACAATCCGTCAGCCACCTGCGGACGAGGAAGGTTAAGATAAAAACGAATATTTTCGTAATCCGAAAAATCAGAAGAAAAAGTGATCAAACCTTCTATAGTACCCACCAGCATAGTATGACCGGGTCCCTCCACCATACAACGAATACTGTTGGTACGATTAATAGGAAAACCGGACAATTTATTCTCCGCATGAATAAAACGTATCGCTCCATCTTCCTTTTCCTCAACCAAATTCAATCCGCCACCGTAAGTACCAATCCAAATACGTCCGTTATGATCCTCATCAATGCATGATATTTTATTGTCACTGATGGAATAAGGATCCGACGGATTATTCATATAATGATATACTTCATAATGATAAGGACGATTCCGAGGAACAAGTCTGAACAATCCGTTTTCCTTACTGCCAAGCCATATTGTCTGCGCCTGATCCTTCAGCATGACATAGATTCCACCTTCTGCAAAAACTGTTTCCGTTTGAGCCAGTTCCCCATCAGGCGACAAATAACCCAACAAGTTTTTCTGTGAATCCATAATACGTATAATCCCTTTCTTTGTTGCAATCCATAAATGTTCGTCGCTATCAAACAGAAATGATTTTGTATCAAAATAATTGTCCAACTCCCTATAAGTATAGGGACTGGGCGGAAAGAACATTTTTATAAATGAGCGCTGGGATTTGATCCACAAATTATTTTGTTTGTCAACATAAGTTGTTTTAATAATAGGAGAATAAGGTATATGATTCCTTCCCGGTGTAAAATAGACTTTTAGCTCCCGGCTCTTTTCGTCATAATAACTGAATATACCTTTATAAGGAATAGTCCAAACCACTCCGTTAGGATCTTCATAAATAAAGAGTTCATTTTCCGGAGAAGAAGCCATGTATCCGGAAGGAGTATTCAAATATTGTTTCACTCCGGTTTCCGGATCAAGCCGGATAATTCCCGGCAATCCGGTAAATATCCATAGAAATCCTTTAGAATCCTGATAGACTTTTCTCACAGCCGCATCGTCACGCCCCGGAAGAGAGAAATCATATTTCTCCATCGCCAGTTCAGGGAAACGGCATAGGTACAAACCTTTATCAGACAAAACAGCCAGCTGATTATCTTTCAACACTTTAATTCCGTTTATATGCTGAATCTTCTCTTGAAAAGGAACGATGTTGAATTGCATGGTATTTACATCATAATAGGCTAGCCTGCCATTCTGTGATGCAAGAAAAACAAGATTATCCATTGTTTCGAACATAGAAAAGGGATATGAACTAATGGTCCGCTTGCCAAATATGCTAACTCCCTTGTCACTAAATACCCATTCCTCTCCCTGTTTATCTTCAAAGACCCTACTGACTTTCCCCAGTTCCACATCATCAATAGCTGTAATATACTGAATCCCTGAAGAAACAGTACACTCTTTATCTGAAATTCTGAAACATCCTCCATTATTTAAAGTAACCCAAGTAATCCCTTTGGATAAAGGATACAAATTTTCTATTTGCAACGGAGTATTAAAATGTTGTTCATACTGTTTCAGAACATTGATCAGCTTATTTTCACGAATATCATATAAATACAGGCTATGACGATCGTATGCAATCATCCATAAATTGCCGTCGGCCGTATTCTCCAGCCGCTGCATGTGCTGGTTCAAAAGAGAATCAAACTGAAAAGTTTCGAAATCGCGTCCATCAAACCGGCTTACCCCATTCCAAGTACTAACCCATATAAAACCATTATGACTTTGAAGAATCTGCGCCGGATTACTTTGAATCAATCCGTCTCTCACTGTATATTGGCGTGCAACACAAATAGGCTGTGCTTTGACAAAACCCCAATGAAGAAGTAAAACAAAGTACACCATATATATTTTAACTTTATTGTGTTTCTCATCATCAAATTATTCTAAATGACCAAGTATTTGATGGCTCCCAAATGTTTTTTCATAGGTATTATCTCATTTTGCTGACAGGGCAAAAATACAAATTAAAACGAAAGAAAAAGAGATTAAACAAAAATTATCTCGAAACTAATCAAAATATAACTAGAAAAGGCTGCCCGCAGGCAGCCTTCTATAATAAAAATATATTTCCCTTATAAGGTCTTAGTCACGACGTCCCATATAAATCATTATATAGTAAATCAGTGTAGCCAACGAACTAAGTGCCGCAACCACATACGTATAAGCAGCTGAACGCAGCGCATCCTCTGCCGCATGATGGTTATATGAATTTGTAATTCCGGCCTTGCTCAACCATACCAACGCACGCTGGCTGGCATTGATCTCAACAGGCAACGTAATAAAGCTGAAAAGAGTGGTCATGGCAAAAAGACAAATTCCTGCCAACAATAACTGCGGGAAAGTATTCACCATCAAAATACCTGCCAGTAACACCCAAGTCATAATAGAAGATGAGAACTGCACCACAGGCACCAAAGCCGAGCGCATCTTTAGCGGAGCGTATGCACGCGCATGTTGCACGGCGTGTCCGCATTCATGAGCGGCAACTGCCGCAGCAGCCACACTGTTGCTTCCATATACCCCTTCACTAAGGTTCACCGTTTTGTTTGCCGGATTATAATGATCGGTCAGCATACCCGGAGTGCTGGTTACACGCACGTCATAGATACCGTTATCATGCAACATTTTTTCAGCCACATCCTTTCCTGTCATACCGCTGGCCAAAGGCATCTTCGAGTATTTCTTAAACTTGCTTTGCAGACTATTCTGTACAATATAGCTGATTACCGCGATTCCAATAAATAAGATCCAATACATTGACATAGTTTTGTTCTTTATAATTCTGTTGTTAAATATACACGTTATTATGTACAAATAGTTTGCCAGCATCCCCCTTTTAAATAGAATTAAGAATTCCTGCCATCACACGCCTCCGAATTCACATCCGTCAATTTCAATTAAAAAATAATATTATGAGAAAAAAAGAGTGGATTATTGACTTTTGATTTATACATTTGAGGCAAAATTAAGAAATATGGAACATGAAATAGGAAATATATCCATAGCCCGTATCCGACAGATGAATCCCAGTCTAAAAGGGATTAACAATGATTTCGTAATGGATAGAAGCGAACATTACATCCCCGAGAATATGAACCCCATCTTTAAATACCCATTACGGCTGGATGGAATCATTATCTCTATCCGTGAAAAAGGACTCTGCCAAAGTACAATATCAATTTACGGGAAGTAACGACAATTGAGCAAAACGAATCTGA
>ENA-OQKW01000336-OQKW01000336.1-human-gut-metagenome-genome-assembly--contig:-NODE-336-length-12343-cov-2.520301_pt1 | contig 12343 bp, 14 predicted proteins | sample MGYA00242657_ERZ504815 | MGnify/ENA primary metagenome ERZ504815 (study PRJEB26092, sample SAMD00036404) | human gut metagenome | host: Homo sapiens | study: EMG produced TPA metagenomics assembly of... | reverse complement strand
TGATGCCATAGATCAAAATTTTTGATGGTGATGTATTCGAAAAGCAAAAAATAGATATTGGCAGTTATCACTTGCTTATGTGTTTTAGTCAGATAATTGCGGATCGTTTTTAGCAATACAAAACTAAAAAGCGACTTTTATTATTGAGAAGGTTTGTAGTAAAACATCCAATAAAAGAGTCTGAATAACAAAGTGATTGCATCCGTGTGTGGAAAACACACGGATAGCATGAATAAATAATTTTTTTTGTCAAAATGAAATTATATATTTTGATTCAACAGTTATTGAGAAGAAAATTTGTTCAATATTTTGTTCTTTTCTTCATTCTGATTTCAATTATAGCCGTCATTGCAAGTTCATTTGAAGAAATGGCCACATACAAAGTACTGTTATTCGGCATTACTTATGTATCTTCTTTTATTTTTCTTATTGAATACACAGCCCGTATCGTATCTGCACCGGCACTCTATCCCGGTATGAAAACAGCAAAGGCACGTCTGAAATATACATTCTCTTTTTATGGTTTTGTTGACTTCGTGGCAGTACTGCCTTGTGTTCTTACCTATGCATACTGGGATACGGAAGTCGTTCATGTCATTATTTTACCCTATATCTTCATTATTTTTAAGTTAATACGGCACTCGCGATCTTTCCGAATTATCGGTATGGCTCTTGCTTCTGTCAGAGAAGAACTTGAAACAGCCTACACAGCTAGTTTCATTACAATTTGCTTTTCCGCCATTTTGATGTATTATATTGAAAGGAATGCACAACCTGAAGTCTTTAAAAATATCGGTGACGGAATCTGGTGGGCCATTATTACATTTGCTACAGTCGGATATGGTGACATTTATCCCATTACCTTTTTGGGGAAATTATTGGGTTGTATTATTTGTCTGGTAGGTGTGGCAATGGTAGCCATTCCGACCGGTATCATTAGTTCTTCTTTTATCAATATCGTACAAAAGAAGGAACAAAGAGAGAAATTCAATAAGGAAGAGGAGAATAGACGATAATAAAGTTCCCCAAAAACAACTGTTGGGGAGTATATTCTTTTCTTATAGATAATTTCTATAGTTATATGAAAAACTTTGGATTCTTAAAAATAAACCATATAATCTTTAGAATGTGCATAACAAAAGTCTGCTTGAGGTGACAACGAACTTATAATTGTTATATCTTTGCATTGTCATTGTTGAAGCAATGATAAAATAAATAATCTTTAATCAAAACTTATGATTATGAAAAAAAGTATTTTAACCGTATTGTTTGCGTTAATCTGTACTATGGGATTTTCGCAGGTGTCTTTTAATGTAAAGGCTGGTCTTAACCTTAGTAGTTATATTGGTGAGAATTCAGATCACTCCGAATTTAAACCCGGAGCACGTATCGGAGTGGGGATGGAGTATCAGTTTAATGATATGATATCTTTACAGCCTTCATTGTTCTTTTCGCAAAAGGGGGCAAAATATTCAAGTGGATTTGACGGAAATATAATAGATGCTGATGCTGATGTGAAAATTAACCAGCTCTATCTTGAATTGCCTGTTAACGTACAGTTTCGTTTTAATATTGCAGATAACACCAACCTTGTCATCGCGACAGGCCCTTATTTGGCTTGCGGAGTAGGTGGTAAGGCTAAATTCGATGGTGACGCATCCGTTGGAGGCATCCATATTAATGGTGATGACAAAATAGACACATTCGGTGATGACGGACTGGATTACAACAGATTTGATGCAGGATGGAACATTGGTCTGGGTGTGGAGTTCGGAAAGATTCTCGTAGGTCTTGATACCCAACTTGGTTTTTGCAAGGTAATGGATGGCGATGCCCCCCATAATGCAAATATAGGCATTACTTTAGGATATAAATTCTAAGCAAACTCTTTCATACCCCCTCTCTAGTCTGTGCTGGTTTGCACGGTTTTGAGAGGGGTTTTATTATAATTTTCACAACCGATGTCAGTTCTTGGCGAAAGTAAGAAAATAGCAGTAAGGTAGTTGAAAAAGTTAGAGACATTCAGAAAATAGTATAAAGGCCGCTTTACCATCATGTATGCAGGTTATTTTATCATTATTGCCAGCAAGAAACCATTTAAAACAATCATTGGGAAGGAAAAAAGAAGTAGTTTTTTTATCAAAATGTAAAATTAGACAGTATCTAAATTCTCCATAAAAAATTGTGTATTGCTTTTTTATATCTATATTTGCAATTTCAATAGTTTTATTGCCAAATGGTTTTAATATGAAACGAATTCAAGTACTGTTATTATTTATAGTCATTTCTTGTTCCATGTTTGCACAAGACAGGCTTTCTCTGTTCATAGGCAGGGCGAACAAGTATGCAGCTGTGGAGTTATCCGACTATCGGAAACGTTTATGCGTAGAATATAATATATCTAATCAATTATTGGATGATTATTACAGAAGATGTGGTAGTAATTGGGGGAATGTCGGTTTGGCTCTTGATGACGTGAACGAAAGTGGCAAGACTGAAGAACGTATTAACAGTTGGGTTGAAGAAATAAAGAAGAACCTGTAATTTTGACAATTGCCTTATGATAGCTTCAGACATAAACCCGGTAGAATTGAAAGTATTTCTGAATCATATTTATGAATTAAAAAAAGGAGTACGTCAGATGGTACTCTATACTACCAATAGGAAGTATGAAGATTTTGCTGTAAAACGGCTGACCAATCAAAAGATTAATTACATAATCCAGCCTGTGGGGAATGATAAGATAAACCTGTTTTTCGGTAGAAAAGAATGCATTAATGCCATTCGTTTCCTAGTGAATCAGCCACTGAACAAATTGTCACCCGAGCAGGATTTTATTCTTGGAGCTATGCTGGGGTATGATATTTGTGTACAATGCAAACGTTATTGCGACCGTAAAGTATAATAATCTCAATTTCACGTAGTTTTAAATGTAGTAGTAAAGGGGTGTCTGAATAATTTTCAGGCATCCTTTTTCACTTTTTATGTGAACCATCTTTTTATCTATTTTGTTGCATTATTAGCATAAACCTTAAAAATGAGAAGATATGGGTAAAGAAGAAAAGAAAAGATGGAACAAAAGGATGAGCTGACGAATAGTGGTCAGCGGTTTCCTGTTGAACAAGTGTCCAATACTGGTAAGCCTACCAAGAAGCAGGTGAAAGCAGCGGTAAAAGAGTTGAATCCTGACGTGAACAGTTTAGGAAGTAGAGGATAATTTAAAATTGAAAACAGTAATGGATATAACTGGAAAAATAGAAGAGGTAAACCAGTCGGACTCATTATTGCTGGTTGTGTTTTATGCGGATTGGTCTCCCCATTGTGAATGGATTGAACCGCTGTTACATGAATTTGAAAAACCGGTCAATATTGTAAGAGTCAATATAGAAAGTAATCGGAAAGTAGCCGATGCCTATGAAATAGAAATAGCTCCCAGCTTTGTCCTCCAACGTAAAGGCAAGATGTTGTGGGAGAAAACTGGTGAAGTATTTCCAGGAGAATTAAGGGATGTCATTGAAATGTTCAAGAATTGAGATCTGTACATCCAGATTAAAAAAGTTCCGTTGGTATACAGCTACGGGACTTTTTTTCTTGTAGGCGGTTTTGTACAATGGAAAACATATCGTACCTTTGCCAAACAATTGATTAAATTTAAGAATATATGTTCAGAAGTCATACTTGCGGAGAGCTCAGACTTTCCGATGCAGGCAAAAGTGTAACGTTGGCAGGTTGGGTACAGCGTGCACGTAAAATGGGAGGGATGACGTTTGTCGATCTTCGTGACCGTTACGGTATTACCCAATTGGTATTCAACGAAGCGGTGAATGCCGAACTTTGTGAACGTGCCAATCACTTGGGGCGTGAATTTGTTATTCAAATAACCGGTGAAGTGAACGAACGTTCAAATAAGAATATGAATATTCCCACCGGTGAAATTGAAATTATCGTATCGGTATTGAATGTACTTAATTCAGCGGTAACTCCTCCTTTTACGATAGAAGATAATAGTGACGGAGGTGATGATATCCGTATGAAATTCCGCTATCTGGATTTACGCCGTAATTGTGTGCGTAAAAATTTGGAACTTCGTCATAAAATGACAATGGAAGTGCGCCGATATTTGGACAGTAAAGGGTTTCTGGAAGTGGAAACTCCTATGTTGGTAGGTTCTACTCCTGAAGGAGCCCGTGATTTTGTTGTTCCTTCACGTATGAACCCGGGACAGTTTTATGCACTGCCACAGTCTCCGCAAACACTGAAGCAATTGCTGATGGTTTCCGGCTTTGATCGTTACTTCCAGATTGTAAAGTGTTTCCGTGATGAAGATCTTCGTGCAGACCGTCAGCCTGAGTTTACTCAGATAGACTGTGAGATGAGTTTTGTTGAACAAGAAGATATCATTTCCACTTTCGAAGGAATGGCAAAACATTTGTTCAAGGAGTTACGTGGAGTCGAGTTGAGCGAACCGTTTCTGCGTATGACATGGGCCGATGCCATGAAATATTACGGTAGTGACAAACCGGATTTGCGTTTCGGCATGAAGTTTGTGGAATTGATGGATATCATGAAAGGTCATGGCTTCTCTGTTTTTGATGATGCGGCATATATTGGTGGTATCTGTGCGGAAGGCGCTGCAAGTTATACCCGTAAACAGTTAGACCAATTAACAGAATTTGTCAAGAAACCTCAGATCGGTGCGAAAGGTATGGTTTACGCCCGTGTGGAAGCTGATGGCAATGTAAAATCCAGTGTAGACAAATTCTATTCACAGGGAAGTACTTCAGCAGATGAAGGAAGCTTTCAGTGTCCAAGCCGGGTGACTTGATCCTGATTCTGAGTGGTCCTGATGCTATGAGACCGCAAGCAGTATGCGAACTTCGTCTGGAAGTGGGACGTCTAGCTGGGACTGCGTGATAAGAATAAATTTGCTTGTCTGTGGGTTGTTGATTTTCCGATGTTTGAGTGGAGTGAAGAAGAAGGTCGTCTGATGGCCATGCACCATCCGTTCACTCATCCGAAAGAAGAAGATATTCCTTTGTTGGATACAGATCCGGCTGCTGTTCGTGCCGATGCTTACGATATGGTAGTAAACGGTGTAGAAGTAGGAGGTGGTTCAATTCGTATCCATGATTCACAATTACAGGCCAAGATGTTTGAAATTTTGGGCTTTACTCCGGAAAGAGCACAAGAACAATTCGGCTTCCTGATGAATGCATTCAAATACGGAGCACCTCCTCATGGTGGTTTGGCATACGGTCTTGATCGTTGGGTTTCTTTGTTTGCAGGACTTGATAGTATCCGTGACTGTATAGCATTCCCTAAAAATAATAGTGGACGTGATGTGATGTTGGATGCTCCCGCTGCTTTGGATCAATCACAATTGGATGAGTTGAATCTGGTCGTTGATATAAAAGAGGATAAGTAAGTTTTTTCCGCTTTTTATATAGGATATTGTATAAAAGGCCGATAACGGGACGATCCGAACAAAGCGTAGTGAATGCTGTTTCAGCTAATTCGCTACGCTTTGTCTTTTTGGTTTAAAGTAGTCCGATAAGCTGAAACAGCTTATAAACATATGAAGGAAGCATATAAAAAGTGTATGAAAGAGAAAAATACGATCAAGATAAAGAGTTATGAATCACCCTGCGGAGTGTTGCTGCTCGGTTCATTTGGCGGAAAACTCTGCCTGTGTGACTGGCAGGTGGAAAAACACTGCGATCGTGTGAATCAACGGTTGAAGCGGGTATTGTGTGCCGAATTTGAAATAAGTACGTCAGAAATAATCGAAGAATCAATAGAGCAACTCAACGAGTATTTTGCAGGACAACGCAAAGAATTTAGTGTGCCGCTTCTTTTTGTGGGCACGGATTTTCAGAAAACAGTATGGAATGAACTGTTAAAGATACCGTTTGGCAGGACAATATCTTATGGTGAAATGGCCAGGCATATCGGGATGCCCCAAGCAGTTCGTGCGGTAGCCAATGCTAATGGTGCAAATTCCATATCAATCTTTGCACCTTGCCATCGTGTGATCGGTAGTGACCACTCGCTGACAGGATATGGAGGCGGACTGTCCGCTAAAAGGTTTTTATTGGAATTGGAATCACAACCTCGGTTAATGTTATGAGCAGACAAGAAACATTTCCAATGCTATAATAATAAATAAAAAGGAATGGGTAGTGAAAATGCCCATTCCTTTTTCTCATATCTTCTTAATGAATTACCATGTTGTTCCTTGGAATACACTACTTTCGTTATAGGGAACCAGATATCCGTTCATTGTCAGCGTATTGCCTGAGAAATTTGGATTTATAGTAACACTGGCCTGATTGGTTCCGCCAGTCAGTACAATGGAAACGGTGGCCGAAACGGCAATCCCATTAATTCCATAATTATAGTACACATTACCGTCTTTATCCTGGCGCATACTTATTCCGTTCACATTTCCCTGAACCGTGACACCTCCCAAGCCGTTCGGGCTCCAGTTATACACAAAATTAGTAAAGGCGGTCTGAATAATACCTTGCCCATCGTTTACTTCCACATAATTCGTGTTAGAGGAAACAAAACGCATTATTCCATTACGGAATACAACGTTATCAGCTTCTAATACAAAAGAACCGTTTTTTAAAGTCATTAATTGCTTGGACGTAGGATACAGAGTCCTGCTGAGCTTCCAAGGCTTTCTTTTCCTGACGTTCTTTCTTCCATGCTTCGCGTTTAGCGTCTTCTCTTTGTTTTCTGGTTTGTGCATTTGTCACTCCGCTGAAGCAAACAAGTAACAATGCGGCTAAAAATAATACTTTTTTCATAATTAAGCTGTTTAGTAAATCAATAATATCTTTTGAATATTCTGATAACTAAAACAGCCTTAACCATGAATTGTTTAACGAATATGTGAATTTATATAACGATAACGTTTGTATTTAATCTATAAAGCGTCGGGTTAGATTTTCAAACTCATCAATACGCCGGTCACGGAGGAAAGGCCACCAGCGACGAACATTCTCACTACGGGTCATATCCAGTTCCACTACCATATTTTCTTCATCCATATTGTTGGCTTGTGCCAGTATTTCTCCTTGAGGACCTGCCACGAAGCTATTACCCCAAAATTGGATACCATTAGTCTGACCGGAAGGATCGGGCTCATGTCCTACACGGTTCACGGCGATAACCGGCAGACCGTTTGCCACGGCATGTCCACGCTGCACGGTTACCCATGCACCTAGTTGACGGATTTTCTCTTCTTGAGTGTCTGTGCTTTCCCAACCTATAGCTGTAGGGTATATAAGAATTTCAGCACCTTTCAGTGCCATCAGCCGTGCACCTTCGGGATACCATTGGTCCCAGCAGACTTGTACACCTAGTTTTCCCAGTGATGTCTGAATAGGTTCAAATCCCAGGTCACCGGGAGTAAAATAAAATTTCTCATAATAGGCGGGATCATCGGGAATATGCATTTTGCGGTATTTCCCTGCTATACTGCCATCTTTGTCAAAAACGACGGCTGTATTGTGATATAGCCCCGGAGCACGCTTCTCGAATAACGAAGTAACCAGTACAATACCGTATCCGGCAGCCAACTCACTGTAGAAGCCGGTAGAAGGACCGGGAACCGGTTCTGCCAAATCAAACATATCCGTATCTTCTGTCTGACAGAAGTAAGGGGTGTTGTGCAACTCCTGCAATACAACCAGCTGTGCACCTGCTGCCGCCACCTGTTCTATATTGTGGTGCAGTTTGCTCAAATTGTGACGGATATCATTAGTGCATGTCTGTTGGATAATTCCTACTTTAATCGTTCTTTTCATACATATATTTATTAATATACACCTTCGGGATATTGCATGGTGACGCAATGCAGCGAGCCATGTTGCTTTATTAAAGCAGTGCAGTCAATACCTACTATCTCTCTTCTGGGAAATGCTTCAGCCAATACTTCTTTGGCGCGCATATCATTCACAGAATCAGCATAAGTAGGATAAAGCACAGCTTCATTCATTATCAGAAAATTGGCATAAGTTGCCGGCAAGCGATGATGTTCCTCATCATAAACAGCACTTGCCATAGGTAGCGGAAGCAGACGGTATGGCCTGCCGTCCAAAGTACGGAACGCTTTTAGTTCTTCTTCCATCATTGCCAGTTCCTTATAGTGTTCATCTTTTTCATTGGTGCACTTTACATACACAATGGTATCATCCGGACAGAAACGTGCCAATGTGTCCACATGGCTGTCTGTATCATCACCTGCCAGATAACCGTGTTTCAACCATAGAACCTGTTTTAAGTTAAATGTTTCTTTTAGAAAATCCTCCACTTCCTGTCGGTTCATTTCATTTCTGTTTTTAGCCAGCAAACATTGCTCTGTAGTCAGCAGGCTTCCTTTCCCATCACTTTCTATGGAACCTCCTTCTAAAATAAAATTCCGGCAGAAAACATATTCACCTTTCAGAACAGGATGGTGAAAATACAGTTCGTTATTAATCTGGTTATCATAATTTGCGGCAAACTTCATTCCCCAGCCATTAAAACAGAAATCCAGCAGCAGGGGAGTAGCGTCTTCTTTCAACAGGGTGATAAAAGCATGATCGCGTGCCCAAGTATCATTTGTGTTGATTTTTGATGTGACTAGTTTTTGGATATCAGCTCCATAATTATCTATACTATCTCTTATGGAATCGGGGTCTGGAGCCACAATCAACAAACTCTGACGTTTCAAAACCTCATAAGCTATCTTAAGAAAACAGTCATTCACTTCGTCCAACATGTATGCCCAGTCTGTGTCTTTATGGGGCCACGTTAGTTGAATCAAACTTTGTTTATGCCATTCGGCGGGTAAATAGGACATATTCATATTTTAAATTTACTTCGCAAAGATATGAAATAAACTTTATAGGTTAATTAGTCATCGCTTCGTTTTTGTAACGAGCTTTTCCGTCTTTTCCATAAGAACCAGCGGAACAGTTCATCCCAAGTATTGAAATCTTTTTTATACATGAGACCTACTCCTTGAGTGGTCAGGGTAGATTTAGTAAAATAGCGGTCATTGGTCTGATTATACCCTCTCAAACGGAAATCTCCGTTTTTTGTCAATAACCATATCGCTTCAAAGTCTCCTACGAAGTTGCTATTTGCCATCACATTCTCCTTATAGCCGAAGTTTCCATTTATCATCAGCCTGTTATTCAATAACCTGCCGGACAACATAGCTTCTGCTTCCACATCTGTCCAACCTTTTTCACCGGTACTCAGGTTGGCGCCTATATTCCAGTTTTTATTGCCCATCCATTGGGACAACATATTGTTCAGCTGACCGGAAAGTGTACTGAAGGCTAAAGAACTGGTCGCATTAGAGGATTGGTCATTATTGGCATAATCATAGGTGTAGAACTTACCAATTCCCAGCAAATAAATAATCTGTGTATTCATTTGTTCTTCCGTACTGGTAGCACTACGTACCAATTCCCGGTCTTCCTCGCTTACAGTGGGCAGTTCCAAATCGAATTTAATATCCGGATTGGATAAATTTCCAGTCAGATTCATCAGACAGTTTACCTTCACCGTACCTTGGTTGCGCGAGGGATCTACTACCAAATCACTTAAAGAAGCAGAATTAACCGTGTATACCGCCTGTAAATCAAGATTCGCCTGATAAGGGTCACCTGAGAAAGTCACCGTGCCACCTGATTTCAAGGTAAAGTCCTTGCGTATTACTTCCTGCATGCTTAGTTTATACATACCTTGATCTATGACATAGCTACCGAACATACGGAAATCACCTTTATTGAAAAAATTCACTTGCAGGTTTCCATTTCCGGTTGCTGTAATATTATCTCCCGCTACAGGATCCATGATAATTTTCATGGTAGCGCTGGGAGTTGCTTCTATCAACATGTTGATGCGGAGATCCATAGGAGGTCCGTCGTCCTCTTTAGTCTTACGCACATTAGAGTGGTGGTAAAGATTGGTTTCCACATTATCGTGAATGCGCTTGGGGGTTTTGTCTACAAAAGTGATAAACTGATTGCTCGCTGCTTCCGTGGTTACTCCGGTTATATAAGTGAAGCTGGTATTGTTGCCTGTGGTCAGTGAAGCGTCCACTGTCATCGCATTATTTCCACCATCCAACACCACATTTCCTGTACCATATACTTTTCCGTAAAAAGGCATATTCCCGGCTTCGTAGGTATTGTACATCAACAGGTTGTTGCCTCGTATATTGAAATGGTACATTAGATTTTTCAGCTTTGTGTGATGCAGATAACCATTTACCAGTCCGTCATGTCCCTCACGGTCATAGACTTTTACATTCCTGAAATCCAGACTGCCCGAAGATATATGTATGGAGTCATCCCGGATTTGGAAATAGGTGTTCAACACATCAATTTTAGCATCCATTTTGGCCCGCACTTCACCTTCCAGATCCAGATGCTTGAAATCACCATATAAACGGACATTCCCGTTGACACGACCATTTATTTCACTGAAAATTCCTTCTATAAAAGGTTGTAAGAATCCCAGATTCGTACTATCTGCCCGAATCAACAGGTCAAGACCTTTTAACTTGGGAGAGACATACCCTGTCACATGAGTGGAGGAAATTCCTTTTTCCGCTATTTGGGCATCCAGTCGTACTCCGCCCAATTCCTTATCCCATACACCTGCAATGTCGGCTTCTCCTAATAAAGAACGGTTCAGACAGAATTTGTGCACATTCAGACGGGTCCGCATCACCGGGTTCTTCATGACACTTTTCAGATGAACCTTTCCGGTTACAAGTCCGCCGAACTCTACATCGTCAAACTGCACAATATCCAGTACATAGTCCAGCTTGATATTTCTCAAATCCACCCGGCAGGAATCACTTTCCTTCTTGGTCAGTTTACCATCTATCCTTAAATATTGGTCCTCATGTTCAAACAGGAAATTGTCAATGAATACGCGTCCCGAATCTATGGCGATATGCGAGGGATGAATGTTCCATACCGTATCATTCAGCACTACTTTTGTGGGCTGTATGTTTATATCTGCCTGAAGAATAGGGTGGGGACCTTCCGTTTTGAAGAAACGGGTATCGGCGGCAAATTTACCACCGTAAGTCACATCAGTATTGTTCCCCCAGTTAATTGTTGTTTCCAAATGATCGTTTTTGGCATTGGCTTCCACCGAGAAGTTAAGCATTGCACCACTTTTCATCAGCATACCGCCTCGCAGTGAACATTTGAACCGGTCAGAAGGATTCTCACAAAATAAAACGCCCGAATCATAACGTGTTCCATTGTATCTGAATTCCGGAAAATGTCCTTCTACGTGCAACTTTTCCTCGCCGTCGTTAAAATATCCTTTTAAAGATGCCGGCAGGTATAATTCCAATGGAATCTGAAATAATTTGGATAGCACTTCGGCATTTTCCAGGCAGATATCAAACTGGAAGTTATTGTGAGGCTCAGGCATATTATCCTTTATAGTCAGTAAGGACGGAATATAGCGTTGTACCGTCTTTACCACGCTGGCCGGAATGGTGTGGTAGGAATAGTCACCTCGTATCACCGCTGTCATGAAGGATGAATTTATGCGCAACTCTTTTTCACCGCTTACCTGTCCGGCTGTAATAGTCAGATTGTCAAGGAAACACCCTCCTTCATCGGGAGCGTTTAATTGCAGGCTGTCCAATGAAATGCGCCCGTTCATGTCGTCAATGGATTTGCCGGTGAAATCAGCAGTGAGGCCCAGTGAAATACTGGCATTCTCATATTTGTCCGACAGATGGAGGTCGTGAGGGCGCAGGTTCTTTACGGATGCCTTCAGGTTAAAGTCAGGGATTGTTTTGGCAACATTGAAATTACCGTCTATCTGGACAGAACCGTTTGCGTCGTCCATGGATAAGCGCCCGTTAAAGCCTCCGTCCTTATATACGCCATCCAACATGATATTTTCATATTGATATTGACTATATTCAAAGGAAGATATGATTCCTTTGATGTATGATTCCGGATATCGGTTCTTATAGTTGAAACCTTTCAGTTCCACATTGAAATCCACCTTGCCGAATTTCTTTTCCTGATTAAGTAATTTTCCCAAATCCAGGTCTGCACTCGCCACACTACCCGAATAGGTTCTGCTCATGCTACTCTGTGAGGACGAAGACCGGGCGGTCGAACTGGCCCATAAGCTGAGCGACATCAACATCCAGCGGCAGGAGACGGAGACGGAGATCGTCAAAGCCGCACAGGAGCTGCTGGACGCTGAGCCGGAACGCCTCGAAGACCGGGTCATCCTGCTCTGGGGCAGAGACTGGCACCCCGGCGTCATCGGCATCGTGGCCCTCCCGGCCTTGTGG
>ENA-OQKW01000335-OQKW01000335.1-human-gut-metagenome-genome-assembly--contig:-NODE-335-length-12347-cov-2.702946_pt1 | contig 12347 bp, 10 predicted proteins | sample MGYA00242657_ERZ504815 | MGnify/ENA primary metagenome ERZ504815 (study PRJEB26092, sample SAMD00036404) | human gut metagenome | host: Homo sapiens | study: EMG produced TPA metagenomics assembly of... | reverse complement strand
CTTTTTTATAAATACAGCCACACCGGCGATCACTGCAGCTGCCACAAACAGTATCACAAACGGCATAATTGATGTTGTATCTCCGGTATTTACTGTATTGTTATTTTTCACAGCTTTATTTTCCGTTGAATTATCATTCTGATCAGAAGAAGAACCATTATTGCTGTCAGAACTGTCATTCACAGATACTGTATTGTTCTTTCCGGAATCAGAGCTCTGACTGTCGGAGGAAGCCGGTGCAGGAGTTACCGCATCTGTGTCGTCCGTATCATTCCCCGCATCAGGTCCTACTAATTGTCTGCTTCCTGCAATTCCAAATGGACTGAAAGAATGTGTGCTGAATACCATAATACCATTCTCTACACTCGGAATAATCGTCTCAGTTGCCCCGTTATCCAGGAGATGTTCGATAGTATACTGATATCCGGATTTTACCGGCACAGTGACACTGATATAATCTCCATTAGGGATCTCGTATTCTGTATTATTCTTAAGATCCCAGAGTTCAAATTCATAAGACTGGAAAATCATTGCATCTGATTCATTGGTAAACTGATAGCTGTCACCGCTTGAAACTCTGAACTGTACATACCATGGAAGATTAACTCCGCTTACTGTAATACCGTCGCAGGTATGATTAAGTGCGGCCCTCTCTTCTTTTTCTTCATCAGAAAGAGAATCCTCTGCATCTGTAGGACGGTCATCCTTATCGTCCGGCAGAACAGGATTATCAAAGATATTATCACCTGCGCCATCTTCATCATCTTTCTTCGTATCTTCTTTATCCTGTGTCATATCATCTGCAGGTTCCAGCTTACCGGTAGTTTCTGTATCTTTATCCGTCTTATCTGCATTGCTGTTATTATCTTTGTTGTTTTTATTATCTGTTTTATCTTCTTCAATCTTATTCTCTTCATTGTCTGTATCAGTTTTATTATCCTGATCTGATTTACTTTCCTTATCTTCTTTATTGTCTGTATCAGCGTTTTCATCTGCGGCAGGTTTTTCTGACGAAGTTTCAGGCGTTTCTGTTGGATCTGCATTTTCTGTTGGATCTGTTTTACCTGAGCCTTCTGTCTTATCAACATTATCACTATCCGTAATACTGTTCACTATTACATTGATGTAACCGACAACCGCGCCGCTCTCCGGATCCCATCCATCCACATGGCTTAAATCCTGCCCTTCTGCCGGTATAAGAAGTACCTCACAGCTCTGTACACGCTGTGCAGGAACGAAACTTCCATCTGCCCATTCAAAAGTTCCATATTCCGTTGCCGGAAGTTCTACATCCGCAAGTTCTACAGGCTTATCAAGCGTAATGTTGTCCGGGATCAGAGAAGACACAGTATTCTCCTGTGACTCAGCCGCACTGACCTGTCTTGTTACACCCGGTATATTATTTCCTGCAATCAAAGCCGCTGTTAAAGCCGCTGCCGCAAAAATACCCGTTCCTTTTAATTTATTTTTCTTATTCTTATATTATTGGACATATCGCACCTCTATATTTATATTCGATTCTTATGTTTCCTGATAATCATTTTTTTACTTTCAGCCAAATATCAGTTCTCTTTTTACGTAATACAATAATATTACATATCTGTATATTATCAAACTTTTATCATTTTGTAAATATTCTGTAATGTTTTTTTTCATTTTAATCGAGTGAATTATAACACAAATCTTACTTTTTCGACAGTCCTCTTTTAAATTTTTTTATACTATCTTTGAACCAAAAGCTTTTTCTTGATTTTTTATATGAAATCATGTATATTTTGCTTAAATGTTTTATGATATGATTCAATCAATAAAGATAATCAAAAGGAGTGAATAAATCTTGGATTCAAGTATTGCCTTTCAGGCGGTGGCGATTCTGATACTGATCGCACTTTCTTCATTTTTTTCTTCTGCGGAAACCGCTATGACAACCGTAAATAAGATTCGGATACAATCTCTTTCCGAGCAGGGCAACAAACGTGCTGTTATTCTGGAAAAAATAATTTCCGATTCCCCAAAGATGCTCAGTACCGTATTAATCGGAAACAACATTGTAAATATGTCTGTTTCTTCTCTCATGACTACACTCACCATAAAGATTCTGGGAAACGCATATGTAGGAATCACAACCGGCATCCTGACTCTGCTGATTCTCATTTTCGGTGAGATAACCCCCAAAAACCTGGCAACAATCCATGCTGAAAAATTGTCCCTGGCCTATTCAAGAATAATATACGGGCTTATGATTCTCCTTACTCCCGTTGTTTTCATTGTAAATAAAATAACAGAAGGTGTACTGGTCATTCTGCATGTTAACCCGGACGAAAAGGCAAATGCCATGACTGAACATGAACTGCGTACTCTCGTCAATGTAGGTGAAAAAGACGGCGTCATTGAAAACGAAGAAAAACAGATGATCTACAATGTGTTTGATTTTGGCGATTCAACTGCAAAAGATGTCATGATTCCCAGAATCGACATGACCTTTATAGATATCAATTTTTCCTATGATGAACTTATGGCGGTCTTCAGTGAAGATATGCATACCCGTTTTCCGGTTTATGAGGACAACACTGATAACGTAATCGGTATTATCAATATGAAAGATCTTCTTGTTTATCCAAAGGACAAACCTTTTTCAATCCGCAACATCCTGCGTGAGCCTTATTTTACCTATGAATACAAAGCTACAGCAGACCTGATGATTGAAATGCGTAAAGCATCCGTCAATCTGGCAATCGTTCTGGACGAATACGGTGCCACAGCCGGTCTGGTCACATTGGAAGACCTGTTGGAAGAGATCGTAGGTGAGATTCGCGACGAATACGATGAGGATGAAGTCGAAGATATTAAAGAAATCCAGCCTGAAAGAGAATATGTTGTTCAGGGTTCTGCCAAGCTGGATGATATCAACGAAGCCCTCCATATTAATCTGGAATCTGAAGATTATGATTCTATTGGCGGATATATTATTGAACAGCTTGACTGCCTTCCCAAAGAGGGTCAGTCTGTCACACTTGAAAGTGGCATCCGCCTGGTTGTTGACCGTCTGGACAAAAACAGAATCGAACTTGTCCACATCTGGCTTCCCGAGAAGAAAACCGAAACAGAAGAACAGCCGTAACTGTCATCTCTCCAGCATCAGTGAAAATTGTTTCACGATTCTGGAGAGTTCTCCTGTAACCGCATCAATTCCTTCTTCGTTCTTTCTCCAGTTTTCTCTGGTAATTCCATCTGCATTCACAGGCACCACATAAAATTCTGTTTCCGGATACAAGAGCTGATAATACATCAGACATCTTCTTGCATGGTAAGATTTGCAGCACAAAATCGCTCTTTCTATTTCCAGTTCTGCATAATCTGTCACCTGTCTGGAATAAATTGCGTTCTCATAAGTAAAGGTTGCCTGGTCTTCTTTCAGGATTTTCTGATCCGGAACTCCGTTTTTTATAAGAACATCCCTGAGAAACTCCCATTCTGTTCCATATTCCTTATTATATACATTGCTTTTTTCAAGAACGCCTGAAAACTTTCCATTTACTACGCTGTATTTTCCACTGGGCAGAATCCAGTCCGCCATCCCTTTCTTAAACAATTCTGCTGCTTTTTCCGCCATCTGCGGATAACCATTTCCAGGGACAAAAATAATATCAGATTTTTCCGGCCTGTTTTCTGCAAAAATAAACTCTTCTGAACTTTTTAAAAATTTTTCATATACGTCATTCATCATTACTAACTCCTCGTTATCTGTTTTTTCTACAGCACCTCTCAAATAATGCGTTTGTAACAGTCCAACAAAATTTCACGCTCTGATGAACCGGAACAATATGCATTATTTACGAAGATTTCTATGGAATTTCTATAGATAGATACAGTGTACCATATTTTTTCTATTAACGTACAACCAAGTTAATTCTTAAAACTATATCCCCCACTGCTTATGTTACTGTTCACAGCAACACGCTTCGCGATGCACAGACTTCCAATATTTCCAGAAGGCTATTTTGTCACAATAACCGTACTGTAACCATCATCCCTCAGTCTCTGCTCCATATTTACTGCATTACCAATCTGCTGATAGGCACCTGTCTGAACTTTATACAATCCGTTTTCATGTAACATAAAAGAGGGATAACCTTTTTCCAGTAACTGATATAACATACGGTCCGCATTCTCTTTTTTTCTGAACGCTCCAGTCTGCACTCTGTAATAAAGCGGTTCCTGCACTGTTTCCTCATCCAGGCTTCCAAGAATCGCATCTGCAATTCCCTGAGCTATATCGCTAAACTTGTTATCAAACAGTTTATTATCTTCTTCGGAATTGATAAATCCGGTTTCTATTAAAAGAGCCGGCATCCTGGTTCGTCTGAGGACCACAAGTCCCGGCCGCTCTTTTACACCGATTTCGCGGAATCCCACTTCTCCCAGAGCTCCCAGAATATTCTCAGCCATCTGATATTTAATCCCGCTTTTATCATAAATCAGAACTTCCGCTCCATTATACTGATTTTCCTTTGGACTGCTGTTTCGGTGAAATGAAATAAAGTAATCTACTCCTGCCTGATTTGCAAGCTGTGCTTTCTCAAAAGGTGTCTGATAGACATCACCGGTACGGGTATAAGAGATGTCAATCCCTTTATTTTTTAAAATCTCACCTACCGCAAGAGCAAGTTTAAGATTGTCATTCTTTTCCTGTCTTCCCTTATATACGGCTCCCGGATCCTGACCTCCATGTCCGGCATCCAGCATGATCGAATATGCCATGACGACACTCTGCTTTCTTCATATACTCTTTATACTATATGAATTAAAAATATAATTGTGCAGGTCGCTTGACTTTTTCACACTAAAGCGTTATACTTTAAAACGTCATAGTCGAATAGCCCGATGACATTATCCGAATCATTTACCAGTACTGCTTTCCCTGCAGAAAATCATTCGGATTCAGGTAAGTTTTATATTATTAAATAATAAACGCAATTCTTACCTGACTTAATTTAAACATTATATTAGGAGGATATATCATTATGAAAAGAAAAGCATTAGCAATCACTCTTGCAGCAGCCATGGCTATGGGAACCTGCGCAGTAACAGCAAGTGCTGCTGACGGAGACAAATATACAATCGGTATCTGTCAGCTTGTGCAGCACGAAGCTCTCGACGCTGCGACACAGGGATTCAAGGATGAAGTCACCAAAGAACTGGGAGAAGACGCAGTTACCTTTGACGAGCAGAACGCACAGGGAGATTCCAACACCTGTTCTACAATCATTAACAGCTTCGTTTCCAATAATGCTGACCTGATTCTTGCAAATGCAACTCCTGCTCTTCAGGCAGCTGCAGCAGGGACAAGCGATATTCCGATTCTTGGTACTTCTGTTACTGAATACGGTGTTGCACTTGGACTGGATGATTTCGACGGGACTGTGGGCGGAAATATTTCCGGAACTGCAGACCTTGCTCCCCTTGATCAGCAGGCAGCAATGCTCAATGAACTTTTCCCGGATGCAAAAAATATAGGTCTTCTCTACTGTTCTGCCGAAGCAAACTCTCAGTATCAGGTAGATACAGTAAAAGCTGAACTTGAAAAACTCGGATATACATGTGAATATTATGCATTCTCTGACTCTAATGATCTCTCTTCTGTTGCTACAACAGCAACTGACGCAAGTGATGTAATTTATGTACCGACAGATAATACAGTTGCTTCCAACACAGAGATCATCAACAACATCTGCCTTCCGGCAAAAGTTCCGGTAATCACAGGCGAAGAAGGTATCTGCAGCGGATGCGGTGTTGCGACACTTTCCATCAGCTATTATGACCTTGGTGTTACAACCGGTAAGATGGCTGTTAAGATTTTAAAGGACGGTGAAGATATTTCCACAATGCCGATCGAATATGCACCAAACTTCACAAAAGAATATAACAAAGATATCTGCGAAGAGCTGGGCATCGAAGTTCCGGACGATTATGTTGCAATCGGCGAGGCTGCTGAAGAAACTGCCAAATAAATCCGGTCAGACAGTTGAAAAATACTCACACCAACAGGATTTTAAATAACAGCTTATCAAACAGTTATAAAAAATTCAATTTATATGCGATCAGCGGGAAAGGTTTGACGCCTCTCTCGCTTTTCGCATCTCAACAGGAGGAAATTACAAATGCAAATTATAACATTAATCACTGCACTTCCGGGTGCAGTAGCCCAGGGTCTGATCTGGGGAATTATGGCAATCGGTGTTTATATCACTTTCCGTATTCTTGATATTGCAGACCTTACAGTTGATGGCACTATGTGCACCGGTGGTGCAGTGTGTATTATGATGATGCTTTCCGGTCATAATGTCTGGATTTCTATGTTGGCCGCTACTCTCGCCGGAATGCTGGCAGGCCTTGTAACCGGAATTTTTCACACCTTTATGGGAATTCCCGCAATCCTTGCCGGAATCCTGACACAGTTATCTCTGTATTCCGTAAACCTGAAGATCATGGGAAAAGCAAATCAGGCAATCAACGTTGATAAATATAATCTTCTGGTTTCCCTGCGACATATAAAAAATGCATCTCTTACCAAAAACACAATTTTTATTGTAGCAGTTATGTGTATTCTCCTGATTGCCATTCTCTACTGGTTCTTTGGAACAGAGCTTGGCTGTTCCCTTCGCGCAACCGGATGTAACCCAAATATGTCACGCGCCCAGGGTATCAACACAAACATGAATAAAGTTCTCGGACTTATGATTTCCAACGGTCTGGTAGGACTTTCCAGTGCACTCCTTGCACAGTATCAGGGATTTGCAGATGTCAACATGGGACGTGGTTCCATCGTTATCGGTCTGGCAGCAGTTATTATTGGCGAGGCAATCTTTGGACGTATTTTCCGCAACTTTGCCCTTCGCTTGTTAGCAGTTATCTTCGGTTCCATTCTGTATTATCTGGTACTTCAGATTGTTATCTGGATGGGTATCGACACTGACCTGCTGAAGATGCTGTCCGCAATCGTAGTTGCTCTCTTCCTTGCATTCCCATACTGGAAAGGCAAATACTTTAATAAACCAGCCAAAAGGGGAGGTAAATAAAAATGCTTGAACTTAAAAATATCTATAAAACCTTTAATCCCGGAACCATTAATGAGAAACGTGCATTAAATGGTCTGAACCTGAAGCTGAACGAAGGCGATTTTGTAACTGTTATCGGAGGAAACGGCGCCGGCAAATCTACTATGCTAAATGCTGTTGCAGGAACCTGGCCGGTTGATGAAGGACAGATCCTTATCGACAATATTGATGTTACAAAACTTTCTGAACATAAACGTGCTACATACCTTGGACGTGTGTTTCAGGATCCAATGACAGGAACCGCTGCAAACAATGGGTATCGAAAGAAAACCTTGCACTTGACAAAACGCCGACGGAAAATCCCGTCTTCTCCGCTCCGGAATCACTAAAGCAGAGCGCGAAGAATACAAAGAGCTCCTAGAAAATTCTTGGTCTTGGTCTGGAAGACAGACTGACTTCTAAAGTAGGTCTTCTGTCGGGCGGTCAGAGACAGGCTCTTACTCTCCTGATGGCAACACTTCAGAAACCAAAGCTTCTGCTTCTGGATGAACATACCGCAGCTCTTGATACCGAAAACAGCTGCCAAAGTTCTGGAGATTACAGATATGATCGTAAACCGCGATCACCTTACGACATTGATGATCACCCACAACATGAAGGACGCTATTGCACATGGCAATCGTCTGATCATGATGATGGAAGGAAAAATCATTCTGGATATCCAGGGAGAAGAAAAGAAAAACTGACAGTTAAAAACCTTCTGGATCAGTTTGAAAAAGCAAGCGGAGAAGAGTTCAGCAATGACTCTGCACTGCTCGGATAACCGTATAAATTACTCATAACGTTTCTAAATATCCTTTATATGAGAGTACTTTTTTACAGAGTACTCTCATATTTTTATTTCTCATCTTTTTCCAGCGGAGTTACACAGATAAATTTATGTGTTTCCCTATTGTACTGGTAGATTCTCGACGTCAGATAGTCCTCTTTCGGTGTAGCCTCCCTGATCGTATCCCGCAAAACACACTGCAAATCTTCAGGTTCTACAAATTTATCATTATGGATCATTACCTCATGTACACTGGTAAACACCATATAGAAATCGGAATCCAGCATATATGCCAATTGTTCTGCCACTCCCGGCAGGAACACTGCAACTGCACCATTTGTTTTCTTCGTTGTACTGAGACAATTTCCCATTGCATCTTTCTTCAATTCACACTTATCACCCAGTATCAATTAAAACTTCCACCTTACATATTCCGGAATTAAAAATCATCTGTTCCCATCTGTAAATCCTGGGCGGACTCATAAAATACGTATTGAGAATCGCCTCCTGAAACACCTCATCACATTTCTTTTCCCCACTGCTCCAGCTACTTCCCTGCCGGTATTTTTGTACTTGTCACACATCCTTCATATTCCGTAACTTTCATATAAAGCACAAGTGCAATATCACCAAGAGTTTTATACACCGCATCCTGAAGATCCGCGGAATATTTATCTGCATTCAGCAATCTTATAAACAGGCGGGGTTTTGTCTTCTCATAATCCCTGATCACTCTTGTTTTCTCATAAATATCCGCCTTTTTTATCCGATTCAGATCATCTGTGATTTCTTTTATAATTTCCTCAAACGGACTGCCATTCTGATAAGATTTAAAAAGTTCCTGTGTATAAAGTCCACAGACCTCCCAGGCATCATCATGCTCTGCAAACTTCACCAACAGTCTGTCTCCTACAGGTGCAAACCTCCCGCCTTCTTTCTCAAAAGAAATATTTTCCCTCGGAATCCCTGTAGCCTCGTAAATACCAATCTCCAGTTTCTCTACGAATGTTTCATAGTCTTTCTGCATATTCAGTTCCTTTCTTGCTTTGAAAATAATACGGGCAGGATGCCCTGATTTGAATGTTGACTTCCGTTTTCGGAAAAAAGAAAATAAGGGAGCGAAAGCCCCCTTAAGAGTCGCTGTAGACATAGTATAAAATAGCCACAGCTATTTGTAAAGTAAATTTCATCGACAATATTTATTACAGTTTCTTTTTATCTTTCAGATATTCCAGAAAAGCCTCACAGCCCTCCACCACATCTGAATATGTGACATCAAATCCACCTGTATACCACGGATCTGCGATATCCCTCGGATCATCACTGTAATCCAGAAGAAGTTTAACCTTGTCCTCTGGATCTGATTTCAATATTCTTAACATATTCTTCAGATTCCAGTGGTCCATACCGAGAATATAATCATATTTATCATAATCTGCCTTCGTTAGTTGAACTGCGCGCTTACCCTTACAATCAATCCCATGCTTAGCAAGCTCCTCTCGCGCCGGAGGATATACCGGATTCCCGATTCCATTCCATATCTCCTCAGTGCTGGTTGCAGCAGATGCGATATAAAATCGGTCTGAAAGACCTTGCTTGGAAACCATGTCTTTAAAAATGAATTCTGCCATTGGTGAGCGGCAGATATTGCCGTGGCAAATGAAAAGTATTTTTATCATATTCTTATAACTCCGTTTTTGCTTTGTATTTCTTCTCAAATGCCCAATATTGCAGGTTTTTTCGGCATTTTCCTGTTTCTGTGTTTCCGGGGTATCTTCTCAAATCTTCCCGTATTTTCTCGTGCTTTTCCCTGCAATATTGGTAAATCTGTTGGTAAATAAATGCTCTGTACCAACGGGGTGTTTTAGGCTTTTGCTACTCGAAGCAGCTCTGCCTGTGCGTCATCGAACTGCACATGGGTGTAAACATTCAGCGTTACGCTGATGTCCGAATGCCCCATGATATACTGCAACGTCTTTTGGATTCATTCCGGATTTCGCCATATTGGAACAAAAAGTGTGTCTGCATACATGTGGATGTGTCAAGTATAGGACTAAAAAAATTTATTTTTTTTCTGCCGAAGACTATCTGACGCTTCCATCAGGTAGTCCCAGCACCTTGATTATCTTCTGATAAGTCATTCTTGTCCTGCTCAAGTTATCTCTGTTCCGAAAAAATATCGTCAAAATTCCATTCGATTTCAATTTCATCCTGACTATGAACACGGATCACCTTGATAATCTCACGCAGCTTCTCTGTATCGAACTTCTGAATTCCCAAGAAATCTTTTAGTTTTATTTTATCAGAAAGTTCATTTTGTTCAAGAAGCTTTTTGCTATTCTCCGCATCTTCTATCTTTCGTTTATTTCATCCAGCTGTACACTTATCGTTGCAGCTCTCTGCTTATACGAATCACGATCTATACGACCATCTTTGTAATCATCATAGAGTTTCATCTTTTCCGAGGTCAACTGTCGGCTCTGTTTTTGCAATTCTGCGGTATTGATCTCTTTGTAGTCGCATTGCCTGTTGGAAGATACTTTCTTTTCTTTTTCCAACATTGACGCTGCATACTGATGAACAAGCCCAAGGATATTCTCCTCCAGCGGTTCCCGTCGGATCACCAGACTTCGACACACAGGATCTCCATTGGTTCGAGCATCTGAGCATTTTAGCAGATGCTCCGTTTCTTTTAGTAAAGAATGCCCACAGTTGGCACATATCAGTAATGCCGGCTGTTTTTTACGCCTTTCCAGAGTAAAATTGGTGCGTGATTCCGCAACACTTCTCTTCTTTTTCGGATGCATTTCATTTGCTTTTTCAAACAATTGCCTGTCTATAATTGCCGTATGATGATTTTCCAGGCGAACCCATTCTGTTTCATCATTCAGAACAGCTTTATGGCCAGTATGCATACTACAACGCGTTTTGCCCCAGATTCTGGTTCCAATATAAATCTCATCCCGGACAATTGCCGCTACTGTCGTAGGGCTCCAGTGTTTCTTTTTGATCGTCTCAAACCTCTGGAACTGTACCTGGTCCCCTCTTGATAATTTCTGCTCATCACAAGTGACAATCTCCTGTCTGTTCAATTCCCTTGTAATATCTGCAAAACTTGTTCCTTCCGCTGCCATCCGAAAAATCATTTTTACGACTTTTGCAGCCTCTGGATCAACTTCCAGCCTTCCATCTTTTCCTTTTTATAGCCATATCTGGCATTTACCGGAAGGCGTGTACCATTTCTCGTTCTTGTCTGCAATGCTGATGAAATTTTCTTGGACAAATCCAGGCTATACATATTGTATACCAGATTCTGCAATGCCACATTCATTCCACCAGTCATTCCGCTGCTTGCAGCACTGTCATAGCTGTCATTAATCGAAATAAATCGAATCTGTAGAAGTGGGAAAATATATTCAATATAAAATCCAAACTTCCAGATAGTCTCTTCCAAATCTGGAGAAGTCTTTTACAACTACACAGCCGATTTCTCCGCTTTTCATGTCATCCTGCAGCTGTTGAAATCCCTGCCGTTTAAAATGAGTACCGCTGACACCGTCATCCACATATTCCAGGATATCTGACTCAGCTACACCCAGCTGATCAATCACAAATGATTTTAACAGAATTCTCTGAGAAGTTACACTGTCGCTCTCTTTTTTGGCTCTGCCATCTACATTGTCATCTTCTGCGGATAAACGGATGTAAACAGCTGTTTTTCTATGATCTGTCATCTTGTCTGCGCCTCCTTCTCTTTCTTTAATTTCTGTAAATCTGCAAACTGATCGTCATATACCAGCTTGATCTCATAATCATACTTACCATGGATAATAATTGAATCCACAAAGGCATCTGCCATTTCTTTTGTCAGCTTACGCTTTGACATATAAGTATGTATCACATTTCCCCAGCCTTCTTCAATGTGGTAATCCTGGGAATACCGAACCTGTGCCGCCAATACTGTGTCCAGACGGCTCTTGATATTCTCAATTTCATTGGAATAGATCCGAGAAAACTGTATGTATTCTTCTTCTGTAATCAAACGTTCGGAATAGTCTTCATATAAATCCGATTTACGCTTACTGATACGGCTTAGTTCCCGTCGAAGTTTTCCCACCTCTTTATCCAAAAGCAGGTACTGTGTCTGATTTTTGGAAGCTGTATTCATTTCCTGAATCATTTTTTCCGTATCCAATACGGTTTTCATATGCGTTTGGATCAGGCGAAGAACATCGTCATCCACATATTCTTTTCTGACTCTGTGCCCTTTGCATTGCTTTCCTCCGGATTTATGGTTAGTATTGGCTCCGCAGATATAAAAGAATGTGCCATTTCTTTCTCTGGACAACGTCATGCGGTTGCCACAGCCTCCGCACCATATTTTCCTGTATAGAAATTATGGTTTCTAATAGCCCCATTGTTCTGCTGATGTTTCTTCTTATAAGCTTCCGTATATTCCT
>ENA-OQKW01000334-OQKW01000334.1-human-gut-metagenome-genome-assembly--contig:-NODE-334-length-12365-cov-1.681647_pt1 | contig 12365 bp, 14 predicted proteins | sample MGYA00242657_ERZ504815 | MGnify/ENA primary metagenome ERZ504815 (study PRJEB26092, sample SAMD00036404) | human gut metagenome | host: Homo sapiens | study: EMG produced TPA metagenomics assembly of... | reverse complement strand
CGTACGATGTATGTTTATGTATCTTTTCCCGACCGCGCACCTTAACAGGGATCAGCAGGAAAACACAAATTAGTTGTGACCATATTTTTCCGGGATAATATCCCCAGATGTGTGCACCGCCTATCAGTGAGCCGACAATCGTGACCAAAGCCGTAAGAATAGTCAATACCAGCAGAATTGGCAATGCAAAACATATTTGGTAAATGTAATAGAGTATCTTCATAGGTGTTGGATTTTTATTGCTGCAAAGATATATATTTTGATTTAGATATACTACCCGGCAATGGCACTTTTAATGGTACATACAATGTCATAATGCAAAGCAAGTAATGTTGTGACACGAAACATTCTTTGTTGGTACCACAACATTGCTTGTTGCCATCTCTTCTTTTACAGTAATAGTAATTTTAGACTTAAGAATTTGTGACTTTCTGTATAATAGCCTGTTTTTTTTATTGTCAGTTATTTGTTTTTATATTCAAAAAAGGAAACAGTGAAGAGGTGCTGCTAAGGTTTTGAGAAGTCTTGTTAAGGGTCAATTGGGGTCAGGGTCACCTATAACCCCGGTTACAGATGGATTTGATTCTTTGTGGATTTGTATAGTGTTGTTATACAGTGAAATATACAGTTGTTTGCGTGCCGGATATTGCTTTGGAATCTATTTTTATATATTGGCGGTCTGCACAATTTTGATGACTTTTGTATAGGTAAAAATTCGATATTTATGATTTTGTTGTATGTAAATCTTTTTGGGCTGATTACAATATAGAATCTATTATCTATACGAATCAGGAGTTGATTTTATCCGGTACAGAAGGGATAAAAGAGTGGTAGGGTGATAGAGTGATAAGGGGATAAGGTGGTAGGGTGGTAAGGTGCTAAGGGGATAGGGCGATAAAGTAGCTGCGCTATATATCACAGAGCGTTATCCCGCTATCACTTTATCCCCCTACCACCCTATCACATTTTGTTCATATCCCTACAGAAATGAACTAAATGCAATAGCTAATTCCTTTCTTAGGCATTCCTATGCTTTTTCCCTTCCAACGGTTAGCCTTTTCCATCCGAACGTTTATTCTTTCCACCGTGGAGTTTCTTTCTTTCCACCATGGTGGAAAGAAAGTTTCCCCGTGATGGAAAGCAACTTTCTCCATGGTGGAAAGAATAAGTACCTACTACAATTTTCCTTAACCGTCGCAGCGAAAAGGGATAAAAGTGGCGATGCGGCGGCTTAACTCCCATAATTCTTTGATTGGCGGATGAGTTATCTTTGCTTTTGTTGTCCCCTTAAAACAATTTGATTACTTTTGTTGCTGCAATGCATTGCTTGGTTTTCGATAGAAACATCAGCCTTAGCTTTAGCATTTTACGAAATGCAGAAGTGTGCATCTACGAACAAGAAATGCATTGGAACTTAATTAGCACAAATCAAATGGAGAAAGAAAAAAATTACCTTACTTTAGCGTAGCGGACATAGTGAAGCGCGCCAAGCGTGTACTGACTTTAAGACTGATGCTGATCTGGCCGCTTACTTGGGTGTTTCGCGTTCCACACTTAGTAACTGGATTGCGCGTAACAGTACTGACTTTCCGTTGCTGCTGAGCAAAATGAAAGACGTAGACTACAACTGGTTATTGCTGGGAAAAGGAAGTCCTGTACATCAGGCAAAATTATGCAATAGTGAGTACGCAAGGGGAGAAGTAGAGATAATCCACAATCCCAAAACACCCGATCCGGTGGGCGACCGTAGCGTAGCGCTTTATGACATCACTGCTGCTGCCAATCTAAAAACACTGCTTGCCAACAAACGTCAATATATAGTAGGTAAGATACAGATTCCCAGCATTCCCTTGTGTGATGGCGCCCTCTATATCAGTGGAGACAGTATGTACCCTATTCTGAAATCAGGAGATATCGTAGGCTTTAAAGAAATCAGTAGCTTTAGCAATGTCATTTATGGTGAGATGTACCTGGTTTCGTTCAATATCGATGGGGACGAATATTTGGCGGTGAAGTATGTGAACCGTTCGGAAATAGACGGTTGCATCAAGCTGGTGAGCTATAATCCGCATCATGAACCGATGGATGTGCCGTTTGCAGCTATCCAGGCAATGGCAATTGTGAAGTTCTCGATCCGGAAGAACATGATGATGTAGAATACTAATTTTCATAATCTATGGATTTCTTTACTCCCGTTGAGTTGCCTTCCGGTTTGCCACCTCTTGTGCAGGCGGATAGCCTCCTGTTGATGGGGTCCTGTTTTGCTACCAACATGGGGAGCTTACTCGCGGATGCTAAATTTCATCCGGATATAAATCCTTTTGGTGTTCTCTATAATCCCTTGTCCATTTCGGCTGCCTTGCGTGAGGTGGTGGCAGGCAAGGTATATAAGGAAGAAAATTTGTTTTTCTTCCGTGAATGCTGGCATAGCCCCATGCATCATGGAGATTTTTTCTTCACCCTCAATGGAGGAAACTTTGCAGCGCATCAATACCCGCTTGGTGGCGGCACACGAATGCATTCATCACTTGGATTGTCTGATGTTGACTTTTGGTACATCCTGGGTGTACGAACAGAAGACTACAGGGGCTGTTGTTGCAAACTGCCATAAGCAACCGGAATCTGTTTTTATTCGTCGCCGACTCAGTGTGCAGGAGATTGTATCCGACTATACTTCCCTTTTCTCCGGTCTGATTGCCCGGAACCCGAAGCTGAAAGTGATTCTTACCGTCAGCCCTATACGACACATACGCGATGGAATGCATGTCAATCAATTGAGCAAAGCCACGCTTTTGCTTACCATCGATCAATTGCAGGCCTCTTTTCCCGAACATGTCTCTTATTTTCCGGCTTATGAACTCTTGCTTGACGAGCTTCGCGACTATCGTTTTTTATGCTGACGATATGGTGCATCCGTCCCCCCAGGCGGTACGCTATGTATGGGAGAAGTTTGTGCAGACTTGCTTCTCGGAAGATGCGTTAGAGATTATGCAGGAAAGTGAAAATATCAATAAAGCGTTATCTCATAAGCCCTTTCATCCGGAGTCAGAGGAGTATAAGCGTTTTTTAGGACAAATTGTGTTAAAAATAGATCGACTTAACCAAAAATACCCGTACTTAGATTTCCAAAACGAGAAAGAAATATGTCATATACGATTGAAACAATAGCCGAACGCATTGGTGCACGACGTGTGGGGGACACGCCGGCAACTATAGACTGGTTACTTACCGATAGCCGTTCCTTGAGTTTCCCCGAAGAAACTTTGTTCTTTGCCTTAACTACCAAACGCAATGATGGTGCCCGCTATATCCCTGATTTATATTCACGTGGCGTCCGTAACTTTGTGGTTAGCAAAGAAACTTATAAGGCAATTGAAAATGGACAATTGATTATAGATGATTCTATACAACGTGATGATGCGCAGTCAAGTCTCATACCCCAACTCAACTTTTTAGTAGTTGCTAATCCGCTGAAAGCTTTGCAGAAACTAGGCGGAGCAACATCGTGAGCAATTCCAGATTCCGGTGATTGGCATCACAGGCAGTAATGGAAAGACTATTGTGAAAGAGTGGCTTCATCAGTTGCTTAGTCCCGAACGGGTAATTGTCCGTTCGCCTCGCAGTTATAATTCTCAGATCGGGGTGCCTCTGTCTGTCTGGCAGATGAACGAACAGTCTGAGCTTGCTATTTTCGAGGCTGGTATTTCTGAGATGGGAGAAATGCGTGCCTTACAGAATATTATCAAGCCAACCATTGGCATACTGACTAATATTGGTGGTGCTCATCAGGAAAACTTCTTTTCTCTGCAAGAGAAATGCATGGAGAAGCTGACTCTGTTTAAGAACTGCGATGTGGTGATTTATAACGGTGATGATGAGTTTATCAGCAATTGCGTGGCCAAGTCCATGCTCAGTGCCCGTGAAATAGCATGGAGCCGGAAAGATATGGAGCGTCCTCTGTTTATAAGTAGGTGGAGAAGAAGGAGGATTGTACCGTCATCTCTTACCGTTATCTGGAAATGGATAATACTTTTATGCTGCCTTTTATTGACGATGCTTCTATTGAGAATTCGCTGAACTGCCTGGCTGCCTGTCTTTACCTAATGCTTCCTGCTGAAAAAATTACGGAGCGCATGACGACATTGGAACCGGTGGCTATGCGTTTGGAAGTGAAGGAGGGCAAAAACGGTTGCTTATTGATTAATGATAGTTATAACAGTGATCTCGCTTCATTGGACATTGCGCTTGATTTCCTCTACCGTCGCTCGCAAAGCAATGGGTTGAAGCGTACACTCATTCTTTCTGATATACTGGAAACGGGCCAGAATGCACCGACGCTTTACCGGAAGGTATCGCAGTTGATCAACAGTCGTGGTATTGAGCGCATCATCGGTGTTGGAAATGAGATTGCTTCGTGTGCTGCACGGTTTGATATTAGAAAAGGCTTTCTATCCTAATACGGAAGCATTGTTGCGTGCTATTTCCCGTGGTGAGCTACGGTTAGAAAATGAAATTATATTGATAAAAGGTGCCCGTCAGTTTGGCTTTGATGCTTTGACGGAAGAACTGGAGAAGAAGGTTCACGAAACGATTCTTGAAGTGAATCTCGGAGCCATGATAGCCAACCTAAATTATTATCGTAGTAAACTGAAACCGGAAACCAAGATGGTCTGCATGGTGAAAGCGTCTGCGTATGGTGCAGGCTCGTATGAGATTGCCAAGACACTACAGGAACATCATGTCGATTATCTGGCTGTGGCTGTGGCCGACGAAGGTTCCGAACTGCGCAAAGCAGGTATTACGGCGAGCATTATCATTATGAATCCGGAGATGACGGCATTCAAGACTATGTTCGATTATAAGCTGGAGCCGGAAGTGTACAGCTTCCATTTGCTGGATGCACTGATTAAGGAGGCAGAAAAAGAAGGCATCACCAACTTCCCTATTCATATAAAACTGGATACGGGTATGCACCGTCTAGGCTTTGCTCCCGAGGATATGCCACGACTTATAGAACGGTTGAAGAGCCAGAATGCTGTCATTGCACGGTCTGTATTCTCTCACCTTGTAGGCAGTGATGCATCTCAGTTTGATGCATTTACGCGTGGACAGATAGAGATGTTTGAAGCAGCCTCTATGCAGTTGCAAGCAGCATTTCCGCATAAGATACTCCGTCACATCTGCAACTCGGCAGGTATTGAGCGTTTCCTTGGAGCACAGTTCGATATGGTACGTCTGGGCATCGGTTTGTATGGTATCAGTCCGATCGATAATACTATTATAAATAATGTAAGTACACTGAAAACTACCATCCTGCAAATACGGAGGTACCCGAAGAAGATACGGTTGGATATAGTCGCAAAGGGCATCTGACACGTGATTCACGTATTGCTGCACTGCCTATCGGATATGCCGACGGACTAAATCGTCACTTAGGCAATGGTCATGCATATTGTTTGGTGAATGGGCAACGTGCACCTTATGTCGGTAATATCTGCATGGATGTCTGCATGATAGACGTTACGGATATTGAATGTAAAGAGGGGGATATCGTAGAGATATTTGGCGATCATCTGCCCATTACGGTGCTTTCCGATGTACTTGAAACCATTCCTTACGAAGTATTGACAAGCGTTTCTACACGGGTGAAGAGGGTTTACTATCAGGACTGAGATTCGGTTTTACCCTTATTCTTTTCGTTTTAATCCGTGTAAAAGTGTGTAATCTGCAGTGAAACTATTATATTTGCAACAAATTTAAAAAACTATGAATATGACAAACGTTACTTTTATTAGGCTTTCTGCCCAGCGGCTCCGAATGGATAATTATTGCATTGGTCATCTTACTATTGTTTGGCGGTAAGAAAATTCCCGAATTGATGCGTGGTTTGGGCAAAGGAGTGAAGAGCTTCAAGGATGGTGTGAATGAAGCCAAAGAAGAGATAAACAAGGCTCAGGAAGATTTGGATAAACCAGCTGAAAAGAAATAAAAGGATTTACTATTTGACTATTTACGATTTACTATTTGATACTCTGCAAATTGCAGAAGTATGGGTAGACTTGTTATCTTTCATTCCACTGCGTAGCCCAAATAGTAAATACGTAAAATAGTAAATGCATTGGTGTTTATGGCAGAAAAAGAGCTAACCTTTTGGGATCACTTGGACGAGTTGCGCCGGGTACTGTTTCGTGTGCTTGGTGTGTGGTTTGTATTGGCTATCGGTTATTTTATTGCCATGCCTTATCTGTTTGACAACGTGATACTGGCTCCTTGCCATAACGACTTTGTTTTCTATGACCTGCTCCGTTGGATAGGGCAGAAATTGGATTTGAAGGATGAATTCTTTACTCAAGAGTTTCATGTGAAACTCATCAATATCAATCTTGCCGCACCGTTCTTTGTCCACATGTCTACCGCTTTCTGGATGTCGGTGGTTACGGCTGCTCCTTATATATTCTATGAAATCTGGCGCTTTGTAAGCCCTGCCCTTTATCCAAACGAGCGTAAAGGGGTGAGGAAAGCGCTGGGTATAGGTACGGTGATGTTTTTCATCGGTGTGTCGCTGGGGTATTTTATGGTCTATCCATTGACGTTGCGCTTTCTCTCAACCTACGAACTGAGTGCAGCCATCGAGAATCAGATTTCTTTAAATTCTTACATAGATAACTTCATGATGCTGGTGCTCTGTATGGGACTGGCTTTTGAATTGCCGTTGGTGACCTGGTTACTTTCACTTTTAGGATTGGTGCACAAATCTTTCCTGCGCAAATACCGTCGTCATGCACTGGTGATTATTGTGATAGTCGCAGCTATTATTACGCCAACCGGCGACCCTTTCACTCTGACAGTGGTTTCCATTCCGCTTTATCTGCTCTATGAGTTGAGTATCCTGATGATTAAGGATAAGAAAACTGACACGGACGAGGCGGATGAAGATAAGGAGGAATAATGCAGGAAGAGGTACGGGAATACTATCACTTCTTACTTACTGTCTGCCGGGATGAAAATATTCCATTAACAACGGCTTACCGTCAACTTCGTGAATTTCTGGAACGTCTTTGTCGTACACAGATGCCGGACGGTAGTCTGCAAATGACTGACTTGTCTGCACGTATCAGCTTTGTAGCCTCGAAAGCCGGACTGTCTGTTGTGGAACAAAATCGCTTACATACTTTTCGCCTGACCTCCAATGCTGTTCTGAACCGTTTGGCTGAACCCTCACGGGAGAATCTGTTGAGAGACATCAAGACATTGACTTTCTTTGTGAAGAAGCTTACGGGAGAGGAGATACCGGCGGAACTTTACCGCTTGCTTCCCCGTGCGGATGCTACTTATATCGTTTCTCCACTTGCTAAAGAACGGGTACGCCGGATGCGTGTTTGTTTTCAATATGCCGATGATACGTATTTATATGTATTACCTGTAGATGTCGTTGCTGATGAACCGTTACGGGTGCGATATAATGTACCGCAGGTGAATGAGGAATTTGCAGAAACCTGTCAATTGTTATGGCGCCATGCGCAGGTCAATCTATTGGATGTAGCTGTAGATGAGGCAGGTGTATTGACACCCTCTTTTATTATTTTAGAACCGGATTATCTGTTGGATATCAGTGCTCTGGCAGAGTGTTTTAAAGATTACGGGCATCATCCGGCCAATTATCTGCTGGCACGTTTGCAATCTCCCGATAATACACGTCCTCTTTTGCTCGGTAATATTGCCAATCTTTTCCTGGACGAATGGATCTATGCGAAAGAGGAGCCGGACTATTTATCCTGCATGAAAAAGGCTTTCCGCACTTATTCCATAGAGTTGGCTGCATGTGCCGATTTGCTGGACAAGGAGAAAGAAAAGGAATTCTTTGCCGATTGTAAACGACACTTCGAACATATCCGTCAAACGGTGACTGAAACTTTCCGGACTCCCGGTTATGAACTGGATAAAACAGATGCAGTATTGGAACCTACCTATATATGTGAAGCACTGGGGTTGCAAGGACGTCTGGACTATATGCAGCGCGATATGTCTTCCTTTATAGAAATGAAGTCGGGCAAAGCCGATGAGTATTCTATCCGGGGCAAGGTGGAACCGAAAGAGAATAATAAGGTACAGATTGTTATTGTATCAGGCAGTACTGGAATATTCTATGGAAATGGACCACCGCAGAGTAAAGGCATATTTGCTGTATACACGTTACCCGTTGCTATATCCTGCCCGTCCATCGTGGGCGATGGTACGGCGTGTGATGGATGTTCGCAACCGGATTGTGGCGAATGAATATGGCATGCAATTACGTAACAGTCCTCATTATACAGCGGAATGCCTGAAAGCTATCAATCCAGAGACACTGAATGAGCGTCATCTGAATAACACGTTATGGAAACGCTATCTTTATCCGTCCATCGATGCAGTGGCACAACGTATCCGGATGCTTACTGCATTGGAACAATGTTACTTCTATACACTCTACAATTTTATAACCAAGGAATTGTACACTTCAAAATCAGGTGATATTGATTATGAAGGGCGTGCAGGAGCTGCTGCTTTGTGGCTTTCCACACTTGAAGAAAAGCGTGAGGCGGGGGAGATACTATATGATCTGACGATCACAGAGAATCATGCGGCAGATATACATAAGGCATATCTTGTATTGGCACGTCCGGTTAATGATTTATCTCTGCAAGTTTTACCGAATTTCCGTGAGGGTGATGCCATTGTCCTCTATCAACGCAATCAAGATACGGACAATGTAACCAATAAGATGGTATTCAAAGGGAATATAGAGCGAATCACCGACCGGGATATCCGTATACGTCTTCGTGCTTCGCAGCAAAATGCTTCTGTGCTTCCTCTGGAGAGTCACTATGCCATAGAGCATGATTATATGGATACTTCTTTCCGCAGCATGTATCTGGGACTTTCCGCTTTCCTTTCCGCTAACAAGGATCGCCGGGACTTATTGCTGTCTCAGCGTGAACCGGAATTTGATACTTCTTTTGATGCCCGTATTGCAGCCGCTTCCAATGATTTTTCCCGCATTACCCTGAAGGCACAAGCAGCCAGGGATTATTTTCTTTTGATAGGTCCTCCGGGCACCGGAAAGACTTCCCGTGCTTTGCGTGGTATGGTAGAAGCTTTCTATCGTGAAGGGAAACAGATATTGTTACTTTCATATACAAATCGTGCAGTGGATGAGATCTGCAAAACCCTTTCTGTAATAACGCCTGAGATTGATTTTATTCGTATCGGAAGTGAGCTCTCTTGCGATCCTCCTTTCCGTTCCCGATTAATAGAGAATGTGCTGGAAGCCTGTTCTACACGTCGTGAAGTACACGCATGCATAGAAGGTTGTCGTGTTTTCGTTGGTACTGTTGCTACCTTCTCATCTAAAACGGATATGTTTCGTCTGAAGACTTTTGATGTGGCTATTGTGGATGAGGCTACCCAGATATTGGAACCACAATTGTTAGGGCTTCTTTGTGCAAGAGATGTGGCTGGCAACAATGCCATCGGCAAGTTTATTCTTATCGGTGATCATAAGCAATTGCCTGCCGTTGTTCTTCAATCCGAATCGCAATCTGAAGTATGTGAAGAATGTTTGCAGAGTATCGGTTTGTATAACTTGAAAGATTCTCTGTTCGAACGTCTCTATCGTACAGTCTCTGCCGATCACTCGTCACCAACTACTCAGCGTTTTTACGATATGCTTTGCCGGCAGGGACGTATGAATGTGGAAGTAGCTCAGTTCCCTAATCGTGCTTTTTACGGCGGATTACTGGAAGCTGTCGGTTTGCCGCACCAGCAAGGTAAACTTGTGCTTGCTCCGGGGCTGGAGAGTGATGAATTTGCTGATATATTAGTGCATCGGGTAGCTTTTCTTCCCTCGGTGCCGGAGACTCCTTCACAATCAGCGAAGATTAACCATTTCGAAGCACGACTTACAGCGCGGTTGGCCGCTTCCGTTTACCGACAGTATGAAGCAAGCAATTCTGGGTTTAATTCTGCTTTGACTTTAGGCGTTATCACTCCTTATCGTAGCCAGATAGCCCTTATAAAGAGAGAAATAGCTGCTTTGGGAATTCCTGTTTTGAATGATATTCTGGTGGACACCGTAGAACGTTTCCAGGGGAGTGAGAGGGATGTGATTATTTATTCTTTCTGTGTAAACCGCACTTATCAACTGAAATTTCTTGCCAATCTTACGGAAGAAAAAGGAGTCTGGATTGACCGGAAACTAAACGTTGCGCTCACTCGTGCCCGCAAGCAGCTATTTATGACAGGGGTGCCTCACTTGTTACGACAAAATCCTATCTACGCCGATCTGCTCGATACGGTTTTATAAAGCTTTACCAATTCCATTTAGTAAATACTTAAATGTTCCTCAATTCTTTATATTCTTTTATTAATATCTCTGAATGGAATAAACCCCTATATTTGCCGAACGTTTTTTTCATAGAGATTTAGATTTAAGGTTAGAAGAATTGTGGAAGTCGTGAGACTTCCCTTTTTTTCATCTTAAAGTTTTGCGCTCCTGTATTTCTCGTGAACCGTTTGGAGGTGTAATTTGCTAAAGTGGGCACTGAGGTTTGTGTAGTTTTGGCGGGAGAGTGCAGAAGAGAGTCGCTTCGTGAGAAGGGGCTTTTTTTTGTGCCCATACTTTTTATATTATACTAAAAAAAGGTGCCCATCGCTGAGCACCTTTTTCATTGTTTATTCTATTATAAACTTATAATATTATTATTCCAGTACGATAGGTTTGTATTTAGGTACCAAAGCCTTCATTACAATCCAACCGATCAGGTAAGCCACCGCACATACACAGAAAATAATGAAGTATCCTGCAGGTTTACCGGAGAAGCCCATAAATTCCATGGCAGGACGTACAAACTGTGCACCTTGTTCCAGCAAATCATGAGTCATTTCTACTTCTTTTCCATCTACTATTGTACTTCCTGATGAATATACGAAGAGATTACCTGCTACTTTCTGCAGAATCATTGAACCGAAACCACCGGCCATACCACCAATACCCGTGATACTTGCAATAGCTGCTCTTGGGAACATATCACTTACAGTAGAGAAGATATTAGCAGACCAGGATTGGTGAGCTGCACCACCGATACCGATCATGATAACCGGCAACCATGGAGAGATAGTGCCCAGAGGTTGTGCCAACAGTACTACCAGCGGGAAGAATGCGAAAATCAACATAGCACGCATACGTGCTGCATACGGGTTCAAACCGGTTCTGTTGATGATGATAGTAGGTAATTTACCACCATAGATTGAAAGCATCGTAATGGCATATAGGGTAAAGATCAGTGCAATACCCAATCCCTCGGAAGTTTTGATGCCAAATTGAGTATTCAGATAGGAAGGAGTCCAGAATAGGAAGAACCACCATACACCGTCAGTCATAAATTTACCGAAAGCGAATTGCCCAGGTTTGTTTATAGCTAAAGCATTGCCAGAATTTCATCTTCTTTTCGTCTTTTTCTTCTACTACCGGAGCAGCACCTTCTTCATGCTTGTCCTGTTCGATATATTCCAGTTCGGCTTTGTTTACGTGTTTGCTTTCTGAAGGTTTAGAGTACATGAATACCCAGAAGCCCATCCAGATAAAGCCGAGACCACCAATTACAATGAAAGCCATTTCCCAACCCCATGCTTTAGCCAGCAAAGGAATAGTCAATGGAGCAACCAAAGCACCGATAGAAGCACCGGCATTAAAGATTGAAGTAGCATACGCACGGTCTTTCTTAGGGAAATACTCGGCAGTTACTTTGATAGCCGCAGGGAAGTTACCGGCCTCACCGAGTGCCAATACGCAACGGGCTGCAAGGAAGCAGTACATACTAATTGTAGCAATGGTTACCACAACATCACCGGTAGCACCCATTAATTCGGCTGCACTGTGCAGACCTACGAAGTGCTCGGTTACGATACCACAGAAAGCGTGGAGACAGGCACCTGCCGACCATACACCGATAGCCCAAAGAAATCCTTTCTTAGTTCCCATCCAGTCGATGAAGCGACCTGCAAACAACATGCAGACTGCATAAACAATAGAGAAAACAGAAGTGATTGTTCCATAGTGTGATTCGTCCCAATGGAATTCGGGTTTGATAAATTCATCCCACGTCAATGACAGCACTTGGCGGTCAAGGTAGTTTACTGTTGTCGCAAAAAATACATGGCACAGATGGTCCACCTGTAGTTGGTCATCTTTCCCACTGCATTTTGATTTAAACTCATGATACGTTGATTTAAAATTATTAATTCTTATTTCTGGGGCCAAAAATACACATTATTTGATGTATATCAATACTTTTTTCGTCTAATTTCCTGCAATTTTTGTTCGAAAT
>ENA-OQKW01000333-OQKW01000333.1-human-gut-metagenome-genome-assembly--contig:-NODE-333-length-12422-cov-2.888003_pt1 | contig 12422 bp, 10 predicted proteins | sample MGYA00242657_ERZ504815 | MGnify/ENA primary metagenome ERZ504815 (study PRJEB26092, sample SAMD00036404) | human gut metagenome | host: Homo sapiens | study: EMG produced TPA metagenomics assembly of... | reverse complement strand
AGGACAGAAAAGGATTCGCCATCTATCGCAAACGCGAAATCGGATTTGCTTGAAAGTGATTTTGATAAAGAAATACAAAAGATTAAAGGACAAGAATGATAATAATCCAAACTAATCCACTACCTTTGCATTTGAAGTCAGCGTTCTTTGGGTTTAACAAGGCAGAATACAGAACTTCGCTCGTTTCTAAAATCGTTACCTATCAAGAAGCCAATCTTTGCAACCCATTCAATTTGAGCGATAAAGACAATGCACAATGTCTTGCCACGTGGTAGGTCAAACGAACCTTGAAACCGCATTGTATGCTTATATCTTTGAGTATTTTGTTACAACTTCCGCGTCCACCGTGATACAACACATCAGAGGCAGGTTGCCGTTGGGTTTGGCACTGCCTTTCTTCACGTAGAATAACACTTTGAATGTACTTCGCTACGCTTTGCCCAAATTTACTTTTTGCTATGTGTTTATTTTACGATTGTTCCGACAAAGGTTTGTGCTCCTGCATTATTCAAGATATATACTGTATAGAATCCGCCGGGTAATGAGGCTATGGACATTTGGGGTGCATAAACAAAATATTTTATTTCTTCACCGGTAGCAGTAAATATTTTCACTGTCTTTGCCTCTTTTATTTCAGGCAGGGTGAGAATATCTCCGTCATTTAGTAAAGGTATGTCCGTTTCTGAAATTGCATTCAGTTCCAAGGGAGCACTTTCGTTTCCAAAACGGTCGGCAGCTGTTACGGCAAAATAACGTTTTTGTCGCCAAGGTGAAGTAGGGGTATATTCGTATTCCGTATGGGTGAGATAGGTTTCCAGTAAGTTTCCGGCATCTGTGATATCTACCGGATAGGTATCCGAGGCATAAAGATGATAGGTGACAAGACCTCCGTTGTTATCTGTGGAAATCTGCCAGCTCATGTGCATTTTGCCGTCCGGCAACAGTTGCAGGGAAGGCATGGCCGGAGTGGATGGGGGGATGCTGTCCATCCAGGTCATTGGGGGAATCAATGCCGGAGTGGTATAGAAATTCTCTTGGAGTTCGTCCCAAATGCCTTTGGTGTTGTTCAATAGAAAACGATTGCGGAAGTAGGCTTGTCCGTTTAGTTTTATCTGACGGGTGAAATGAAGTTGGCGGACTATTTCGTCCAACGGCCAATTTTGTTCGTCGGGAGAGAGGAAATAAATGCCCAAACCTGGTACTATCCAGCGGTTACCGCAATTCTCTTTCCAATCCAATGCAAAAGGATAGAAATTATTTCCCTGAAAATACATCATCGGGAACAACGCATCATGAATACCTTCTTTTAGCCATTTCTGAGCATCTTGGTAAACTACATGATAAGCGTTCCATCCACGGGAGGGATATCGGTTGGTATCTCGGTATTTGCCAATAGGGGAACTGCTGACTTTCACCCAGGGTTTGATAGTCTTGATGTCGGTATAGAGCCTATGCACAATATCTGTGATATTATCACGCCGCCATTGTTTCAACTCCTTACCTTTGCCGTATTTCCGGTAGGTGTCCTTGTCGGGAAAGTTGTCGGCTTGCTCAGGGTAGCGGATGTAATCGAAATGAATGCCGTCTATATCATAACGGGAAGTTATTTCTTTTACGATGCATGACAGATATTCTTTGGTTCCCGGATTTCCCGGGTCCAAGTACCAGTTACCTTTATAAAGTTTGCAAATAGTCCGGTTTTTCCGTACTACGGAGCTACGTCCTTGCAATTGTACTTGACGGGTGTTTCCGGCAGGAATCGTAACAATCCATGCATGTAGTTCCATGCCGCGTTTGTGGCATTCTCCGATGGCGAAAGCCAAAGGGTCATATCCGGGATTCCCTCCTGTGCTACCTGTCAGTGATTCGGCGAAAGTTTCTATGGCGGAAGGATAAATCATATCTCCGCGCAGACGGGTTTGCAACAATACCGTATTGAAATTGGCGGCTTTCAGGCGATCCAGTATATCACATAATTCTTTTTGCTGACGCCGGATGCCTGATGCGTTTACTGCCTTGTTACGAGGCCAGTCCATTCCTCCGAGCGTAGTGAGCCAGGTGGCACGGATTTCATATTTAGGTTGTGAGAAAACGGGTGATAAACTCACTATGACTAGTAATAAAGTTATAAAGAATGTTCGCATTTACTTTAATTTTAGGGCAAAGATACGAAGTAATCAATTAATTCGTTACTTTTGCCCCAACAAAACAAAAAATAGAATATGATAACCTTTATTATTGCATTATTGGTTCTTGTAGGCGGATACTTTTTGTATGGAAGTTATGTGGAACGTGTGTTCGGTCCTGTACAAGATAAGGAAGACACCTGCCCTGACCATGGCGGATGGTGTTGACTTTATTCCACTTCCTACTTGGAAGATTTTCATGATTCAATTTTTGAATATAGCCGGCTTAGGACCTATTTTCGGTGCTATAATGGGAGCGAAGTTTGGTACGGCGTCTTATTTGTGGATTGTTTTAGGTACCATTTTTGCCGGGGCGGTACACGATTATTTGTCCGGAATGCTTTCCATTCGGCATGATGGCGAGAGTTTGCCGGAAATTATCGGTCGTTACTTGGGCCTTCCCACAAAGCAGTTGATGCGCGGTTTTACGGTTGTGCTGATGATATTAGTCGGAGCGGTTTTTGTGGCAGGACCTGCCGGATTGCTTGCCAAACTTACTCCGGAGTATATGGATGTTACTTTTTGGATTATAGTCGTATTTGTCTATTATATGTTGGCTACATTGTTGCCGGTAGATAAGATTATAGGAAAAATATATCCGTTGTTTGCCATTGCTTTATTGTTTATGGCGGTGGGGATTTTGGTGATGTTGTTATGGAATCATCCGGCATTGCCCGAAATTACGGACGGGCTGCATAATACCCACCCTGCCGGATTACCAATTTTTCCTATCATGTTTGTTTCTATTGCTTGTGGGGCAATCAGTGGCTTTCATGCCACACAATCTCCGTTGATGGCACGTTGTATGAAGAATGAGAAGTATGGCCGTCCTATTTTTTATGGAGCGATGGTGACCGAAGGGATCGTGGCATTGATTTGGGCTGCTGCCGCTACTTGTTTTTTTCATCAAAATGGTATGGAGGAGAGTAATGCTTCGATTATTGTGGACAGCATAACCAAGGAATGGTTGGGTACGATAGGAGGTTTATTGGCTGTACTGGGGGTAATTGCCGCTCCTATTACCAGTGGAGATACCGCTTTACGTTCAGCTCGTTTGATTGTTGCCGATTTTATGCATTTGGAACAAAAAAGTATAGCGAAACGTTTATTGATTTGTATTCCTATTTTTGCGGTAACTATCGGTATATTGTTGTACAGTCAGCGTGATGCGGCGGGATTTGATATGATATGGCGTTATTTTGCCTGGTGTAATCAGGCTTTGTCTGTGTTTACTTTGTGGGCGGTCACTGTTTTTCTGGTACGTGCGAAAAAGAATTATTATATTACCTTGTTTCCTGCCTTGTTTATGACGGCTGTATGTTCTACTTATATTTGCATTGCTCCCGAAGGATTGGCACTTTCTGATTATGTATCTTATATAATCGGTGGTCTTTGCACGTTGGTAGCCGCTATAGGGTTTGTAAGTTGGTATAGGAAACAAAACAGCATAGTTTATGAAAAAATATAGAAAATCGATTTGGTTGCCTGTCGCTTTGTTGGTTTATACTACAGCGATGGCCGTTTGTTTTATTCCGCGTAATACGGAAATAAGTGATACGGAAAAGTATCTCACAGTAGGTTTATCCTATATGATAATAGCGTTGTTATGGATTGTCCTTCGTAAGAAAGAAAAGGCGGAGGAAAGACGTGAACGTGATTTGGAAAATAAAAAATAACTATTAAACGACAACATTATGAAGAAAATTTTAGTCAGCTTGATGCTGTTGGTAATGACTGCACTGAGTGCACATGCTCAATTTGAGAAGGAGGTATGGTATGTGAATGCTTCATTGACAGGGCTTGACCTATCTCATAGCAAGAATGAGGGTACAAATTTTGGTTTCGCTTTGACCGGTGGTGCGTTTGTAGCCGATAATGTGGCTGTATTGCTGAATTTTAAGGGCAATTATATAGAACATGGAATGGATGAAACCAGTATTGGTGCACAAGGACGTTATTATTTTTCCAGTTGCGGTATTTATGGAGGATTGGGAATGGCGTATAAGCACCTTTCTTGTGTAGGATTTAAAAAGAATCTGGTTTGTTTGACACCGGAAGTCGGATATGCTTTTTTCTTGGGCAGAAATGTGACTATTGAGCCGTCTGTATATTATGACTTGAGTTTTAGTGATATTTCAGAATTTAGTAAATTAGGCTTCAAGATAGGGTTCGGAGTTTACTTCTGATTGATGTAATTCCACCACAGATTACGCAGATTATTGAATGGGAGAATTCATTGAAATTCAATCTATGTAAATCTGTATAATCTGTGGTGGAAAAACTTTTTATGTGAGATTAATGCGCATAGAGATGCGTGAACGGAATTTCTTTACCATCACTACCTGTTACTTTTAATTTCAGTTGTCCTCCGTTTTGGTCGAAATAACGTAATTCCATTGGATGATATCCTTTCGCCAATGCCTTTTGTCCCACTATTTCTTTAGGTCCGTGAGGTCCGTCATTGTCTACTATCTGTTCACTGTCTATGGTCAATGTACTACCATCGTCGGACAGGAGTGCAAAAGTGTAGATATCGTCTTGAGGAGCATTGAAATATCCTTTGATAATCAGTCCGATATTTCCTTTTACTTTTTTTAGGAATCATAACGTCTTCCACTGGATAAGTACCATTGACCGGAGCTTTTTCTATTTCACTGCATTTATTTCCTTTAAATTCGTGCCATGTAGCTTTCAAACCCGGATTGGAAGGAGCGGCAGTTACAGAGGGGGTAGTATTCACTTTTGATGAAACGTGTCTTGGCTATGTCTACCTTTCTTTCCATTAGGGCGGAAGGTGCAGAAAGTAAAGTCTGTGGTTTCAGTCACTTTGATGGGACCTTCATATACGGGAGATTGTAAAGTAGGAGTACTGCCATCAGTGGTATAGTGAATTTCCGCAGTGGGGTCAAGGCAAGTTACATTGATGGTTCCTTCACCGATAAAGGCGTTGACGGCATTAAAGCCTTCCAAATCGGGTATACGGTAATTGATACCCATGATATTGAGACGTTCAAACTGATCAGACAGGCGTTGTTTGAAGGCATTCCAGTCTTTTTGCTCCGGTTTGCTCCAACCTAATTCGGCAATAGCCAGCAAACGTGGAATGGCCATATATTGCATACGTGCGTTGGAAGGAATCCATTCGCACCAAATATTTCCCTGCACTCCTAAAATCAGCGACTGCTGCTCGGGAGTCAGGTTGTCTGTCGTATCCAGATTATAAATGCTTGCCATAGAATTCTTGTCTTCTGCATAATCCAAATAAAATTGTCCGTTAGGAGTGAAAATGACAGGGTTGCCTTGTGCCGTTGCCTTGGTCGCTGCATCTTTTACCCAGCTGCGCCACCACATTACGGTGGCTGTTTTAGACAATCCGCCTTCAATGATTTCATCCCAGCCTATCATTTCTTTGCCTTTCCCGTTAAAGAATCTCTCCATGTCATGAATGAACCATGATTGCAGTTCTTCTTCGGTTTTCAGATTATTGTCATGCATACGTTTCTGGCAGTCCGGACATTTTTTCCAATTGGTTTTTTCTACTTCGTCACCTCCTATATGTACATACTTATAGGGGAAAAGGGCTATCAGTTCTGCATAAATATTCTTGCAGAACTCCAATGCAGAGTCTTTCCCCGGACAAACAGGTGAGGAGAAGACGCTTCCCCAACCGGTTTCGTTAAAACAGGAAACACCTTCATAGTTACTCACAGCTGCCAGCATGTGTCCCGGCATATCAATTTCGGGAATAATATCTATGCCTCGTATTTTGGCGTATGCTATGACATCCTTGATATCTTCCTGAGTGTAGTAGCCTCCATATAGGGTGTCACCTTCTACGATGCGTATCTTGTCTTCGGGAATTGCCATATCCGGATTGTTGTCAGTCTTTGACTGACGTATGCATTCGCGGTCATGGGAATTGAATTTGCGCCAGGCTCCTTTTTCCGTCAGTAAAGGATATTTCTTGATTTCGATACGCCATCCTTGGTCATCGGTAAGATGCCAGTGGAATTTATTCATCTTGTAAAGGGCCATGACATCCAGTAATTCTTTCACCTCATCTATTGTGTAGAAATGGCGGGATACGTCCAGCATGATGCCTCTCCATTCAAAGCGGGGGGCATCTTGAATGTTAACGGCCGGTATGGCCCAGTCTGTACCTTTAACAATTTCTTTAGATTCTATTTGCGGGGGAAACAGCTGTCTGAGGGATTCGATACCTGCAATGACACCTCCGTAAGAGTTACCTGTAATGTTGACCTTATCGCTCTCGGCTGTCAGGGTATAGGCACCTTCTTTTCCTTGAACATCCCCCAAGGCAAGGGTGATGGTTCCTTCGCCTTCTTTTACTTTAAGGTCGTAGCCTGTGGCACCGGAAAGCATATCGGCCAAATACTCGGCTGCGGGAATTAGTTCGGCGTCAATAACACCGATGGAGGTATTACTTTTCAATACAAAAGCACCGTTTGTTTCCTCCAGATGGTTGGTTATGGGTACAATGGATACCTCTTTTGTTACAGGGGGAGTACTGGTACATGCTCCCAACATCAATGTGCCTGCTAACATACAGGCGGTCATTAACTGCTTATGTGTACATTTGGTCATAGGATAATAAATTAGGTTATTGGACAAAGATAACAGAAATATTGGGAAAAACGATATTATTTGGCGGGATATTGGAAAGTAACCAGTACTCCTTTATGGTCTGTAGGCCATACGCCCAATGGTTCTATAAACTTGTCTTTAGATGTTTCCTGAACACGCTGTGCACGGACTATGGAATTTTTTCGGACCGAAAATGGCGGCGTCTTTCACTTTCAACCCCTTTTACGGGATAATACCAAATGTAATCTATACGGTCGCGTTCATCTGCTTTGGGAGCCCAGGTTATTTTGTCGGCGGGCTTTGCCGGATTATCCGAAGGATAAGTGAAGCCGGGATAGTTTAATACATCTGGATAGAATTCTCGATAGGCGTCTTTCAATCCGGCTTCGTCTAACAGGACAGGAACTGTCCAGGGGATTACAAAGCCATGATGGTCATACAGGTCTTTGGTTTCTTCAGTCCAATCTTGATGTGAAGGTTCATTAAAATCTCCTCCTAAAATGATGGTGTAGCCGGCTGCACGATCTTTTTTTGCCTGTTCAATGAATAGTCTGATGGCGTCATCGCGTTGTGAGGCTACATTTCTCTTTAATACTTCTTCTACGGTAGTGGGGATAGGGATTTCTTCCCAAGTAGAACCATCATATCCGCGTACATTATAATAGGCGTCATCCAAATAATCAAGATGAGCGGTATAGACTGCTATTTTCTGTCCGTTCATATCGGCTGTAAGGCGATAGATACTGCCGTGGTCATTCTTTTCGGGAAAAACGGTTAATGAATCAGTGATGGGGTATCGGCTTAACAGACCTGTATCATAGGTATAGAAGGAATAATAGGTTTCTCCTTTTTCCTTTAATGATTGCACTAGGCGGGCAGTGAAATTGGTGTTTTCGTAATTACGTACTTCGCTCAATGTGACGAAGTCCGGACGAAGACGGGCTATTTCATTCACAATAGCGTCGTAACCACCGGGAATTACAGTTCCTTCTTGCCAAATGTTCCATTGAAGAACGGTGAATTCTTCTCTTTTTGTGAACATCCCAATAGGAAAGGGAACAGCAAGAGTAGTAAAAAAAGTTTTTTCATATTCTGTTGATTTATAAGGTTGTTAATTCAATTCTAAATTTACTCATATTTTCGTTTAGATTGACAATGTGGAAAACATTAAAACAGATTTTTAGTAAAATGATTCTGCAATCATACCACAAAATGCTAAATTTACAGAACAGAATAAATCACTTTTAAATTCCCATTTATCATCTAGTGGTATATTGCGTATAATCATATTTAATAATTTGTGTCAGTTTGGACAATCAACGGTGAATAAAAAATCAATCAGGAGAATCCATCGCCAGTTTTTCACGTAAAAACTGTCCCGTATAAGATGCCGCACATGCTGCAACCTCTTCCGGAGTGCCCGCAATTACCAGATTTCCTCCCATATTTCCTCCTTCGGGTCCTAGGTCAATCACATGGTCGGCACATTTTATCACATCCATATTATGCTCGATAATGATAATGGTATGTCCGCGGCTGATTAAGGCTTCAAATGCTTCCAGCAGTTTCTTGATATCATGAAAATGCAGACCTGTGGTTGGTTCATCGAATACAAAAATAGTGGGTTGTGCTTTCTCTATGCTCAGAAAATAAGCTAGTTTTACGCGTTGGTTCTCGCCGCCGGAAAGAGTGGAGGAGGCTTGTCCTAACTTTATATATCCCAATCCCACTTCTTGTAATGGAATTAGTTTCTTCACTATCTTTTTTTGTATTGTATTCGGCAAAGAATTCAATGGCTTGATTCACTGTCATTTCCAGAATGTCATAGATGCTCTTGTCTTGGAATTTTATTTCCAGCGTGTCGCTCTTGAAACGTTTTCCATGACAAGACTCACATTCTAGTACCAAATCTGCCATAAATTGCATTTCAACGGTTACCGTACCGTCACCTTTGCATTCCTCACAGCGCCCGCCTTCGGTATTGAATGAGAAATATCCGGCAGTATATCCCATTTGCTTGGCAAGAGGCTGTTCGGCAAAGAGTTTTCGTATTTCGTCGTATGCTTTTACATAGGTTACCGGATTGCTGCGTGATGATTTTCCGATAGGGTTCTGGTCTACAAATTCAATATCTTTCACCAGCTGTACATCTCCTTCCAAAGAGATGAACTCACCCGGCCGTTCGCTAGCTTCACTATATTCGCGTTTCAATGCCTTGTAAAAGACATCACGTACCAACGTACTCTTCCCCGAACCGCTGACTCCCGTAACTACCGTCATTACATTCAGTGGAAATTTTACGTCAATGCCTTTAAGGTTGTTTTCACGCGCACCTTTTATTTCTATATAATTGTTCCACGGACGATGGCATCGGGGAATCTCTATGTTTTCTTCTCCCAACAAATAGCGCACCGTATAACTGTTACTGTTTCTTTGAAGATCGTTCATGTTGCCTTGATATACTATTTGTCCTCCTAAACGTCCTGCTTGAGGACCGATATCAATGATATAATCGGCAGCACGGATTATTTCTTCATCATGTTCTACCACTACTACGGTATTTCCCAGTTCCTGTAACTGACGAAGTACTTTTATCAGCCGGTCGGTGTCACGGCTGTGTAATCCGATACTGGGCTCATCCAGGATATAGAGTGAGCCTACCAAGCTGCTGCCTAATGAGGTGGCCAGATTGATGCGCTGGCTTTCACCGCCGGAGAGCGAGTTGCTGAGACGGTTCAGTGTAAGATATCCCAAACCCACATCCATGAGGAAGTTGATGCGGTTGGTAATTTCCGTTAAGATCCGTTTGGCGATGGCTGTGTCATGTGCATCTAGTTCTAGAGTGCGGAAGAATTCTTTTAAGTCGTGAATAGGTAAGTCAACCAGTTGAGAGATGGATTTTCCACCTACTTTTACATAACCGGCTTCTTTTTTCAAGCGTGTTCCGTGGCAGACAGGACAAATAGTTTTTCCCCTGTATCGTGCCAGCATCACACGATATTGTATTTTATATTGGTTTTCTTCCAGCATTTTGAAGAAAGAATCTATACAGGCCTTATTTCTAGGTCCATGCCATAAATAATCTTTTTGTTCCTGTGTCAGTTCATAATAAGGGGCGAAGATGGGGAAATCGTGGGCGGGAGCTTCATGAATGAATTCCTGTAGCCATTCCCCCATCTTTTCACCACGCCAGCAAAGGACAGCTCCGTCATATACACTCAGAGCACGGTTTGGAATCACCAGATGTTCATCTATACCTATCACTTTACCGAAGCCTTCGCATTCGGGACAAGCGCCGAGAGGGGAATTGAATGAAAACATTTGGTCATTCGGTTCTTCGAATTTAATTCCGTCGGCCTCGAATTTAGTGCTGAAAGAGAACAGCTGCGTACTTCCGTCAGCAGAGTAGAAGCGGAGGAGGCAATTCCCGTCTCCCTCGTACATGGCCGTTTCGGCAGAATCGGTGAGGCGGCTGATACTGTCTTTGCTATCATCGGCTGTCATGCGATCTACCAGCAGATAGATGTTTTGTTTTTTATCTTCGGCAGCTGTTTGTTGCAGAAAATCTTCTATACGGACTATTTCACGGTTCACCTCTATACGGGTAAATCCTTGTTTCAAGTCCATTTCCAGTTGCTGGAGCAGTGTACGGCCTTCACGGGGCATCATAGGAGTGAGAACCGTGTATTTCGTTCCTTTAGGAAAGGAAAGCATACAGTTTACAATATCTTCAATGCTATGTTTTTTCACCAGTTGCCCGCTAATGGGGGAATAAGTCTTCCCCATGCGTGCATAGAGCAGTCGCAGATACTCATATATTTCGGTGGAAGTACCCACGGTGGAACGAGGATTGCGGCTGTTCACTTTTTGCTCTATGGCGATAGCGGGTGGTATACCTTTGATGAAATCACACTCAGGCTTGCTCATGCGGCCCAGAAATTGACGGGCGTATGATGACAGGCTTTCTACATAGCGTCGCTGACCTTCAGCGTATAATGTATCAAAAGCCAAGGATGATTTTCCGGAACCGGATAGTCCCGTGATGACGACCAGCTTGTTGCGTGGAATGTTTACATCGATGTTTTTGAGGTTGTTTACCTTTGCTCCTTTTATGGATATATAGTTACTTTCTGACATTCTTTATTGAATTTGGTTTAATATGCAAAGATAATTATAAGTTTTCTTATCTTTGCAAGCGTATTAAACAAGAATAACAAAATGAGAGCAAAAACTATTCTTCTTTTATTGATAGCACTACTTTTTACTTCTGTCGTCAGTGCTCAGACACGTTATCCTAAACGTGAGTTCCGCGGTGCATGGATTCAGTGTGTGAATGGACAGTTCCAGGGAATGCCGACAGAGAAGATACAGCGGCTGTTAATAAATCAACTAAACAGTCTGCAGGGCGCAGGCATTAATGCGATAATTTTTCAGGTACGTGCAGAAGCCGATGCCTTGTATAAATCTTCTTATGAGCCGTGGAGCCGCTTTCTTACAGGAGTGCAGGGCAGAGTGCCTTCACCTTACTGGGACCCGATGCAGTTCATGATTGATGAATGCCATAAGCGTGGAATGGAGTTCCATGCCTGGATTAACCCTTACCGTGCCAAGACAAAGGGAACTACTGCCTTATCACCCATTCATCCGTATAATAAGAATCCGGAACGTTTCGTGAATTATGCTGGTCAACTTTATTTTGATCCGGCTTTGCCCGAAAACCGTAAATACATTTGCAAGATTGTGCGCGATATTGTTACCCGTTATGATGTGGATGCCATTCATATGGATGATTATTTCTATCCTTATCCCAACCCGGGCGAAGATTTTCCTGATCATGTCAGTTTTGCGCAATATGGTCGCGGATACAGTAATAAAGCCGATTGGCGCCGTGACAACGTGAATGTGCTGATAAAGGAAATTCACGAAACTGTGCGCGAGTGTAAGCCGTGGGTGAAGTTCGGTGTTTCTCCTTTTGGTATCTACCGCAACAAGAAAAATGATCCGAATGGAAGTGATACACGCGGTCTTCAGAATTATGATGATTTGTATGCAGATGTGCTGATGTGGATTAATAATGGTTGGGTAGATTATAATATCCCTCAGATTTATTGGGAAATAGGTCATCCTGCTGCCGATTATGACAACTTGATACATTGGTGGGCAAAACATGCCGCTTCGCGTCCGTTATTTATCGGTCAGGATGTGATGCGTACGGTGAACAAGGCGGATGCCCGTAATCCGTTACAAAACCAGATGCCTGCCAAAATGAAGTTGCAACGGTCGCTTCCTACCGTGCAGGGAAGTTGTCAATGGTATGCTGCTGCAGTGGTGGATAATGCCGGCAATTACCGCACTATGCTGGAGAAGGAGTATCATCGTTATCCGGCTTTGATTCCTGAATCTCCTTTTATGGACGATAAGGCTCCAGGTAAAGTAAAGAAGGTGAAGATGGTATGGACGTATGAAGGTCCGGTACTCTTCTGGACAGCTCCGAAGGCAAAGGACGAGATGGACAAAGCTGTACAGTATGTGGTTTATCGCTTTGATAAAAAAGAAAAGTACAATTGGTATGATGCTTCCCATATTGTAGCCATTACCCGTGATCATTTTTATTCCATTACCTTATAACGA
>ENA-OQKW01000332-OQKW01000332.1-human-gut-metagenome-genome-assembly--contig:-NODE-332-length-12426-cov-3.195463_pt1 | contig 12426 bp, 16 predicted proteins | sample MGYA00242657_ERZ504815 | MGnify/ENA primary metagenome ERZ504815 (study PRJEB26092, sample SAMD00036404) | human gut metagenome | host: Homo sapiens | study: EMG produced TPA metagenomics assembly of... | reverse complement strand
TCGAAGTTTGTCCGCTATTATAAATGAGATGCCGCACAGAGAGGTACAAGCACCGAAAGGTCACCATATCTGGCGAGTAAAGATTATAGGAGGTGCCACAGATGTACGCAATTATTGCAACAGGTGGTAAACAGTACAAAGTTGCTGAAGGCGACGTAATCAGAGTTGAGAAACTCGGTGTTGAAGCTGGTGAAACTGTTACTTTTGATAATGTTATTGCAGTAAGCAATGACGGATTAAAAGCTGGTGAAGATGTGAAAGATGCCAGTGTTACCGCTACTGTAGTTGAGAACGGTAAAGCAAAAAAAGTTATCGTTTACAAATACAAGAGAAAAACTGGATATCACAAGAAAAACGGTCACAGACAGCAGTACACTAAAGTAAAAATCGAAAAGATTAATGGTTAATCTGGTGTCATTATGATTACAATTACAGTTAAGAAGAGAAATGGAAATTATCTGGAATTTGTTTCGAAAGGTCACGCCGGATATGCAGAGGAAGGACAGGATATTGTCTGTGCTGCTGTCTCTGTACTGGTGATCAATACTGTAAATTCTCTTGAGAGATTTACGGATGATCAGTTTGAAGTGCAGGAAGATGACGGCTATGTATCTTTTCATTTTACGGCTCCGGTTACTGAGAGGGGAACCCTTCTCATGGATTCGCTGATTCTCGGATTAACAGAAATTGAACATAGTTATAACAATCGATATTTGACAGTAAAAGTCAAGGAGGTGTAACAACATGATGAAAATGAACCTTCAGTTATTCGCACATAAAAAAGGAGTTGGTTCTACAAAGAACGGTCGTGATTCCGAATCCAAGAGATTAGGTGCGAAGAGAGCAGACGGACAGTTTGTTAAAGCTGGAAATATTCTTTACAGACAGCGCGGAACTAAGATCCATGCTGGTGAGAACGTAGGTTGCGGTAAAGATTATACTTTATTCGCACTTAAAGATGGTGTCGTAAGATTTACCAGAAAAGGACGCGATAAGAAACAGGTTTCTATCGTTCCAGTAGAAGCAGAATAATCTGGTTAAGCGAAGGCTTCAAATCTAATATGGGTTTGGAGCCTTTCTTTTATAGTAGAATTGCTATAGATTAAAAGAGTTATATGATATAAAAGAAACCATAGCAATCCTTGTAAATAATGCATATTGATCCGACTCATCAGAGTGCGAAATCCTGCTGAACGGTCTCAAATGCATTAATTTAAGAAGATTACTATTACGAAATTATTAGTAAAGGACAGAGGTGTGTCATATGTTTGCAGACAGAGCGAAAATCTATATCCGCTCCGGTAAAGGCGGCGACGGCCATGTAAGTTTCCGCAGAGAATTATATGTTCCGAATGGCGGTCCTGACGGCGGCGACGGCGGTCGTGGAGGAGACGTGATATTTGAGGTAGATGAAGGCCAGAACACCCTTGGCGACTACCGACACAGAAGAAAATATAAAGCAGAAGACGGACAGGAAGGCGGCAAAAAACGCTGCCATGGTGCCGATGGAAAAGATGTTGTATTAAAAGTTCCGGAAGGAACTGTTATCATGGATGCAGAATCCGGTAAAGTAATTGCTGATATGTCCGGTGAAAATAAACGCCAGATCGTATTAAGAGGCGGAAGAGGTGGCAAAGGAAACCAGCATTATGCGACTGCAACCATGCAGGTTCCGAAATATGCACAGCCAGGACAGCCTGCGCAGGAACTGGAAGTTCTTCTGGAGCTGAAAGTAATCGCAGACGTAGGTCTGGTTGGATTCCCGAATGTCGGAAAGTCCACATTCCTTTCCCGTGTTACCAACGCACAGCCGAAAATTGCCAACTATCACTTTACAACCCTGAGCCCAAATCTTGGCGTTGTAGATACTGAAAACGGTGGTTTTGTGATCGCTGATATTCCCGGTCTGATCGAAGGTGCTTCCGAAGGTGTGGGACTTGGACATGAGTTCCTCCGCCACATTGAACGTACCAGAGTCATTATCCACATTGTAGATGCAGCATCTACAGAGGGACGTGACCCAATCGATGATATTTACAAGATTAATAAAGAACTGGAAGCTTATAATCCGGAAATTGCTGCAAGACCACAGGTAATCGCAGCAAATAAAATCGACTGTATCTATACAGAAGACGGCGAAGAGAGTCCGATTGACAAACTTAAGGCAGAATTTGAGCCAAAAGGAATCCAGGTATATCCGATTTCCGCTGTCAGCGGTCAGGGTGTCAGAGAACTTTTATTCCATGTGAAAGAACTTCTTGACAGCTGCCCACAGGAACCTGTAGTATTTGAACAGGAATTCTTCCCTGAAGATATGTTGATCGGAGAAAACCTTCCATATACAGTAGAGCAGAGTCCTGAAAATCCGACAATTTTTGTTGTCGAGGGACCGAAGATTGAAAAGATGCTTGGCTACACAAATCTTGATTCCGAAAAAGGTTTCGCATTCTTCCAGAAATTCCTGAAAGAGGGAGGCATCCTGGAAGAACTTGAGAAGGCAGGCATTCAGGAAGGCGATACTGTGCGTATGTACGGATTTGATTTTGATTACTATAAATAGATTCAATAATGAAACAGATGTGGTAAGACGGATGATTCTGTCCGTTTGCAGAGAATAACAGAGGAAAATAAAAATGACAAGTAAACAGAGAGCTTATTTAAAAGGTCTTGCAATGACCATGGATCCAATCCTTCAGCTTGGAAAGGGTGGTCTTACTCCTGAGAACACAGCCGCAGTAGATGAGGCGCTTGCAGCCAGAGAACTGATCAAGATCAGTGTTCTTCAGAACTGCCTGGAGGATCCGCGCCAGATGGCTGAGGTTCTGGCAGAACGTACACGTTCCCAGATCGTACAGGTTATCGGACAAAGAAAATTGTTTTATACCGTAGAAAGGACAAAAACGAAAAAGAAAAAAAATTGAATTACCCAGAAAATAATACGGAGTTTTTTATGGCTGACATCAAACACAGAATTGGTATTATGGGCGGTACTTTTGATCCCATCCACATGGGGCATCTGATTCTGGGAGAGAAAGCATACGAACAGTTCCGACTGGAAAAGGTACTGTTCATGCCTTCTGGAAATCCGCCTCACAAAAGAAACCGTCAGGGACGTGCCACAGATGAAGAAAGAGTTGAAATGGTCCGCAGGGCGATTACCGGAAATCCTCACTTTGAACTGTCGCTGACTGAAATGCATGAAAATGGTTATACTTACACTTATCATACACTGGAAATGCTAAAAGAGAAGAATCCGGATACTGATTATTATTTTATAATCGGCGCAGACTCCCTGTATGACTTTGATACATGGCGTGAACCGGAAAGAATCTGCAGAAACTGCATTCTGGTAACTGCTGTAAGAAATCATTCCACAATCGCAGAGCTCGAAGCAGAAATGAACCGTCTTTCGCTTAAATATAATGGCACATTTCTGACACTGAATACCACAAACCTTGATGTATCCAGCGAAATGCTCAGAAACTGGATCAGAGAAGATAAAAGTGTGCGTTACTATATTCCTGATCCGGTGATTGAGTATATCAGAGAAAACCAGATTTACAGTCTGGCCGAAAAGAAAGGATGATCTTCCGATGGCAGAGTATGATTTTATAAAAATGCAGAAAAAATTAGCAAAATATCTGGATGAGGATCGTTATGAACATACGTTGGGAGTTATGTTTACATGTGCAGCACTTGCCATGGTTCATGACTGTGATCTGATCACAGCCCAGACTGCCGGACTGCTCCATGACTGTGCAAAATGTATTCCGAACAAAAAGAAGCTGAAAATGTGCAGCCAGCATCATATTTCGGTATCTGAATTCGAACAGGAGCATCCTTTTTTACTTCATGCCAAGCTTGGAGCTTACGTAGCTAAGGCTAAGTATGATGTTACAGATGAAAATATTCTTTCTGCCATCACCTGGCATACTACCGGAAAGCCGGAGATGACACTGTTGGAAAAAATCGTCTATATTGCCGATTATATTGAACCAAAACGTGATAAAGCTCCTAATCTTGCAATTGTACGTAAACTGGCTTTTCAGGATCTTGACGAATGTATGTATAAGATTTTGGGTGATACACTGGCTTATCTGGAGGAAAATCCGAAAGATATTGATAATGCTACGAAAGATGCTTTCTTGTATTACAGGGATTTACACATGAAAAGACAGTCCTGAGTATAAATTGTCTCGACTGGCAGAGTTTTACATATAGGGGACAGCACAACAGGGAGAACAGATTACGGATATAAATATTTATTTAGAGAAGATATATGTAGCTATTCAATAGTCTGTTAATCATGAAGATATTGAACAGTTACAAAAGCAGATAGAAAGAGAGGTTGTTTCCATGAACAGAGAACTTGAAATGGCAAAACTTGCCTGCCGCGCACTTGATGAGAAAAAGGAAAAGATATTAAGGTAATAGATATCCATGAAGTATCTGTAATTGCCGATTATTTTGTAATTGCAAGTGCTTCCAACCAGAATCAGGTTCAGGCTATGGTTGACAATGTAGATGAAACACTTGGCAGAGCCGGATTTGAAGCAAAACAGATTGAGGGAACCAGAAACTCCAGCTGGGTTCTTATGGATTACGGCGATATGATCGTTCACGTATTTGACGAAGAGAATCGTCTTTTCTATGACCTCGAAAGAATCTGGAGAGATGGTAAGGTTCTTGACGTTAATGAATTTCTTGAGAAATAAGTAGAAAAAATTGTTACTGTTCACTCTGTTCACAGCAACACGCTTGCGATGCACAGACTTTATGCTAATCGCATAAAGTCGCGCGGTATGTCTCGGGTTTTCTGTGACTTTCGTTCACAAAAACACCTCGCGGGATATTACCAGTGAACAGTAACGAAAAATTTACAGTTATTCGGTGTAGAACTGCGTAGCGAGGCGGATGATTTTATCCGCCTGAATTTGTGAAATTTGCAAAATAAAATACAGAGGAAATCAGATATCATCATTAAGAGATACCTGATTTCCTCTGTTGTTTTTTTGAATTGATATAGTATAATTTGCAGTGTATGGGGACTTGCTTGATTCGATTATGAGCAAGTTGCGAAGCGGATTGCGAATATCTGCCTGACTATTCACGTATCAGTTATATTACTCGTACAAACGGAACACACCAAATACTTTGCCAAGAATCTGAAGACCTTCATGTACAAGGATTGGCTCCATTGTATCATTTTCCGGCTGGAGACGATAGTATCCTTTTTCTTTATGGAAAGTCTTAACTGTAGCACCGTCATCGATCAGCGCAACAACAATATCTCCATCCTCTGCTGTGGACTGCTGTTTTACCAGAACCTGATCTCCGTCAAAAATTCCGGCGTTTATCATACTTTCCCCTTTTACTTTCAACAGAAAGCTCTGTGAATTAGGCATAAACTCTGCAGGGATAGGGAAATAGCCTTCAATATTCTCAACTGCCAGAAGTGGCTGTCCGGCTGCCACAGTTCCTATGATGGGAACATTCACAACCTCTCTGCGGACCAGATTAAAATTGTCATCAATAATCTCAATCGCACGTGGTTTCGTTGCATCTCTGCGGATATATCCATTTTTCTCCAGTGCTTCCAGATGTGAATGAACGGAAGAAGTAGATTTCAGGTTGACTGCCTCGCAGATTTCACGAACTGCCGGCGGAAATCCCCGGTTCAAAATCTCATTCTTTATGTAATCAAGAATCTCCTGCTGCTTTGGCGTGATTCTTCCATATGGCATAATTATACCCTCCTTTTTAAGTTATTTTTGTTCGTACACTCTTCATAACCATTCAGCAGTCTGCTATTCTATGAGATACTGAACAGTTTCTGATTTTTTTATCATATCATAATTCCTGACAAAAAGCAAACTTATATTCTGAAAATGTGTTCTTACTTATGTGCTCCCGTTACTGTTTACTCCATTCTAAGTAACGGGATAGTGGTGTGTGAACAGTAACGATTATTGTGAATTCTTTATGAATAAACTTGTTTTTAAATGTGCAAAGTGTTACAATATTTTGGAAAATAGTGTAACTATTCAGCAGTCACTGTGAAATCGCTGAACAGTTATAGAATGATTATGAACTGCACAAAAAGGAGACATCCCATTGTCTGATAATAAATCAAAAAAAATGCCGGGAATCCTGGCAAGGCTTCGCATGGTCGTGGGGCTGAATATCGGAACGATCATGTTTGGCATCTTATTCATATATATGGCATTCAGTGCCATATTATATTTTACAACTACTCATATTGAGTCCTATCAGGTTACATCAGGACCTTTATCCCGCAACGAAACATATACCGGTCTTGCCATACGTGAAGAAAGTTTATGCAAGGCAGATTCATCAGGCTATATTACTTATTATGCAAGGGAGGGCAGTAAGATCAATGCTTCCGGAGCGGTGTACGGACTTAGTGATACAAAAACAGCTTCTGCTCCGGCATCTCTTGCCCCGGAAGAACTTTCAAAGGTACGGACTGATATGATGAGTTTTTCCAAAGGATTCAGTTCAAGTAAATTTAACAGCACCTACAGCTTTAAATATGAACTGAAGGGAAATATCCTTCAATATGCAGAGTCTGGCAATACCTCATCTGCTCCTCTTACTTCAGATGAGGACGGTGAAGGAAATGACAGTGGTGACAATGACAAAACAGCAGATATTTATCCCGGAAATCAAACTATCTGCCAGTCCCAATCTGATGGTATCGTTTTATATTCCATGGATAATTATGAAGGAAAAACAGTAGATGCTGTAAAGGCAGAAGATTTCGATCAGAATTCTTACCATGAAACAGATTTGAAAACTTCCGACAAGGTAAAAGCAGGAGATGATATTTATACCATTATCACAGATGAACGCTGGAGCCTTCTGATTCCTTTGAGCGACAGACAGGTTGAAAAACTGAAAGACCGTTCTACAATACGTGTCAAATTTTTAAAAGACGATATGACACAAAACGGAGATTTTTCCATTATTACCATAGACGGTGACAAATATGGACAGATTGACTTCAATAAAGGTCTGATTCGTTATGCATCTGACCGTTTTTTGGACATTGAACTTGTAACCAACACAGTTGTAGGTCTGAAAATCCCTCTTACCTCTATTGTAACCAAGGATTTTTATGTGATTCCATCCAGAATGGCCACTACACAGGATAATCAGACAGGTTTTACCCTTTATGAGGGGAAAAATAAAACAACATTTAAAAATGTGAGCATTTACGCAAGCATTGATGATTCATCTGTCTCCAAACTGGCAGTGGACGAAGCAGAACAACCTCAGATTTATTATGTTGACAAGAGTTCATTTAAGGAAGGGGATGCCCTGATCAATACGGATACCGGTGAAAAATACGTGATCGGAGAGACAGATACCCTGGAGGGAGTATACTGTATTAATAAAGGCTATGCGGTTTTTCGCCGTATTGAAATACTTGATGAGAACGAAGAATATGCTATTGTATCTAAGAACACCACCTACGGTCTTTCCAGATATGATCACATTGTTCGAAACGCTGATAAAGTAAAGGAAGAAGACATTTTATACTAATTAAGGAGGCTTAATATGTTAGCTGATAAACTAAACCTTGTGAAAAAGAATATTGAAGAGGCCTGCGATACTGCAGGGCGTTCTCCCCAAGAGGTAACTCTTATTGCGGTCAGTAAGACCAAACCGGTGGAAATGCTGAAAGAAGCATATGATGCGGGTGCAAGAGTGTTTGGGGAGAATAAGGTTCAGGAGATCGTAGATAAATACGATCAGATGCCATCAGATGTACAGTGGCACATGATCGGACATTTACAGAGAAATAAAGTGAAATATATTATTGATAAAGTATCTATGATACACTCTGTAGATTCTGTCCGCCTGGCAGAGGCCATCGAAAAAGAGGCAGCAAAAAAAGATATCTGCATGCCGGTTCTGATCGAAGTAAATGTAGCAGGAGAGGAAAGTAAGTTTGGCCTTTCAGTCGAAGAGGTATTACCATTTCTGGAAGAAATTTCTTCTTATGAGCATCTTCAGGTAAAAGGACTTATGACAATTGCACCATTTGTAGCAAATCCTGAAGAAAACAGAGAAGTTTTTCAAAAATTAAAGAAATTAAGTGTTGACATTGCGGCCAAAAACATTAATAATGTTAATATGAGCGTCCTGAGTATGGGAATGACAAATGATTATCAGGTCGCAGTTGAGGAAGGGGCCACTATGGTGCGCGTGGGAACGGGTATCTTTGGCGAAAGAGATTACTCAATAAAAGAAGATTAAAATAAGATTGGAGATTAAAATGGGCGTTTTAGATAAATTTTTAGATGCCATCAAATTAAACGATGATTACGATGATGATGGATTCTTAGATGATGATCTGTTAGATGAGGAAGAAGATGATGACTTTCTCGATGACGATTTCGATGAGAAACCAAAGAAGAAATTTTTTGATAAATTCTCTAAGAAAAAAGAATCCGACGATAATGATGACTTCGATGATGTAGAAGAGAAAACAGTAAAGACAGTTCCTAAACAGGCATCTGCTCCAAAACAGACCGCTTCAGCTCCGTCTAAGGTTACGGTCAAACAGGAACGCGCCGAACGCCAGACACGTCCTGCAGCATCTTCCAAGATTACTCCAATGAGAAGCAGCCGCAAATCAAATCAGGGCCCAAATATGGAAGTCTGTGTGATCAAACCTTCTTCTATGGAAGATACGCGTGAGATTGCTGACACTTTAGTAGATAATTCTACTGTTATTTTGAATCTGGAGGGAATTGATGTGGAACTGGCACAGAGGATCATCGATTTCACGTCCGGTGCATGCTATTCTTTAGGCGGCAGCCTTCAGAAAGTATCCAGCTATATCTTTGTACTTGGACCGTACAATGTAGATATTACCGGTGACCTTCAGAATATTCTGGGAGGCTCTGCTCCGTCTGTAAGAGCAGGATATTGATCCAGGATGGAAAAAGACGAATTTTTTCTTAAGAGAATCCGGGAATTGGCAAATCTCTCCTGGCAGAGAGATATCGTTACATTTTCGGATTTTCTTAATTTAAATGAACAGAATATAGTCAGTAGCCTGAAACATCAGTTTCCCCAGATTGTTATGGAGACGTCCGGAGGCTATGAGAATGCGGAGCGTCAGATGGTTGCATTTCATCCTGATGCTCTTGCTTTTACATGGGAATATCCCATCGACTGTCTGAGGATTGAACCAAAGGCTCTTAAATTCTCTGAAGAGCTTTCTCATCGTGATTATCTTGGTGCACTTCTCAATCTTGGAGTAGACAGAAGTGTGATCGGTGATATTGTTGTTCAGAAAAAAGCTGCCTGGTTTTTCTGCCAGAACAAAATGACGGAATTCTTTCTTGAAAATCTGTGCCGGGTCCGTCATACCAATATTCTGATCACAAAAGTGGAGGATTCTGATGAATTTCCACGCCCTGTCCTTGAATCTGTCAGCGGTACCTGCGCTTCGGTACGTCTGGATTCATTGATCTCGCTTGCTTTTAAGACATCCAGAAGCAGTATGGTATCTTATATTGAAGGCGGGCAGGTTTTTGTCAACGGAAAACTGATCACCAGCAACGGATATGAGCCGAAAGATGGTGACATTATATCTGTACGTGGGAAAGGACGGTTCATTTTTGACGGTATTTCTCACCAGACAAAAAAAGGACGCTGCAGTGTGCGTATTATGCGCTATGTATAAATTTTGTAATAAAAGGAGAACAGGAAAATGGCAGAACAGAAATTACTTGTAAAACGGGAAGGAGATTTCCATTATCCTATTTATTTTAAAAATGACTTTCAGGATCTTGCCGGTGCGATCAGAGAAGAAGGACTTGAAAACCGGAAAATCTGTATTGTGACAGACAGTCATGTTGCACCTCTTTATTATGAGGCAGTTAAATCAGCTCTTCAGGAAATTTCCTCTGAAATATTCTCTTTTGTATTTGAAGCTGGTGAAAAGAACAAAAACCTGAATACAGTACAGGAATTATATAAAACTTTGATTGAGAATGAAATGGACAGAAAAGGTCTGCTGGTTGCGCTGGGCGGCGGTGTTGTAGGTGATCTGACTGGTTTCGGAGCTTCCACTTACCTGAGAGGGATTGATTTTATCCAGGTTCCTACTACGCTTCTGGCACAGGTTGACAGCAGCGTAGGAGGTAAAACAGGTGTTGACTTCCTTCAGTACAAAAACATGGTAGGAGCTTTCCATCAGCCCCGCCTTGTATATATGAATATGAGTACCCTGCAGTCTCTTCCGAATCGGGAATTCACCTGTGGAATGGGTGAAATTCTTAAGACAGGACTGATCTGCGATGAAGAGTTCTTCCGTTTTGTATGTAAGAATCAGTCTGAGATCAGTAAATTGGATCTGAGTATGCTTTCCAGAATGATCCGCAGATGCTGCGAGATCAAGGCAGGTGTGGTAGAGCGTGATCCGAAGGAGCAGGGAGAACGTGCACTTTTAAATCTTGGTCACACAGTCGGACATGCAGTCGAAAAAATGAAAAACTTTCAGCTGCTTCATGGACAGTGTGTTGGAGTCGGTCTGATCGCTGCCGCTTATCTTTCCATGCAGAGAGGATTATTAACAGAAGAAGAATACGAAGAGATCAGAAAAGGGTGCCATTCTTATAATCTTCCTCTTTCTGTTGATTCACTGAATGCCGGGGATGTCCTGGCAGCAACAAAAAAAGACAAAAAAATGGAAGCCGGTCATATTAAATTTATCCTTATGGACGGGATCGGTAAAAGTTTTATAGACAAAAACTGTCACAGATGAGGAACTGCTCCAGGCAATCCGGGAGATTCTGGTATGACAGCTGTTTCCTCCGTATCTTCATGTATGCACTGGATTTAGAGGCTGTATTATTATCCTTTTTGCTGACAATCCTGGATCAGGGAAGTAAATCTCTTGTTCTGGCACAACTGAAAGATCAGCCTGATATCTCTCTCATTCCAGGAGTTCTTCAATTACGGTATCTCGAAAATCGTGGAATGGCCTTTGGATTGTTTGAAGGTAAAATTCCGGTGTTTGTGATTTTGTGCCTTTTGTTTTTTGGTGTATTTATCTATGTATATGCCAGAATCCCGAAAAACAGATATTATCTGCCGCTGTCAGTAACTGCACTGGTAATGGTTTCCGGTGCTCTTGGAAATTTTATTGACAGAGTATGCAGAGGCTATGTTGTGGATTTTATCTATTTTTCACTGATTGATTTTCCGGTATTTAATATAGCTGATATGTATGTGGTATGCAGTGGCATATTACTTGTTATGCTGGTGTGTTTCAGATACAAAAATGATGAAGATTATGACTTCTTAAGAATAAAAAAGGATTAGTATTATGGAAATTCTTAATTATCAGGTTTCTGACGGTCAGTCCGGTATCCGGATTGACCGCTATCTTTCTGAAATGAACGAAGAATTGTCACGTTCTTATATTCAAAAGCTGCTTAAAGAGCAGAAAATAACCGTCAATGGTTCTGCTGTAAAAGCCAACTACAAAGTTCAGGAAGGAGATGAAATCTCCGTAGCAGTTCCTGACATAAAAGAGCCGGATATACTTCCGGAAGATATCCCTCTGGATATTCTTTATGAAGATGATGATGTACTTATTGTAAATAAACCAAAGGGGATGGTGGTTCATCCCAGTGCCGGACATACTTCCGGAACATTGGTAAATGCTATTATGTTTCACTGTAAGGACAATCTGTCGGGGATCAATGGTGTTCTGCGTCCTGGTATTGTCCACAGAATCGATAAGGATACCACAGGTGCACTTCTTGTATGCAAGAATGATAATGCACACCGCAACCTGGCAGAACAGTTAAAAGAGCATTCTATCAGGCGTAGATACCGGGCAATCGTAGCAGGAGTACTGAAAGAAGACGAAGGGACGATCGAAGGTCCCATCGGGCGCCATCCGATTGACCGCAAAAAGATGGCTGTCAACTATAAAAACGGCAAGGATGCTGTCACACATTATAAAGTTTTGGAACGTTTCAAAAATGCCACTTATGTGGAATGCCGTCTGGAAACAGGCAGAACGCATCAGATTCGTGTGCATATGACAAGTATCGGTCATCCACTTCTGGGTGATGAAGTGTACGGTTCCGGTAAGAATCCTTATCATCTGCAGGGACAGACGCTTCATGCAATGATTCTTGGCTTTGTTCATCCATCAACGGGCGAATATATGGAGTTTACAGCTCCTTTACCTGAATATTTCGTTAAATTATTAGAAAAATTACGAAAGTAGTTTGCATTTTTTGGAAATACTGTATAATATGTCTATCGAATATGTAACAGAAGGGAGTGCAGACTATGAATAGTACGAGTTCAATTATTACAATTGGTCGTGAGTACGGCAGTGGAGGAAGACAGATAGGTCAGGAAGTTGCC
>ENA-OQKW01000327-OQKW01000327.1-human-gut-metagenome-genome-assembly--contig:-NODE-327-length-12518-cov-3.167380_pt1 | contig 12518 bp, 12 predicted proteins | sample MGYA00242657_ERZ504815 | MGnify/ENA primary metagenome ERZ504815 (study PRJEB26092, sample SAMD00036404) | human gut metagenome | host: Homo sapiens | study: EMG produced TPA metagenomics assembly of... | reverse complement strand
TATACTTACGCATTTCGTCCGTGAACATATAGCGGGGAACCAGGCACAAGTAATTGACATAGAAGATAATAAAATAGCACAAAGGAACACAACTATGCCTCAAGAATTGGGCCAGATTGAAGCCGCTTCCACGGTCCATGAATACAAGCGGAAAGCCAAAAACGAGCAACCAACTGACAATATGGATACTCATTTCCAAAAAACGTCGTTGTGAAAATAACTGTTTCATACAGGCAAAGATAAGAAAGATTAGATTAGAAATAAGATTTCCATGATTCTTATTCCATAAAATAAGACTGGCAGGAATCAGTGAAACAAAATTGATTTACAAAAAACATTATAAACAGATAATCGGGAAAAGACCGGAACCCAACTAGCATTCCCATAAATCAATTCTGCTTCACCCCCACACCTTTTCATCCCTACTCGTAACGCAAAGCGTCTATCGGATCCAAATCTGCAGCTTTCTTCGCCGGATACCATCCGAAAAACACACCGGTGACGGTACATACCAGAAATGAAAGCAACACACTCCAAGGCTGGATAAATACAGGCCAATGTGCTATCGTTTTAATCATAAAACTGGCTCCACAACCGATAATCACTCCTATCAGCCCCCCCGTGATACTGATCAGGATAGCCTCTATCAAAAACTGGCTCAGGATATCTACTCCTCGAGCCCCGACCGACATACGCAAACCTATTTCACGAGTACGCTCTGTTACAGACACATACATGATATTCATGATACCGATACCACCGACCACCAAAGATATACCGGCAATACAAGCCAACAAGGTAGTCATCAGGTCTGTTGTAGTGTTGAGCATACTACTCAGCTCCTGCTGGGTGCGGATGGTAAAGTCATCATCATCCGTTTCTTTCAGCTTATGTTCACGACGCAGAATGGTCGTTATCTCATCTACAGCCTCATCGGTCATATCTTCTGTCAGAGCCGAAGCAAAAATTCCACTTAGGTAAGTCTGTGCCAGCAATCGTTTCATCACCGTACTGTAAGGAGCCAGTACCACATCGTCCTGGTCCATGCCCATCGAGTTATACCCTTTTGATTTCAGCACACCAATTACCCGGAAAGGAATTTGATTACAACGAATCACTTTCCCTATCGGATCCGATCCGTCGGGAAAAAGATTATCGACAATGGTTTTACCGATAACACAAACCTTGGCTGCCGTACGGATGTCATTCTCGGTAAACATCTCCCCCTGTTCCACGGTGAGCTGACGTATGGTAAGATAATCCATACTTACACCACTCACCGAAGACGGGTAGTTGTTGGCCCCCGCAACAAGTTGTCCCGAAGAAGAAACGTTGGGACTAATGCCGGAGAGATAAGTACACTCTTCGCTCAACTTTTCATAATTTTCCAGTTTCAGTGTCTGCATGGCCGAAGGGTCTTGGCGGACCCCTCCACGCATCTCTGCTCCCGGATGAATCATAATCATGTTTGACCCCATCTCCGAGATTTGTTGCTGGATGCTCTTTTTCGAGCCCTGACCGATGGCAAGCATAGCAATGACTGATGCCACACCGATGATGATCCCCAACATGGTGAGGAAAGCGCGGAGCTTGTTGTTGGCAAGAGCCCGGAGAGCTATTTTAAATAGATTCGTTCCGTTCATAATGATTCTTTTTTATGGTTAGTCCTCATCATTCTTGGGCAAGGCAGCCAGCGCGGCAGCGGCCGAAAGGATCTGAGGATTGATGGTATCTTCCACTACATGCCCGTCACGCAAGCGGATATTACGGCTGCTATACTGGGCTATTTCGGGATTGTGAGTGACAAAAATAAGTGTACGGCCTTCGGCGTGTAACTTTTGGAAAAGTACCAGAATTTCGAAAGAGGTACGGGTATCCAGATTACCGGTCGCTTCATCAGCCAAAATAACGGCAGGATTATTCACCAGAGCACGGGCAATGGCCACACGCTGCATCTGTCCGCCGGACATTTGGTTGGATTTATGTTCCAAACGGTCACCTAGCCCCACGGCTATCAGTGATTCAATGGCACGTTTCCGTCTTTCGGAAGCCGATATGGACGAGTTATACATCAAGGGCAACTCCACATTCTCTACGGCAGTCGTCTTAGGCAACAGATTATAGTTCTGAAATACAAAACCTATTTTACGGTTGCGCAACACAGCCCGCTGAGGTTTGCTCATGGTACGCACGGACACACCATCCAACAGGTATTCACCACTGGTAGGGGTATCAAGACATCCCAAAGTATTCAGCAGAGTGGACTTGCCGGAACCAGAAGTACCCATGATAGTGACAAACTCTCCTTCATAAATGGTAAAAGAGATGCCACGCAGAGCGTGGACGGTTTCATCGCCTACCTGGAAGTTCCGTTTTATATTTTGTAATTCGATTATCTTTTTCATATGATTTATTCTTTCAATGTAAACGGAAGCATTACCTTTTATTACTTGTTCTTTTTCTTATTGCTTCCCGGAGGGCCTGGCATGAACGGACTTCTCTCACCTTCTCCGGCAGACGGCTCTTCCATTCCAGGCATAGCACCTTTCACTACCGTTTCTGTCACTACCGGCGTATTTTCAGTGATGCCACTCACAATCTCTGTCTTGCTGCCATCAGTAATACCTATTTTCACAGGATGGGCGGTAAAGGTATTGTTATCCAGTGTCCACACTTTATGACTGCTCTGGCAATCGTTTATCTTACGACCTCCCACTATGTCTTTGTTGGGAGTAAAGCGCAAAGCCTTGTTGGGAACGGTCAACACATTATCCTTGGTCAATGTATAAATGGTAGCGTTGGCGGTAAGACGCGGTTTCAGTTTCAAATAGGGATTATCAGCTGTTATCACTACCTCATAAGTAACTACAGTGGTACTGGTGGTTGTTGAAGAGCTGCTGCTCGTGCTGTTCGTACTTCCCAAACGAACCTGTCTGACTACTCCTTCGAACACATCGTCGGGATAAGCATCCACGGTAAAGGTTACACGGGTTCCTTCCTCCACCCCGGCAATATCGGCTTCATCCACATCGGCCACCACCTGCATCTTGGTCAAGTCGGCAGCGATGGTGAACAGTGTCGGAGTTTCGAAACCGGATGCTACGGTCTGTCCTTCTTCCACATCACGGCTGGTCACCACTCCATCGATAGGCGAGGTGATGGTTGCGTATGACAGGTTACGCTCAGCCTTTGCCAGAGCCGCCTTGCTTTGCTCCAATGCACTTTGGGCACGTTGGAAATTATAAACCGTTTCTTCATAGTCCATATCGCTGATTAATTGCTTCTCGTGCAGTTTACGGTTGCGGTCATATAATTCTTTTGGTAATCGTACTCGGCCTCATTGCCGTCATAAGTGGCCTTTGCCGACTGAAGTTCACTTTGCAGTGTCACTTTATCCATCTCGGCTATCAATTCTCCTTTCTTTACCACAGAATTGTAATCCACATAAATCTTGTCAATAATACCAGATACCTGCGTACCCACTTCCACCTCTGTCACCGGCTCTATGGTTCCGGTAGCAGTAATGAAATTGCTGACATTACCTTTCGTTACGGTTTCCGTTGAGAAATCGACCGTACTTTTTCCCTCCGGTCCGCCAAGCATCCAGAAACCGCCTGCCACGACCACTACGGCTACCGCTGTAGTAAGGATCATTTTCTTCTTTTCCATAATATAATATGTATAGCGTTATGATTATAATTTTATATCCTGACCTGCATAGAAGTTCAGTAGAGTCCGATCCAAGATAGCCATATACTTGGCCTGAATACGTTGCTGCTGTGCACTGAGCAGGTTATTTTTCTCGGTAAGCAACTCTACGGTATTCTTCATTCCCAAGTTGAATTGCTCGCTGACCATCTCATAACTGGCCTGGCTACTTTTCAGCTTACTCTCAGCCGCCGCATATTGCTCTTGAGCATTAGTAGCGTCCAACCACAGACTTTCTATATTCTTATAGAGTTCCTTTTGCTTGTTTATCAAATCGAGTAGACTACTATCATATTGCAAACGTGCCTTCTGCACAGCACTTTTGTTCTGGCGATTATCAAAAATCGGAATGTTTATATTCAATCCTATCATATTATTCCAGCCATATTTCATTTGTTTGCTCCAGCTATTATCACTGGCACTGTTTGTCATACTCCCCGTAGATGCACTCAGACTGATGGTAGGGAGATAGCCGGCTTTAGCCACTGATATGTCCAATTTGGAATTCTCTATGCTCAACTTGCTGCTTTGAATTTCCGGACGTGATGCCAAAGCCTGCTGATAAACATCCTCCTGAGCAGGTAACGGTTGCAAAACATGTTCATCGGCGAGTTCGGGAAGAACCAAATCCATTTCTTCCGTACCATCCAGCTCCAACAACTGCTTCAACTGCAATTTATAGTCACGCAAGGAACTTTCGGAGATCACCAACTGATATTTGTCACTGCCTACCTGTGATTCCAATTGTGCCAAATCGGCTTTTGAAATACTTCCTTTATGAAAGAGTTCTTTGCCCCTGTCGTATGTAGCTTGGCTCACCTGTAAGGTGTTCTGGTTAATTTTCACCGACTCGTCGGCATAAAGTATCTGGATGAATATTTGTGCAATCTGCTCTTGCAAAGAGTTTTCTGTTTCGGCTACGGTAAGCCCTGCAATCTGCTGACCCGTCTTCTTTTGTTTGATGGCATTCAACCGTTTGTTACCATTCCACAATGTCCATTGTGCATTCAGACCATAGTTTCCATTATAAGTGGTTTTACTGTCACTACTGATGATTTCCGTTCCGCTTACCGTGTTACTGGTTTCCTGATACGGACGGTTCGTCACATTCTGTCCTGTACTGAACGACAGACTGGGAAATAGTGCGGCTTTGGCGGTTTTCACGTCTACAGAACTCTCTTCCAGTGAGATTTTGTCCTGCTGCAATTGGATATTTTTCTCCAATGCATAGTCAATACAGTCGTCCAGCGTCCACTTTTTGGCCTCTTGCGCGGAAACCGAAGTGACCGCGACCCAAATCATTACGAAATATACTACTCGTTGTCTCATCCTTTTTACTATTTAATTTGTTTGTACAAAAGTAGAGGACTGTGATTTTTTTAGCAATAAATATAGATTTGTGGAATATTTCTATGGACAAAAACTTGCTTTTTACCGATAAAGTGTTTTTCTTTGTAATTATTACAACTTTAAGATAAATTTATGAATGATTCTTTGTTGACACGCATCTGGATATTCTATCGCGACGGCTTTCGCGAGATGACCTTGGGACGTACCCTTTGGACGATTATTCTTATCAAACTATTCATCATGTTCTTTATTCTAAAACTTTTCTTCTTTCCCTCCTTCCTTGGCGGGAAGACAACGGAAGAGAAGCAACAGTATGTAGGTGAGGAGTTAATAGAACGGGCAAATCCATAAACATTTAAATAAATCAGAAAGTTATGTTTGAAAACATTGACACTTCATTAATTGACTGGTCAAGAGCACAGTTCGCTCTAACGGCCATGTATCACTGGCTTTTCGTACCTCTCACTTTGGGATTGGCTGTGATAATGGGGCTCATGGAGACCTTTTATGTAACAACAGGTAAGGAATTCTGGAAGAACACAGCTAAATTCTGGATGAAACTGTTTGGAATCAATTTCGCCGTAGGTGTTGCCACCGGTCTGATTCTGGAATTCGAGTTCGGAACTAACTGGAGTAACTATTCCTGGTTTGTGGGCGATATCTTCGGAGCCCCACTGGCTATCGAAGGAATCCTGGCATTTTTTATGGAAGCCACTTTCATTGCCGTCATGTTCTTCGGCTGGAACAAAGTGAGCAAGCGTTTCCATCTGGCATCCACCTGGCTCACCGGACTGGGAGCAACGATCTCCGCTTGGTGGATTCTGGTCGCCAATGCCTGGATGCAATACCCCGTAGGGATGGCTTTCAATCCCGAAACAGTAAGAAATGAAATGGTGGACTTTGCAGCTGTCGCCCTCTCTCCCATGGCTATCGCCAAGTTCTTCCACACAGTGTTAAGCAGCTGGATACTGGGAGCCGTTTTTGTAGTAGGAATAAGTTGCTGGTATTTACTGCGCAACCGTCAGAAGGAGTTCGCTCTGAGCAGTATTAAAGTTGCCGCCGCCGTAGGTCTGTTCGCCTCTCTCGTCACTGCATGGACGGGGGATATTTCGGGAGTACAGGTAGCCAAAGTGCAACCTATGAAAATGGCTGCCGCTGAAGGATTGCACGATGGCGGAAACGGAGTACCCTTCACCATTGCAGGCGATTTGAAAATCCCCAAAATGCTTTCTATCCTTGCCACTCACGACATAGACGGTTATGTACCGGGTATCAACAATCTGCTGGAAGGTGGTTATCAGATGCCCGACGGTACAACGGCTTTATCGGCCGAAGAGAAAATTAAACGCGGACAGATTGCCATCGCCGCCCTGGATGCATTCCGCAAAGCGCATAAGGCAGGTGACGAAGCAAGTGCCGCAGCAGCTCGCAAGACATTGGACGAAAACGTGAAATATTTTGGTTACGGATATATCAAGGATCCTGCCCATCTGGTTCCTAATGTAGGACTTACTTTCTGGTCATTCCGGATCATGGTGGGGCTGGGAGGTTATTTCATCCTGTTCTTTATTATAGTACTGATTGTATCGAAAAAAGAGAAACTGGCTGATATGCGATGGTTGCAACGGGTGGCTTTGTGGACTATTCCACTAGCCTATATCGGCAGTCAGGCAGGCTGGGTGGTAGCCGAAGTGGGGCGCCAGCCATGGGCCATACAGGATATGTTGCCTGTAGGAGCAGCCATCTCCAAATTGCAGACAGGTTCCGTACAGCTTACTTTCTTTATCTTCCTTCTATTGTTTACCGTTCTGCTCTTTGCTGAAATAGGTATCATGCTGAAGGCCATCAAGAAAGGACCGGAAGGAATTAAGAATTAAGGAATAAATGAAACAGGCGGAAATAATTCAGGCTGCGCAATAAATGGGCTACATACAGGAGATTAATTCCGCCAGCAAGTCATTCTTTTTTTAGTTCAAGTTTCTCTAATTCTATTTTTCAATATTCAATTCTCAATTTTTAATTTAGAATATTATGGACTATATATTTCTACAAAATTATTGGTGGTTCCTAGTATCGTTACTGGGTGCTTTGTTGGTGTTCCTGCTCTTTGTGCAGGGTGGCAACTCTTTGCTGTTCACGCTGGGACGCAATGACGAAGAACGTGCCTTGCTGGTAAACTCCACAGGACGCAAGTGGGAGTTTACTTTTACCACCCTTGTCACTTTCGGCGGCGCCTTCTTCGCTTCTTTTCCGCTGTTCTACAGTACCAGCTTTGGCGGTGCTTACTGGTTGTGGATGATTATTCTTTTCAGTTTCGTATTGCAAGCTGTTTCATACGAGTTCCAGTCCAAGCTGGGCAATCTGCTGGGCAAACATACTTACCAATGGTTTCTGGTTATAAATGGTATTGTAGGGCCTCTATTGCTGGGAGGTGCGGTAGCCACATTCTTTACCGGCTCCAATTTCCTGGTTAATAAAGGAAACATGGGTAATGAGCTGATGCCTGTCATCAGCAGTTGGGCAAACGGATGGCACGGACTGGATGCGCTGACCAATCCTTGGAATCTGGTCTTGGGATTTGCCGTATTCTTCCTGGCCCGCCTTTTGGGCAATCTTTATTTTATCAATAACATCCGGGATAAAGACTTAATCCCCCGCTGCCGCCGTCAGCTTATAACAGATGCTATTCCTTTCCTTATTCTATTTCTGGCATTTGTTATCCGTACTTTATTGGCTGATGGTTTCGCTGTAAATCCCGAGACAAAAGAAGTTTATATGGAACCTTACAAGTATTTCTATCAATACTGATGGATATACCTCTATTGCTGGTATTGTTCCTATCAGGCGTTGTCGGGGTACTTTGGGGTATCGGAAGGGCTGTCTTCAGCAAGACTGCGACCAATGGTATCTGGTTTACCGGAATAGGAGTTGTATTGACTGTATTAGCTTTATTGCTTTGTGCGGGATATAATAATACGGCTTATTACCCGTCCACAGCCGATCTACAAAGTTCGCTGACCTTGGCAAACAGTTGCTCCAGCGAATTTACCCTGCGCACCATGGCATACGTTTCCATTCTGGTACCTTTCGTTCTGGCCTATATTATTTATGCTTGGCGTGCCATAGACCGCAAGCCCATTACAGCAAAGGAACTGGAACAAGACGGACACGCTTATTAAAGAGTCTTAATGGATTATAGTGAAGGCATCCTGTTTTGCAAATAGCTGTAAACAGGATGCCTTTCTATGTTAAATAACATTGTTTCAACCTATAAAATGAAGAGAATATCTTGCAAATTTCCGAAATATCCGTACCCTTTGTCATTGTGTTTTTCTATAGTATTAGATTTAAGGTTAACAAAAGGTTGGAGCAAGGCGTTGCTCCTTTTTTTATTATCTATAGGAGACATAGCATCCATAGTTGATTCATTTCCCATCTAGAAAGTTATTTTCGTTTAAACTCTTCATCTAAAAGAAATATTATGATACAAGTGATGCATACAGTTGCGAATTACGTGCATGATGCCAAATATAAGATGCCGGATAGACCCCTTCCTTGTTTTTATCAAGGATTTCTTTCAAAATACTGCATTTGTTCTCGCCCGTCACTAGAAAACAGGTATGCCGGGCTTCTATCAAGGGACGTCCCGTCATGCATATACGCACTGTTTTATTATAAGGATTGACGGACACCTCATACGGTTCCCCGGCGGTAAGAAGTTCCTGATGGTCGGGGAAAATGGATGATGTATGCCCGTCCTCTCCTATCCCTAATAATACAAAATCAAAAACAGGCACACCGTCCACGGTCGGAACGGTGGTCTTGACTATGGAAGAATACTGTTTGGCTTCTTCTTCGGGAGCGCCCTCACCCACAATACGGTAGCAATGACTGGCGGGAATACCTACCTTACTAAACAACAGACGATAGGCCAAGCCAAAGTTGCTCTGATCATCGCCAGGTGGCACACAACGCTCGTCTACCCAATAGAAATAAATACGGGACCAAGGGGTATATGCGGCATATTCACGCTCCCAAACCTCAAAAAGTGTGGCAGGAGTAGTTCCTCCGGAAAGAGCAATGGTAAAAGGCCGTTCAAGCTCTTTATCCATCGCTTCCAATATATGAGTTATCAAGGTTTGCGACGCTTGTACAGGCGACGCATAAAAGTTATGGTCAATCATCTTATTCACTATTTATTACTTAGAGTTTGCTGTTTTAAATTTACTATCCACAGATGACGACTTACAATTTACAGTATAAATTGGAATGTGTCAGATTCTTGCACGGGTTTGTCCATTCGGAATGACTGCGGTTGATCAATACATCCGCTTCTTTCGGTCCCCATGTTCCTGCAGGATACCCATAAAGAGGAGTTTCGGGATGCTTCTTCCAATAATCCAGAATCTTATCAAAGTAAGTCCAGCTCTCGTCCACAGCATCGGAACGGGTAAAAAGTGTAGGATCACCCACCAGACTGTCTTCCAACAGGCGTACATACGCATCCCCCGTTTCCTGATCGTGCTGGTCATAGCTGAAGTCCATCTCCATGGTTCCCATATAGAAACCGGCACCAGGTTCTTTCATGGCTATGCGCTGAAGAATTCCCTCGTCGGGTTGAATACGGATAATCAGTTCCTCACCTTTGTAAAAGCCTTCCTTCATTTGGAACATCTGCATAGGAGCAGGTTTGAAATGAACCACAATTTCGGTCACCTTGGTAGGCATCTGCTTTCCGGTACGGATATAAAAAGGCACTCCCTGCCAACGCCAGTTATCCACATACAGACACATCGCCACGTAGGTATCTGTACGGGAATCAGGACGAACATTCTTTTCTTCACGATAACCGATACGGTCATCACCAGCAATATATTGTCCGCGGATGACATTATCACGGATATACTTATCAGTCAGCGGACGAAGGGATTGGTAGACCTTGATCACCTCGTTACGGAAACCATTCTTGTCAAACTTGGCCGGTGGTTCCATGGCAGTAATAGCAAGCAACTGCATCAAATGGTTCTGTACCATATCGCGCAGAGCTCCCGCCCCGTCATAATATCCTCCGCGAGTACCTATACCCATATTTTCCACCGCAGTGATTTCTACATAATCTATATAGTTACGGTTCCATATCGGTTCGTAAATAGTACTTCCAAAACGGGTCACCATAATATTCTGCACCGTTTCCTTGCCCAGAAAATGATCGATGCGGTAGATATCCTCTTCTTTAAAATAAGCGGCATAGATTTTATTTAGTTTCTGAGCGGAAGCCAGGTCGTATCCGAAAGGCTTCTCGACAATGATACGCTTTAATCCAGGCTTTTTCAACAAGCCCGCATCATGCAGACATTTCGGAATCAATTCATAAAGCAAGGGCGGAGTTGCCAGATAGAACAAATAGTTCCCATTATTCTCATATTGAGGCGAAAGCTCCTTCAAACGGTCATTCAACAGAAAATAAGTGGTTTCGTCAGCCGGGTCCATGGACTGGTAATGAACAGTAGAGAGAAAATCGTCCAATGTTTCCATTTCCTCTTTAGTAAGAAAACCGAATTTTATCAGTTCTTCTTTCAGATAGGCACGATAGGTCTCGTCCGTGTATGCAGTACGGGCACAGCCGATAATGGCAAAATGCTCGGGGAAGCGTTTCCCGTTATGTATCTTTATCAAGGCAGGCATCAGTTTGCGCCGGGTTAAATCACCGGATGCACCGAAGATGACCAAAAATAAACTATGTGGTAAACTCATGATTCTTTCTTTTAAAAATGAATGTATAATGCTTTGTGTTGCGACATATCAATAGTTGTCTTCCCAATGTTCGTGGAAAAATTCCCCCCGTGGACTGTCCACACGCTCGAAGGTATGAGCTCCGAAATAATCACGCATCGCTTGAATCATATTGGCTGGGGAACGGTTGGTGGTCAAACCTAGAAAATAATTCAACGCTGCGGAAAGTACAGGTACGGGCAACCCTTCTCTCAACATGACACCGATGTATTTCTTCCACGCGGGCAGGGCTTCCATTACTTCCCGTCCGAAATGCTCGTCCAGCAACAGATGCGACAATCCCGGTGCACGGTGATAGGCCTCGGCAATGTCGTTCAGAAAAGCAGAACGAATAATGCATCCGGCGCGCCACAACAGCGCGATAGTGGAAAGATTCAACTTCCAGCCATATTGCTCACTGGCAGTGCACATCAGAGCAAACCCTTGCGCATAGCCTGTCAGACGAGCCGCATATAAGGTACTTTCCAATCCGATCACCGTATCCTGATAATTATATACCGGATGATTCTCCACATGCATATAATGTTTGGACATCAGCACGCGCAAGTTCTTCTCTGCCGACAGATTACGGGCAAAAACCGCCTCGGCAATCACGCCCAGTGGTGTATTTAGTTGTAGGGAGTTAATGACACTCCAGCGACCCGTTCCTTTTTGTCCCGCAGCATCCAGAATGTTATCGAGCAAATAATCGCCTCCTTCTTCTTTATGACGCAGAATGGCCGAAGTAATCTCTATCAGGTAACTATGCAGACGTCCTTTGTCCCATTGTTCAAAAATATCCGCCATCTGTTCATTCTTCAACGCCAGCAGGTGCTTCATGGCGAAATAAGTTTCAGCAATCAGCTGCATATCCCCATATTCTATGCCATTATGCACCATTTTTACATAGTGGCCTGCGCCACCGGGACCTACCCACTCACAACACGGAGTACCATCCTCAGCTTTTGCCGCAATACTTTTCAGCATCGGCTGAATGACTGACCATGCCTCTTGCGCACCACCGGGCATGATGGACGCTCCATGCAAAGCACCCTCCTCACCTCCTGAAATGCCGCAACCTACAAAGTTACATTCCTTTATCATAAAGTTCCTTTACACGACGTTCCGTATCTTCATAATAAGAGTTGCCTCCGTCAATGAGGATATCACCCTTTTCCATCAAAGGAAACAGCTTGCCCGTCAGTTCATCGACAGCGGGACCCGCCTGTACCATCAAAAGGATGACACGCGGAGTTTTCAGTGCTTCGACAAAATCTGTCAGTTCATTACTGCCTATGATGCCTTTTCCTTTGGCGCGGTTGGCTATAAAGTGTTCCACTACATTTTCTTCTTTTCCTAGGAACGGTACGGTTCCATACTACAACCTTCCTATCCCTTGTTGGCAAGAATTCTAGAGCAAAGGTTCTTGCCCCACTCACACCTAATCCGATTAATCCTATATCTGTCCTTTCCATAAATTGTTCTTTTATATTTAACAATTTAATAGGTAATTTGTTCAATAATTCTATCTTTGCAATTTGAACAATAGCACATTATCATGAAGAGGTTAAAAATCGGCTTATTAGCCCGGATTATCATCGCCATCGCATTGGGTATAGGATTCGGAAACGTTCTTCCCGGCGAACTGGTGAGAGTATTTGTGACTTTCAACGGGATCTTCAGCGAGT
>ENA-OQKW01000326-OQKW01000326.1-human-gut-metagenome-genome-assembly--contig:-NODE-326-length-12539-cov-2.885756_pt1 | contig 12539 bp, 14 predicted proteins | sample MGYA00242657_ERZ504815 | MGnify/ENA primary metagenome ERZ504815 (study PRJEB26092, sample SAMD00036404) | human gut metagenome | host: Homo sapiens | study: EMG produced TPA metagenomics assembly of... | reverse complement strand
CCCAACTCGGGGAGTGAATGAGACCTGCAGGGATCCTGCAGGTCTTTTCGTATATTGAGTTGCCCTGTGTGATGTGATACAATAAGGCGTAGCTACTGTAAACGATGAAGGAGAAAAGAAAGATGAATGAAAGTTATACCAGTTTTGCCCAGGTATATGACATGTTCATGGACAACGTGGACTATCCTGCCTGGAGCAAATATCTGATTCAGCTTTTAAAAGAATATCAGGTGGAAGACGGACTGGTGCTCGATCTTGGCTGCGGAACGGGAAACATGACCGAGCTGCTCGCCAAAGAGGGCTACGATATGATCGGCGTGGACAATTCTGAGGATATGCTCGAGATTGCCAGTGAAAAACGCGCCGAGTCCGGCTTAAACATTTTATATCTGCTTCAGGATATGCGGGAATTTGAGCTCTACGGAACCGTGAAGGCGGTTGTGAGCATCTGCGATTCTATCAACTATATTCTGGAGGAAGATGATCTGCGGGAAGTATTCTCACTCGTCAACAATTATCTGGATCCGAAGGGCATGTTTATTTTTGATCTGAATACAAAGTATAAATATGAACAGATGGGTGAGACTACGATTGCGGAAAACCGCGAAGAGGCAAGCTTCATCTGGGATAATTACTATGACCCGGAGGAAGAAATCAACGAATATGAGCTCGCCATTTTCATCCCGGAGGGAGAAGATTCCGATCTGTACCGTAAATTTGAGGAGGTACATTATCAGAGAGCGTACGATCTTGCGACGATCTGCCGCTTATTGGAAGAGGCAGGCATGGAGTTTGTAACGGCCTACGATGCATTCACAAAGGATGCGCCGAGACCGGAGAGCGAACGTATTTATGTCGTAGCAAGAGAAAAAGGAAAAAGTGAGAAATAGGAGAGAAACATGGATTATATTGTAAGAGCAACAGCGGCAGACGGACAGATTCGTGCGTTTGCAGCGACAACAAGAGAAACCGTAGAGACAGCACGCCAGGATCACAACACGAGCCCGGTTGCAACCGCAGCGCTGGGCCGCCTTCTGACGGCAGGTGCAATGATGGGCGTTATGATGAAGGGAGATAAAGACCTTCTGACCCTGCGCATCCATGCCGGCGGACCGCTGAACGGCATTACCGTAACAGCAGATTCCAAAGGAAATGTAAAAGGTTACGTCGGAAACCCGGACGTCGTGATTCCGGCCAACAAAAAGGAAAACTTGACGTGGCAGGTGCTGTCGGCGTCGGATTCATGGATGTCATCAAAGACCTGGGACTGAAAGAGCCGTACGTCGGACAGTGCGTTCTGCAGACGAGTGAGATCGCAGAGGATCTGACCTACTATTTTGCAACGAGTGAGCAGGTTCCGTCCAGCGTCGGACTCGGTGTGCTGATGAACAAAGACAATACCGTCCGTCAGGCCGGCGGCTTTATCATTCAGCTGATGCCGTTCTGCGATGAGAAAGTGATTGAAAAGCTGGAACAGCGTCTGGCAGAAGTTAATTCTGTCACCGCGTTTCTTGATGAAGGGCTGACGCCAGAGCAGATTCTTGAAAAGCTGCTTGGAGATATGGATCTTGTAATCAACGATACCGTGCCAACCCAGTTCTACTGCAACTGCAGCCGGGAGCGGGTATCGAAAGCACTGATCGCGGTTGGAAGAAAGGAACTGAACGAGATGATTCAGGAAGGAAAACCGGTGGAGCTGAAATGCCATTTCTGCAACAGCGCTTATGAATTTTCCACAGAGGATCTGAAGGAATTATTGCGTAAGAGCAAATAACAGTACTGTTTCAGGCGAAACAGAGACTGTGAGAGCTTCTGTTTGCAGAAAATCTGTAACAGGGAACCAGATAGTGGAGGAAGAAAGAGATGAAACAGGGATTCGTAAAAGTTGCCGCCGCTTCCTGTGCGGTAGTGGTAGCGGATGTCAGAGAAAATACGAGAGTCATTCTGGAAACGATTCATAAAATGGAGGGCGAGGGAGCAAAGGTGATGGTGCTCCCGGAGCTGGCTCTCACCGGCTACACCTGTAGTGACTTATTCTGGCAGAGTCAGATGATTGATGCGGCGAAAGAAGGATTAAAGGAAATTGCCGATGGTACGAAAGAGACCGATGCGCTGATTTTTGTCGGACTGCCGTGGGAACAGGGCGGAAAGCTGTTCAATGTAGCCGCTGTGCTCTGTCACGGAGAGCTTCTCGGCATTGTGCCGAAAAAGTATCTGCCGAACTACAATGAATTTTATGAGCTGCGTCATTTTACGCCGGGAAAAGAAGCGGTGACAACAACGGAATTTTTTGGAAAAGAGGTTCCGTTTGGCATGAATCTGCTCTTCCAGTGTGAAAAAATGCCGCGTCTTAAGGTTGCGGCAGAGCTCTGTGAGGATCTCTGGACCCCAAATCCGCCGAGTGTGGCGCATGCGCTTGCAGGTGCGACAGTGGTCGTAAACCTTTCTGCCAGTGATGAAATGGTTGGAAAAGACAGTTACCGGAGAAGCCTTGTGAGCGCACAGTCGGCGCGTCTGATCTGCGGCTATATTTATGCGACAGCAGGTGAGGGCGAGTCGACGACAGATCTTGTCTTTGGCGGACAGCATCTGATTGCTGAAAACGGAACCATTCTTGCCGAGGCAAAACGATTTGAGAATCAGATCATTTGTGCAGATCTCGATGTGGATCGTCTCACAAGTGAGCGCAGAAGGATGACCACGTATCCGGAGCAGAGAACCGATGGGTATCAGGTCGTTCGATTCTCCTTGTCAATAGAAGAGACAAAGCTGACCCGTTACTTCGATCCACGGCCATTCGTACCGTCGGATAAGCATAACCGCGATCAGCGATGCGACGAAATTTTAAATATTCAGGCTATGGGACTGAAAAAACGTCTGGCGCATACCCATTGCCAGAGCGCAGTTATCGGTATTTCCGGTGGACTTGACTCGACGCTGGCATTGCTTGTAACGGCAAGAGCATTTGATCTGCTCGGGATTCCGAGAAAGCAGATCCTGTCTGTGACGATGCCGTGCTTTGGAACGACGGACCGTACGTATCAGAATGCCTGCGAGCTGACGAGATGCCTTGGCGCAACCTTAAAAGAGGTCGATATCAAAGAGGCAGTCAATCTTCATTTTCGTGATATCGGACAGGATCCGGAAAAGCACGATGTGACGTATGAAAACGGACAGGCGCGTGAGAGAACGCAGATTCTGATGGATCTTGCCAACCAGTCCGGCGGTATGGTTATCGGAACGGGTGATCTTTCCGAGCTGGCACTTGGCTGGGCAACGTACAATGGCGATCATATGTCAATGTATGCAGTCAATGCATCTGTGCCAAAGACACTGGTGCGCCATCTGGTGCAGTATTATGCGGATACCTGCGGAGAGAAAGCACTTTCTGATATTCTCCTGGATGTGCTTGATACGCCGGTCAGCCCGGAGCTGCTTCCGCCGAAAGACGGTGTCATTTCCCAGAAGACAGAGGATCTTGTCGGACCGTACGAACTCCACGATTTCTTTTTGTACTATATGCTGCGTGTGACGTACGAGCCGCTGAAAATTTACCGTGTGGCGAAACTTGCGTTTGCCGGTGTTTACGATGATACAACAATCCTGAAGTGGCTGAAAACCTTCTATTGGAGATTTTTTGCACAGCAGTTTAAGCGTTACCTGCCTGCCGGACGGACCGAAGGTCGGAAGCGTTGCGGTTTCCCCGCGAGGCGATCTGCGCATGCCAAGTGATGCAAGCGTGAAACTCTGGAGAGAACAGCTTGACCGGCTGTAATCCATCGCATGAGATTCCGGCGCTTCTTCTGGTGCTTGCGATTGACGCGGTAAACTGTTCGGACGATAAGCATTAGAGTGTGTCTGGTTCACAGAATCAAGGATTGACAGATAAGACAACAGAAAAGCAATAGAAAAACAACAGAAAAATGGCTTCGGAGTGAGAACACTCAGGAGCCATTTTTAACTTTATTTGGTTGCAGAAGGATTGCGGGCCTGATCGAGAGCCTGGTCGATTGCCATGACAAGCAGTTCGGAGGTGTAGCGGTTATCCTCGCCGTAAATGAGGCCTTCGGTTGTCTGGTTTACGTAGATCTGACTTGCAATGGAATCGAGTGCAGGCTCCATAAGCGGGTACATAGCGGCCGTGGTCTCGCTTAGGTTATTCATTGAGATTGCGGTAATGCGGTCCTGCTCGACATCGACCTGTATATCGAAGGTCTGGTCACCGAGAGAAATTGTGGAGGTATAGATGCCGGGAATGTAGCGTGCACTCTCGGCAGAACCGGTGGATGAGGCCGCAGGTTTCTTCGCAGACTCCTTTTTTCCGGAACCGAACATAATCAGAAAAACCACGAGCAGAAGGATCGCGAGAGCGAGAAAAACAGTGGTGTAAACCACTTCTTTCATATGTAGTACAATGATTTTCGTTTTGGAACTCATGGGCGGGCACACTCCTTTTTGAAAAACCGTCTGTGAGCGGACGAGGGGCAAACGGACGGGCGTTTTTATTATAATGTATGTAAAAGAGAAATCGTTTATGAAAGAAAGTTTCGTAACATGCAAATTCCGAATATAATCTTTGGACAGTCTTTCTTCTGCCCGAGAATTAGTATATAATGTAATCGGTCACGATAACAGATTTCAGAGAAGAGTTGGGAAAAGAAGAGGGGAAAGATGAAAAAAAGAAAAATCAGAAGTACTATGAGTGTTTTTTTAACTACTTTTTTGCTTCTGCAGATTATATTACTGTTTCTGTACAAATCATTTATTGTTGATATTGCTAAAAAAAACGAGAAAAACCTGGTGGAAAATACACTGCAAATTTATCATAATACGATGGAAAGTGTATTGGAGCGACTTGACGATAACCTGGATCTTTTACTGGGATGTCGGCTGCTTTTGACACAGCTGAATGGAGAAAATAATCTGGAGAAAGTGAAAGCGCAGCATCAAATGCTGCAGATTCTTAAGGAAAGATGTAAAGATACCAAAGAAGCGGATGCCTATGCGATTGTTAATTGCAAAGACAACAGTATTTTGATTCAGAGAAATGGAAATATAACATATGATACAATAAAAGATATCAAAAAGTATCTTCAAAAGCGTAATACGTTTGATAAAACTCCTACATCCGGCTGGACTTCTACTGTCATGGGGGAGCAGGTGTATCTGGTAAAAATATTATAATTATGGTGCAAATACGATCGCTGTATTGATATCAGAAAAAAGACTGGACTCTTTGTTAAACTATAATGATATGTCCATCAAAGAGGCAGCGTTCTATCTTACAGACAAAAAGGGAAATTCTGTGCGGTTCAGGAGAGGATTGGACATATGGTAGAAGCGATAGAGAATCTGCAGAAACAGGATCCATACCATCAGTATCTATCGGGGATCTGTTCTGGAAGATGCATATCAGATGTATTACAGCGTAAAATCCTCCGAGTATGCCGACATTATTCTACATCCGGTATCGTTATTTTTGGATTTTTAGTACTGTCTTTAACTTTTCTTTGGAACAATTTGTCTGGTATATTGCAAAAAGAAATTTTTCAGTCCGATTGCAGACCTGTCCTGGGTTTCCAGAAAAATTCACAGTGGGGATTTCAGGGCAAGAGCGGAATATAATACGAACAGCTACGAAATGGAAGAAGTAAAACAGGCATATAATGATATGGTACAGACGATTCTTGAAATGAGGGTAGAAAAGTACGAACAGGAACTTCGAATGAAGGATGTACAACTGAAGTATATCCATATGCAATTAAAACCACACTATTTCCTGAATGCTTTATCAACAATCAACAGCATGGTTTATCAGCACGAGGAAGAGAATGTCCATACCTTTATTCAGGCATTTTCACAGAATATCCGCTATATGTTTCGAACCGGTCTGCATACCGTTCCGCTGCAGGATGAAATAAAGAATGCCAGTGGATATCTGGAAATGCAGCGACTTATGTACCGGGATTGCTTTTATGTCTATATGGATATACCGGAAGAAACGCAGCAGTATCCGGTGCCGCAGATGATCCTGCATACATTTTTGGAAAATATATTTAAGCACGTGATCAGTATTGATTCGTTCACTACGGTTCTGATTCAGGCATTGTTGAGCTTTTCGGGGAAGGAAGTTTACTTAAAACTGGAACTATATATATCGCAGGGTCAATTTTCGCAGGAAATACTGGACTTTGTGAATAAAGATATGGAAATAACAGAAAAAGAAGATGGAAGTGGAATTGGAATAAAAAATGTAAAAGAGGTTCTGAAGATGATGTACCAGCAGGATCATCTTCTGTATTTTGAGAATCTGGAACCGGAAGGAACTAAAATAACCATATGGATTCCGAAAACACTGAAATGTACAGATGAGGAGAAAGACGAAGAGAGATGAATTTGCTGATTGTAGATGATGAAATTGTGACAACGCAGGTATTGGAAGAACAGCTGGATCGCGAGTTACTTTCTATTGACCAGATCTATGTGGCCTACAATACTTCTATGGCCAGAGATATTTTGCAAAAAAATAAAGTGGAACTGATTTTATGTGATATTGAAATGCCAAAGGAGAATGGAATTCATTTTCTGAAATGGGTACGAGAACAGAAAATCCAGACAGAGGTTATCTTTCTGACCAGCCATGAAAAATTTGAATATGCCTATGGAGCTGTACAGAATGGTGCGGCAAACTATCTGCTGAAGCCGATTGACATGAATAAAATCAATCAGACATTGCTTCGTGTGACAGAAAAAATAGTCTGGAAACAAAAAACGGAGGAAATCCGGGAATATTGGGAGAGCGGAATAAGAAAGATGGTGCGATATTTCTGGACAAGAGTATTGCTGGAACCCGGTGTGCAGAAACAGGGACTCGAGGAGGAAATAAAGCAGCAGGGGATAGAGGAAGAGATTCAGGAAAAATATTGTGTTGTGATTCTTCATTTTGCCAGTGGAAAACTGGACTTGGGTAAAGAAAAGGGACAGGAATCCATTTATAAATTTGCAATGGAAAACATTCTGGCAGAAGCATTCACAGAAAAAATCAAAATGGAAAATGTGATCTGCTGGGAAGAAAATAAGGGAACCTATCTTGGAATTCTGTCGGAATTTTCGGAAAAGGAGACGAAAGAGAGAGCAGAGCAGGTCAGAAACATATTTGAAAAATATTTTCCGGAGACATTGCAGATCGGATACATTTCCCCGAGTGTTCCTTTTTATGAAGTGGGTCTGGAAAAAGAAAAAATAATGGAATATGACAAAACGCATATTTATGACGAAGGGGAAATAAAGGAATTTATGGTATTGCTTCGAGAAAAGGAGGCGTCCGGACATATTCTGGACGAAGATTATATCCTGCAGTGTCTGAACAAGGGATTCAGGGTAAGTACAATGGAATATTTACAAAAAACGCTGCAGCATGTAAAGCAAACGATGCATTCCGTAGAAGGATTTCGCAATTTTCAGGTGGAACTGACACAGCTTGTAAGCAAATATCTCCATGATAAAAAGGAAAATATGAACAGCGTGATTCGTGATCCGATCTATCTGCGACTGGATATGAATGCGGTTAAATCGGAATTTTCTATGGTGCAGTGGATGACCTGGCTGATGAATAAGGTATTTGATCTGACACAGGAGGAACGGAAAGAAAAAACAGAAAAAAGGATCACAGATCAGGTAATTGATTATATCAGAGAACATTATACGGAAGATATTAACAGAAATACGCTTTCGGAGAGGTTTCATTTTTCACCGGAATACATTGGAAAAATGTTCCGGAAGGATATCGGAACGTCGTTGAATGATTATATTAATTCTCTGCGCGTGGAAAAAGCGAAACATTTGCTGGAAAACACCAATACAAAGGTGATTGATATTGCGCTGGAAGTCGGATTTGATACGCTTCCGTATTTCTCATCTGTATTTAAAAAATATACGGGAGTTTCACCGGCAGAGTTTCGGAAAAGAGAATAGATATCTTAAAAACGAAAGTTTTTGTACTTTTTGTGTAAGAACTTTCGTTTTTTTGTCGTTATGATAAGTCTATCAAAAGGAACCGGAAAGAAGAAAGGAGAAACAAATAGAAGAAAAAGAATTTTGGCGATTTTGATGGCTACTTTGACAGTAGGATCTCTGCTGAGCGGATGTGGTGGAGCACAGAGCGGTGATGCAGCCGGAAAGCAGGAGAGCGGCAAACAGGAAAGCAGCGACAGCGAAGAACCGGCAGAGGTTGTATTTGCGTACATGACGCAGAACAATATCCCGGAGTCATCAGAACTGGAAAGAATTCAGAACCTGATCAACGATTAATACAGTAGATAAGATCAATACGAAGGTCAAACTGGTACTGTTTTCCAATTCTGATTATATAGTAATCAAGGTGTAAATCTGATGCTGGCATCCGGAGAACAGCTGGATTTTATTTTCAGGCATATAATACATCTCATCTGAAATATATCCAGGATGGAACAGCGCTGGATATTACAGAGTATCTGGACAATGATCTGAAAGAGACAACAGAAACTCTTTACGATGGTTTTCTGGCGCCGACAACGGTAGAGGGAAAAACATATGGAATTCTGAATATGGGTTCTAACTATGTACCGGGTGGATTTACCTATCGTGAAGATATTACAGAGAAACTTGGAATTGATATGAGCCAGGTTACCAAACCGGAAGATCTGACTGCAGTGTTTGCAAAGGTAAAAGAAGCTTATCCGGATATGACAATCATTGATCCGAACAGAGCGAATGCATTATTTGAAAGTTACCTGGGCAAGATTGATAAAATCGATCCATTAGGCGACAATATTGCCTCACCAGTTTCCGGTGTGGCTTATCAGGACAATGCAACTGTAGTGGATATGTATGAAACGACAGATTTCAAAGAACTGTGCGAACTGACCAGAAGCTGGTTTGAAGCTGGTTATTATGCAAGTGATGCAGCTACCACAACGGCAACTACCGCAGAATTACTGATGTCCGGCAACTGCTTTGGTACATTCTGTGGACTGGGTAATCCAAAGATTGCGCAGCAGTATACAAAAACAACTATGGTCATCCTTTTGAAAACGTACAGATCAGTGATTCTATGATCTGGTCTGGAAACGGCGGAGCATGGATGGTAAATTCCGGTTGTAAAGATCCTTCAGCAGCCTGCAAATTTATGAACCTGCTGTACACGGATGCATATGTAGACAACCTTCTGGTCTATGGAGAAGAAGGAGTGGATTACAAATTGGATGAAAATGGTTGTGCAGTAGCACCGGATGGATATACGGATCTGAACAGTGTAGCATATACCAATAATATGAACTACTATTTCTGGGGAAATAAATGGCTGACCTATCCGGTTGCAGGCGGTCTGTATGGAGAAGAAAAAGAGACAAATAAACAGCAGAATTATGATGGAGATCATTCAAATTATTATGGTTTCCTTTACGACTACAGTGATAAAGAAGCAGAATACACCGCATGCCAGAACATTGTAGAAGAGTATAAAAAATACTCTGTGGGTTGGTGCAGCAGATGTAGATACAACACTTGCCGAGATGACAAAACGACTGAAAGACAGCTGGTATGGATGACCTGATTCAGGCAAAGCAGGAGCAGCTGGATGCATGGATGAGTAGTAAGTAGAAAAGACTTTGAAAAAAGGAAAGGGCTGCGGAATATCACCGCAGCCTTATTTATAAAAGGGAGCTCGAATTATGCCAAAGAGTAAGAAGAAATATGCCAGTAAAAATACATTAGCATTGCTTTTCATTGCACTGCCAGGTATTACATATCTGATTATTAATAACTATATCCCGATTGTGGGAACCTTTATTGCGTTTAAAAAGTTCAGTTATGCAAAAGGAATCTGGGGAAGCCCATGGTGTGGACTGAATAACTTTAAATTTTTGTTTCTGACAGATGATGCATGGGTCATTACGAGAAACACGTTGTTATATAATCTGGCGTTTATTGTGATCGGAACAGTAGTTTCTGTGATTTTTGCAATCCTGCTGCATGAGCTGGGAGAACTGTTACGCGGAAAGTTTTTCCAGTCCGTGCTGTTATTTCCGCACTTACTGTCCTGGGTTGTAACGGCGTATCTGGTATATGCGTTATTGGGAAGTACAACCGGTTTTGTGAACAATACAATCTTAAATGCGCTGGGGAAAAAGGGCGTAGACTGGTATACCGCAAAAACGGCATGGCCGTTTATCCTGGTTATTGTATATCTTTGGAAGAATGCCGGATATAATGCGATCGTTTATATGGCAGGTATTGCAGGCATTGATAAGGAAATTTATGAAGCAGCAAAGATTGATGGCGCTTCTAAATTGAAACAGATTACTGCCATTACACTTCCGCTTCTGAGACCAACCATTATTATTATGACATTAATGGCAATCGGCCGTGTATTCTATTCGGACTTTGGTTTGTTCTATCAGGTACCGATGAATGCGGGAACCCTGTTTTCTACGACACAGACGATAGATACGTATGTATATCGCGGTTTGATGGAACAGGGTAATGTAGGAATGTCTTCGGCAGCAGGTGTATATCAGTCATTAGTTGGTTTTGCACTGGTAATGATTGCAAACTTTATTGTGCGGAAAAAAGATCCGGAAAACGCATTGTTCTAGGAGGCAGGATATGAAAAAGACAGTCAGCGATGAAAAACGATTTATTGCAATAGCAACAGTTATTTTAGTGGTAATCAGTATTGTGGCGTTGTTTCCGATGATTCTTCTGGTGGTTGCGTCCTTTACCGATGAAAATGAACTGATTACAAACGGATATCAGATTTTGCCGAAGAAACTCAGCTTGGAAGCATATACCTACATGGTAAAACAGGCAGCAACAATTGTAAGATCGTATCTTGTTACGATTGGAACAACCGTTGTCGGAACCGGATTAAGCGTGCTACTGACAACTTCGATCGCATATCCGATGGCAACGAAAAACATTCAAATATAGAAATGCATTATCCTTTTTTGTGTATTTTACCATGCTGTTTAATGGAGGACTGGTGCCACAGTATATTATGTGGACAACATTTTTTCACATTAAAGATACGTATGCAGCACTGATTTTTCCGAATCTTCTGATGACAGCATTCAATATTTTCCTGGTAAGAAACTATTACAGCAACAGTCTGCCGGAAGCATTATACGAAGCTGCGCAGCTGGACGGAGCGTCAGAAATTGGAATTTTCACCAAAATTGTATTTCCGTTGTCGAAGCCGGTAGTTGCCACCATTGGACTGTTTACAGGTCTTTCCTACTGGAACAGCTGGACCAATGCTTTATATTACGTACAGGATCCAAAATATTTTGGTATTCAGAATCTGCTGATGCGTATCATGAAAAACATTGAATATCTGCGAAGCGGAGCATCAGAGCTGGCAGCGGAAGGACAGGCAGTTTCGCTTCCGGGCAACTCCATCCGAATGGCACTGGCATTTGTCGGAATTTTACCAATCATTATTATTTATCCGATGCTTCAGAAATATTTTATCAAAGGTGTGGTTGTCGGCGCTGTAAAAGGCTGACAGAAAGGAGAAACAGATGGCAGCATATGTACATTGTAATTTTCATTCCTGTATCCTGCGGATGCAGGTAGATGTTTCGATTCTGCTTCCGGAAAAGGAGCGGATGGAAGATGTGGAGCAGGGAAAAAAGGGAGAGACTTTCGGAAAAAACAAAAAATATCAGACCCTGTATCTGCTGCATGGATTTACAGGTGACCACCTTACGTATCTGCGGACCTCCAAAATTGAGCGTTATGCAGATGAGCATCAGATCATGGTGGTTATGCCAAGCGTATATAACAGCGCCTATACGGACATGAAATACGGACTGGATTATTTTTCTTATCTGACAGAAGAACTGACAGATTTTGTGGAGAGAAATTTCCCGGCAGCAACAAAGCGGGAAAACCGTTTTATTGCAGGAATGTCGATGGGAGGTTACGGTGCCTATAAATGGGGACTTACCTGTCCGGAAAAATTTGCGGCAATCGGAGGCGTTGCGGGATCTTACCATGCCGAATATCGTTATCAGGGAAAGGTTAACACGGTATCCACCCTTTGTGAAGCGTTATATGGTGATCCGCCTGCGATTACACCGGAGGTTCATGATGTTTTTACACTGTTGAAAAACCGGAAAGAAGAAGGAAGAGATATTCCGAGATTGTATACCTGCTGCGGTACAGAGGACAGACGTCACCAGGATTCGGTCGATCTGAAGGAGTTTGCGGATCAGCTGGGCGTTCCGCTGCTGTTTGAAGAGGGACCGGGAAGGCATGATGATATTTTCTTTGATGAGTATATTCAGAAGATTCTGGACTGGATGAACTTTGCGGGAAAATCAGTAGAAGAGTAAAATCTGCAGAGTATAAAGGGGGTTGTCTCGCCAGATTTTGATATGCTCCCTTCTAGGTAGACAAGTGAAATAATAAAAACTTGTCACTTAGGAGGGAGCATATTTTATGTCCAAAAGAAAAGTATCTGTTGAGGATAAGACATATGCTGTAAATCTATATCTGGA
>ENA-OQKW01000325-OQKW01000325.1-human-gut-metagenome-genome-assembly--contig:-NODE-325-length-12574-cov-3.524865_pt1 | contig 12574 bp, 8 predicted proteins | sample MGYA00242657_ERZ504815 | MGnify/ENA primary metagenome ERZ504815 (study PRJEB26092, sample SAMD00036404) | human gut metagenome | host: Homo sapiens | study: EMG produced TPA metagenomics assembly of... | reverse complement strand
GAACAAAACCGAAAACCTAATATTTTTTATTATGTGGTTGCGCTGATCGTCATTCTGCTGTTAAATCTTCTGCTTTTCCCGAGACTTCTCGAGCCAAAGGTAACAGAAGTTGATTACGGAAAATTTTTTAGTCAGATGGTAGATAACAACGAAATCAGCGAAGTCCAGATCCAGTCAAATGAGATTATTTTCAGCGACAAATCAAGCCCGGCGAATTATTATAAGACGGGTGTGATGAATGATTACAAGCTGGTAGACCGTTTATATGAGGCAGGTATTACCGAATTTGGAACGCCGATCATAGAGCAGATGTCGCCGCTCATGGAATTTCTTTTAACATGGGTAATACCGATCGTTGTGATGGTTGCGCTCGGACAGTGGCTGATGAAACGCATGACGAGTAAGATGATGGGCGGCATGGGAAATGCGATGAGCTTTGGAAAGAGCAACGCCAAGGTTTATGTACAGTCCGAAACCGGCATTAAATTTGCAGATGTTGCCGGAGAGGATGAGGCAAAAGAAATTTTACAGGAGATTGTTGATTTCCTGCATAATCCAAAAAAATATGAAGAAATTGGTGCAAAAATGCCGAAAGGAGCACTGCTTGTCGGCCCTCCAGGAACCGGTAAAACGCTGCTTGCAAAGGCAGTAGCCGGAGAGGCAAATGTTCCGTTCTTCTCCATTTCCGGCTCCGAGTTCGTCGAGATGTTCGTCGGCATGGGAGCTGCAAAGGTGCGTGACCTGTTCCAGCAGGCAAACGAGAAAGCACCGTGTATCGTCTTTATCGATGAGATCGATACCGTCGGCAAAAAACGTGACGGCGGCGGATTCTCCGGAAACGACGAGCGTGAGCAGACCCTGAACCAGCTGCTTGCCGAGATGGATGGATTCGATGGAAAGAAAGGCGTTGTCATTCTGGCAGCGACGAACCGTCCGGATTCCCTGGACCCGGCACTTCTTCGTCCGGGCCGTTTCGACCGCCGTGTGCCGGTTGAACTGCCTGACTTAAAAGGCCGTGAGGAAATCCTGAAAGTCCATGCGAAAAACATCCGCGTGGGCGACAATGTCGATTACAATGCGATCGCACGTATGGCATCCGGTGCTTCTGGTGCAGAACTTGCCAATATGATCAACGAGGCAGCACTCCGTGCCGTCCGTGATGGAAGAAAATTCGTCACCCAGGCGGATCTGGAGGAGAGCGTTGAGGTTGTCATCGCCGGATACCAGAAGAAGAATAAGATCATGACCGACAAAGAGAAACTGATCGTTTCCTACCACGAGGTCGGCCATGCACTCGTCGCAGCACTGCAGAGCCATTCCGCTCCGGTTACGAAGATCACCATTATCCCGCGTACGTCCGGCGCCCTCGGCTATACGATGCAGGTGGATGAAGATGAGCACAACCTGATGAGCCGCGAAGAGCTGGAAAACAAGATTGCAACGCTGACCGGCGGCCGTGTGGCAGAGGATCTGGTGTTCCATTCCATCACGACAGGTGCTTCGAACGATATCGAGCAGGCAACGAAGGTGGCAAGATCCATGATCACCCGCTTCGGTATGAACGAGGAATTTGGTATGGTTGCATTTGATACGGTAACGAACCAGTACCTCGGCGGTGACACTTCCCTGGCATGCTCCGAATCGACAGCAGCACAGATTGATGAGAAGGTTGTTGCAGCAGTCAGAAAACAGTACGACAAAGCAGAGCAGCTCTTAAAAGATAACATGCCGAAACTCCACGAGCTGGCAAAATATCTGTATGAGAAAGAGACGATCACAGGTGATGAGTTTATGGAAATCCTGAATTTATCCCCGGATCAGCTTACGACAACGAGAATGGAAACAAACTAAAAAGCGATAAAAGACAGATGAGAATCCCGCGTTACTGTTCACCCAGCAGTGAAACACTTGCTGTTTCGCTGCGTAAGAAAGTGATTCACGAATCCCGCGTTTCAAGGCGACTTCAGCCTTGCGCGGGATTCTTTCTTGTGCTATAATGCTGTAATGCGAAATTATGACACAAAAAGACAGATTTTTTTAGGATAGATCAAGAGAACATAAGGAGAAACGCAATGAAGAAAAAACAGGCATGGAAAGTGATGGGTGCTGTCCTTGCGGGCACACTGGTATTTTCCGATGCAATTCCGCTCCGTGCCAGCGCATCGGGCAGGAACGGAAAAAAAGCGCAGTACAGAACGAAACTGTCTCCGGAACGGAGAACGGTACAGAGACAAAGACAAAACGGGCAGCCGTTTATGTGAATCTGAAAACCGGCGATGATACGGCAGACGGTACAACGGCAGAGACAGCAGTAAAAACCGTGGAAAAAGCACAGGAGCTTCTTGCAGCTGCAGCGGCAGAACTGCAGGCGGACGGGAAAACAACCGAAAAAAACACTGCTGCAGATACTAGCAAAACGGCAGCGGAGGAAGCAGCAGAAAAATATCTGGTATTCGTCGGAATGGATGAAAAAGAGCTGGAAACGTATCGAAAGAAACAGCAGAAAACAGACTTCTGGGGAAGAGTAACAGATACCGTTTTTGCGGCAGATGAAATCGTGGTGACAGAAGCCGGATATGAGGCTGTTCTGGCAGCAGAAAAAGCAAAAGAAACGGTTTCGGAAACACCAACGCTTGCGCCAGGCGAGTCTCCGGCACCGGATGCGGCAGAAGATACCGTAACACCAACTCCGGGTCCGACGGAAACGCCGGATGCAGAGCCGACCGCAGAACCAACGGTGACCCCGGACGCAGAACCGACGGAAACGCCGGACGCAGAGCCGACCGTAACGCCGGCGGAGGAACCAACGGCAACTCCGACACCGGATGCGGACAACGGAGAAGATACAGGGGATACACCAACGGCAGCGCCGACACCGGATGCGGAACCGACCGTAACGCCGGAAGTAACTCCGACGACAGCACCGGGCGAGAATACCGATGACAGTGAAAATCCGGAGAATCCGGAAACTCCGGCAGAAGATCCAACCGTGACACCTGCCCCGGATGATACAGCAAAAGACGATCCTGCAGCAGATGATACAAACCAGGACGATACAAACCAGGATAACCAGAACGGAACGGGAAATGATGCATCATCGGACCAGTGGAAACAGGATGAAAATCTGGATGACCTTGTAAAAGATGAAATTCAGAAAGAAAACGAAACCGTAAAAAATTTCGATGAAATTTCCAATCCATCCGGTACGGACAGCACAGAAGACGGCTATCTGATCTCCAATGTCTCTCTTTTGATCCAGCCGGTGGCAGTAAGTCTGTCCAGAAGCCTTGTATCAGAGGAGCAGACGGAAACAGCAGAAGCTGAGACGGCGGACGAAGGCGAGCATGAACTGCTTGCAGCTGCAGAGCAGAAATCCAACCTGAGTGCAGGTGAAATGACAGCAAGTGCAGCCGATGACGTAAGTACGCTGCGTGCCGCAGGAACGATCCTTGTAGGACCGGACAACTACGGAACGAATAAGACATCCACTCCGACTCCGACAGCCACACCGTCGAAGAGCAGCAGTAACAACAGCTCTTCCAATTCCAATACCGGAAGCACAAAGATTCCGCAGAAGAAGACACAGACCACTGTAAGCATCCGCAGCATCCCGGTCAACACCGGCGATGAGACGATGGTGCTTCCGCTGGCGATCAGCTCCGCACTTTCTGCAGCCGTTATGTTCTGCATGGCATTCCTTCAGATGCAGGCGAAACGCGCAAAGAGCATGGCCGCATGGCTGGAATTCAAAAAGAATCATCCGTTTGACGAAAAATAAAGAAACAGGCATATCCGGAAAAGCCATTCCATACATTTACAGTATGGGAGGGCTTTTTCTTATGGAAGAAAAGAAAACATGGGCGGTGGGTGCGGGCAGCGGGATCAGCTGGCTGAAGGCTCTTCTCGTTTCCTATCTGATCTCGGTGCTTCTTCTTTTGCTGCTGTCTTTCCTGCTCTGGAAATTTTCCTGGAAGGAAAGCTGGGTGCAGGCGGGCATTGTGGTGATCTATCTGGCATCAAGCTTTTCCGGCGGAAGAATGGCAGGAAACATGGCGGGAAAACGGCGGTTTCTCTGGGGCATCTGCTTTGGAATCGTGTATTTTGCCATTCTGATCATCGTCTCCGCAGTCTTCCTGCCGGGCGGATTTGCCGGAGCCGGAAGACTTCTGTGGGCGGCAGCAGTCTGTGCCGTCGGCGGAATGGCAGGCGGAATGACGGCACACGGCAGATAAAAGCGGACAAAACAGAACATTTTTTCAAAAAACAGACTTTTAAATTTGAAAAACCTATGCTATAATGGGAAGAGCTAATGGCCGAAGACTATAAAAAAGTCGCGCGTCAACTACAATGAAGGAGGAATGTGCCATGAAACACATCAAAACTTTAAATACAAAAAGCTTACAGAACACTGTAAAAAAAGGTGGATGCGGTGAGTGCCAGACATCCTGCCAGTCCGCATGTAAGACTTCTTGCACCGTAGGCAACCAGAGCTGCGAGCATAAGTAAAAGTAATCCATAAGGACGAGTAAAAGGTGTTCCCAGAACCGGTTTCGCCGGATTTGGGAACATTCTTTTTGCCAGGCACATCAAAAAAAGAGAGAGTTATAGAAAGGAATACCACAGTGATACATTTATATAAAAGCAATGGCTTCAACATGGTGCTGGACGTCAACAGCGGCTCCGTCCATGTTGTGGATGACTGCGTATACGATGTCCTTTCCTGCATGAACGAAGGAAAAAATGCAGAAGAGGCAGCAGAGGCGCTTAGCAGTAAATATGCCGAGCAGGACATCACCGAAGCCAGAGAAGAAATTCAGGAACTTACAGATAACGGCATGCTCTTTACAAAAGACATTTACGAAAACGCAATTGATCAGTTTTCCAACCGTCCGACCGTCGTAAAAGCACTCTGCCTCCACATTGCACACGACTGTAACCTTGCCTGTCGTTACTGCTTCGCAGAAGAGGGCGAGTATCACGGAAGACGTGCACTGATGTCCCTGGAAGTCGGCAAAAAAGCGCTTGATTTCCTGATCGCAAACTCCGGCAGCAGAAGAAACCTCGAGGTAGATTTCTTCGGCGGTGAACCGCTGATGAACTGGGATGTTGTAAAACAGCTCGTAGCCTACGGAAGAGAACAGGAGAAGTTACATAACAAGAACTTCCGTTTCACCCTGACCACCAACGGTGTTCTCTTAAACGACGAGGTCATGGAGTTCTGCAATAAAGAGATGGGCAACGTCGTATTAAGTATCGACGGAAGAAAAGAAGTTCACGATCACATGCGTCCGTTCCGCAAAGGTGCCGGAAGCTACGATCTGATCGTGCCGAAATTCCAGAAATTCGCTGAGCTTCGTCATCAGGATAAATACTATGTGCGCGGAACCTTCACGCATTACAACACAGACTTTGCAGCTGATGTTCTCCATCTGGCAGACCTCGGCTTCAAGCAGATCTCGGTTGAGCCTGTTGTAGCGCCTCCGACCGAGGACTATGCGATCCGTGAGGAAGACCTTCCGGTGATCTTCGAACAGTACGACATTCTGGCAAGAGAGATGATCAAGAGAGAAAAAGAGGGAAGAGGCTTCAATTTCTTCCACTTTATGATCGATCTGACCGGCGGACCATGTGTTTATAAACGTCTTTCCGGCTGCGGTTCCGGAACCGAGTACCTTGCGGTAACACCGTGGGGCGATTTCTATCCGTGCCACCAGTTCGTAGGACAGGAAGATTTCTGCCTCGGAAATGTTTACGAAGGCGTGAAAAAGACAGAAACTGTCAACGAATTCAAAAAATGCAACGTTTATTCCAAGAAGGAGTGCAGCCAGTGCTTTGCACGGTTCTACTGCAGCGGCGGATGCGCGGCAAACTCCTACAATTTCACAGGTAAGATCAACGATGTTTACGAGATCGGATGCAAGATGCAGCAGAAACGGATCGAGTGTGCATTGATGATAAAGGCAGCTCTGGCCGAAGATTAAAGAAAAGAGGAAAATCGCGACATGATGAAGAAGAAACAGAGTATCATCGCACTCGTCCTGGCAGCCATTGTAACAGTGCTTCTTGGATGGACGATGATCAAAGGATGGGGTCCTACCGGAACCGGTTCGATGAAGAACATCAACCTGGGTCTGGATCTGTCCGGCGGTGTCAGCATTACCTATCAGGCCGTAAAGGACAACCCGACAGACGAAGAAATGTCAGATACCCGCTACAAGCTGGAACAGCGTGCGCAGCAGTACAGCGAAGAGGCACAGGTATATCTGCAGGGCGACAACCGTATCACCATTGAAATCCCGGGTGCAACCGATGCAACCACCATTCTGGAAGAGATGGGTAAACCGGGAAGCCTGTATTTCATCAAACAGACCAACGATGACGGAACAGAAAACTACACCTACGACAGCTCGACCGGCGAGTACGTTCTGAACGGAAAAACTATCGAAGAGCTCGAGGAGGACGGCTCCGTCGTTCTGACCGGTAAAGATGTGGAGAGCGCAGAAGCCATGCATCAGCAGAACTCCACCACAAAAGCAACCGAGAGCGTCGTTCAGCTGAAAATGACCGACGAAGGAAAACAGAAATTTGCAGACGCAACCCAGGAAGCCTACAGCGCAGGAAAGAGCATCGGTATCTACTATGATGAAAAATTCGTCAGTGTACCGAGTGTAAACGCTGTGATTTCCGATGGTACTGCAGTCATCTCCGGCGGAAACATGGACTGGGATGAAGCAACCAGCCTGGCATCCACCCTCCGTATCGGTTCCCTTTCCCTGAAACTTGAGGAGATCAACTCCAGCGTCGTTGGAGCACAGCTTGGATCTGCAGCTGTTTCCACCAGCGTAAAAGCGGGAGCGATCGGCATTGTACTGATTATCCTTTTCCTTGCAATCGTATATCGCCTGCCTGGTATTGCTGCCGGATGGGCACTGCTCATCTATGTTGAGCTGAATCTGATTGCTTTAAATGCATTTGACCTGACATTGACCCTGCCTGGTATCGCAGGTGTTATCCTGTCGATCGGTATGGCGGTCGATGCGAACGTTATCATTTATGCCCGTATCGAGGAGGAGATCGGTGCCGGAAAGACGGTTCATGCGGCAATCCGCGACGGATTCAAGAAGGCAGCTTCTGCCATCCTGGACGGAAACGTGACGACCCTGATTGCAGCAGCTGTTCTGTATGCGCTTGCGAGCGGAAGTGTCCGCGGATTCGCCATGACACTTGCTCTTGGTATTGTTCTTTCCATGTTCAGCGCCATGGTTGTTTCCAGACTGCTGGTCAACAGCCTGTACGGTATGGGACTGAAGGATGCGAAATACTACGGAACCAAGAAAGAGCGCAAGGGATTTCCATTTGTGGAAAAGAGAAAGATCTTCTTCACGATCTCCTGCATTCTGCTGCTTGCCGTTCCGGCCAGCATGATTTTCATGCATCAGACAAAGGGAAGCGCACTGAACTTCGGCCTTGACTTCAAGGGCGGTACTTCCATCAACGTTCCGTTCAACGAGGATTACTCCATCGAAGAGCTGGACAAAGAGGTAGAGCCGGTTGTGGAAGGCGTGACAAAAGATTCCAATATTCAGATGACAAAGGTTGTCGGAGGCAACAATGTCATCATCAAAACACGTTCTCTGACTCTGGAAGAGCGTGAGCAGGTTTACCAGGCAATGGCAGACAATTTCGGTGTCGATACTTCTGAAATCACTTTCGACAACATTTCTTCTACTGTAAGTAAAGAAATGAGCCAGAATGCGATGAAAGCAGTTATCATCGCTGTAGTCTGCATGCTGCTGTACATCTGGATCCGTTTCCGCGACATCCGTTTCGCATCGAGTGCCATCCTTGCACTGATGCACGATATCGCCATTGTATTCGGATTCTATGTGGTATCCCGTATTTCGGTCGGCAGCACCTTTATCGCGTGTATGCTGACGATCCTCGGCTATTCCATCAACAGTACGATCGTCATCTTCGACCGTATCCGTGAGAATCTGCCGGAGTTAAAGAGAGAGCCGATCGAGTCCCTGGTTGACCGCTGCATCACGGACACCCTGACCCGAAGCATTTACAGTTCCCTCACCACCTTTATCACCATCTTTGTTCTGTTCGTGATGGGAGTTTCTTCCATCCGCGACTTTGCAGCACCTCTGATGGTTGGTATCGTATGCGGAGCTTACACTTCTGTCTGCATCACAGGTGCCCTGTGGTATGTGATGAAGCACGTTGGAAAAAACAAATATGTGCCGTCCAAAGCAGTACAGAATAAGACAAAAAATAAATAAAAGCAGCAAAAACCATAAAAAGAGAAACGCCGGACCGGAAAAGTCCGGCGTTTCCTGCTAACAGGAAAGAGGAGAACATATGAAGAAAGAACGCTGGGTAGTTTCGGCAAAACGCGCCGATTTCCAGGCAATTGCGGATCGGTTCGGCATCGATCCCGTCATCGCCCGCCTGATCCGGAACCGGGATGTGACCGGGGAGAAAGAGATCGAAGAGTATCTCTTCGGTGATCTGGAGCAGCTCCACGATCCGCTGCTGATGAAGGATATGGAGCGCGCGGCAGATCTGATCGCAGAAAAAATCCGGGAGAAAAAGCCGATCCGCATCATCGGGGACTACGACATCGACGGTGTTACGGCAACGTATATTCTGCTGACCGGATTAAAAGATCTCGGTGCCGATGCGGATGTGCGTATCCCGGACCGGATTGCAGACGGATACGGCTTAAATGAGCATCTTGTGCAGTTTGCCGCGGATGAGGGGCGGGACACGATCGTCACCTGTGACAACGGCATCGCGGCGGGCAGTCAGATCCGTCTGGCAAAAGAGCTTGGCATGACGGTTGTTGTGACGGACCACCACGAGGTTCCGTTTGAGGAGGATGAAAACGGAGAACGCCGCTACATCCTGCCGCCGGCGGACGCGGTTGTCAATCCGAAACAGGAAAGACTGTTCCTATCCGTTTCCGGGCCTCTGCGGTGCGGCCGTCGCATGGAAACTGATCCAGACGATGGAGGCAAAAGCAGGTATTCCAAAGGAGCACAGCTTCCGCTTTCTGGAATTTGTCGCCATTGCGACGATCGGTGATGTGATGGATCTGCAGGGAGAAAACCGGATTTTTGTAAAAGCCGGCCTTCGGGCGCTCCATAAAACGCAGAACCTCGGCCTGCAGGAGCTGATCCGTGTGCAGGGCATCGAGGCGGAAAACGTGACACCGTATCACATCGGCTTCGTTCTCGGCCCGTGCATCAACGCATCGGGACGGCTTGACACGGCGGAGCATTCGTTAAAACTGCTCTGCGCAAAGACACGTGAGGAGGCCGCAAAGCTTGCCGGGGACTTGAAAGACCTGAATGAAAGCCGCAAAGAGCTGACGCGCCAGGGTGAGGCGAAAGCAATCGAGCTCGTGGAAACCTCCCCGCTGCAGAACGACAAAGTCCTCGTCGTCTATCTGCCGGACTGCCACGAGAGCCTTGCCGGAATCATCGCAGGTCGCCTGCGGGAGCACTTCCACAAACCATCCTTCGTACTCACCAGAAGTGAGGAGGGCGTCAAGGGCTCCGGCCGCTCGATCGAAGCGTATTCGATGTATGAGGAGCTCTGCAAATGCAAAGAACTGATGACGAAATTCGGCGGCCACCCGATGGCTGCGGGCCTTTCCCTCGCAGGAGAGGAGATGATCGAACCGTTCCGCCGGGCACTGAACGATAATTCCACGCTGACGGAAGAGGATTTCGTCGAAAAAGTTGTGATCGATGTGCCGATGCCGATCACCTACATCACCAAAAATCTGATCCGCCAGTTAAGTCTCTTGGAGCCGTTCGGAAAAGGCAACACGAAACCGCTGTTCGCACAGAAAGGACTGACTGTATTAAATTACCGCATTTTTGGAAAGAATAGAAACGTGGTGAAAGTACAGCTTGCCGATGCGGGCGGATACCAGATGGATGGTGTCTATTTCGGCGAGGGAGAAGCGTTCGCCGCATACGTGGATGCACATCCGACCCTCTCGGTAGCGTACTATCCGTCGATCGATACGTGGAACGGACGCGACAAATTACAGATCAATATCCAGAGTTATTTTTAAAGATGCAGAAAAGCCGCAAATACCTGATTTTTCTGCCCTGTTTTCTATCGGAAACAAAATTGACGCAGAAGAATATTGATGCTATACTGTAAGGTGAATTGTCAAACCTTGACGAAACGGAGGAATATTTTATGAAAAAAGTAGAGGATTACGTAAGAAGTATTCCGGATTTCCCGGAACCGGGTATTATTTTCAGAGATGTAACGAGTATCCTGCAGGACGCAGACGGACTGCAGCTTGCCATAGATGAGATGCAGCATTTTGTAGAAGAAGTAGACTGTGACGTAATCTGCGGAACCGAGTCCCGCGGCTTCATTTTCGGTATGCCGATTGCTTACAATCTGCACAAACCGTTCGTGCCGATCCGTAAAAAAGGAAAACTTCCTCTGGAGACCATCGAGGAGAGCTATGACCTGGAGTACGGCAGCGCAACGATCGAGATGCACAAAGACTCCATCAAACCGGGCCAGAAGGTAGTCATCATCGACGACCTGATTGCAACCGGCGGTACCGTGGAGGCTTGTGCAAAAATGATCGAGCGCCTCGGCGGCGAAGTAACCAGAATCGTGTTCCTGATGGAGCTTGCCGGCTTAAAAGGACGCGAAAAACTGGCAAAATATGATGTAAAATCTGTCATCCGTTACGATGGCAAATAACGTATCCAACGAAACGCAGGGGTTAATCATGAGAGCGGAGGATACATATGGAAGAAGAGAAAAGAATCAGTGAAGAAGAATTAAAGAAGGATGTGGCGGCGGCAGAAGCCAGAATCCGCAAGACGGACGATTTTACAAGTCCGGAGGAATTATACGGGGAATTGATCGCTTCTGTGAAAAAATATCATCCATCGGACGATATTTCCCTGATCGAAAAAGCATACCGCGTGGCAGCGGATGCACATAAGGACCAGAAAAGAAAGAGCGGGGAACCGTACATCATCCATCCGCTCTGTGTGGCAATTATCCTGGCAGATCTGGAGCTCGACAAGGAGTCGATCGCGGCAGGCCTTCTGCACGACGTTGTCGAAGATACCGTCATGACCGAAGAAGAGCTGACCGAGGAGTTCGGCCCGGAGGTGTCCCTGATTGTAAGCGGTGTCACGAAGCTGGCACAGCTGAAATATTCTGCGGATAAGGTCGAGGAGCAGGCAGAAAACCTGAGAAAGATGTTCCTTGCGATGGCAAAGGATATCCGTGTTATTCTGGTAAAACTGGCGGACCGTCTGCACAACATGCGGACCGCACAGTACTGGTCGCCGGAGACGCAGAAGAAAAAAGCGCGTGAGACGATGGATATTTATGCCCCGATCGCACAGCGCCTCGGTATTTCCAAGATCAAGGTCGAACTCGATGACCTTTCTCTGAAATATCTGGAGCCGGATGCGTACTATGAACTGGTGCAGAAGGTCAGCATGAAGCGGGAGCAGCGGCAGGAGTTTGTCGATGCGATCGTAAAAGAGGTGACCCGTCATATCCACCAGGCCGGCATTGAGGCAGATGTCAACGGACGAATCAAGCACTTTTTCAGCATCTACAAAAAGATGGTCAACCAGCATAAGACGCTGGATCAGATCTATGACCTCTTTGCGGTCCGCATCATCGTGGAATCCGTCAAAGACTGCTATGCAGCGCTCGGTGTCATCCATGAAATGTACACGCCGATCCCGGGCCGTTTCAAAGATTACATTGCGATGCCGAAGCCAAACCGTTACCAGTCCCTGCATACAACCCTGATCGGACCGAACGGACAGCCGTTTGAGATTCAGATCCGTACTTATGAGATGCACCGGATTGCAGAATACGGTATCGCTGCACACTGGAAATACAAAGAGGCCTCCGACGGCAAGAAACCGGGACCGGAGCAGGAAGAGGAAAAACTGACCTGGCTGCGCCAGATTCTGGAGTGGCAGCAGGACATGGCGGACAACCATGAGTTCATGAACCTCTTAAAGAGCGATCTCGACCTGTTTGCCGACAATGTTTACTGTTTCAGCCCGGCGGGCGATGTCAAAACGCTTCCGGTCGGCTCCTGTGCCATCGACTTTGCTTATTCCGTCCACAGTGCGGTCGGCAACAAGATGGTCGGAGCGAGGGTCAACGGAAAACTCGTGCCGATCGAGACGGAACTTCACAACGGAGACCGCGTCGAGATCATCACCTCGCAGAACTCCAAGGGACCGAGCCGCGACTGGCTGAAAATTGCGAAGAGTTCCCAGGCAAAGAGCCGCATCAACCAGTGGTTCCGCCAGCAGAACAAGACGGACAACATCGTCAAAGGCAAGGAAATGCTCACCAGCTATGCAAAGCTGAAGGGCAAAAACCTTGGAATCTATACGAAACCGATGTACGAAGAGGCTGTCATGAGAAAGTACGGCTTCCGCGACTGGGATTCCGTTCTTGCGGCCATCGGCCACGGCGGCTTAAAAGAGGGCCAGGTCCTCAACAAGCTGATTGAGACGTACGAAAAGCAACATAAAAAAGAGAT
>ENA-OQKW01000321-OQKW01000321.1-human-gut-metagenome-genome-assembly--contig:-NODE-321-length-12702-cov-3.787833_pt1 | contig 12702 bp, 13 predicted proteins | sample MGYA00242657_ERZ504815 | MGnify/ENA primary metagenome ERZ504815 (study PRJEB26092, sample SAMD00036404) | human gut metagenome | host: Homo sapiens | study: EMG produced TPA metagenomics assembly of... | reverse complement strand
GGCAAGACCGGAATACAGAAATGACGCCATGGGACTTTCCACACAGGATATGGCAGAATTAGACAGCGGCATTGAGGCAAACGGTATCTTAGAGGTTATGCCGGACGGTTTCGGCTTTATCCGCTGTGAAAACTTCCTTCCAGGTGAAAATGATGTCTATGTTGCACCATCCCAGATCCGCCGTTTCAACTTAAAGACCGGTGATATCATTGTGGGAAACAGAAGAGTAAAAGCAGCTACAGAAAAATTCGCTGCACTTCTCTATATTAAAACAGTGAACGGCTATCCATTAAGTGCTACTGAGACAAGACCAAACTTTGAGGATCTGACCCCGATCTTCCCAAATCAGCGTCTCCACATGGAAAATCCAAGAGAGAAAACTTCTGTTGCCATGCGAGTATTAGACCTGCTGGCACCCATCGGTAAAGGACAGCGTGGTATGATCGTTTCCCCGCCAAAAGCTGGTAAGACCACTCTCTTAAAACAGGTGGCAAAAGCTATTACCACCAATCATCCGGACATGCATCTGATGATCCTTTTGATCGATGAGCGTCCTGAGGAAGTAACTGACATCAAAGAAGCCATTGTAGGGCCAAATGTAGAAGTTATCTATTCCACCTTTGATGAGCTTCCGGAGCGCCACAAACGTGTATCTGAAATGGTTATTGAACGTGCAAAACGTCTGGTAGAACATGGAAGAGATGTTATCATCCTTTTAGACAGTATCACCCGTCTGGCAAGAGCTTACAATCTGACCGTTGCCCCAAGCGGCCGTACCCTTTCCGGTGGTCTTGATCCGGCAGCACTGCATATGCCAAAGCGTTTCTTTGGTGCTGCAAGAAATATGCGTGAGGGTGGAAGCCTTACAATTCTCGCTACAGCACTGGTAGATACAGGAAGCAAGATGGACGATGTTGTATATGAGGAGTTTAAAGGAACAGGTAACATGGAACTGGTACTTGACCGTAAGCTTTCTGAAAAAAGATGTTTCCTGCTATTGATATACCGAAGTCAAGTACTCGTAGAGAAGATCTGCTTCTTAACAAAGATGAGCAGGAAGCTGTGGAGATCATGCGTCGTGCACTCAATGGAATGCGTGCGGAAGAGGCGGTGGAGAGTATCCTAAATATGTTTTCCAATACAAAGAACAACAATGAGTTGATTGAAATGGTAAAAAAGAAAAAATATTATAGACAAGCTGGCAATCGTGTGGTACAATAAGAAAGCTGTTTAGAAAATATTCGCGTTTGACGCAACTAAATAAACGCAACAATAATAAAGAAGAGGTGAAATCATGAAAGAAGGAATACATCCAGCATACTATCAGGCAACTGTAACTTGCAACTGTGGTAACACATTCGTAACAGGATCTACAAAACAGGACATCCACGTAGAAATCTGCTCTAAATGTCATCCATTCTATACAGGTCAGCAGAAAGCAGCTCAGGCTCGTGGACGTATCGATAAGTTTAATAAGAAATACGGCCTGAACAAATAATCAGAATATAGTAAGAATTGAGAAGGTTGAGGTTGGGAAATCTCAGCCTTTCTTGTTTCTTTAGGAGAAAATAATGAAATCATCGAACATCGGCGGTCAGGCTGTAATGGAAGGCATTATGATGCGCCATAAGGATAAATATTCCATTGCTGTCCGAAGACCGGACAATGAGATTGAATTAAAAGTAGAAGATTACAAATGTGTATTCGGAAATGCAAAATTTCTCAAATATCCACTGATTCGAGGTGTGGTAAGCTTCGTGGATTCTCTGGTGGTCGGCACAAAATGTCTGATGTATTCAGCGGAGATTGCAGGGGATGAGGAGGACGAAGAGGATAAGCAGAAGAATGCTGCTCTTTCAGAAGAGGAGCTTGCTGCAAAAAAGGCAAAAGAAGATAAGCAGTTCAAATGGCTGTTATATGTGACAGTTGCTGTCTCAATCGTGGTATCAGTTGCCGCCTTTATGTTGCTGCCATACGCCCTTGCAAGTCTTTGCAGAAGGGTTGGCGCTTCGGAATTTGCAGTTACAATAGTTGAGGCATTTGTAAAGCTTGCATTGTTTATGGGATATATGCTTCTGATTTCCAGAATGAAGGATATTCAGAGAACATTTATGTATCATGGAGCAGAGCATAAGTGCATTAACTGTGTGGAACATGGACTGCCGCTTACGGTGGATAATGTTCTTGCAAGCTCCAGACTGCATAAGAGATGTGGAACCAGTTTTCTGTTTCTGGTTATGCTGGTTAGCATTTTTCTGCATTTTATTTTTGTATTGGTTCCGTTTTACTGGGTGAGACTGTTTGGAAGACTTCTTATGGTGCCGGTTGTAGCAGGAATATCTTTTGAGATTATTCAGTGGGCTGGAAGATCAGACAGCAAACTTGCTGACTTTTTCAGTAAACCGGGTCTGGCAATGCAGAAACTTACAACTAAGGAACCGACAGCAGATATGGCAGAGGTTGCGATCAGGGCTGTAGAGGCGGTTTTTGACTGGAAAGCATATCTGAAGGAAGAATTTGGAGTTGAAGCAGAACAATGAACGGAGAAACTCTGACAGGATTATTAAAAAAAGGACAGATGATCCTTGCACAGGCGGGGAGTTAAGGAAGCCGGGCTGGATGCCTGGCTTCTCCTGGAATATGTCACAGGAAAAAGACCGGGCGTATTATTTTGCATACGGAGAAGAAAGTGTCACAGAAAGTGTTGCTGAAAGATATCTGGAACTGATCAGCAGACGTGCGGGACACATACCGCTGCAGCATCTGACGCATCAGGCTTTTTTTATGGGGCATGAATTTTATGTGGATAAGAATGTACTGGTACCCAGACAGGATACGGAAACACTTGTGGAGTCCGCTCTTGAATGCATGAAAGCTGTGAAAAATCCATATATTCTTGATATGTGTACAGGATCCGGCTGTATTCTTATCAGTATTCTGAAGGAGAGAGCTGATGCACACGGAACAGGCGTGGATCTGTCAGATGAGGCACTGAAAGTGGCTGTGCGGAATGCACGGACACTGGAAGTGGCAGAGCATGCGGAATTCGTACAGAGTAATCTGTTTTCTGAAATGCAGAATACTGTGTACGGAACAGAGTATATGAAAAGGACTGTTGTAAAAGATACTGTAAAAATGACAGAATGCGAAAATAGTAATAGAAATTATAGCAGAGCTTATGATATGATTATATCAAATCCGCCATATATTCCTACAGCGGAAATTGAAGATCTTATGGATGAAGTAAAATTGCATGATCCGCGTATGGCGCTGGATGGTATGGAAGATGGACTTTATTTTTACAGGGCTATCACGAAACAGGCACAGGATCATCTTGTTCCGGGTGGTTGGCTTTTATATGAAATCGGATGCAGCCAGGGAGAAGATGTGGCAGCTCTTTTGCGGAAATATAAATTTGAAGATATTGAGATAAGGCAGGATCTGGCCGGGTTGGACCGGGTGGTTCTGGGGCGAAAGAAATTACAGGAGGATAAATATGTTTGATAAATTAGACGATCTGCTCATTCGTTTTGAAGAGGTGCTTAATGAGCTTGGAGAGCCGGGAGTTACCGATAATCAGGAACATTTTCAGAAGCTGATGAAAGAGCAGAGCGATCTGCAGCCGATAGTAGATACTTACCGGGAGTATAAGAAAAACAAAGAAACGATACAGGACAGTCTTTCCATGCTTGAGGAAGAGAAAGATGAAGATATGCGGGAAATGCTGAAGGAAGAACTGTCTGAGGCAAAGAAGAATGTAGAGGAACTGGAGCATGAACTTAAGATCCTTCTTCTTCCGAAAGATCCTAATGATAACAAGAACGTTATTGTGGAGATCCGTGCAGGTGCAGGTGGGGATGAAGCTGCCCTTTTTGCAGCAGAGATTTACCGTATGTATGTGAAATATGCAGAATCCCGCCGCTGGAAAACAGAAATGATGAGTCTCAATGAGAACGGAATCGGCGGATTTAAGGAAGTAACATTTATGATCACAGGTGCAGGTGCTTATTCCAGACTGAAATATGAAAGTGGTGTACATCGTGTACAGCGAGTTCCGGAAACAGAATCCGGCGGACGTATCCATACCTCTACCTGTACAGTTGCTATTATGCCAGAAGCAGAGGAAATCGATTTCCATCTGGATATGAATGACTGTAAATTCGATGTGTTCCGTGCATCCGGAAACGGCGGACAGTGTGTCAATACAACAGACTCTGCTGTGCGACTGACACATATTCCTACCGGAATCGTAATTTCCTGCCAGGATGAGAAGTCACAGCTTAAGAATAAAGATAAAGCACTGAAAGTTCTTCGCTCCCGTCTGTATGAGATGGAGCTTGCCAAACAGCATGATGCTGAGGCTGAGGCAAGAAGAAGCCAGATTGGAACAGGTGACCGTTCAGAGAAGATCAGAACTTATAATTTTCCACAGGGCCGTGTGACAGACCACAGAATCAAACTGACACTGCACAGACTGGAGAATGTTCTGAACGGGGATCTGGATGAGATCATTGACAGTCTGATCGCAGCAGATCAGGCAGCAAAATTAAGTAATCTTCAGGATGCGGAATAGAATATTGCGGAGAGGGTATGTGACAGAAGATGACTGAAAAAGTATTGATATGAGAGAAGAATGTCAGGAGGAAAATATTTATGCAGAAAACAGCACTTGTAATTATGGCGGCAGGAATCGGAAGTCGTTTTGGAAAAGGAATCAAGCAGCTTGCACCGGTGGGACCATGTGGAGAGATTATTATGGATTATTCCATCCACGATGCGCTGGAAGCCGGATTTAACAAAGTAGTGTTTATTATCCGTAAAGATCTGGAAGAAGAGTTTCGCAGAGTGATCGGCGAGCGTATTGAGAAAATTACGGAAGTAGAATATGTATTCCAGGAGCTTGATGATCTGCCGGAGGGATTTACGAAACCGGCTGACCGCATGAAGCCCTGGGGAACCGGACAGGCTGTACTTGCTGCAAAGAAGGTTCTGGATGAGCCATTTATTGTTATCAATGCAGATGATTATTATGGAAAAGAAGCTTATGTGAAGGTGCATGATTATCTTGTGCAGGAACAGCCAAAGGACGGAAAACTCCATATCTGTATGGCCGGCTTCAGGCTTGGAAATACATTGAGCGATAATGGAAGTGTTACCAGAGGAATCTGTCATATTAAGAATGGACAGCTTACAGGTGTGACAGAGACGCATGATATATTTAAGACTGCCACAGGTGCAGAGTCAAGAAATGCAGACGGGAGTGTGCAGGAACTGGATGTAAAGGATCTGGTGTCCATGAATATGTGGGGACTGACACCGGACTTTATGGAGATTCTTGAGAAAGGATTTTCAGAATTTCTCAGTGGACTTGCACCGGAAGATACAAAAAAGGAATATCTGCTTCCGGAGTTAGTTGACCATCTGATCAAAAATGAAAGTGCTGAAGTTGATGTCCTGGAGACAAAGGACACATGGTTTGGTGTAACCTATCAGGAAGATAAAGAAACAGTAATGAGAGCATTTAAAAATCTTACAGAAGCGGGTATATATCCTCAGGGACTTTATCAATAAGTTAAGCAGATATCTGCAGCTTTCGCAGGAGACATGTCTGATCTGATTAAAAGCAGTTTTGGGTGTGATCCGGAAAATACAGTATGCAGTGCAGAAACAGAGGATATTGTAAAAAGTAAAGGAGAGCAACTATGGGAAAATATTTTGGAACAGATGGATTTCGTGGAGAAGCAAATGTTAAACTGACAGTAGATCATGCATTTAAGGTGGGGCGCTACGTAGGCTGGTATTATGGAAGAGACCATAAAGCTAAGATTGTTATTGGAAAAGATACAAGAAGAAGCAGTTATATGTTTGAATATGCACTTGTTGCAGGTCTGACAGCGTCCGGTGCAGATGTATATCTTCTTCATGTAACGACGACCCCAAGTGTTTCCTATGCAGTACGTACAGAGGATTTTGACTGTGGTATTATGATCTCCGCAAGCCATAATCCATTCTATGATAATGGTATCAAACTTCTCAATGGAAACGGACAGAAGATTGAAGCGGAAGTAGAAGCAAGGATTGAAGCATATCTGGATGGCCTGATCGAGGATCTTCCTCTGGCAACTAAAGAAGATATTGGACGCACTGTGGATTTTGCTTCAGGAAGGAATCGTTATATCGGACATCTGATTTCTATTCCAAGCAGGGATTTCAAAGGCATTAAAGTAGGGCTTGACTGTGCAAACGGAAGTTCTTCAGCTATTGCAAAGAGTGTATTTGAGGCACTTCAGGCAAAGACTTATGTGATCAATAACCAGCCGGATGGTACAAATATCAATACAAACTGTGGCTCTACCCATATTGAAGTCCTGCAGAAATATGTTGTGGACAATGGATTGGATATCGGTTTTGTCTTATGATGGTGATGCAGATCGCTGTATTGCTGCTGACCATAAGGGAAATGTGGTCGACGGTGATAAGATTATGTATGTATGTGGAAATATACTCAAGGAGACAGGGCGAGATTAAAAGATAGATACAGTAGTAACCACTGTTATGTCAAACCTCGGTCTGTACAAATCTCTGGAGAGAGAGGGTATGAAATATGAGCAGACTGCAGTAGGAGATAAATATGTGGCAGAGAATATGATGGAGAATGGATACAGCCTTGGCGGCGAGCAGTCCGGACATATTATTTTCAGCCGTTACGCTGCAACAGGTGATGGAATCCTTACTTCTCTCATGGTAATGGAAGCGTGTGTAGAGAAGAAAGCAACTCTGTGTGATCTGGCAAGGGAAATGAAGGTTTATCCACAGCTTCTCAGAAATGTCCGGGTGGCAGACAAGAAGACTGCGAGAGAGAATCCGAAGGTAGTTGCTGCTGTAGAGGAAGTTGCAAAGAAACTGGGAAGTGATGGGCGTATTCTGGTACGCGAGAGTGGCACAGAGCCATTGATTCGTGTTATGGTAGAAGCCGGAACAGATGAACTCTGCCTTGAGAATGTTGATCATGTAGTAAAGGTAATGGAATCCGAAGGATTGCTCATTGACTGATTTACTGGCAAAGGAATTACATGTATAATAGAAAAAAAAGATTATTTCTGACTGCTGTCTGCTTAAGCCTTGGACTTCTGACAGGCTGTAATGTGGGAGATACGAAGAATTATAAACAGGCTGCACAGGATCTGGAACAGGGAAATTATGAGGCAGCACTTGAAGAATACGAGACAGCAATTTCTGAAGGAGTGAAGCCTGCACAGTCGTACAGAGGTGCAGGCGTAGCAAAACTCAAGCTTGGAAACTATGAAGAAGCCATAACATATTTCAATGATGCGCTTAAATGTGACAAAGTTGGCAAAGCATTAAAGAAAGATATTCTGTCGTATAGAGCTGTGGCTTATCTCAAAGTAAAGGATTATGAGGCAGCGCTGGAAGACTGCCAGACTCTGGCAGAAAACTATAAAATGGATGCGGATCTGTACTTCCTTACGGGAGAAACAGCATTGGCCATGGATTCCTATGAGGAAGCTTCTGCTAATTTTGAACAGGCCTACGGCGAAGATGCAACTTATGACAGAGCTATCCAGATCTACGGGGCATATCTGAACAGGGATATGGAAGCAGACGGAACCCGTTATCTGGAAGCTGCTTTGTCAGGAACTGCAAAAAATGCAGAGGATCATTGTGATCGTGGCAGAGTTTATTATTATATGGATGATTATGAAAATGCTGAAAGTGAACTGAAACAGGCCATAGACGGCGATAATACGGAGGCACTGGTTCTGCTTGGTATGGTATATATGGATAAAGGAGACAGCGCAAATGCAAAAGCAATGTTTCAGCAGTATGTATCACAGGCAGAAAACGGAGCCAAAGGATTTAACGGACTTGCACTGTGTGATATAGAGGATGGGGATTATGACAGTGCCCTTTCTGATATAGAAAGCGGAATCCATGTGGCAGGAGCGGAGGATATGCAGAGTCTGCTGTTTAATGAGATCGTAGTCTATGAGAAGAAACTGGATTTTCAGACTGCTTTGCAGAAAGCACAGGAATATCTGGAATTATACCCGGAAGATAAAACTGTTAAGAAGGAACTTGCATTTCTTAAAACGCGTGTGTAATATCCATCTGACTGAGGAGAATTTATGGAAGAATTTGGAAAGCTTGAAGAACGGGTGGTTCTTGTGGGAGTGCAGACGGATGATCATGATAATGTGGAAGAATCCCTGGATGAACTGAAGGAGCTTGCATCAACTGCAGGAGCTGTTACAGTGGGAAGAATCATTCAGAATCGTGAGTCTGTGCATCCCGGAACTTATATTGGAAAAGGAAAGATAGAGGAAGTACGTGCACTGGTATATGCTATGGATGCAACCGGAATTATCTGTGATGACGAACTTTCTCCTGCACAGCTGAATAATCTGGAGCGGGAACTGGACTGTAAGGTGATGGATAGGACATTATTGATTCTGGACATTTTTGCAGCGAGAGCTATAACCAGTGAGGGTAAAATACAGGTAGAGCTTGCACAGCTTCGCTACAGATCTGCCCGTTTGGTCGGTCTCAGGGAATCTCTTTCCCGTCTGGGAGGCGGAATCGGAACAAGAGGACCGGGAGAGAAAAAGCTGGAGACAGACCGTCGTCTTATCCGTACAAGGATCTCTGCTTTGAAGCAGGAATTATCCCAGGTGGAGAAACACAGGGAACTGATCCGTTCCAGCCGGGCCAGAGGCAATATGAAGACTGCTGCGATCGTAGGATATACAAATGCGGGAAAATCTACGCTGCTGAACACACTGACAGGCTCAGAGGTTTTATCAGAGGATAAACTGTTTGCTACACTGGATCCAACTACCAGACTTTTAAATTTGAAGGACGGACAGCAGATTCTTCTCACAGATACGGTTGGATTTATCCATAAGCTTCCACATCATCTGGTCGAAGCATTCAAGAGCACATTGGAAGAGGCCAAATATGCAGATTATATTATCCATGTGGTAGATTCTTCCAATCCGCAGGCAGAGATGCAGATGCATGTGGTATATGAGACATTAAAAGAACTGGGAGTGATGGGAAAGAAGATCATCACACTCTTTAATAAGCAGGATGCGCCGGGGGCATGCGTACTGCGAGATTTTAAATCGGACTATACGCTGAAGGTCTCTGCAAAGACAGGCGAGGGTCTTGCAGATCTGAATGATCTTCTGGAGAAGCTTCTTGCTGAAGAACAGATTTATGTGGAGCGCCTTTTCCCTTATCAGGAAGCAGGAAAAATCCAGCTGATCCGCGAATATGGGCAGCTTATCTCAGAGGAATACACAGAGGAAGGGATTGCTGTGAAGGCAAGGGTGCCGAAAGAAATCTACGCCAGAGTTGTATAAAAAAATATTTTGAAAAATAAGAAAATACCATATATTGTGCCTTTTGCGAAAATGAGGAACATTATGTGGTATTTTTGCGTGTTGACGAACCGGTGATACTCTGATACAATGAACCTACAGTGTTACTCAGAGCAAAGTGGACAGTAACGACAGAAATATCTCCGGTAAGAATATGCAGGAGAAACAGATTAACAAGAGAAAATGGGGGCATTAGATATGTTTCAGGTAGTAAAACGTGATGGCGAAGTGGATGAGTTTAAAATAGGCAAGATCACAGCGGCTATCCATAAAGCCTTTGATGCAAAAGAGAAAAATTATAGCGAAGAGATGATTGATCTCTTAGGGCTGCGTGTTACTTCTGATTTTCAGAAAAAGATTACAGATAATAAGATTACAGTAGAAGAAATTCAGGACAGTGTGGAGAATGTGCTGATCCAGGCCGGATATGCAGATGTGGCAAAAGCCTACATTCTTTACCGCAAGCAGAGGGAAAAGGTTCGCAACATGAAGTCAACGATCCTGGATTACAAAGAAATCGTAAACAGTTATGTGAAGGTTGAGGACTGGCGTGTAAAGGAGAACTCCACAGTTACTTATTCCGTTGGAGGTCTGATCTTAAGCAACTCCGGTGCAGTTACTGCAAATTACTGGCTGTCTGAGATTTATGACAATGAAATCGCAGATGCACACAGAAATGCAGATATTCATATTCATGACTTGTCCATGCTGACCGGATATTGTGCAGGATGGTCACTGAAACAGCTGATCCAGGAGGGACTTGGCGGTATTGAAGGCAAGATCACATCTTCACCTGCAAAGCATCTGAGTGTTCTCTGCAATCAGATGGTAAACTTTCTTGGGATTATGCAGAATGAATGGGCCGGAGCGCAGGCTTTCTCATCCTTTGATACTTATCTGGCACCTTTTGTCAAGGCAGATAATTTAAGCTATCCGGAAGTGAAGAAATGTATTGAGTCTTTTATTATGGAGTCAATACCCCAAGCAGATGGGGAACACAGGCACCTTTTTCCAACATTACGCTGGACTGGACAGTACCGGATGATCTTGCAGAGCTTCCGGCTATCGTAGGCGGAAAAGAATATGGATTTCAAGTACAAAGACTGCAAAAAAGAGATGGATATGATCAATAAGGCATTTATTGAGACCATGATCGAGGGGGATGCCAACGGACGCGGGTTCCAGTATCCTATTCCGACCTATTCCATAACAAATGAGTTTGACTGGTCTGATACAGAGAATAACCGCCTTCTTTTTGAGATGACATCCAAATATGGAACACCGTATTTCTCAAACTATATTAACAGTGATATGAAACCAAGTGATATCCGCAGTATGTGCTGCCGTCTGCGTCTGGATCTGAGAGAACTCCGCAAGAAGAGCGGTGGTTTCTTCGGATCAGGAGAGAGTACCGGTTCTGTGGGGGTAGTAACTATAAATATGCCGCGTATCGCATATCTTTCCAAGACACCGGAAGAGTTTTACAATCGTCTGGATCGCTTAATGGATATTTCCGCACGTTCTCTGCATATTAAACGTGAAGTAATTGGTAAGCTGCTGGATGAGGGATTATATCCTTATACAAAGAGATATCTTGGAAGCTTTTCCAATCATTTCTCTACCATTGGACTGGTGGGAATGAACGAGGTTGGTCTGAATGCCCGCTGGCTGGGAAAAGATATGTCTGATGAGCGTACGCAGAGGTTTACAAAAGAAGTTCTTCTTCATATGCGGGAACGTCTGTCCGATTATCAGGAGAAGTACGAAGGAGAACTGTTTAATCTTGAGGCAACTCCTGCTGAATCTACTGCCTATCGTCTGGCCAAACACGACAGAAAACGCTGGCCGGATATTAAGACTGCAGGCAAGGAAGGGGATACTCCTTATTATACAAACAGTTCTCATCTTCCGGTTGAATATACCACAGATATTTTTGATGCACTGGATATTCAGGATGATCTGCAGACGCTTTATACATCAGGTACTGTATTCCATGCATTTATCGGTGAGAAGCTTCCTGACTGGAAAGCAGCAGCAGCACTGGTACGTAAGATCGCAGAGAATTATAAACTGCCGTATTATACGATTTCGCCGACCTATTCTGTATGTAAGGAACATGGCTACATCAGCGGAGAGCATTTCACTTGTCCGAAATGTGGTAAGAAGGCGGAGGTTTACAGTCGTATCACAGGATATTACAGACCTGTACAGAACTGGAATGACGGTAAAGCACAGGAGTATAAGAACCGTACGCTTTATGATGTGATGCATTCAGATATCAGAAAAATACAGCCGGTTCATGCCAGTGTAGTTACTGTGACTAAGGATGATGTGAAGATAGAACCTGTGGCATCACATAAATACCTGTTTACAACCAGTACTTGTCCGAACTGCAGAGTGGCGAAGAAGATACTGGAAGGCAGGGAGTTCGAGATTATTGATGCGGAGAAGAATCCGGAGATGGTGAAGGAGTTTGGAATTATGCAGGCTCCGACTCTGGTGATCACAGACGGTGAGCATATGACGAAATATGTAAATACATCCAATATTAAGAAATATGTGGATGAGGGATTATAAAGATACTGAGAGAGTTGATCGGAGGACAAAAGAGATGATCAAACAGAATGTTGTATTTGTGGAAAATAAAGCAGGAAGTCTGAAAAGAGTGACAGGGACACTTGCAGATAACGGGATTAATATTTATGGATTTGCATGCTTCGATGCACCGGAGTTTGCAATCTTCCGTATGATCTGCAACGATCCGGATAAAGCGGAAATTGTTTTAAACAGGAGTGGATATATGAATCGTATTACACAGGCGATCGTAGTTGATATGAAAGATCAGGTAGGCGGTCTGGATGAACTCCTGAAAGTAGCATCAGACAGTAATGTAAGTCTTGACTATATTTATACTTCTTTCCACAGAAAAGATCTCAGACCTGTAGTAATTCTTCAGACGGAGGATGGTGCAGTGACAGAATGCATTCTTAAGAATAATGGATTTAATGTATTTACTTCAGCAGAAGAACTGGAGAAATAATACTGTATAAGACAGTGAGAGAATCACAGGACTGGGGATGGTTCTGTGATTTTTTGATATTCATATAGGAAAGTTGAATATATCTTGACTATATGACTAGGAATACTATATAATAAAAGGAAACAATGATAATCCGACGAAATTTAATCAGGAGGTTTTGAAAAATGCAGATTTCTACAAAAGGAAGATATGCTCTGAGACTTATGCTTGATCTTGCAGTTCATAATACAGGAGAACTGGTCAAGATCAAAGATATTTCTG
>ENA-OQKW01000320-OQKW01000320.1-human-gut-metagenome-genome-assembly--contig:-NODE-320-length-12714-cov-3.204735_pt1 | contig 12714 bp, 14 predicted proteins | sample MGYA00242657_ERZ504815 | MGnify/ENA primary metagenome ERZ504815 (study PRJEB26092, sample SAMD00036404) | human gut metagenome | host: Homo sapiens | study: EMG produced TPA metagenomics assembly of... | reverse complement strand
GTGGGTTGTCTTTGTACTTATTAAAATAATAATTTCTACATTTGCAGCAGTATGATATTAATTATAGACGATGACAGTGCCATTCGTTCTTCTCTGAGCTTTATGCTGAAAAGGGCGAAATATGATGTGCAGGCCGTACCAGGTCCCAAAGAGGCTATTGAAATAGTCCGTTCGGTTGCACCCCAGTTAATCTTGATGGATATGAACTTCACCCTGTCCACCAGTGGTGAAGAAGGATTGACGCTTTTGAAACAGGTCAAAGTGTTCCGGCCCGATGTTCCCGTTATATTGATGACGGCATGGGGAAGTATCCAGCTTGCCGTGCAAGGGATGCAGGCAGGTGCATTCGACTTTATTACCAAACCTTGGAACAACGTAGCGTTGATGCAAAGGATAGAAACTGCTTTGGAACTGACTTCACAAGATAAGAAAGCAGCGGTTCCGGTGGAAGATAATGACGGCTTCAACCGTAGTCATATCATTGGAAAGAGTAAGGCACTGATGGATGTGCTGGCCACGATCAAGCGGATAGCGCGTACCAACGCATCGGTCTTGATTACCGGTGAAAGTGGTACAGGTAAGGAGTTGATAGCCGAAGCGGTGCATTTGAACAGTTCCCGTAGCAAGAAACCTTTTGTGAAAGTGAATTTGGGAGGTATTTCTCATACTTTGTTCGAGAGTGAAATGTTCGGTCATAAGAAAGGTGCGTTTACGGATGCCACAGCCGACAGGGTAGGACGTTTTGAACTGGCTGATAAGGGTACGATTTTCTTGGATGAGATTGGCGATTTGGATTTAAGCTGTCAGGTGAAACTGCTTCGCGTGTTACAAGAGCAGACTTTTGAAGTTTTGGGCGACAGCCGTCCCCGTAAAGTCGATATCCGTGTGGTCAGTGCGACGAATGCCGATTTACGGCAGATGGTGCAGGAACACACCTTCCGCGAGGATTTGTTCTATCGTATTAATTTAATTACGGTGCATCTTCCGGCATTACGCGAACGCCGTGAGGATATTCCGTTATTGGTCCGTCATTTCGCCGACAAACAATGTGAATCGAACGGTCTTCCCAAAGTGGAATTTACTTCTGAAGCGATGGATTATTTGAGCCGTTTGCCTTATCCGGGTAATATCCGTGAATTAAAGAATTTGGTGGAACGTACCTTGCTGGTCAGTGGAAAGGAAATATTGACTGCGGATGATTTTAAATCACAATACCAGCATCCTATAGAACAGAAGATGACAACGAATCTGCAAGGCATGACCTTGGAGGAGATAGAAAAGCAGACTATTCTGCAAACGCTTGAAAAGTATAACAATAATATGTCACAGGTTGCCATAGCCTTAGGAATCAGCCGGGCCGCTCTTTATCGCCGTTTGGAGAAATACAATATACAAGTGAATGATTAGCAAAAACGGAACCGGATAAAATATGAAACTGAAATTCTTGTTCTTCTTTTTAGCATTACTGTTGACAGCAGTATGGACTATCCTGCTCGTTCTTACATTGAAGGAACGCGGTGCGCTGTTTTATATAGGAGAGGGAGTCATTACATTCAGTCTTGTGTTTCTGGTTTATTTCTACCGCAAAGTCGTGAAACCGCTTGATATCATCGGCAACGGTATGGAACTTCTTCGTGAGCAGGATTTCAGCAGTAGGCTGACTCCTGTCGGACAAAAGGAAGCCGACCGCATTGTGTTGGTTTTCAACCGCATGATGGAGCAGTTGAAAGACGAGCGTCTCCGGTTGCGTGAGCAGAATCATTTTCTTGACCTGCTGGTCAGTGCTTCTCCTATGGGAGTTGTCATACTGACTCTGGACGGACATATTTCCATGCTGAATGCGGCAGCTCTTCGTTTTTTGGATTATTCTTCGTCAGAGGAAGTCAGAGGCCGATTGCTGTGCGAGTTGGCTTCCCCTTTGGCCGAAGAAATAGAACGTATTCCCAAAGATACTACGGAAACAATTCGTCTGAGTGACTCCATGATTTACCGCTGTTCCCGGCTTTCTTTTGTTGACAGAGGCTTTTCTCATCCGTTTATTCTGGTGGAAAGTCTGACTTCCGAGGTGGTGAAAGCAGAGAAAAAGGCATACGAAAAAGTGATCCGTATGATAGCACATGAGGTGAATAATACGACTGCGGGCATTACCTCTACTCTTGATACGGTGGATGGTGCCTTGGAATGTATGGAGGATACGGAAGACTTGCGCGAAGTGATGAAAGTCTGCATAGAGCGTTGCTACAGCATGAGCCGTTTTATCACGAATTTCGCCAATGTGGTGAAGATTCCCGAGCCTCAATTACAATCAGTGGACTTGAATGACCGCGTGGCCGCTTGCAAGACATTTATGGAAACGGTTTGCCGTAACCGCAAGATTACGCTGCATCTTAATTTATGTAAAGAGAATCCCGAAGTGATGATGGATACTTCCTTGTTTGAGCAAGTATTGGTCAACATTATCAAGAATGCGGCTGAAAGTATCGGGGAAACAGGAGATATCTTTATCCGTACTTCCGTATCACCTACGATGTTGGAAATTGCTGATACCGGTGCCGGTATCAGTAAAGAGGTGGAAACCAAGCTGTTCAGTCCTTTCTTCTCCACCAAGCCTAACGGACAGGGTATCGGTCTTATTTTTATCCGTGAAGTTTTGATAAAACATGGGTGTACTTTCTCTCTTCGTACCTATCCGGATAAACTGACCCGTTTCCGTATCCGTTTCTGATGATTTTCTACCACTTTACCACGCTGCGATGCTTCCGTAAGGAAGTGCAAAGGGAGGGGTATAGTAAACGTCTTTCGGATGTTTCTTTTTGTGCTGTTGGTTCTTTCGGAATCTCAGTTCAAAATGAAATACCCTTTTTATTATGCTAGGCTGTCCACGATAAAAAATGTTCAATCAGGATTGGATGAAATCGGTTCGTTTGGTTTATCTTCACAATATTATGTGCTAAATAATTAAAATATGAAATACCCTATCGGCATACAAATTTTTAGTCAAATCCGTGAAAACAGATCTGTTTTCACGGACAAGACCGATTTTATCTATCAGTTGGTGAGTAGAGGAAGTATCTATTTTTTCAGCCGTCCGCGCCGTTTCAGCAAAAGTAGTATGAAGGGCGGAGAGAGGTGAGGTAATATCCGGACAAGCCTGAAAATATCCTGTAGTTTGGAATAAGTAATGTTATAAAATAGCCTGATACATTATTTTATTCATCGTTATAAGCCCAAATCCAAAAAAGTTGGGATTGTTCATGCCCTCATGCTCTCACTGTATATGTAACATGTTGGCCATGAATGATTTGTGTAGTTATGGTAAAAATAGTTGCTCTCACTTATGCTCTCACTAATCCCTCATGCCCTCACTACGTTTTGAAGCATTCTTCCGTATAACATGTTTGTTGTCAGTTATATATACTTTTTTATAGGATATTCCGGCTTGATGTAAAGTAGGATGTTTTTTGGCTTTTTGAGAAGAAAAAGTGTACGTAAAGGGTTTGTATTTCTATGGAATGTGATCGTAAAGTTCCCGGCATTTCATGCAGGGTAAAAGATCAAGTACGTTTTTAAAAAGCTCTTGTTCTTTTTAAAAAGGCCGTTATCTTTTTTTGAAAGTTCTTGATCTTTTTAAAGAACGTCCTTGTCTTTTGAGGTGAAATTCCGGATCCTACGCGAAAACTTCCACCACAGAGTTTTGCAAAACTGCTGCTACTGCTACCACCCTTTCCATTGAAAGCACCATAGGCAGGACGTTTCATAGGGTGATGGCAGCATTTTTTTATATGGTAAAAAGGGTTGCTGTCACCACTTTTACCTCTTTTTTACCCCAAAAAGTCCGTAGGAGGGGGAAGAAACAGGAGGCGGAGGATGACCAAATACTGGGAAAAGGTGGGAATACAGGCACACAGCATCCGGAAACCGGATCGGCAGAATATTGTACACCAACAAACAAGACACTGACTACAGCCTGATGGGAATCTGATTGCGGATCGCCAGAACTGAAGTTTCAACCCTACGGAACCGGTTGAAGCTGAACCTTATGGCTGAATATGATGTCCGTACAATTAATATAGGTGCTGAATACAGTCTTTTAGGAAAGATTATATCAATGCAGTGATAGAGTTCAACCGCTGCCGTTTACTTTTCCGGCGGAGTTGTTTTTTAAAGTCCACCTGAAATAATAAAAGGAGTGGCTGTCAGTCTTTGTATTTTCTTTTTATACACTTCCCCTCTGTTCATTACTTCCTTAACGAAATTGTAGGTTTCCACCCCTCGGAAGTATCCATTCTTACAAACCGGATCATTGAAATATTCTTCATTACTTTTAAGCAGAATATAGTTATCTACGCTGTTGTTCCATACATATTTATTCTTGCCGTATTTTTCAGCCAGTGCCATGGCATCCAGTACGTGTCCTATTCCGGCGTTATAAGCCGCCAAGACAAATTTCATCCGTTCGTTTTCATCTTTTATTGCGTTGAAAGAACGGGAAGTGGCAGCAATATATTTCACGGCGGCCTTTATACTCTCTTCCGGATTCTGTTCTTTACCGGGAGGAACTCCCATAGCACGCGCCGTCCGGGGCATGAGCTGCATTAATCCTTTCGCGCCTGCCCATGATACGGCTGTTGTATCAAAGTTTGATTCCGTATAGGCCAGGGAAGCTAAAATACGCCAATCCCAATCTATATCTTTGGCATATTTCTTGAATAGAGTGTCGAAGTGTGAAATCTTTCCGTCTTTGATGGACAAGATGGAACCGTGAGGTGTCCGTTTGCTTATTTCAAAATAACGCTTGCTACTGGCCTGATAGGCAGGAGAAGTCATATTTTCCTGATGCCATTTAGTAGCAGCTTCACCTAGTAGCGGTGAGGTCTTACGTACGGCCCATGAGGCACGTTGGTCAAAACTGACAGCCAGGTCAATATTCAGATTGGGGTAATAAGTCTTGTTTAATTTGGCAAGGTCGTTATCACAGATGGCATAATCTATCTCACCATTGGAAACCTGCATGATTAAATCCTCGGTGGTGATGCTGTCATTATCGACTTCGTGTATCAATATACCGCCACCCAGTTCTTTATCCAGATTGATGAGACGTTCCAGATACTTTCCTGGTTTTACATAGACCTCTTTCCCGATTAATTCTGTTACATTATTCAGTGCTTTCTTCTTTTTTTGAGTATTACGTTGTACCAATACCTGATGGGTGATGATATCTTCCCCGCAAAACTCTACACTGTCTTTGAACTCTTTGGTGACAGGCAGATTATAGGCTATCAGGTCTCCTTCTCCTTGTAATAGTTTATGAACCAGGTCACGTGCATTCTGTGCTACTTTTATTTTCAGTTTTACGTCCAATGAACGGGCAAACTGATCGGCCAGCTCATACTGGAATCCCATAGGCTCGCCCCGATAGTCGAAATAAGAAGTGGAACTGTTCAGTGTCAGGACTACTAATTCTCCGCTGTCTTTTATTTGCGGCAAATCATAATTTGTCACTTCGGCAGATTGTTGCCGGTTACGGCACGCTGTCATGCATATACAGGCAAGAACTAATAGCCAGACATTTTTCATCTTCCTAAAATCTTTTCAATATATAGTTTAAGGATTTCAATGGCCTTTTGGTTGTTGCCTCCATTGGGGATAATAATATCGGCATATTGCTTGGTAGGCTCTATGAATTCGTCATGCATCGGTTTCAGAATGTTCCGGTATTTGTCTATCAGCATTTCCAAGGGATGGCCGCGTTCCACCATGTCGCGGGTAATCACACGCAGCAAACGTTCGTCGGGTTCGGCATCCACAAAAATCTTTAAGTCCATCAAGTCTCGTAACTCTTTATCATAGAGACTCATGATACCTTCCACAATGATGACTTCCTTTGGCTCTACACGAACTGTTTCGGGCAGGCGTGTACATACTAGATAAGAATAGGTGGGCTGCTCAATGGGATGCCCTTGGCGCAGGTCGGCAATCTGTTGTTCAAAGAGCGGCCAGTCAAAAGCATCGGGATGGTCGAAATTGGTTTGTTTACGTATTTCCAAGGGAATGGATGACTGATCGTTATAATATGAATCTTGTGGAATGACTGCAACGGAACCTGGGGGCAGGCTCTCTATGATTTTTCTAACTACAGTGGTCTTTCCTGAACCGGTTCCGCCGGCTATACCAATAATTATCATAATAATAGAATGTATTTTAAAACAAAACTGTTACTTTTGCATCAGGTTAAATACTTTAGCCCTGTGTCGATTACAAAAGTAGGATAATTAATTAAAATATCAAGTATGGTTAAGCACATTGTTTTATTTAAATTGAAAGAAACTCTTTCACAGGAAGAAAAATTGAAAGTGATGAATGATTTTAAAGCGGCTATTGAAGCTTTGCCGGCCAAGATAGGTTTTATCCGTCATATATTTGTGGGACTGAATGTCAATTCTGCTGAAAAATGGGATATTTGTCTGGATAGTGAATTCGATACGCTGGCAGATGTCAATGCCTATGCCGTTCATCCGGATCATGTAGCTGCAGCCGGCCTTTTGAAGGAGGTTAAGGCTGATCGTGCTTGTGTGGATTATGAATTCTAAAAGATAGCCTATGAAAAAGATAATCAATCCCTGGAAAGGGATGGAAGGATATAATTGCTTTGGCTGTGCTCCCAACAATGAAGCCGGAGTGAAGATGGAATTTTATGAGGATGGGGATGAGGTAATTAGTATATGGAAACCTCAGCCACAGTTTCAGGGATGGATTGATACGTTGCATGGCGGTATTCAGGCGGTGCTGCTGGATGAGATTTGTGCATGGGTGGTTTTGCGTAAACTACAGACTACCGGTGTTACGTCCAAAATGGAAACCCGCTATATGAAACCTGTTAATACCAACGATTCGCATATCGTATTGAAGGCTTCCATAAAGGAGAGGAAGCGCAATATCGTATTTGTAGAAGCGGCTATTTATAATAATAAGGAGGAACTTTGCACCAAGGCGCTGTGCACTTATTTCACTTTTTCTCAAGAGAAGGCAAAGGAAGAAATGCATTTCTTGAACTGCGAGGTGGAGCAAGATGAGATAATACCTTTAATTTGAAAGAAAAAATAAAGTTTTTGCGATAATTATTTGCTGATATTAAATATAAACTTTATTTTTGTCGCAAGTAAAAAGAAAAGACTATGGTTAGAACTGCTACACATCATCATCATTTTCCTAACGAATAATTCGGTGGGCTAAGGTGATATTGTAGTATAATGATATAGGGCTTGCCGAAAACGGTAAGCCCTTTTTATTGCCGGTTAATAATTAAAAACAGATAGAATCATGCTTAGAATTGCAGTACAGTCAAAAGGCCGTTTGTTTGAAGAAACAATGGCATTATTACAAGAGGCAGATATTAAAATCTCCACTTCTAAAAGAATTCTTTTAGTACAGTCGTCTAATTTTCCGATTGGAAGTTCTTTTCTTCGCGATGATGATATTCCTCAGTCGGTGGCTGGTGAGTGGCTGATTTAGGGATCGTAGGCGAGAATGAGTTTGTAGAGAGAAAAGAGGACGCTGAGGTGATTAAACGTTTGGGGTTCAGCAAGTGCCGTTTGTCATTGGCTATACCTAAAGATGTGGACTATCCAGGTTTGTCTTGGTTTGAAGGACGTAAGATTGCGACTTCTTATCCCGGCATTTTGAAAGATTTCATGGATCGGAATGGCATTCATTCTGATATTCATGTCATTACCGGTTCGGTAGAGATTGCTCCGGGAATCAGTTTGGCTGATGCTATTTTTGATATTGTCAGTTCGGGATCTACTTTGGTAAGCAATAGCTTGAAGGAAGTGGAAGTGGTTATGAAAAGTGAGGCGTTGCTGATAGGCAATAAGAATATGTCTGAGGAGAAGAAAGAGATTCTGAACGAACTCTTGTTCCGTATTGAAGCGGTGAAAGCTGCCGAAGACAAGAAATATGTCTTGATGAATGCTCCGACAGAGCGTTTGAAAGAAATTATCGAAGTGCTGCCGGGTATGAAGAGTCCTACTGTGATGCCATTGGCACAAGAAGGATGGAGTTCGGTACATACAGTGCTTGACGAGAAGCGTTTTTGGGAGATCATCGGAAAACTGAAAGCATTGGGCGCGGAAGGTATTTTGGTATTGCCCATTGAGAAAATGATATTATAGCCGGTCCATACGTCAGGCGAGATTTGTAAACTTATAAAAGAATACATGTATGAAGAAAATAATATATCCTGAAAAGAAAGACTGGATGGAAATTCTCCGTCGTCCGGCATTGAATACAGACACGCTGCGCAATACGGTTAAAGAAGTGCTGGATAAAGTGAAGACGGAAGGAGATAAAGCGGTGAGGGAATATGAAGAACGTTTTGATAAGGTGAAACTGGACTCACTGGGGGTTACTGAAACGGAAATTGCTGAAGCGGAAAAGGAGGTACCCATTGAATTGAAGGCAGCTATCATGCTGGCACAGAAAAATATTCATACTTTTCATAGTTCTCAGCGGTTTGAAGGGAAAAAGGTGCAGACCGTACCCGGGGTAACTTGTTGGCAGAAGGCGGTTGCTATTGAAAAGGTGGGCTTGTATATTCCCGGAGGCACGGCGCCTTTATTTTCTACCGTATTGATGTTGGCTACTCCGGCACAGATTGCAGGTTGCAAGGAAATCGTACTTTGTACTCCTCCTGATAAAGAAGGAAAGGTTCATCCTGCTATCTTGTATGCGGCAAAATTGGCCGGGGTAAATAAAATATTCAAAGCAGGAGGGGTGCAGGCCATCGCTGCCATGGCATACGGAACGGAAAGTGTGCCTAAGGTTTATAAAATTTTCGGTCCGGGTAACCAATATGTAACGGCTGCCAAGCAGCAGGTTTCTTTGCGGGATGTTGCGATAGATATGCCTGCCGGTCCTTCTGAAGTCGAAGTGCTGGCCGACGAGACGGCTAATCCTGTATTTGTGGCAGCCGATTTGCTTTCACAGGCGGAACATGGAGTTGATAGTCAGGCCATGCTGATAACTACTTCTGAGAAATTAATGAAGGAGGTGGAGTATGAGGTACAACGCCAGTTGGCTTTGCTTCCCAGATGGGAAATAGCCGAAAAGTCGTTGGCAAGCAGCAAATTGATTTTGGTGAGGGATATGGATGAGGCAATTGCTCTGACGAATGAATATGCTCCCGAGCATTTGATTATCGAGACCAGGGATTATATGGAACAGGCAGAGCGTATTGTCAATGCCGGATCTGTATTTCTAGGTTCACTTACTCCGGAGAGTGCCGGTGATTATGCATCCGGAACCAATCATACTTTACCTACCAATGGTTATGCCAAAGCGTATAGTGGGGTGAGTCTGGATAGTTTTATCCGTAAAATCACTTTTCAGGAGATTAATGGCGAGGGTATTCAGAATATCGGTCCTGCTATTGAGGTGATGGCGGCTAATGAACAACTGGGTGCGCATAAGAATGCAGTAACCGTAAGATTAAAAACAGTATAAAGATGAAAGATTTGAAAGAATTGACGCGCCCGAATATTTGGGCTTTGAAACCCTATTCATCGGCACGTGACGAATATAATGGAGCGGAGGCATCTGTTTTTCTGGATGCCAATGAGAACCCGTACAATACACCTAATAACCGTTATCCTGATCCTATGCAGCGGGAATTGAAGAATATGATAGCTCCTATTAAAAAGGTAGACCCCGATACGATCTTTCTGGGAAACGGCAGTGATGAGGCTATTGACTTGGTGTATCGCGCGTTCTGTATTCCGGGGGTGGATAATGTAGTGGCTATTGACCCTACTTATGGTATGTATCAGGTGTGTGCCGATGTCAACGATGTAGAATATCGCAAGGTGTTATTGGATGAAAACTATCAGTTCAGTGCCGATAAACTATTGGCGGCAACAGACGATCACACCAAACTGGTTTTTCTTTGCTCGCCCAATAATCCTACCGGTAATAACCTGGATCGTAGGGAAATGGAAAAATTACTGGATACTTTTCAGGGATTGGTGATTATAGACGAGGCCTATTCCGATTTTTCTGATGCGCCGTCTTTCCTTGCCGATTTAGATAAATATCCTAATTTGATTGTCTTTCAGACTTTTTCTAAGGCATGGGGATGTGCTGCCATTCGTTTGGGCATGGCCTTTGCGTCTAAAGAAATCATCTCTATTTTCAGTAAGATTAAATATCCGTATAATGTGAATCTGCTGACACAGAAAGAGGCTGTTATGATGTTGCACCGGCATTATGAGGTAGAACGTTGGGTAAAGTCGTTATTGGAAGAACGGACGCGTTTGGTCAATGAATTTGTAGAACTGCCTTGTTGTGAGAAAATCTATCCTACGGATGCCAATTTCTTTCTAGCTAAAGTGACAGATGCCAAGAAAATATATAATTATTTGGTAGGTAAAGGTATCATAGTGCGTAACCGTACCAGTATTTCTTTATGTCGTGATTGTTTGCGTGTGACTATTGGTACACGTCCGGAGAATGATATGTTGTTGGAAGCATTGAAGAATTATGAATGTTGAAGTATGAAGAAAGCGTTGTTTATAGATCGTGACGGTACGTTGGTTGTAGAGCCACCGGTTGACTACCAATTGGATTCTTTCCATAAATTGGAGTTTTATCCTAAGATATTTCGTAATTTGGGATTTATCCGCAGCAAACTCGACTTTGAATTTGTGATGGTTACCAATCAAGACGGCCTCGGTACTTCTTCTTTTCCTGAGGATACCTTTTGGCCGGTGCACAACCTGGTGTTGAAGACATTGGAGGGGGAAGGCATCATTTTTGATGATATCTTGATAGACCGCAGTTTTCCGGAAGACCATGTGTCTACCCGTAAGCCTGGAACTGGAATGATGGGAAAATATCTTACCGGTGATTATGATTTGGCTAACAGTTTTGTTATTGGTGATCGTGCTACAGATGTGGAACTGGCTAAAAATATGGGCTGTAAGGCTATTTTGTTGCAAGAAAATATGGATATTCTGAAGGAAAAGAACTTGGAATCCTACTGTGTATTGGCGACTACGGATTGGGATAAGGTCGCTGAATTCCTTTTTGCCGGAGAACGTATAGCGGAGGTCCGTCGTACTACGAAGGAAACGGATATTTATATCAGTTTAAATTTAGATGGCAGCGGAAAATGTGATATTTCCACAGGTATTGGTTTTTTTGATCACATGTTGGAACAGATTGGAAAGCATGGTGGTATTGACCTGACCATTAAAGTAAAAGGTGATTTGGAAGTGGACGAACATCATACTATTGAAGATACCGCCATTGCTTTGGGTGAATGTATTTATCGGGCATTGGGCAGCAAGCGTGGCATTGAGCGTTACGGATATTGCTTGCCCATGGATGATTGTCTTTGTCGGGTAGCTTTGGATTTTGGCGGTAGAGCATGGTTGGTATGGGATGCTGAGTTTCATCGGGAGAAAATAGGGGAGATGCCTACCGAGATGTTTCCTCATTTTTTTAAATCACGATTATCTTTTACAACATCCTGAATTGGCGTTTCTTCTTTAGACGGTCTTCTTTCCTCTTCATCAGAAACATCCTCAGAATCATCGTCCTTTGTTTCCCTGGCAGAAACCGACTCTTTTTCTATATCACTGCCTGCAGCATTCTCTGTTGTCTCTGCGTAAACAGTCATAATACCGAAAATTTTTTTGAATGCCTTTTTCAATCCAGCCGGAAAATACCTTTCCTTCAAAGGTTTCCAATCTCGCAGACACATCTCCCACCGCGCTGTCCGGCTCTTTAGAAGCTGCGTCATCCACACTGTCTGAATTTTTCCAGATCTCCTAGAGTTATTACCAGTATCGGAATCTTTCTCTGCTACGTCCTCAGAGCCTGTTCCAGAATCATTTTTCTCGGACTCATCTTTTGAGTCCGTATCTGACATTCCGCCGTCAGGATTCTCTACCTCACCTTTATTCTCCTGATCTTCCTCATCCTTATCCGAAGCTTCCGTGGAATCCAAAATTTCACCATCGGAATCCGATGAGTTTTTATTATCAATGTCGTCGGAATCTGTTGTTTCATCCGCTCCGTCCACTGTCTCATGCTCCTGAAACTCCTCATCATCTGATTTTTTTGTATCCGCAGCTGAGCCGTCCACACGCTCCGGTGCCTTTGTTTCTTCAAGCTCCACTTCTTTTTCGATCTTAAATATTTTTTGTAAAAAATTATACGTTTATTTGTCCTTATTGTGACAGCCATTTCGTACAAACTATAGGCGGTCGCGAGCTACAAGTGACCTCTATAGATATCGATTGATAGAAAGGTTAGGGCATGCAAGTTCAAGTTAAAACTAATGTACTGGCAAAAAACGATGCTATTGCAGAGTCCTTACAACAGTTGTTTAAGGAAAAGAATATATTTGTATTTAACCTGTTAGGTTCACCTGGGGCAGGTAAGACCTCCCTTTTGGAGGCAACCTTACAAGATTTAAAAAAGGATTATCGCTTAGCCGTTATTGAAGGCGATTTATTTACGGCAAAGGATGCCAAGCGCATTCATGAGTTGGGTGTGCCTGTTATCCAGATTAATACAGTTGGTGGGTGCCATCTCGATGCACAGATGATTCAAGATGCCTTAGGTGATCTTAATCTTGATGATCTCGATATGATTATTATTGAAAATGTAGGCAATTTAGTCTGCCCTGCGGAATTTGAGATTGGTGAAAGCATG
>ENA-OQKW01000316-OQKW01000316.1-human-gut-metagenome-genome-assembly--contig:-NODE-316-length-12804-cov-3.781810_pt1 | contig 12804 bp, 13 predicted proteins | sample MGYA00242657_ERZ504815 | MGnify/ENA primary metagenome ERZ504815 (study PRJEB26092, sample SAMD00036404) | human gut metagenome | host: Homo sapiens | study: EMG produced TPA metagenomics assembly of... | reverse complement strand
GCTCTGAAACCAAACCTGGTACAGACACTGGAAGGAACTCCGGCTATCGTTCACGGCGGACCATTCGCAAACATCGCACACGGCTGCAACTCTGTAACAGCAACCAAAATGTGCCTGAAATTAGCAGATTACACTATCACAGAGGCAGGCTTCGGTGCTGACCTTGGTGCTGAGAAATTCCTCGACATCAAATGCCGTATGGCAGGCCTGAAACCGAATGCAGTTGTAGTCGTAGCAACTGTTCGTGCCCTGAAATACAACGGCGGCGTTCCGAAAGCAGAACTGAACGGCGAGAACCTGGAAGCTCTGGAGAAAGGTATGCCGAACCTTCTGAAACACGTAAGCAACATCACAAACGTATACAAACTGCCATGTGTCGTTGCCATCAACGCATTCCCGACCGATACCGAAGCAGAGCTGAAGCTGGTTGAGGAGAAATGTAAAGAGCTCGGTGTCAACGTTGTTCTGTCCGAGGTATGGGCAAAAGGCGGCGAGGGCGGCGTAGCCCTGGCAGAAGAAGTTGTCCGTCTTTGCGAGCAGCCGAACGATTTCACCTATGCATACGATCTGGAAGGCTCCATCGAAGAGAAGCTGAACGCCATCGTTCAGAAGATCTACGGCGGAAGTAGAGTTGTCCTGACCGCAAATGCACAGAAACAGGCAAAACAGTTAGAGGCTCTCGGATTTGGCAACTGCCCGATCTGTATGGCAAAAACCCAGTACAGCCTGACCGATGATCAGACCAAACTCGGCGCACCGACCGGATTCGAAGTTACCGTACGTAACCTGAAAATTTCTGCAGGTGCAGGCTTCATCGTAGCCCTGACCGGTGACATCATGACCATGCCAGGTCTGCCGAAAGTTCCGGCAGCAGAGCGTATCGATGTAGACGCTACTGGAAAGATTACAGGATTGTTCTAATAACACAGGATATTGTCTTGAAAAGACAGAATAAAGCGTGAAATAAAACACAGAAAAAAGAGACATTCCTTCGTGAATGTCTCTTTTTTACGTTTTTATTGCAAAATATTACAAAAGATAATATAATTTCTAATGATAACATGGAGAGAAAAGCAGATATAATATAGTAAGGGAGTTACTTGCCAATGACATCGAAGAAAAAATTGAGAAGTCTTCTGGGCGGTACACTTTTTATGGCGCTGATGCTCAGCGTACATCCGACGACTGTTTCCGCGAGTGCTGTGGGGAGCAGCACGGTGATGGACCAGTCTGTGGAGACAGAGGATCAGCAGAGCGGGATACAGAGTGAAACGCAGACACAGGCTTCACAGGACAGCGGTGCTGCTGTGCGGGCCAGTCAGAATGGCTGGGTTAAGGCAGGCGACAGCGGCTGGTATTTTTATGAGAACGGACAGCTGAAAACAGGATGGCTTTACCGGAATGGAAACTGGTACTGGCTGGATCCGGACTGGAACGGCCGCATGGCAGAAAACAGCTGGTTCACATACGATAATAATCTTTATTATGCCAAGGGAGACGGAGCAATCTATAAAAATGGTTTTCAGGAAGTAGATGGAAACCTTTATTATTTCCAGAGCTGGGGCGGCATTCAGAGAAATGTGTATCTCAGCATCAGCGGAAAAATGTATTATGTACAGGAAAATGGTATCGTTGCCCGTGGAATAGTCAGAACAATGAATGGACATGGTGATCTCTGCGCATTTGATGATACTACGGGAGCGCAGATCACACAAAAAGGCTGGCTGAAAAAAAGGCACATCATATTATTGGGTAAGAGAAGACGGCGTCCTGCAGACCGGCTGGCTGCTGTACGATGATAACTGGTACTCGGTTTGATGATAATGGTGTCATGATGACATCCGGACTGGTAAAGAAATCAACAACAATACTGTATTACTTCCGGAGCTGGGGCGGCATTTATAAAAACGGTTTCCAGAGCATCGGAGGAAACGAGTATTATTTCAGGAGCTGGGGTGGTGTATATCGAAACACCTTCTTTACCGTAAAAGGAAAAACCTACATAGCGCAGAATGACGGATCGATCTATCATGCCAGCCAGACCGGCTGGGTTCAGCTGGGAGATCAGACTTACTGGATCAATCAGGATGGTTCTGTTCAGACCGGCTGGCTGAAGCTGGAAGGCAAATGGTACTGGCTGAAAGCGGACGGCACACGTGCTGCATCTGAATGGATCACGTATGACAACAACCGATATTATTTCGACGGTGACGGTGTGATGTACACCGGAATGAAAGAGGTTGACGGAACAAGATATTATTTCCACAGCTGGGGCGGCGTTTACCATAACGAATCTTTTACCTGGCAGGGAAAGAAATACTGGGCAAAGGATGACGGAACCTTCTATACAGGTGTCTGCGATATCAATGGAAAGAAATACTATTTTCTGGAAGACGGCGAGCAGATTACAAAAGAGGGCTGGTATCTGACCAACGGAACGTATTACTGGATCAACAAGGATACGTCGCTTCAGACCGGCTGGGTGAAATATGACAACAACTGGTACTGGATGAAAGAAGACGGTACGATGGCATCGTCTGAATGGATCACCTACGACAAAAACCGCTACTATTTCCGAAGCTGGGGCGGCATGTACACCGGAATTCATACCATCGGCGGAACAAAATACGCATTCCAGAGCTCTGGGCGGTACTGTAACCGATCGATCGGAGTACGATTTACCATCGGCGGTAAAACATACATGCCAATTCAGATGGAACATTTGCCACCGGCTGGGTGCAGAACGGCGGAAAAACATATTATTTCGATGAGGACGGCACAAGCCATACGGGCTGGCTGCTTCTGGACGGAACGTATTACTGGATCAACGCCAATGGAACCAGAAGAGATGACGAGCTGTTTCAGTACGACGGAAACTATTATTATGTAGACAAAAACGGCGTTATGGCGACAAGCGGCTGGGTATACTGGGATTATAACTATTATTATCCGAGAAGCTGGGGCGGCATGTACAAGAATGCGTTTATTACCTATGATAATAACCTCTATTACCTTGGATCTGACTCGAAAATGGCAATCGGCTGGCAGTCGATTGGCGGAAATACATACTATTTCCGAAGCTGGGGCGGCATGATAACCGGAAAACAGGTGATCGACGGAAAAACGTATGTGTTCGATGAGGACGGCAAGCTGGTACAGAGTCCGGACGGATTTGAACCGTCCGCGCAGATCGGTGTCCGCACCGTACGGAACTTTCTGAAAAATGCACTGCTTCCGCTTGGAAATACCCTGTATATCTGGGGAGGCGGCCACACAGACGCAGAGGCAGAGAGTTACGGCGTCAATGCGCAGTGGAAACAATTCTTCAATACACAGAATTCCACCTACAACTATTCCGATCATCTGTATGAGTACGGAAAAGGTCTTGACTGTTCCGGCTATGTCGGATGGACCGCACATCAGGTGACGAAAGAGTATGCAACGACAACCTCCACTGGAATGCCGGCCTACTTTGCAAGAAAAGGCTGGGGAACCTGCGTGACAGGCGATACGTCCCAGAAATTTACGCCGGGTGATGTGGTCAGCAAGAGCGGTCATGTCTGGATTGTCATTGGCCAGTGCTCGGACGGCAGCGTGGTTGTCATTCATGCGACACCGCCGTATATTCAGCTTGGCGGAACCGTTTCTTCAACAGGAAGCATTAACAGTGAAGCTATTGAGCTGGCAAATGAATACATGAAAATGTATTATCCGGTTGCGTATGAGCGGTATGGTGTAAAAGTTCTTGACCGGTCCTATCTGACCGGTGTGAATCATTTCACCTGGAGCAGCAGTATCTTAAGTGACAGTGAAGGCTACCGCAGGAAGAAACCGGCAGAAATCCTGAACGATCTGTTCCAGTAAAATATCTTCTATAAAAATAAGAGAGAATACAAAAAACTTTGTAGTTCGTGTATTCTCTCTTTCTTTTTGCGCTGGAATTGTCTATACTAGAAGGTGCGTGAAAGACGCAGATCAGAAATACAAAAGAAAAAATCTGGAAAATAAAAATACAAGGGGAGTAAACATGCGAAAGAGCTGGAAATGGACGCTCTGTCTTGGCGTAGTGTCGTTGCTGCTGCTGGGCGGCTGCGGAAAAGAAAAGACGGAACCAGTGGATCTGGTGCTGGTAACCGACGGCAGTGAGGTAGCTTCCGATGCCGTGTATCAGTCAGCATGGAACGGTCTTGCGCAGTATGGAGACGAGAGCGGTCTGAAATATGAAGCAAGTGTTCCGGCAGGACGGACAACAGAGGACTATGAAAACACCATCAAAGAGGCGGCGCAGAAGGGAGCATCCGTTATCGTCTGTGCCGGAACGAGCATGAGCCGCGCCGTTTACGATGCACAGCGCGACTGGAAGGATGTCCGTTTTCTGCTGCTGGAGGCAGAACCGGTCAGTGAGAGCGGCCGCAGCCGTCTCCGCGGAAATACAGAAAGCCTGGAAATTGATGCATCAGAGGCCGGCTACCTGGCAGGCTATGCGGCAGTACAGGCCGGCTACACGCACCTGGGCTATATCGGACAGAAAAACGAAGAGAACGGAACAAAGTACGGGACAGGTTATGCACTCGGTGCAGAGGCGGCCGCTGCGGATCTGGGACTTGGAGAAAACAGCATCACGCTGGATTATACGTATCGGAAAAGCAGCAGCGTATCACCGTCGTATTTGGAAAAAATCAAAAGCTGGTACGGTGAGAGCGGACAGATTCTCTTCTCGGACGGTGCATCGTATCAGAATGTACTTGGCGCAGCAGCATCTGCGGCAGGCGGAGCACTGATCGCAAACGGCGGCGTGGAGGAGTACGCCAATGCCGTGTTGAAAGTACGTCTGGATTATGGAACTGCAGTTTACAATGCGTTAAAAGAAATGAAACAAAAGGATTTTGAAGGCGGGAAAATTGTAACGCGCGGCGTGACCGATCAGGAAATCAGTCTGGAATGGAATCAGGATGCGGTGCCGTCTTTTACAGAGGATCAGTACCGGGCACTCTGTGCGAAATTCTCCGCAGAGGACTTTTCAATCCCCGACGGCGATGCGCTTTCCTCGCCGGATCAATACAAATTGAGTTGTGTGAGTGTACAGAAGGTAAAATAACATGTATCGTTACTGTTCACGAATTGTTTACAAAAAGGCGGGATATTTTTCCTTGCATCCATTTGTGAATTGTGATATTATGTAAAAGAATTGGGAAAAATATTTCAAAATTGTTACAGAATAATTGAATTTCTAAGAAACAGGTAAAACTGGAAACAGAAATCCTACATACAACGAATCAATTTGGGAGTGAAAGAATGAGAAAAAAATTTCTTGCCTTAAGTTTAGCAGTAATCGTAAGTGCAGCTCAGGTAATGACAGTAAGCGCCTCCAAACAGGAGAAGTTACAGCAGCAGCAGGCAGCACAGGCCGAGACCAGCGCACAGCTTGACAACGCAAAAGCAGAAATCGACGATCTGGAAACCAAAAAGAATCAGATTACCGGCGAGATTGATGACCTGGACGCACAGCTTGTCGTAACCATGGCATCCGTTGAAAATCTGAAAAATGAAATTGCAGAGAAACAGACTGAGATTGAAGATACTCAGAAAAAATTAAGTGACGCACAGGCAGAAGAGGACGAGCAGTACGAGCAGATGAAAAAACGTATCAAATTCCTCTATGAAAGCGGCGGAGACAACGGCTGGGCAGCACTGATTCTGGAAGGAAAAGATTTAAGCAGCATCCTGAACCAGGCTGAGTACACCCAGAAATTATACAAATACGACAGAGAGTGCCTGCAGGAGTACATGGATCTGGTACAGCAGGTAACGGATTACAGCAATCAGCTCGCAGACGAGAAAGCAGACCTGGAAGCCAGCGAGGCAGAGCAGGAAGCACAGCAGCAGTCCCTCGAGGAAATGCTCGAGCAGAAGAAAGCCGTTTCCGATGACTACGAGAACCAGATTGCAGACCTGAATGACATGGCTGCACAGTACAACGCAGTCCTGGCAGAGCAGAACGCAAAGATCCAGCAGATTCAGGAAGAGATTGCAGCCGAAGAAGCAGCGAAAGCCGCTGAGGAAGCAAGAAAAGCAGAAGAGGCACGTCAGGCAGCAGAAGCAGCCGAGGCAGCGCGCCAGGCAGAGGCTGCAAGACAGGCGGAAGCAGAAGCAGCCGCAAGCAGTGCTGCAAATAATACAACAACGGCAGACAACACACCGTCCAGCACAGGAAGCTCCATCACGACAACAACACCGTCTAACGGAGGAAGCTCTTACGATGATTCTTCGTCCAGCGATACCAGCAGCTCGGATGATTCCAGCAGCACCGGAAGTGCAACAGGAAGCGCCATCGTATCCTATGCAACACAGTTTATTGGAAATCCATACGTATGGGGCGGCACAAGCCTTACCAACGGAGCTGACTGCTCTGGTTTTATCATGAGCGTTTACGCACACTTCGGATACGACCTTCCGCATTCCTCCAGTGCACTGCGTGGTGTAGGACGCGGTGTATCTTATGCAGAGGCTCAGCCGGGCGATATTATCTGCTACAGCGGCCACGTAGCCATCTACATCGGCGGCGGTGCAATCGTACACGCAAGCAATGAGCGCGACGGTATCAAGATCAGCAGCAACGCAGCGTATACCACGATTCTTGCGGTAAGACGTGTGGTTTAAAAAAGAATTACATAGTAAGAATTTTCAGATCCCGGGAGAGAAAAATCCCGGGATCTTTTGCGTTTTGCTTAAAATTGAGTGCATTCGCGTTAAAACTGTGATATACTAAAGCACATCGGAGATACAAGGGCGTATTGACCAACAGAAGGTCAGTATGCCCTTTTGCTTGTTAGGAAGAAGGGAGAATCGTTATGAAACTGGAAAATTATTTTCGTCGTTTCGGTATTCGGAACGGATCTGGTGCGGAAAGTAGCGTCAGTGCTGTCCATCTGCATTATTGCCGGTCTGCTGATCGTCTACGTCCCGAACATCATCGCCGGAGCCGGAAAGATCGGCGATACTGTAAATGCCATGAAAACCGCAGACCTCCCATTCGGCAAAGCCCTGTACGCCGCATTCCTCTACGGAACCTTCCAGCTTGCCAATGTCGCAGTCTTCGTCCAGCATGCCAAATCCTTCGAAAAACCGCAGGATGCCGGAAAGAGCATGGCAGTCGGTGCCGTATTAAATGCCCTTCTGATGATCATGGTCGTCCTCGGAATCATGACCGTATACCAGAACCCGGAAATGAGCCAGCAGAGCGTCCCGACATTATTTATGGTTCAGCAGGGCGTCGGCAGTAAATTCATGACACCGCTGATTTCCGTACTGATCATCCTCGGTGCCGTATCCACAGCCGTCAACATGGTTGCCGCCATGGTCAAACGAATCCACGACGGCCTCGCTGAACGAAGCAGCAGAACAGAAACCGCAGGCAAAATCAGCCGCACCCAGATCCTTGCCGCGCTTGTCTGCTGCATCGCGGACTTCCTTATCGCACAGTTTGGTCTGCTGACGCTGATCCAGAAGGCGTACAGCATCCTGGCATACCTGGCAATCCCGGTCATCTTGGTGCCGTACGTGGTGCACATGGCGGTGACGCGGTTTGATACGAAAAAATAGAAAAGAACAATAAAAAATTTGTAACAAAAATTTACACCGCAGAAAGAGAGATTTGCTTCTGGAGAATGGAAGTATTTCGCAGACAGCAGAAAAAAGAAGATTCATGCAGAGCAGACGTGAGTCATAAAGAAATGACATGCGTCTGCCTTTTTTCTGTGCGTCTGGCAGAGTATGTGTCGGTGACAAAGCAGAAAACAGGAACTCTTCTTTGGGACTCGATTGTGCCGTCAAAATATGGTATACTGCAAAAAGGATCAAAAAGCGGATATTGATATTTCACGGGAGGGGAAGAAGATGAAAAATGCACCGGCTTATGTGAAGGTTTACAGCAGACTGAAAAACGAGATCAATAAGGGAACATATCCTGTCGGGGGATTTCTGCCGAAGGAGTGTGAACTGGAGAAAATCTATCAGGTCAGCCGTACTACGGTACGGAATGCAGTAAAGATGCTGGTGCAGGAGGGACTGGTTGAGGTTCGCCAGGGTTCTGGAACGAGGGTGCTGAATCATAAGGCAATTCAGAATTATAACAAGGTCACATCGGTCACGGAATCCCTGATGAAAAAAGGATATCGGGTAACGACGTCAGATATGATGATCGACATCATTTCGGCGGACAAACAGCTCGCCGATGAACTGGAAATTCCGGAGGGAACCAGCGTGGCGAGGATTCAGCGGCTGCAGCTTGCGGATGAAGAGCCTGTTACGCTGATGGAAAATTATATCGAATATGCGAAAGTCCCTGGCATCGAAGCGTATGAGAATCAGTTTGTAGCGCTGTATCAGTTTCTGGAGGAGAAATTCGGCTTGCAGATTGATGAGACACGAGACAGAATTTCAGCGAAATCCGCGACCTTTATGGAAGCCCAGGTTCTGAAAACGGAGCCGAAGGATGCGCTTCTTGTGGTGCACAGAGTCACCTACTGGCAGAACCGGCCGGTGAGCATTGACCATGTGCGGATCATCGGAAGCAAGTACGAGGTGGAGATTTCGGGAAAAGGACGGAGTAAATGAGCGATGAGACAGAAGAACAGAAGAAACTGATGCGGCAGATTGATATCAGCTGTGTACAGGCATTTCATACAATGGATGAAATTGATGCGATGGTGGAGCTGGCAAAGAAATATCGTCTGGCTGCTGTGTTTACCTTGCCGGCGTTCAGCGCCCATGTGGCAGAACGGCTGCAGGACACCAGAGAAATCCATGCGGGAGGCGTGGTAAGCTTTCCGGGCGGCGGAGATACGACCGGACAGAAGAAGCGGCAGGCAAAAGAACTGTGGGAGGCTGGCTGCCGGGAAATCGACATGGTGATGAATCTTACGGCATTCAGAAGCCACGAATTTTCTTATGTAAAAGAAGAACTTCTTGCCATCCGGGAGCAGGTGCCTTCGGCGATTTTTAAGGTGATCATCGAGGCACCGCAGCTGACGGAGCAGGAAATCTGCCAGGCAGTGGATCTGTGTGTGAAAGGCCGTGCGGATTATGTAAAGACGAGCACCGGATGGTATCCCGGCTGTCCTTCCACCGTGGAGCAGGTTCGAATCATGAGCCGTGAAGCCGCCGGTCGCATTCAGATCAAGGCCGCCGGTGGAATCCGCAGTCTGGAAACTATACAGGAAATGCAGAAAGCCGGCTGCAGCCGTTTCGGTATGGGAATGCGGTCGGTGCAGAATTTGATAAAAAGTATCTATAAGTAATCTATTGTGCAAAAGCTATAAAAAAGTCACGGAATATTCTACGGCATTCCGTGACTTTTCTGTTGAATTAGTAACCTATTAGTGATATATTCGAACCATAGGAATCGATAAATCATTAACAATCTGAAAGGAGAGCAAAAGATATGAAAGGTTATGCAATGCTGAAAATCGGTGAATCCGGATGGATCGAGAAAGAACGCCCGAAATGCGGGCCGATGGATGCCATTTGCCGTCCACTGGCAGTTGCCATCTGCACATCAGATGTCCACACTTTATGGGAAGGGGCCATCGGTGACCGTCATAACATGATTCTGGGCCATGAGTGCTGTGCAGAGGTTGTGGAAGTCGGAGAGCTCGTAAAAAGATTTCAAAACCGGGAGACCGGGTTCTTGTGCCGGCCATCACTCCGGACTGGAATTCTCTGGAAGCACAGGCTGGTTATTCCATGCACTCCGGCGGAATGCTGGCAGGCTGGAAATTCTCCAACTTCAAAGATGGTGTCTTTTCTGAATTCTTTCATGTAAATGATGCCGATGGAAACCTTGCGCTGCTTCCGAAAAACATCAATGTTGTCGACGCGTGCATGCTTTCCGATATGGTGCCGACCGGATTCCACGGCGTAGAGCTTGCCGATGTACAGTTTGGTGATACAGTTCTTGTCATCGGAATCGGACCAGTTGGTCTGATGTCGGTAGCCGGAACGAATATGCGCGGCGCATCGAGAATCATTGCTGTCGGAACGAGACCGGTCTGCGTAGAAGCAGACAAAAAAATACGGCGCAACGGATTTTGTCAGCTACAAGAACGGACCGATTTTCCAGCAGGTACTCGATATGACAGATGGAAAAGGTGTTGATAAAGTAGTCATCGCCGGCGGTGGTGTAGAAACCTTTGCAGAAGCAGTAAAATGCCTGAAACCGGGCGGAAAGATCGGAAATGTAAACTATCTTGGATCCGGTGACAACATTGATATTCCGCGTGTAGAGTGGGGCGTTGGAATGGGTCACAAACAGATTAACGGAGGCCTGATGCCTGGCGGAAGACTCCGCATGGAAAAACTGGGAGCTCTTGTTTCGGCAGGCAAGCTGGATGTCAGCCCGCTGTCCACGCATGTGTTTGATGGATGGGATCATCTGGAAGAAGCATTGTTCCTGATGAGAGATAAACCGAAGGATTTAATCAAACCAGTCGTTAAATTGGCTGACTGATGATTTGAAAATTTGACTGAAAAAGGAAACGTATGAAAATATTGATCGTATCCGGCTTTTTGGGCGCGGGAAAAACAACATTTATCAAACGGCTGGCCAGGAACGTCGATCAGCGGTTTGCCATACTGGAAAATGAATATGGAGCCGCAGGAATCGACGGCGCACGTCTTGGCCAGAACCGGCAGGGAACGCAGAAAAATGTATGGGAAATGACAGAGCAGTGCATCTGCTGCATCGGGAAAAAGGATTTTGCAGCATCCGTGCTGACCATTGCCAATGTGGTAGACCCGGAATACCTGATCGTAGAACCGACAGGCGTCGGAAGTCTCGCCCGGATTATAGAAAATCTGCGTCAGATCGAGTACGAGAGAATTCAGCTTCTCTCGCCGGTCACTATTGTGGATGTTTACAGTTACCGCCGCTATATGGCGGAATATCCCGAGCTGTATCAGGATCAGATCCGAAGCGCGGATACGATCATTGTTTCCAAAACAGAAGCATGCCAGGCGGAAGAAAAACAGCGCATCCAGAAATTTCTGCAGGAAATTAACTCGCAGGCAAAAATCATCACGGATTATGCATCCACGATGACACGGGAAGATTACCAGAGCTTGCTGCTGGGCAGCCGGTATGAGAAAAAAGTACAGGATACGCAGAGCGGCGAAAAGATGCCGGAGACCTTCTCCTTCGAAAATATCCGAATGGAGGCACCGGAAACCCTGTGGTGTTTTCTGGAACAGATCATTCGCGGAGCGTTTGGAAATATCATCCGTGCAAAAGGACAGTTCGCAGCCGGAGACCAGTTTCTCCAATTTGATGTCGCCGATCACCGCTACAGCATCACCGGCACAGAACAGAAAAACGCCGGCCAGGCTGTGTTTATCGGAAACGATATGAACGAAGATGCGATCCGGCAGTATTTTAAGAAATGCGCCGGAAACCAGAAAATGAAATATGCTGCCCGTCATGTATCATAAAGTAAATAGGAAAAAGAGATTGCGGAGTCCTGACCAAAACAGGGTTTCGCTAATTTTGGTTTTTACAGAAAGATTCAACTGAAAAACGAAGGATAGGCAAAAACGAAAAATTACGCTAAAATAAACATACAAGTATTCCAAATAAAACAAAAGAAAAATCAGGGGGGATCTGATATGGAGGAACAGAAAAGAAGACGGGAAAGAAAATCAGCGGCATACTGGTTGAGCAAAAGCTCGATTTTATATCCGATCTGTATCTTGTATGTGATGTATGTGAAACAGGTTGAGGTATATATTACAGAATGTTCCGTCCATATTTCGTCGGGGACAATGCTTTTTGCCTATGCGCTGTGCCTGATTTTGTGGCTGGCCTCACCCATTCGAAGCTACTGCGCAGATGGAACTGCAAATGAAGTTTTATTCTATGCATTTCCGCCGAGCATACTGATGCTGTTTTTATTTGCCCAATATTCACTGAAAATTGTGTTGTTTCTTGCAGTGCTGGATGGGATATTTCTTGTTACGGTTTTAAGAGATTTACATAGAAAAAAACGAAAATATTCTCCGAAAAAATTCTGGAGATTAAAAAGAAGTGACTTAAACGCATTTCTGTTTGTTTCAGTATGCGTGAGTATGGTACCGACTTGTATGATGATATATTGGAAGCTTGAGTCTCCGTCCGGAGTGGCAGAACTTTACGAACGAAAAAAGGACTATAATCTCGTCCAGAATCAGGAGAACATTTTTCAGGAAAATAAAGAATTTCTGCTGAGCTTAAAGGAGAGCGAATGGAGGCAAAAAACACTGGAAGAAAGAACAATTGCAGCACAGAAGATGGTACGGCTTGAAACAGAACGACTTGGAATTCCCGAAATTCCGCTGTATGTGAAAGAGACAGGATCATCGAATTGCGTTGCATTATATAATAACGAAGAGAACGAAATATGGTATGCTCCAGAGCATTTAACATCTCAGACAGCAGAAGAATTTTTTACGGGAATTTGCGAAGAATGTTATCATGGAATGGAGTATTATCTGCTGGAGCGAATGGACTGGAATTCGGAAATGGCGAATACTGCTTATTTTGAAGAAATGAGGAAGTGGAAACTAAATGATAATCGCTACATATCTGGACGCGACGAGGGCGATTCGTTTGAAGCATATCAATCACAGCCGCTGGAAGCATCTGCCAAAAAGTATGCCAGTTCCGAAACAGAGGCACTGATTCATTTTATTGCTGTGTACGGCGATGAATAAAAATCTTTTAGGGGGTAGGGGAGAAAAGGAAGCGTCGGGAAAAAGTAAAAAAATAAAGTACAC
>ENA-OQKW01000315-OQKW01000315.1-human-gut-metagenome-genome-assembly--contig:-NODE-315-length-12839-cov-4.137901_pt1 | contig 12839 bp, 6 predicted proteins | sample MGYA00242657_ERZ504815 | MGnify/ENA primary metagenome ERZ504815 (study PRJEB26092, sample SAMD00036404) | human gut metagenome | host: Homo sapiens | study: EMG produced TPA metagenomics assembly of... | reverse complement strand
ATAACGGAAGATGAAGTACTGTCACGAGGTAAATATTGATACTGATAATCGAGTCGAACTACTTGGAGATTGGTTATACCTTTCATGTTCACAGTTTTTCAGACAGAGACTTTTATAATTGTCAAATCATGAAAAAAGGTTCTTTCTGTAATCCACTTTTGCCTATTGGTTTAACGCTTTTTATCTTATCTCCACTGAAAACAATCTCAAGAATATAGCTAAAGGCACTTTTAATCTTCTCCAGTATTTCTTCGCAATATTTGGTATCTGTCAATATTACTTTGAAGATTAGGAACTAAATAATTATTTTCGAGGGGAGGGAAGACAAAATACCTTTTTATTTCAAACGGGCAAATTTAAATGGGTTCTAAGTTCAATTCCTTTTTTTACAAGGTATAAAGCAATATCATAATGATTCCATGCAATTGCAATATCTAATAAATTTTCACCATCATACAAATTTGTTAATTTCGCACCATAAGAAACTAAAAGATAAAACATATTCTTATTCCCTTGTGAAACAGAAATATAAACAGCGTCAAATCCTTCAGAATCAATGCTATTTATATCGGCTCCTTTCAATAATAAATATTCTGCGGCATTGTATCTTTTCTCTTGTACAGCCCATAGTAAAGGAGTAAAACCATTCTTATCTCTGATATTTATATCAAAATCAGACAAAGTCATTATCATTTTTATGAGTTTAATATTTCCATTAGCCGCTACTGCATGAAGAATATTAAATCCATCCCTATCAAAAAACATGCTATTTTTTTCTTTTAATAATAATTTTATAATTCGTAAACAATTTAACTGTATGGCTAATTCCAAAGCGCAAAGTCCCTGATTATTAGTATGAGTGATGTTAATTCCAGCATTAACTATTTTCTTAGAGAACCAATAATTTTTATAATAAACAGATAGAATTAGTAAATTATTACCATTTGAATCAAGATACTGATTTAAATTGATATCTTGGTTCAATATAGACTCTAACCACATTTGATTATTGGCTTCTAATTGCTTTATGAATTTGTTAATAAATGTCATATTATCGTCCTTTTGGAAAATTATAGTGATCATGGTTTAATGGTTTATTATTACCATCTCCAGGATGAAAGTGAGGAGGCTGATTGGAGGTATTGTAATGTAATACGGGCTCAACTCCATTTCCAGCTTTCTTTGCAGCCTCATAAGCTTTCTTTCTTGATGGATAATACTTCCTTTTGGCAATTGGATATGGAGATCTAACTTTTTGTTCATTGTCTTTTCCTTTATCCGCATTTTTATTTTCTTTGTATCCAGATTTACTGAGACCAAAACTATCAATCCACGCATTTGTATCCTCAACATACCCATATAGATTGAGTATTCCCCCAGCCAGTCCAATCGGATCTTGCGAGACATACATTCCCATCTTCGGTGAGTAGTACCTGAATCTGTTGTACGCCAGCCCTGTTTCCCGGTCATAATACTGCCCCTGGAACAGGAACGGTACCATTCCCTTGTTGCCGGTCTCCTCGATGACGTTCCCGTCCATGTCGAGCACCCGGCTCCACACCTCGTTGCCCTCGGTGTCGTATGCCTCCGTCGGTGTTCCGAGCTGGTCTGTCAGTATCGAGTAGGACCTGCCTTCCTTTATCATTGCCACCGGCACGAAGGAGTCCTCGTCGAAGAGCCATACCGTCATGTCGCGGCGTTCCGTGTCCGTATTCCACCTGTCCTCCACGACGGAGTATTCCCTATGCCGCTTCCACTGGTGCAGCGGCACGTTGCCGTTCCATATCCACCGCGTCACGGTCGTGCCGAAGCTCTTGGAGAGCCTGCGCCCGAGCGCGTCGTATGTGAACTCCACCTCCCTCTTGTCGGGCCGTATCACCTTTGCCAGAGAGCCGTCGGCGTTCCACCGGTATCTCCAGCGGTCCTTCTTGCCGTCAAGCCACCTTCCCGTGCCGAGGTAGCGTTCCGTCAGGTTGCCGTCAGCATCGTACTCGCAGTGCCATTCGCCGTCCTGCTCCAGCCGTCCGCCACCGAGGTAGCGGCGCAACTTCATGTCCGGGTCGGGATACAGGTTTCCCGTCTGGTCGCTCTTCCTCCACCGCTCCCTGCCGTCGGGGTATTCCGCCCTTTCGAGCTGCCCCGCCGGGGTGTAGGAGTAGCGGGTCTCGCCACGCCTGCTGTCCTCCACGGACAACAGCCTGTCGGCGACGCCCCAGCGGTAGCGGCGCATATGCCGTGTGCGCGAGTCCTTGCGTGTGCGGGCATCCACCAGACGGCCTATGTCATCATAGGCGAACGAGCGGACAATGCCTCCCGGAAGGATGCGTTCCACCTCGAAGCCCAGCGTGTCGTGGCGGTGTGCCGATTCCCACGAGCCCGCGCCGTCGCTGCCGCCGGTGGCAGTGAACCCCTCAAGCTCCCCGTAGCCGTTGCGGGTGTAGCGCAGCGAGGCCCCCGCCGTGCTGTCGAGCGTGAGTATCCTGCCGGTATGGTCGTAGGTGCGGAGTATGGTGTTGCCGTCGGCCGTTTCCCGTGTCGGAAGTCCCAGGGAGTTGTACGCGAACTCCACCGTGCTTTCCCCCCTCGATGCCTGCACCAGCCTGCCGGACAGCCCGTAGGCGTAGGTCTGGTCGGGGTCGCCGGCCGTGGGGTATGAGACGCGCGTCACGCGCGAGCAGGCGTCATAGCCGTATTCCCTTTCCGTTCCCGACGGCAGCGTCTCCCTGACGACGCGTCCGCCCCTGTCACGCAGGTAATGACGGACGGCCCCGTCGAAGCCTTTCTCGGCGGTGACGTTGCCCACAGCGTCGAGGACGAACTCGTAGCTCTGGAGCCTCTCGTTTGTCACACGGCGCAGGCGTTCCTCCCGGTCATAGCGGAAGTTCACCACGCCCCGGTGGTCGCGGCGCCTTGTCAGCTTCCACATGCCGGAGTAGCCGTACTCCACGTGCTGGACGTTGTCACGGTATTCGGTGAGGTTGTCTATCCCGTCGTAGGACAGGCGTATGTCGTTGCCGTCGAAGTCGAGCACGCGCACCACGCGGCCCACGGGGTCGTATTCCCTTTTCTGCACCGCACCCTTGGGGTTGGTGACGCTCACGCACCTGCCCAGCAGGTCGTAGCCGTACAGCGAGGTGTTCCCCCGGCTGTCGGAGGCTTCCGTGAGGTTATGGAAACGGTCATAGGCGAGCCTCGTCACCACGCCGTAGGGGTCTTTCACCGATGCCACCGCACCGTTGCGGTAGGTCATCCTCGTGACGGCACCTTCGGGGTTGGTGCGGCTCACCAGATTGCCGGAGCGGTCATAGCCGAACTCCCACGTGCCGCCGTCCGGCGTGGTAACGGATACGGGACGGTTGCGCAGGTTCCCCTTGCCGGGGTACACGGCGGACACGCTGCCGCCGCACGGGTCGGAGCTGTCGGTGCAGTTCCCCCAGCGGTCATATCTGTACAGGGTGCTGTTACCGAGCGGGTTCGTCTGTGCGAGTAGCCGGCGGCTGTCGTCGTAACGCCACAGGTGTTCCCCGCCGTTGGCATCGACCTTCTTCCACACAAGGCCGCCGCGGTGGTGGTACACCGTCAGCTCCCCGTGGCTGTCGAGCACCTCGGTCACTCCCTCCCGGAACGTGAGCCTGTGGTCGTATATGCCGCCGTCGCCCCACGTGTGCACGCAGCGCGAACCCACGCCCGTACCGTCGTACTCGAAGTACCACGCAAGGCCGTTGCGCCATGTCTCCTTCACGATGAGCCTTCCGGCATACTCGTATGTCATCACGTCGCCCGCCGCGTTGCGCTGGAGGGTCATGTTGCCGTCGGCGTCGTACTCGTAGGAGGCGAGGGTAATCTCTTTCTCCGGTTCTTCCGGATGCGGGCCGCATATCTCAAGGATGCGTCCGCTTCTCGTGTCGTGCTCCACCCTCAGGCGGCGGCCCGCGCTGTCGGTGATGGAGCGCAGCAGGCCCTCTTTCGTATAGTCGAAGCGGATGCCCAGGCCGTTGCAGTCGGTCACGCTCTCAAGCAGGCGCACGGAATCGTACTCCTTGCGCGTGAAGCGGTAGTAGAGGTCCTCGGCCATGTCCCACACGCAGTAGCCGCCGTCCTGTTCCAGACGGGCCTCCTTGCGTTCGGAGAGGATGAACGAGGGTTCCTCCGCTGTAGGCAGGGGGAAGGCCACCGGGATGCCGTCACTCATGCGGAGCGTCAGCGTGTCTTCTTCCGTGTCCGCGACGACGCCCATGTCGTAGGCGTGGTGCCACCCGTTGCCCAGAGGACCCCGGTAGTCGCTGCGGCTGTACCACGTGCGCTCCCATGACAGGGGCACCGGGCCGTCGAGCCAGAAGTCCTCCTCGTCGGTGAAGAACGTGCCGCTGGCCACATCCACCGGGTGTCCCGTGACCGTACAGATGGCCTTGTGGAGCATGTTCTTCAGGGATTCGCTCTTTATCGTCCTGTTGACCTTGCTGTGCAGCCTGTCCGCCAGCTTCCTGGTCTTTTTCTTGTAGAAACGCCCGAACGCCCCCGTGCATTTGCGGGCGAGTGCCGCCATGGGGTTGAGGGGGACGGGAACCGGGCTGGTGAGTATCTGTCTGGCGGGAGGTATCGGGTTGATGACACCCGTGGGCAGGAACATGCCCGGAACCTTGTGCACGCTCGGTATGCCCACGTCGTTGCAGTCAAGGTGCAGGTGCGCGCCGCCGCCCGAGAAGGGCATCCCGTCGGCAAGTACCGTCAGGCTGCCCATGAAGGCGTGGCCGTTGTTCTTGGGTATCGCCGCTGAAGGGACCGCCCAGCCTGCGCCCATAGGGATGTGCGGGATGCTCCGCGTGGGTGTGGATGCAACCGCGCGCGGGATGAAGCCGCCTATCTTGACGGTGGCTCCGAGCATACCTACAGCCATCGTCAGCACGGTGTGGCCCACCTCGGCGAGCTTCGCGCTGTCGGCGTCGCCCGTCTGTTCCGCTGTCGGTGGCGGGGGGATGAACGAGGAGACCGCCGCTGCGATGAAGTCCTGCGGACGGAGGAGAACCCCGACATAAGGGTGAGGCATGGGCACGACGGGGGACGGGGGTATCGTCACGAGGTGGATGTCCACGCCGATGACCGGGTCGAGCTGCTTGGAGATAGGCAGGCAGGCCATGCCCTTCATGCCCATGGCACCCAGTACGGGGAGCATCGCGGCTTCGCTCAGGCCGTCGGCAAGGCCGCCGATGGCGGCTGCCGCCTTGACGCCCGTGTCGAGGGCATTGACGGACGGTGACACACCGGCCTCGGAGTTCGCCTTGACGCCTTCCGAGATACCCTTGACCTGCGCGCCTACGCCGGTCTTTAGGTTAGTCACTTACGCTGTCGAAATAGCCTGTGTCCGCCATAACTGTCAGTTTTTATCGTTATTTAACTCGAAAATACAAATAGGCAGATGCAACAATGGCAATCACAATAATTACACCGAGCCAAAATCGGAATCCGGTTGGACCCAATAAGTCAAGAAAGAAATTTCCTCCCCAGCTTCCGGGTCTGGCGTATGTCCATTTCCAGTCGAATATCAGTCCGACAAGCCAAACCAATAGCAGAAAGATTACTACTAAGTACCCCACTTTAGGGTTCGCATAGGCATATTCGGTTGCATTAGTGAACAGCCCTTCAAGATTTCGCAATATGTTGTTCAGCCATTCCATTGTATTTTCCTAAATTTCTTTTATACTCATACAAATAATTCTCCCAGTTATCTCCTAACACTTTGGTCAGAACTTCATTTATTTCATCGTCACTGACCAGTTTGGAGCGTGCCGAACTGTTTAACAGGCTTAATAACAGGAGAGGATAAGAGGAGTTTTTTATCAGGTCTATGGAAAGTTTGTCTGAAAGTCTGAAACCTTCCACATAACATTCCGCAGCTAACGATTTCTCATAATTATTTTCCCGGCACCAACCACACAGCCTCAATGCTTCACTTTGCATTAGGTAATCGTTGCATCTGGAGTATGCTTCAGCACCGCGATAGTACGTCTCTGCCGCTTCTTTCCAAAGCGACTCTCGTACATAGATGGAGGCTTTCCCCAATAAGGTGTTTCCGAGCAATCGGCAAGCTAAAGAGGGATCTAATTTTTCTTCCCCGATTTCAGCGGCTTCTACGGCTTTGTCGGCAAAGTACATGGCCGTCTTGTAGTCCTTACGGGAAATCTGGTCTGTATATAGAATTGTATATACGGTTACAAATTGACTGATCCAGTTAATGTCTTTCTTCACATTTTCGAGAGCGATATCGAGGCATTTCTTCGCAAATTCCTCTGTTTGCGCTGCATTCCCTTTTTTCACACTGTTCATCAGTTTGATTAATGCCAGCCTGAAATTCGAGGCTGCCGGGTCGCTCTTATCTTCATTCGCCGCTTGTTCCGCGAGTTGCTCCATTGCACCGTCTAAATCTATTGGTGGATAAATAGACACCGCGTCATTGGAGTGTTTGGCCATTAGTTTGCCAAACTGTTCATAGTCTTTTATGTCGGATATCCCCCATACCATTTGCTTGTGGAATGGCAGAGCAAGAGCTTTTTCAAACCATTCACGACATCCGTCATAGTCGTATGTGTTCTTTAGGTTAAAGACAAAACTGCATTTCATATCAGTCCCTTTTACAAGGGATTCTGTCAGCTTGTTGAAGTTGGCAACTGCGACGGAGGCATCGTTTTCCGCTTCTTCCGACTTATAATCAGCTATCCAATCAACACGTTCAAAGACAATATCTTCGGGTTTCTTTGAGTTATTCCAGTATTCTACTTGTTGTGCAATATACCCTACAACATCTTTTGAGAAATCGGTTCTGGAACTGAACGGAAGTTCTATGAGGAACACCATATCTTCCTCTTCGCTATCAAGGGCAAGCATATAGTCATAGAAAGCATCAAGCATACTTTCGTCTCCCGGATTGATGACGATACGGATCAACTTGACCGGTTTCCTGACTGCATCTTCCCATTGGTAGAGCATCTTGTCTGCTATTTGTTGTATGGCGTTGCTCATATGCTGTTAATTCAATTTGACAATAGTTCCGGCTACGGCTGTGGTTCCGGAAGAATCTATCGTAGCCTTTGTTGTACCGCTGACCGTGGCACTGCTGCTGCCGGTTGCTGTAAAATCAGTACTGGAGATACTATAATTGCTGCTTGCTGTACAATCAATATTTTCTGCCGATTGCGCAATATTGGCACCCGCGGACTCTGTTATGTCCTTTTCCGCATTAGATGATATATTGCCTTCGCTATCAATCATTATTTGTTTCTCCAACACATAAGGTGATGCTTTTAGAGGCAGATATTGTGATATTTCCTTCTCCGTCTGCCGTATAGCTGTTGCCTTCCTTGTCTTTCATCATAACGCTTCCTTTTTCATCATCAAGCGTTATGGTACAACCGCTGCGGGTAGTCAGGCTTTTTGTTTTGTTTGAACTGCCGCCACCGGTGCCTGACTTTCCATGGAATAAGCTGCCAAGTACAAACGGACGGTTCGGGTCATCATATCTGAATGCCACCATGACTTGGTCTCCCTTTTCGGGTATGAATACAAATCCTCTGTTTGTGGCCACATTGTCGCTTGTACCTGCGTCAGGAGTGAGCACCCGTATCCACGAGGTTTGCATCGGGCCGGTCTGCCAGTTCATCTTGACTTGGACGCGGCCTAACTTTTTCGGGTCCTCGTTGCTGACAACCACGGCCTGCTGTGTATGAGCAACAGGCAGAGGTACATCCGGGCATGGAAGGGTGGGAATAGAAGACGGAAGTGCGGTGAAATAGTTCTGGTAACTGTCACCCATACCGGCTACGTGGGTTATTTCCGTAATGATATAGGTGCCGATGCTATTTTTTACGTGGATACCTATTCCTGTATGGATAGCGGTATGAACATCTATGATACTGCCCACCGTGAGGATGCGGCAATCGCTTTCTCCGGTGATGAAACTGGATGCGGCGCTGTCGCTTTGCTGCCTGCGTTGGAAATAGGCGTCAAGTTCACCCTTATTGGTTATGCGCGGTTCCGCCCGTTGGACAGCGGGAGCGGTAAACAAAGCCAATGACGAGTCAAAGGCCGCTTGTCCCAATGTGTTTTGTCCGGCTGCGGTATCGGGGGATTGACCGTTATAGGTCTGGTCGTTCACCGAATGGTAAGAACTTCCCTTTATTGGTCGGGCAAGTGCCTGCGAGCAGACATCGAGCACGGATAGTTCCTCGCCGTATGTCAGCTTGGTCGTCGAGCCGGCCTGTGGCTTTCCGAATACAAGGTTCTGTCCGTCGTAGTAGAGCCATTCCTGATATTGGCGGGCAAGCCGTTGTATGAATCTGAAGTTGGTTTCCTCGTACTGGCATTCGTATTCCAGCTTCGATTTCGTTTCCGGATTGACAAGAGCTTGCACTCCCGCCTTGTCTGTAAGTTCCTTAACGATGTCAGACAAGGATTTGTTGCACCATGAGGCACAAGTGTGGTCTGACTCCAGTAGGAATGTTGACGAATATCCCGTCACTTTTATATTTCCGTGTGTTCCACCGGAACGATGAAGTCCCACCATGGTGGCCACGCCGACAAAAATAGTGCCGCCGAAGTCCATGATTACTTTTTTCCCAACCCAGTCTTTTGACGCCTCCGGGATTTCTACGCCATAGGCTTCTATAGCTTGGATATCCAGTGTTATCTCAAAGTAGTGATGCTCATTGATGCTCTGTTTGAGCATCAACTGCACAAACGACGGCATGGGTATGCCGGCTATTTCCAATGTGACTTTTTTTGTTCCAGCATGGCGGCATTATATTTGACGGTTTATATCCAAATTGCCAAAGCCGCCCGGCGGAAGTCCGTCGGACGGCCTGACAAATGTTTTGATTTAGGATTTACCTATGTACGCCGATTTATTTCTTCGGCCAACGGTTGTCAAGAGCTGCGCTGCCGACGATGATTTCTTCAGCGGAGAACGTAATGGTGATTGTCATAGGCACATCGTTGTTCGCGTCCAGAGTTTCCGAGTAGTGAACGATGTATGCGTTCTTTGAACTGGATCTCCTTCATCTTGGCACCGGTCAGGGTGTAGCCCTTCATGGCGATGAGGGTAGCCGCCCATGCCACCATGGGGATGATGCAGAACAGCACGATGACCACCCAGTTCATGCCCGGAGTGTAAGGGTCATACTGGGTGGGCAGGCTCTGCAAGCCTACAAAGCTGACGGCAATACCCACAACAGTAGCGGAAAGGCTGGACACCAGCTTGTCCACCAGACTGAACAGGGTGCCCATGATGCCGGGGATGTAGTTGCCGCTGCGGTAGGTCTCGTAGTCGGAGCAGTCGGCAACCATGGGGATGGGGCAGTATCGGCGGTGGCGTAGTATGCGCCGTAGCCGATGCCGAAGAATGCGATGAAGAGGATGGTGTAGAGGTTGATGGACAGGCCGTTGTCACCCATGATGGACAGGGTGAAGGCGTCGCTGCGGCCCCAGAACAGCAGCAGCACCAGCACGCCGATGTAGCAGATGAATGCCACGCTGACGTACTTCATCAGGCTGGCCTTCTGGCCCTCCTTCTGGCTGGTGCGGACGGTGAGCAGGAAGAAGGGTACGCTGAAGACATAGCCCAGCACCATCATGGGCAGGTACAGGCCGTCATAGTTGCCCATCATGCAGCCGTACAGCATACACAGGACGGTGGTGTTGGTGGCGATGGAGAGAGCCAGCTTGCAGCCGGCACCAGCCACCATCAGGCGCTGCATGGGGTTATTGTTCTTGATGATCTGGACGTACTCGTGCAGCTTGACCTTCTCGCTGACCTCGCCGCCGATGCCGAAGTACTTGGGCTGGTCCTTCTCCCAGATGCCGATGATGGCCAGAATGGTGAGGAGGATGGAGATGACGATGCCCACAGGAGCCAGGGTGCGGAAGAAACCGGCAGAGGCGTAGCCGCCCTCATAGTTCTTGGCGAGGATGGGGGCGAAGAACTGCATCGCACCCATGCCCAGCAGAGAGCCGACGGTGTTGAAAATGGTGAACAGGGGGCGCTGCTTGGGGTCGTTGGTCAGAACGGTCTGGCCGGAACGGGTGCAGCTGGTCTGGAAGGTGTAGCCGATGACCCAGACTGCGTACAGAGCCACGAAAGCCGCATAGCGCAGGCCCATCGAGCTGGCGGGGATGAGGGGGGTCAGGCAGTACAGCACGAGGATGCTGGCTGCCATGATGAGGTTGCCGATGACCATGAAGGGCCGGAACTTGCCGAACTTGCCGTTGGTGCGGTCCATCAGGGCGCCGATGATGGGGTCGGTGATGGCGTCGAACAGGCGCATACCGGTGACCATGACCGAAGCGAAGATCATGGACAGGGCCAGCACCTTGCTGCCGAAGGTGGCGATGTAGGAAAGCACCAGCACATAGTACACGTTCGTTGCGCCGTTGTTCAGCGGGAACAGCACCAGCTGGTAGGTCTTGGCGCGGTTCAGGCCCGGCGCCTTTGCGGTTTGTTCACCCATTTGCGGTGTCTCCTTTTTTCTTACAAAAAACGGCAGCCTGCCCGCCGTTCTGGGGGACAGGCTGCCATTCGTTTTTAACAGTTGCGGAAATCTGCGCCGGAATTACTTCTGGTCAGCTGCGGGAGCGGTATCGACCATGCTCTTCTTAGCCTTGAGGGCCTTGCTCAGCTGCCATGCGCACAGGATGGTCAGAACGGCCAGCACTGCGATGAGCGCATAGATGGCGGTCTGCCACCACGGGGTGATGGTCTTCAGGGTATCGGTGGAAGCCCAGCCGTTCATGGCGTTGGAGTTGACCACGGTGTAGAGGATGTGGTGCATCGCATTGCGCATCTGCGTGACGATATAAGCATCGTTCTCATAGTTTGCAGCCTTGGTGGTGTGGATCTTGGGCATCGGGCTGTCCCAGATGTCAGAGCCGGCGATGAGGCCGTCCACCAGGTCCATGTACTGGCTGGAACCGGAGAAGTCGGTGATGCACATGCCGCGCATCCCCAGCTCGCCGCGCAGGAAGCCGGTCAGCAGGTTGGCGTTCGCGCCGCACCAGGTAGCACCCCAGCGGTTGAAGCCGGTCATGACGCTCCAGGCGCCGCCATCGGTGATGGCCTTGTCAGCGACTTCCAGATAGATCTCACGAGCGGTCTGCTCGTTCAGCCAGGTGTTGACACCGCGGCGGCTGGTCTCGGAGTCGTTCAGGGCGACGTGCTTCAGGTAGACGTAGACGCCCTTGGACTGGATGCCCTGCACCTCAGCAGCGCAGATGGTGCCAGCCACGAACGGGTCCTCAGAATAGTACTCGAAGTTACGGCCGGAGTAAGCGGTGCGGTGCATATTGATGCCGGGGCCGTACAGGCCGGAGTAACCCATGGCCAGGCAGTCCTCGCCGATGCAACGGCCGACCTCGTTGATGAGGTCAACATTGAAGGTAGCCGCCATGACATCCTCGGAGGTGTAGCACATTGCGGATGCACCACCGGTCAGGGCAGCGGTCAGACCCTGAGGGCCGTTCTCGTCCTTGGTAGCAGTCTTGCCGATGGAGGCAGCGGCTGCGGTGTTGTGGAAGCCGAGGGTGATGGTCTGGACCATCTCGCTGTAGGTCAGCTGGTCCAGCAGGGTATCCCACTCGGGATCATCGAAGTCCTTGCCGATCATGGAAGCGAGGGTCAGGCCGTTCTTGGCGCCCAGAGTGGGCATCTCGACGCTGTTGGCCTCAGAGCCGTCGTACTGGGTGAAGGCGAGGCTTGCAGCCAGAGTCTCGTTGGCGGTCAGCTGTGCGGGAGCGGTGGGGATGGTGCCGGTCCAGTCGGAGCGGCTCATCCAGGTCACACTGCCGGGAGCATCGCTGCTCTTGTTGGGGTCGGACTCGTCAAACAGGTTGGTGATGGCGGTGCCATTTGCGCCGGTGGAGAAGGTAGTGGTATCGAGGGTGTCGTTGGTCCACTTCCAGACGAGGTCGGTGCTGCCGTCCTCGGTCATGCGGCCATTGGTGTTCTCGACGGTGTAGCCCTTGGCAGCCAGGATGTTGTTGACTGCGTTGTGGGAATCGGTGGCAGCGGTGAAGTAGTAGTCACCGGCGTCCACGATGTAGGTCTTGGCGTTGTTCGCGTCGTAGGTGCGCAGCTCGCTCTTCGGAACGGTGATGGTCACGTCCTCAGAAGCGCCGGGAGCCAGCACGTCGGTCTTTGCGAAGCCGCACAGCTCAGCAGCAGCCTTCTCGATGCCGTTTGCCTTGTCGTAAGCGGTGTAGGGAGACTGGAAGTAGATCTGAACGGTCTCCTTGCCGGAGAAGGTCTTGCCGGTGTTGGTGACCTTCAGGGTGACGGTGAAGGCATCGTCAGACTCGGTCACGTTGAAGTTGGAGTATGCGAAGGTGGTATAGCTGTCGCCGTAGCCGAAGGGGTAAGCAACGGTGGTCGCCCAGTTGTAGTCGCCAGCCTTGGCGGTGCCCATGACGACATCCTCGTAACGGGTCTCGAAGTAACGGTAGCCCAGGTAGATGCCTTCCTGATAGACACTGTACATACCCTGCACGTCAGCGCCCTCGGTCAGCAGGTTGTACTCTGCTGCGTTGGGGTAAGCCTGGGTGTAGAAGTTGTACATAGCGGGGTTTGCCATGTTGTCGTACAGATAGGTATCGACCAGAGAGCCGAGGGGGTGACAGCGCCGGACAGCAGCTGGCCCACACCGTTGATACCGGTCTGGCCCACGTCGCCGATCCACATCGCAGCGTCGATGCCGTAGTCCTCACCGCAGATCTCGGGGTTGAGGAAGTCCAGCTCGATGGCGTTGGAGCTGTTGATGAGGACGACGATCTTCTTGAAGGTACCGTTGTCCTTCAGAGCC
>ENA-OQKW01000311-OQKW01000311.1-human-gut-metagenome-genome-assembly--contig:-NODE-311-length-12890-cov-2.703440_pt1 | contig 12890 bp, 6 predicted proteins | sample MGYA00242657_ERZ504815 | MGnify/ENA primary metagenome ERZ504815 (study PRJEB26092, sample SAMD00036404) | human gut metagenome | host: Homo sapiens | study: EMG produced TPA metagenomics assembly of... | reverse complement strand
AAATATGAAATTCCTCTGGTAGAAATTTCAGAAGATTCATATTTACTGGGGAATTATCCGCTATGTTATAATGCAGGTATTCGATAAAGATACTGACACGCTTAAAGTATTTTAAGATTACACATGATAATTTTTAATACGTTTATTTTAAATAATAATGGATCAAGCAATACAGCAAGTGATATTATCAAATTTTTTAAGCATCATAGATCGAGAATCCTAGTTGTATTGTATTATGGTAATCTTAATTGTATGGTTTCAACAAACTTGGATAACTCCAAGTTAATATTGTCAGATGAAATTCAGCCATATAAACCCATATTATTACGAAATTTCAATATATGAAGCAGATGAAAGGAAGCTGTGTTCAATATATAGTGAAATTTGCCATATTGAGTGAGGTGGATATATATATAACAATAACAGAAGAAAATAGAGAACTGATAGAACTTGATTATATGGCAATCGAGAATGCGATTATTAACTTGCAGTATGAATTTTTGAGTGAATTTGCACAGGATGAAGTGAAAAAGAAGTATCAGAGAGATATTATCCATAATATTCTGAATGGATTACTGAGTTCGAAAGAAATGACTGAAGCGGCAGCACAGCTCGGAATGAAAGAAAGCGATACTTACAGGGTTGTTGATTTTCATACCATCACAAAAAATGTACAAAGAAAATATACAAAAGAACAGCTTCACGAAGTAGGTGTTATCGAGGGTGAATTGATGCATCTTTTGCCGGATGCGCTTATTTACAGAAATATGGATCAGATTGTTATGATTCAACAGGTAGATTCCAATCAGACAGAACTGGAATATCAGAAAGAGATGGAAGAAATAGAGGAGGTTATCCAGCGAAGCATCCTTTATAGAAAGAAAGATACAGACTTTCAGATTGGTATAGGAAAAAGTGTGGAAGGGTATCAACGATTGAAAGAATCTTATTACGAAGCAAGTCAGGCTATCAAGTATATTGAGATTATCCGCCTGGTGACTGGTGATAAGAATAAGTCAGTAGTACATTATTCGAACCTCGGATTTTTCCAGATATTCGGCAAAGTTGATGATATGACGGAATTGGAAAGATGCATTCCGGAAACATTAAAGAAATTATATTTATATGAGGATGAACATAAGGGAGAATTGATTACAACCTTGCAGATGTATCTTAGAAATAACCAAAGCATCAAGAAAACTGCAGGTGCAATGTTTGTTCATTATAGAACGATATCTTACAGACTTGAAAAAATAAAACAAATTTCTGGAATTAATTTTGACAATGCAAATGAAGTGCTGGCAGTCAGTAATGGTCTGATTATTTATAAAATGTTAAAAGAAATAGAATAGAAAAAGAAAGAGAAATCGTGTTGAGGCATGGTTTCTTTTTTTTGAACGAAGTTCATAAAAAGATATTAATGGAGAATATCGATACAATGGAACAGATTTTAACAAAAAAACGGATAAATATTTTCATTGATTGTACATTATATTAACCGGTTTCAATCTGTATAATTGGGAAACTGATGAGAAAATATTTCAGGAAAAGAATCACTGCTACAGAGGATAGTATTTTTTTTGATACAAACTAAGACCTTGCAGGGTTTAGATTAGAGGGATAACGATGCAACTAAAAAATTCAACAGATTACGCAATTAGAATTGTGTGTTACTTAGCAGCACAGGAACGGATGGTATCTACATCAGAATTATCACGGAAGCTAAATGTTTCTGCTAATTATGTTCCTAAAATAGCGAAAAAACTGAAAAATGCAAAAATAGTCACTGCCTGTGAAGGTACAAATGGTGGCTATATGCTGGCAAAACAACCGGAGAACATTTCTTTAATGGATATTATATCGTGCGTAGAGGAAACAATGGCAATTAATCGTTGTTTGGAAGAAGATCGATTTTGTTCCAGAAATTTAGAAGATACCTGCAAGATACATAAAATATTGTTGAGTTTGCAGAATACATACAATAATAAATTAGAGAGTGTAAAGGTTTCAGACGTTATTCGCCCTGGAGAAGATGAATATTTTGGACGATTTTATGTTGTATTAAAACTGAACTTAAAGGAAAAAAGCTACGAGTGTGTGTATTCACATATCCGTGAAGTGTACGAGAAAGTAAGAAAAACAGAAAGCTATGAAGAGTTCATAAGCCAATATGTAGAAAGATACGTGTATGCTTCTGACAAAAAAATGGTTCATGACTTCTTATCAAGTGAAGGATTAGGAGAAAGACTAGTTGATGGATGTGAGGAACAAGATCTTCCGTATCGCAGAATTACTGGAAAAGATAAGAATGCATATGTTTGGATGGAAGCAAAAAAATATATAGATGCAAATGAGAATACTGCAATTATTACCTTACATAATGAGAAAATTGTCCAGAACACAGTTATAAAGATGGAACGAGAACTCATAAAAAAAGAACAAGATATGACAAAGCAGTATTGGGATATGGTATCACTTTTAACTACTGTATTGAATCATAATCATTTAGTTGAAGTAGGGTACCAAGATGACATCAGTTTCTATACGAAACAGGTATATCTTCAATTGCAGAAAAAATATCCAGAATACGGGATTACGGATGAAGAAATTGCGTCAGTAGCTCATTTGGCACCGATTCATGATATTGGAAAGATAAAAGTACCAATTGAAATTTTAAATAAAAATGGAAAATTGACGGATGAAGAAATGAATGTAGTAAAGCAACATCCATTAGTAGGTGCAGCGATGACCCAGAGATTCCCAGAAGGGATAACAACGGAAAAGCTGAACCAGTATAGCTATGAAATATGCAGACATCACCATGAAAGATATGATGGTTCAGGATATCCGGACGGTTTGAAAGGGAATGCAATTCCAATGTGCGCACAGGTCGTTGGGATTGTGGATGCTTACGATGCATTGATCAATGATCGTCCATACAAAAGAAAATATGAACCGGAAGAGGCAATACAGATGATTTCAAATGGTGAATGTGGAGCGTTTTCAAATCAGCTGATGCAATGCTTTCAGGAGGCAGCAAAGCAGCCAGAGTGGTTAAAAGTAACAAAAAGTCAAGCATGACAGAAGATTTGAGGCGATTTTGTGAACAAGAAATTGAGTGTTTTAAGACGAATTACAGCAGTTGTTCTGTGTGTTACATTATTATCTTCGCAAGTCGTAGTTGCGAATGCTGAAGATTCAGAAAGAATGAATGTGCAGACCAATAGTGAAATTACAGATATATCGGAACAGGATGGTTTCGGCAGTGATACATCTGAAATATCTGATATCACGGAAAGTGATATTCCTGATTCTTTTGAAGGAGAATCAGAGCAAAATACAGATATTAGTACTGAAGTAACAGAGAAATTTGGTAATTCTGAAGATCAAGGATTTACAGATGGAGAAGAAACAATTATCGAGGATGAAAACACCTCAGATACTTTGGAAGAAGCAAATCCAGATTATGAAGATGGAAAAATATGTATCTACAATTACCAGCAACTTCTGCAAATCGGTACAGGAACACAGATGTTTTCCGGAGACAAAGATGGAAATGTTGGTGAAGGGGATAAGGTTCTTGCAGATGGTGCAGAACTTACCTATGCATCAGACGCTTCCTATTGTTTGATGAATGATATTCCAATAGATAATGAAAATGTCTGGAACTTCCCATCAGATTTTACAGGTAGCATCACTTCATCATCAGAGCGCACGGGCAACACAGTATATGATTCAGTGACTGATACGATTTATGTGTATAACCGATACCAGCTTGAATTGATGAAAGGGGAATCTTCAGACAGCGAACCTGTAATGAGCGAGGATTATATTGCTGAAAAAGTTGGAATGGGACAGGTTTTTACACTGGAAGATGGTACCTATCTTACTTATAGCAAAACACATAATTATGTGCTTGCTTCTTCATTTACAACAGAAACACCGGAGCTTCTTGCAAATAAGGCTGGGACAGAGGAGACAACTAAGGATATTACTAGCGCTTATCCATCTGATTATGAAGGAAGAAATTATTTCGGTCAGGTGGTAAAAAAGATCGGTGATAAAATTATATTCTGATTGGAAATGAAACACAGCTCCGGGCAATCGGAACAGATGCGGATGTGACAGAACCAATCTGGAAGGTGTATGAAACAAGAGAGAAAAAAGGGGGATTACTGGGGGGAGCACTGAGTGGATATACAGACTGGACACCGGCTGCGGATACAGCAGAATACAAAACAGAACTGTATTATCCGGGTGATGCGGATCTGGCCAATTTTAAAGATGGAGACAAAGTATATGACTGGTCAAAAACTGCATTGTATGCAAATGATAATGGTGGACACGAAATTGGAAAAGCGGAATATTTGGATGCCCCATCCTTAGACGTAGCTGGTTTGAATGCTACAAAGCGTTATCTTTATGTGGGCAGTACGATCCAGGATTCTGCAAATATGATAGTAACTGCATCTGAGGACAGTCCTTCTGATGATTCTACGGAGGAGGCCTCCGGTGAAACAGAAGAAGTTTCTGGTAATACAGAAGAGACTTCCGGTGAAGCAGATGGAAATGCAAAAGGCAGTGATCTGATTGATATGGTTCCGGCAGAAAACAATGAAATATCTGTATCTGGAAATGATGATATTTCTCAGAAGCTGCAGCATCGGACACTACTGTATCAGATACTGAAAACGAAGAGATTTACGATGAAGATGCTTTTATCAGTGATGAAAGTGAAAGTGATTTTTCAGATGATGCGGATCCAGAAAGTATACAGGTTGAAGAGGATAAGACCTACGTTCTTACTTATGATATAAGCAAAACGACTAATAAGGTGAATATTGCAGGCACCGGATATAAATATAGCAAGGATGCGGATTATATTATCTTTCGTGATATTGATCTTTCCAAAGAGGGCACCAATTCCAATGGGGAAGATGATGATTGGGATCCTATTGATAATTACCAGGGAAACATGGAAGGCCGAAAGGGAATGGTTGAAGGTCAGAGTATAACAATCAGCCATATCAATATTTCACAGAATAATCCAGTCGATCAGGACAGGCAGGCAGAATATGGTATCGGATTTTTCAGAAATTTGACAACACCATATTCTACATCCCTGACAATATCCCAAAACCCGATCACTGTGAAAAACATTACTCTTTCTGATGTGACGGTTTCTACAACAACACAAAAGGTTAAACAAAATGTCAGTTTGATTGGAAGTGTGCTGAAGCTCCTGCTTGGAAATTTAAGTGGACTGAAACCGGATCCGCAATCCCTGGCAACGGGAGGATTTGCAGGCGTCATAAAAGGAAACATCCAGATTGAAAACTGCAATGTAGAAAATTTACGTGGAGTTTCAAATGTAAATGATCGGACCGGTGGCTTCGCAGGCTATGTCAGTGGTATGACACAGTATGACCTCATATCAAATGGATTAGGAGGCCTGGTTACTACTTTAACAAAAATCCTGAATCTGATTCCTCTGCTTGGAGCCGGTGACCTGCTGACTGTCCTTTTAAATGGAGGATTACTCAGTGTAAAAAATCTGATTCCGGTAGGCTATGTCAATCCATGTATTCAGAATTGTTCTGTAAGCGGTGGCACTTCTGTTACAGGTCAGAAGAGTACCGGTGGATTCGCTGGGGAAGCCATTGGTGCAGTGATGAAAAACTGTTCTGTGGGTGGCACTGCCACAGTGTCTGGAAATGATTGCTCTGGTGGATTTGTGGGACGTTCTGCGAATGCAGTTGTGGCAGGCGCATTAAGCAGCCTTGGTATTGAACTTATGGGGAACTTTCCGGTCAATACAGTTATGCTGAACTGCAGAATTGATGGAACGGTAAACGTATCCGCACAGGGAAGTTTCGCTAAGGAAAGTGGTTATGCAGGCGGATTTATTGGCGAAATGCGAAATAGTTACGCTGTAGACTGCAGTATTTCTTCTTTGGGTACAGTGTCCGGAAAAGATTATACCGGAGGATTTGCCGGTATAGCAACCCTTGGTGATGTAGCGGATATTGATGAAAGCCAGGGACTTCTGGTAATTGTAAAGGATCTTCTTACAGGGTTGTTAAATGGTAAATTTACCAACATGGATATCCTGAACCTGGTAGGACTCCGGCCTTCTGTTATAAGCGGATGCACCATTGCAGGAGATAACATTTCTGTAACAGCGAACGGTAAAAATGCAGGTGGACTTGTGGGATATGCAGGTGCTGTCCAGATTTCCAATACTTTAGAACTTGCAGATGACTCAAAATCAACTACAAAAGCCCTCCAGCGAGTGCTTAATAAGACGGGTCTTACCTACGAATTTTCAGACCGTGTGAATCAGATCAATGCAGCTTCCTCTATGAAGGTTTCAGCAACAGAGAATGCAGGAGGAATCTTAGGTTACGCTAAGATGACCAGTGTCGGTGATGTCCTCGGTGGAACAGTTACAGCAGCAGACTATATGCGTTTTGAGTGCAAGGACTGTTCCGTAAACGGAGGCTCTTCCGGGCTTACGGTTACTGCGTCAGATCAGGAAAATGGTCGTGCAGGAGGTGCTATCGGTTATGGAACAGGTGGAGAAGTAAGGAAAACATCCGTCACAAATCTGAATTCCGTAACGGCCGGAAAGTGTGCCGGAGGTTTTGCCGGGTATTTCGGAAGCGGCACCCTTGCCAATGTTGGAGGTATTAAACTTCTGGGATTACCGCTACTAAAAATTGACAGCCTTCTTTCTGTAGGTCAGATGATTGAGACGTTTGCAGTTGAAAGTACTGTTTCAGGTGTTGCGTCAGGATATAGTGTGTCTACCCAAAATGAGAAAGGTTACAGCGGTGGCTTTATTGGAGAATGCATCAGTGGACGAGCAAGGGACACAAAGATCAGCAACCTGAAAACGGTTACTGCATCCGCAGTATCAGGAAATGCCGGAGGCTTTGCAGGTTTTGCCAAGGCCGGAGATGCATTAAGTGCCGGGGATTCCACTACATCACAACTGACAGGAATCGAATTGGAGAACCTGCTAGGCGTTGTCAGTGCCCTGAGACCGGAGTTCAATAATACTTCTATTGCATATGTTTCGAATGGTTCTGACCCTCAGGTATCCGCTGATATGGCGGGCGGCTTTGTGGGAGATGGACAGGCAGTAGATATCAACTATGGAAACAACAACTCCGGATTCAAAGCAGACACAGACACAAATCCATCTTCGAGTGAATCTACAGATGAAAAGAATAGTGAAGAAGCAGATTTCATTTCAGCAGACACGAATAGCGAGGACGGAACAATCGAAGGCGAGAGTGGTGCGATTACAACAACAAATATTACCGGACTTTCCTATATAAAGGGAACCAGCTATGCCGGAGGCTTTGCCGGAAGATTGATGCCTGGTGATGTGGCACAGACAGGTTCTATTAAGTTACTGGGGCTCTTAGATGTAACTCAGCTTCTCAGTGTCATGGATGTGGCATATCCGAGGATTTCCGATTCTTCTATTGAAGGAGACAGCTTGGTCGTAACAGCATCCGGAAAAAATGATGATGTGGCCCTTGGAGATGCCGGAGGATATATCGGTAATGGAAAAGCAGTCATGGTTAAGAACTCTGATGTGACCAATGTAAAAGAAGTCACTGCACCGTATCATGCCGGTGGCTATATCGGAATCATGCGGTCCGGAAGTGCAGCGGAGGCAGGAGATGCCACAGGAGATCTTTTGAACAGTGTCCTTGGTAAGATTCTGAGTCTGAAAGAGTTGGCGAGTGTCTTGCAGGCTGCATCCAGCAAAATTACAAATTGCAAAGTTGCTGGTACCGCAGATGGATTGACTGTTACAGCTGACAACGGATTTGAAAACGCAGAAGGCTATGCAGGTGGCTTCGTTGGAGAGATGCAGAGCGGTCATGTAGATAATTCAGCAAATGCTGTTGATTCCGGAAAAGGAACGGCAGTAGAAAATCTTCTGAAAGTAGAAGGCCTTCGTTATGCCGGAGGCTTCGGAGGTCTGGTAAAAGCCGGAGCGGTTGCAGAGATTGGATCTAAATCATCAATTCTTACAAAACTGGTTGATCTGACAGGATTACTATCCCTGGTCAATGCTTTTGTTCCGGTGATCAGTAATGCCAGTGTTAATTCTGTAGAAAAAGGGTTTACCGTTACCGTTACAGGTACTCTTGAAAAAGATAGCACCAACGATGCGGATGCCGGAAGTGCCGGAGGCTTTATCGGATGCGGAACTGGTGTACAGATCAGCAATTCCGATGTAAATAAATTGCAGCATACAGGTGTCAGTGAGCCGAAGAATCTGCAGCAGGAAGATGGTAGCAGTTATTACGGAAATGACAGTGCATATGCGGTAAATGGTTATCGTTATGCCGGCGGCTATATTGGTAAAGCTGCTATGGGAAGTACGGCAGCCATCGGTGGAGCAAGCGTTCTGGATCATGTTCTTTCTACGACAGGACTGTTATCAGCACTGACTGTAGTTGCATCTATCATAGACAGCTCAGATGTTTATGGAGCAACAGGCGGATTTAATGTTCTTGCAACAGACGGAGACGGTGTTACGGGAAAAGCCGGTGGATATGCAGGAGAACTTCTTGGAGTTCAGATTCAAAATAGTAATTCTTATAATTTTGCACATATCATAGGGCGTGAAAGTGCCGGTGGATATGTTGGAATCATGGAGCCGGGGAATGCGGCAGATGTGGTAAATGGATTAAGTGCTCTTGGAGGACTGATCAAGGCAGATAATCTTCTTGGCGTTTTACAGGCATTTGTTCCTGTGATCAAAAACAGCGAAACAACCTGTGTACCTTGTGGAGGTGCTGTGAGGGCTCAGGCTGAAAGTGATGACAGCATTTACCGTGGACTTGCAGGAGGATATGCGGGTTACAACTATGGCGGTCAGATCTGGGGAAACAATACGGATAACTGGAAAGGTGCTGCATATACAGGAACCGTAAGAGAATGTGCGGCCTATCGTATCCGTTCCGTATATGGAACGGAATATGCTGGAGGCTATACCGGACTGATGCGGTGTGCGAATGTTGCAGACACAGGAAGTCTGAAGGTTTTATTCGGTCTTATCAAACTAGATAATCCGCTGACGCTTCTTCAGGCAGTGTATCCGACAGAAAAGAATACAGCTGTTTATGGACCGCTTCGTGGACTGGATACGGATACCTGGAATAAGTGGGTTGGTGCTGTCGGTTCTTATGGAAGTTACGGTAATAAATTACAGGCACTTGGTGAAGTCAATGATCAGAATCAGTTAAATGAGATTATTTCCCAGTATGCATATGGATACGCTGTTACAGCAGGACGGAGCATTCTGGCAAGTAAAGCAACACAGGGTGGTTCTGCCGGAGGCTATGTGGGTCGGATGGAAGGAGGAACCGTTACAAACGGTACTGCTGTAGATCTTCAGTTGGCAGAGGCTTATAGATGCAGTGGTGGATTTGCTGGTGAGATGCTTACAGGTTCTGTGGCAAACACAGGTGACGTTTCACTGGCAGGCCTTAAGATTATAGGTGCAGACAGTCTGGCAGCATTAAAAACCTTTGTGCCAGTCGTGAAACAGTCCCATGTGGAAGGATATCGTTCCGGTGCAAGGATCAAAGCAACCGGTATTGCAGACAAAGATCCGGCAGGATTTGCCGGAGGCTATGTGGGAAGAATGATCGGCGGCCAAATCTGGGGAGATGAAACTTCCTCCTGCAGTATCACAAATTTAAGGCGTGTAGATGGAACTTCTTATGTAGGCGGTTTTGCCGGAAAAGTAGATCCGGGTAGTGTGGCAGCTATTGATACAGCTACAAAACAGGGACTTTTGAATAAACTTCTGGATGTTCTTATGGTAAATGCTCCGGCAGAGCTGATTAAGGTTCTGAATGCTACTGTTTCCACCATCCGCTGTGCATCTGTGTCAGCCTGGGATGACTGGGGCGTGATCGTAAACGGAACCTATCAAAATGGAAGCAATACAGGGTATGCAAAAGCAGCTGGAGGATTCGCAGGAAGTCTTTGTGGAGCAGTTCTTGGCGAGAAGGATAAACCGGAAAGCGGAATCCGTGCAGACAAGATTCGCTCTGTAGTAGCCGGTGAATATGCCGGAGGATGCTTCGGTATTGCGGATGTTTCCGGTGCTGCAAATATTAGTGCCAATGGTGAGACCTCTGTCTTACAGTATCTTTTAAAGCTTGGAAAAACCGATGTGCTGGATGCATTCCGAAGCTATGTATATTACGGAAAGATCACCGGCAGCCCAGATGCAGGGCTTGGCGTCAGTGCTAACACAGCGACAAAATCCGGCCAGAATAATGAAGTAACATATAGCGGAACGGCGGGAGGTTTTGGCGGTTCACTGTTAAATGGCTCTGTCAAAAACAGCAGCGTAACAGGATTAAATTATGTAACTGGTCTGAACAGCGTCGGCGGTTTTGTAGGTTACTCCGGAAAAAGCGGAGTTGTGAAAATGGAAAAACTGGATGTGCTTGGAGATAATGCAGGACAGCTTCTTGGCGGTGCCCTCGGTGTTCTGGATATTTTTGGCTCCCATATTGATGACAGCAGTGTGGCAGGCATACCTGGTGGTTATACCGTTCAGAGTAAAGGTGGAGAGGAACAGATCGCAGGAGGATTTATCGGCTACGCAAGTCTTTCCAGAATGTCAGGCTGTAATGCCGGAGATGCCCAAAATCAGGAAAACAGCCTGAAACTGGTAGAATCCGGTGGAACAGCCGGAGGCTTTGCCGGAAGAACAAGCTTTGCCTATCTTGCGGATGTAAAACTGGATTCCACGGTGGTGGATGCGTTGCTCGTAGTTCTGGATAATCTTGTAAAGGTGCTGTATCTGGATAAAATTCAGGATTCCAACCTTTTGCATATCAATCTTGGAATTGTGAAGGTCGATGCGCTGTACGATGGAAATCTCATCCATGTGAATTTGCTGGGACTTGATATTTCCGTTGGACTGTCCAAAATGTCGCCAGACAACGGCCAGCAGACAGATTTTGCAATCATTAAGATCGGAGATTCCTCTATTAAGCTTCCATGTGATAAAAATGGAATCATAACGAAAGATAATGATGTAAAGTCCAACATCAGTGTCAACCTAATCAAGGCAAACAGGACAAAAATCACAGACAGCAATGTGTATGGAATCACCATCGGATACAATGTCTACGCAGGCGGCGCAGGAAATGATGCGGATGGTACTGCAACAGATGGGCGAAGCGGAGGCTTTGTTGGTTACAACGACGAAGGTCTTCTTCGGAATAATGACATGTATTACTGCGATGTGGTCCGTGGAACATCCAAGCTGGTGGGACCATTCAGCGGAAATAGTAAACTGGACTCCGTATATGAGTTTAATACAAAAGCAGGTGTAGAAGGTGAGGATAACATTTACCGAATCTACCGAAAACCGACGATTACGGTCAATGAGATCAAAAAGAATTCAGCTGTCCTGACAGATACGTTCAGCCAGGAAAATGGATGGAGCATCTTTTCTGTAAAACATGTAGTGCAGGTAGATACATATGACACCTTGCAGAATGCGGTCATGGCAACAAAAGATTCTTCCGAAACGGCAGATCTGAATGCTTATGTATCAGATGCGAAAGCGGTTCTGATGTCAGATGCCAAAACTACAGTAAATACAGGGGACAGCACATCACCGGAACCATCTGACACACAGGATCCATGTGATGAATTTGTAAATCTGACCATTAATAAGGTCTGGAAAGATTTCCGAAATATGGATGGTATCAGGCCGGATTCCATTACAGTCACGATTTCCAGAAGCTGGACAGACGCAGATGGAGCGGAACAAACAGAAGTTGTGCCAGGATATGAAAACTATGTGGTAAAAGGCGATATCTCAAAATCCACATGGCAGGAGATTATTAAGTCAGAAAAACCCGACAAGCTGCTCCCAGCCTATACAAAAGATACTGACGGAACTTTGCATTATTACAAATATTCTGTTACGGAAACGGAAATAAAAGGATATACAACTACAATCGAAACTTCTAAAGATGGTTTTACTTTCACGATTACCAACCGGCATTTTGCACTGCTTCCGGATACCGGTGGCGAGGGCATTATGATGTTTATCATAGCAGGTGGTCTGTTGTTAGCGTTTCTGCTTTATACCGGACGCAGAAGGAAACGGAAACAGGCGATGTAGGAAAGGGGGAGCAGGGTCATGAGAGAGATATGGCTGCGTGGGGAACTTCCACCGTAAAGGCTGAAAGAATCCAAAGCGAACCAATAAAAAATCAAAAGAAAGTGAGAAGAGGAACATGAAGAAATTAGTATCAAGATTTATGGCAGTTCTGATGGCAATGACCATGATACTGTCCATGAGCATGACTGTATTTGCAGCAGAAGCTCCAAAAGGAACCCTGACAGTCAACAATACAGTGGCAGGAAAGACCCTGGATCTGTATCAGATTTTTTACAGCAACAAAAAACGGCGATAATGTAGCATATACACTGAACAGTGCATATGAGGGATTTTTTAAGAATAATATTAGAATATCAGGATCTGAAAGTTTAAAAGGTGAAGCTTTAAGTGAAGCGGCATATAACTATGTTAAAGATCAGGTCGGAAAAGATGGAAGTAATGGCGCAGCGTTTGCAAAAGATATCTTGGACTGGATTCTTAAGAATAAAACTATTGTAGATGCTACTCATACAACTGCACCTACAACCGCTGGTACTACGGTAATTAATAAGCTGGATTATGGATATTATGTAGTGTATCCAGTAGGTGCAACAGATACATCTACAGCACCTGGAGAACAGGGTTACACATCCGTAGCATCTTTAGTCAGCGTTACAGGTGATACTTCAATTAACATGAAGAGCAATTACCCGACAGTAGTAAA
>ENA-OQKW01000304-OQKW01000304.1-human-gut-metagenome-genome-assembly--contig:-NODE-304-length-13060-cov-3.717931_pt1 | contig 13060 bp, 11 predicted proteins | sample MGYA00242657_ERZ504815 | MGnify/ENA primary metagenome ERZ504815 (study PRJEB26092, sample SAMD00036404) | human gut metagenome | host: Homo sapiens | study: EMG produced TPA metagenomics assembly of... | reverse complement strand
CCATATCTGGGACAGCTGGGCAGATGAGAGTGGTTCTATCGGTAAGGCATATGGGTATCAGCTTGGCGTGAAACATTCAGTACAAAGAAGGAATGATGGATCAGGTAGACAGAGTGATCTATGATTTGAAAAATAATCCGTTCAGCCGAAGAATTATGACCAATATTTATGTGCATCAGGATCTGCATGAGATGAATCTGTATCCCTGTGCATATTCCATGACATTTAATGTGACACAGACACCGGGGAACGATAAGCTGACTCTGAATGCAATCCTCAATCAGCGTTCACAGGATATCCTTGCAGCGAATAACTGGAATGTATGTCAGTATGCACTTCTGCTTATGATGATGGCTCAGGTATGTGATATGGAAGCAGGGGAACTGCTTCATGTAGTGGCAGACTGCCATATCTATGACCGTCATATCCCGCTGATAAAGGAACTGATCCAGAGAAAACCATATCCTGCACCTGTTGTGAAACTGAATCCGGAAGTAAAAGATTTCTATCAGTTTACAACAGATGACCTGATCGTGAAGAATTATGAGACATGGCCGCAGATTAAGAATATTCCGATTGCCGTTTAACCAAACTGTGGAGCAATTATCTGGTTATGAGCAAGTAGCGAATGCGGATGATTTTATTCGCCTGACTTAAATTGACAATATAAAATCAAGAGAGGAAAATTCAAATGAATGTTATCGTAGCAGCAGATAAAAACTGGGGAATCGGCAAGAACAACCAGCTTCTGGTAAGTATTCCGGCAGATATGAAGATGTTTCGTGAGGAAACAAGTGGAAAAGTAGTAGTGATGGGAAGAAAAACTCTGGAAAGTTTTCCAAACGGACTTCCGCTTAAAAACAGGATCAATATTGTGATCACATCCAATAAAGAATATGAGGTAAAGGGTGCGATCATAGTACACAGTATTGAAGAAGCGCTGGAAGAGATAAAGAAATATCCGGCAGAAGATGTTTACTGTATAGGTGGTGACAGCATTTATGCGCAGATGCTTCCGTACTGTGATGTAGCTCATGTGACAAAGATTGACTTTGCATATGAAGCAGACAGTCATTTCCCAAATCTGGACGAAGATGATGAATGGGAAATTACGGGAGAGAGCGATGAGCAGACATACTTTGATCTGGAGTATCAGTTTGTGAAGTATGAGAGAAAGAAATAGAAGGAACAAAGCAGAGCCGGAAAAATCAGTGATGTAAAAGAAAAAATATCCCTCAGAATGTGTTTAAACTGATTCTGAGGGATGTTTTTGTATAGTGAAAATCTACGTTACTATTCATTACGTTCTCAGCGGGATAGCAGTGTATGAACAGCAACAATTCTTCTGATGTTGAAAGACGTTAACTGTCTGGCAGTCAGATGTTATTTATTCAATAACTTTCAGCCATCCTTCCGGAGCCTGGATACGTCCCATCTGGATACCTGTTAATGTGTCATAGAGTTTCTGGATAACCGGACCCATTTTCTCCATTCCGCTTGGGAAACAGATTTCTTTACCATGGTCAACAATCTTTCCGACAGGAGAGATAACTGCAGCAGTACCGCAGAGACCACATTCAGCGAAATCTTTCACTTCATCGAAGTATATTTCTCTTTCCTCAGCTTCTAATCCCAGGTATTCCTTGGCAACATAGATTAAGGAACGACGTGTGATAGAAGGAAGGATACTGTTGGACTTCGGTGTGACAACTTTGCCGTCTTTTGTAACGAAGATGAAGTTAGCACCGCCTGTTTCTTCTACCTTGGTACGTGTAGCTGCATCAAGATACATGTTCTCATCGAATCCGTTCTTGTGAGCATCTACGATTGCATGTAAGCTCATTGCATAGTTAAGACCTGCTTTGATATGGCCTGTTCCATGAGGTGCAGCGCGGTCGAAATCACTGACGCGGATTGTGATTGGTTTAGCACCGCCTTTGAAGTATGGTCCTACAGGTGTAGTGAATACACGGAACATATACTCATCAGCAGGTTTTACACCGATAACCGGGTTAGTACCCATCATATATGGACGAACATATAAAGTTGCGCCTGAACCGTATGGCGGAACATATGCTGCGTTAGCTTTTACAGTCTGAACAATTGCATCAACAAAACGGTCTTCCGGGAATACAGGCATCTCAAGTCTCTTTGCTGAGTTTGCCATACGTTCTGCATTTAAGTCAGGACGGAAAGTAACGATATGTCCGTCTTCTGTAGTGTAAGCCTTCATTCCTTCGAAAACTGTCTGCGCATACTGGAAAACACCTGCACATTCGTTCAGTGTTACATTAGGATCTGTTGTCAGTTCTCCGGCATCCCATGCGCCGTCTTTGAATTTAGATACATAACGATAATCGGTCTGTACGTAACCGAAGCCTAAGCTGCTCCAGTCGATATTCTTTTTTTCCATAATGAACCTTTCCTCCGTTCACACATATTTACAGTATTTACAAGTGTGATTACTGTTTATCTCTTTACCATTGTAAAACTTTTGTCTGCTAAGTTCAATGGGAAATTTCCAATTTTAATGAAAAAATTCAAAAATCCGCCAGTCTTGTTTTTTATAGAGGATTTCGCTATAATATGGAATAGAAAATGGAGGAAAATATGAGCGAGAATTTTGATGAATTAGGAGAACTTGGAGACAAATAAAAAAAATCATAGACACAGCAGTTTCTACTAAAGATTACCGCCAGATGACCGAGGATATTAAGCAGACGGTGGGACAGACTGTTAACAGCGCAGTAAATTCTGCTGTAGATTCCGGAAGCGAGGCAATCAAAAATGGTCTGAATAATGTATTTGGAACCGGAAACAGTCAGTCCGGTGATTCCGGGGTATACCGCAATAAAACAAAAGAATTTGAAGAAAAGCGCAGGCGGGAACGTGAACAGGAGCAGGAACGTCAGAGAATTGAGAAGGAGAAAGCAAAAGAGAAGATGCTGACTCTTTATGAAAGGAACACCGGGGGAAGAATGAAAGGTATGATGATTGCTGTTTCAGGTGGAATCCTTGCCAGTGGAATGGGACTGGGAACTCTGGTCCTCAGCATCTTTGGAGCGGTGGGGCATATGAGTTCCCTTGTGACCGGTGGAACCTGTTTTATGGCAGTCGGAGCTTTGACAGGAGTGGGACTTCTCGCAGGCGGCATTAAAAAACTGGGTAAACTGGAACGTTTTCAGAAGTATATTGATACACTGGGAAATCACACATACTGTAATTTTGAACAATTGTCAGCAGCAGTAAATAAGCCGGTGAAATTCGTTAAAAAAGATATTAAAAAGATGATTGATGACAGATGGTTCCGTCAGGGACATATTGATGAGCAGGAAACCTGTCTGATCACCAGTAATGAGACTTATCTGCAATATACGCAGACGCAGAAGGCACTTGAGCAGAAGAAACAGGAAGAAGAAAAACATCAGGCTGAACAGGAGAGAAACAGAAAGAACACACCGCCTGAAGTGCAGGAGGTGCTGGATAAAGGAAATGAATTTCTGGATAAGATCCACAGGAGCAACGATGCGATTCCTGGAGAGGAGATTTCTGCAAAAATATCCAGAATGGAACTGATTGTGGAGAAGATTTTTGAACAGGCGCAGAAGCATCCGGAGATTATTCCGGATCTGAAGAAACTGATGAATTATTATCTGCCCATGACAGTAAAGCTGCTGGATGCATATGAAGAAATGGATCAGCAGCCTGTGCAGGGAGAGAATATCCAGGCATCCAAAAAGGAGATAGAGGATACACTGGATACACTGAATCAGGCATTTGAAAAACTTCTGGATTCTGTCTTTCAGGATACTGCGTGGGATGTTTCAAGTGATATTTCAGTGCTTCATACGCTGCTTGCACAGGAAGGTCTGACAGATGATGACTTTGCAAAAAATGAAAAAGAACTGAAAATAAAAAAGGATAAAAAGGAGCGGCAGAGGACATGGGAAACGAATTTAAAGATTTTGAAATGGAAACACCATCATTAACACTGGAGCCGGATCTTGGAGAGTTTGAAAAGAAAGAAGAAGTGATCCCCAAAAAGCAGCTACAGAAGGAAGAAGTGCCTGTACTGACACCGGAAGAACAGAAAATGGTAAATGATTTTGCTACAAAGATTGATATTGAGAATACTAATCAGATTCTTCAGTATGGTGCAGGAACTCAGAAAAAAATGGCGGACTTTTCTGATACAGCTCTTGAGAATGTAAAGACACAGGATCTGGGTGAGATTGGAGAACTGATCAGTAATGTTGTGGGAGAACTGAAAGATTTCGATGTACAGGAGGAGGGAAAATTCTTTGGATTTTTCAAAAAGCAGACTTCTAAGATTGAAAATCTGAAAAACAAATATGACAAAGCACAAGCCAATGTGGAGAAGATCACAGATTCTCTTCAGCAACATCAGGTGCGCCTTATGAAAGATTCTGCTATGCTGGACAAGATGTATGAACAGAACCTGAATTATTTTAAAGAACTTACCATGTATATCCTTGCCGGAAAAAAGAAACTGGAAGAAACCAGAAACGGAAAGCTTGCAGAAATGAAAAATAAGGCAGCTCTGAGCGGGCTTCCCGAAGACGCGCAGGCAGCCAGAGACCTGGATGAGAAATGCAGCAGATTTGAAAAGAAACTGCATGATCTGGAACTTACCCGTACGATTGCCATGCAGACAGCGCCTCAGATCCGGCTGATCCAGAATAATGATACGGTAATGGTTGAGAAAATACAGACAACGATCGTAAACACAATTCCATTATGGAAAAGTCAGATGGTGCTTGCTCTGGGAATTGCTCACTCTGCAGAAGCGGCACAGGCACAGAGACAGGTAACAGATATTACCAATGAACTTCTCAGAAAGAATGCAGAGACACTTCATATGGCAACGGTTGAGACAGCGAAAGAATCAGAGCGTGGAATAGTTGACCTTGAAACACTGCAGAAGACAAATGCAGATTTGATCCAGACTCTGGATGATGTGATGCGGATCCAGATGGAAGGCCGTCAGAAGAGACAGGCAGCAGAGATGGAAATGCACCGCATGGAAGAAGAACTGAAGAGAAAACTTCTGGAAATCAGATAACTGTTCAGCAGTAATTTATGGAATTGCTATAAATGAGAGAAGAGGAAAATTATGTACAGAGATCATACAAAAGTGATTCAGATCGGAGACAGAAAGATTGGCGGCGGCAACCCGATTTTAATCCAGTCCATGACAAATACAAAAACTGAAGATGTAGAACAGACAGTAGCTCAGATCCTGGCACTGGAGCAGGCTGGCTGTGATATTATCCGTTGTGCAGTACCGACTATGGAAGCTGCAAAAGCACTGAAGGAAATACAAAAAACAGATCCATATACCACTTGTGGCAGATATCCATTTTGATTATCGTCTTGCTATTGCAGCCATGGAAAACGGTGCAGATAAGATCCGGATCAATCCCGGAAATATCGGCAGTACAGAGCGAATCAAAGCAGTGGTTGATGTGGCAAAGGAGCGAGGAATACCCATTCGTGTTGGTGTAAACAGTGGTTCTCTTGAGAAAGAACTTGTGGAGAAATATCATGGAGTCACTGCAGAGGGGCTGGTGGAGAGTGCGCTAGATAAAGTTCATATCATCGAAGACCTGGGATATGACAATCTGGTGATCAGCATCAAATCTTCGGATGTCCTTATGTGTGCAAAGGCTCATGAACTGATCGCGGAGAAGACGAATTATCCACTTCATGTAGGAATCACAGAAGCTGGAACTCTTTATTCCGGAAACATTAAATCTGCTATCGGACTGGGGATCATCCTGAATCAGGGAATCGGTGATACCATTCGTGTCTCTCTTACAGGAGCACCTTTAGAAGAGATTAAATCCGCAAAACGTATCCTGAAAACTCTGGGGCTTCGCAAAGGTGGCATAGAAGTTGTGTCATGTCCAACCTGTGGACGCACACAGATCGATCTGATCGGTCTTGCAAATAAGGTAGAAACCATGGTGCAGGATATCCCGCTTGATATTAAAGTAGCAGTTATGGGCTGTGTGGTAAACGGACCCGGAGAAGCAAAAGAGGCAGATATCGGAATTGCAGGCGGAGTTGGTGTGGGACTTCTGATCAAACATGGTGAGATCATAAAGAAAGTTCCGGAAGATCAGCTTTTGGATACGTTGCGGGAAGAACTTCTGAACTGGAAGTAACATTTGGAACGAAGACTTCCTGTCAGATCAACGAGGAGATTTTATTTTGGAAAAAGACTTTTTTGACGTATTTCCCAGCTTAAAAGTGAAGAAAGAACTGGAAGAACTGCTGGACATGGTTTTGTGACCAGAGTGTCCTGCAATCCTTCCAGAACTCATATATGGGTGTATATAAAAAGTGAACGCTGGATTCATAAGAAGCATATCTTTGAACTGGAAGAACAGATAGAGAGACAGATTTTTGCAGGACTGAATGTAACAGTTACAGTTATTGAGAAATTCCGCCTTTCCGGTCAGTACAATCCTCAGAACTTTCTGGAAACTTACAGATCCAGCATGGAACTGGAACTGCGCAGCTACAATATGCTGGAATACAATATGTTCAGACAGGCGCAGATTTTTTTTCCCGGAGAAAATGATCTTCATATGATCCTGCCTGATTCTGTAATAGCCAGAGAAAAGAGCGAGGTCCTGATTGAATATCTGCAGAAGGTTTTCTGCGAAAGATGCGGAATGGACTTAAAAGTGGAACTTGAGTTCAGGGAGACGCAGGAGAGTAAGTACCGTAAGAATGCAGCAGTGCAGATTGCTCAGGAAGTGGAAAATGTAATCCGTCATGCGAAATTAAACAGTAAGAATGAAGAGCCGGCTCAGTCTGAAGAAGCAGGAACAGCAGAGAAGAAAGCAGAGAAAAAGACTGATAAGGGACAGCAGGAAAAGAAGGATAAAAAAGCCGCATTTGCAGACCGCAAAGACAACAGGAAGGGAGATTTCCGGGGTGGATTCAGAAGGGACAGCAATCCGGATGTTATCTATGGAAGAGATTTCGAAGGAGAGCCTGTTGCACTTGAGACGATTACCGGTGAGATGGGTGAGGTGATCGTCCGCGGACAGGTTATGGAGGTTGAAGCCAGAGAAATCCGTAATGAAAAAACAATTCTTATCTTCCCGATCACAGACTTTACGGACAGTATTGTTGTGAAGATGTTTTTGCGCAATGAACAGGTGCCGGAAGTGACAGAACATGTAAAGAAGGGGGCTTTTCTGAAGTTTCGCGGTGTGACAACAGTAGACCGTTTTGACAGTGAACTGACTATTGCATCTATAGCCGGGATTAAGAAAATTGCCAATTTTACAACTGCCAGAGTAGATACCAGCCCACAGAAAAGAGTAGAGCTTCACTGTCATACAAAGATGAGCGATATGGATGGGGTTACGGATGCCAAATCTCTGGTGAAACGTGCTTATGAGTGGGGACATCCTGCCATTGCCATTACAGACCATGGGGTTGTACAGGCGTTTCCGGAGGCAAATCACTGTTTCGATGCCTGGGGCGGATGTGTGCCGAAGGATTCTGATTTTAAGGTCCTTTATGGAATGGAAGGCTATCTGGTAGATGATTTAAAAGGTATGGTGACCAATGGAAAAGGTCAGAAGCTGAACGGTAGATTTGTGGTCTTTGATATTGAGACAACAGGTTTTTCTTCGCTGACCTGTCAGATCATAGAGATTGGCGCCGTACTGGTAGAAAATGGTGAGATTACGGACCGTTTTTCCACATTTGTAAATCCAAAGGTACCGATTCCTTTTCGCATTGAACAGCTGACCAGTATCAATGACAGTATGGTCATGGATGCTCCGACTATCGAAGAAGTGCTTCCGAAATTCCTTGAATTCAGCAAGGATGCGGTTATGGTTGCACACAATGCGGACTTTGATATGGGATTTATTATGAAAAACTGTGACAGACTGGGAATCGCACATGATTTTACTTATGTAGATACGGTCGGTATGGCCCGTTTCCTGCTTCCTGCATTGAACAGATTTAAGCTGGATACGGTAGCAAAAGCAGTTGGGGTTTCACTGGAAAATCATCACCGGGCAGTAGATGATGCCGCATGTACTGCAGAGATTTTTGTGAAGTTTGTAAAGATGCTGGAAGAGCGTGATATCCGGGATGTGGATATGCTGAATGAGCAGGGAGCTGTTTCTGTAAATACTATCAGGAAACTGCCGACCTACCATGTGATCATTTTTGCCAGAAATGAGACAGGGCGCATTAATCTGTATAAACTTAGTGAGCCAGTCTCACCTGAAGTATTATCACAGACGTCCACGTGTTCCCAAAAGTGTGCTGGAGCAGTACAGAGACGGACTTCTGGTGGGAAGTGCCTGTGAAGCAGGGGAACTGTATCAGGCAATTCTGAGAAATGCACCGGATACTGAGATAGCCAGACTGGTAAATTTCTATGATTATCTGGAGATCCAGCCTGTTGGAAATAACAGATTTATGATCGCAGATGATAAGCATGATATGATCAGTTCCGAAGAAGACCTGAAGGAGATAAACAGGAAGATCGTTAAGCTTGGAGAGCAGTTTAAGAAACCGGTAGTTGCAACCTGTGATGTGCATTTCATGGATCCACAGGATGAGATTTACAGAAGGATTATTATGGCCGGAAACGGATTCTCAGATGCAGATGAGCAGGCACCGCTGTATTTACGTACCACAGAGGAAATGCTGGAAGAATTTGCCTATCTGGGAAGCGAGAAAGCAGAAGAAGTTGTCATTACAAATACAAATAAGATCGCAGATATGATTGAGAAGATATCACCTATTCATCCGGACAAATTCCCGCCGGTCATTGAGAATTCCGACCAGGATCTGAAGAATATCTGTTTTACAAAAGCGCATGAAATGTATGGAGATCCATTGCCGGAGATTGTGGAAAGCAGGCTTGACAGGGAACTGAATTCAATCATTTCCAATGGGTATGCCGTAATGTATATCATTGCACAGAAGCTTGTATGGAAGTCAAATGAAGATGGTTACCTGGTAGGTTCGCGAGGTTCTGTAGGATCTTCTCTGGCAGCTACCATGTCCGGTATCACAGAGGTAAATCCTCTGCCGCCGCATTATCTCTGTCCTAATCCGGACTGCAAATACAGTGATTTTGATTCACCGGAAGTAAAGCAGTATGCAGGTATGGCGGGGTGTGATATGCCGGATAAGATCTGTCCGAAATGTGGAACCAGGATGAAAAAAGAAGGGTTTGACATTCCTTTTGAGACATTCCTTGGATTCAAGGGAGATAAGGAACCGGATATTGACCTTAACTTTTCAGGAGAGTATCAGGCTAATGCACACAGATATACAGAGGTTATTTTCGGTAAGGGGCAGACATTCAAGGCAGGGACTATCGGTACGCTTGCGGAGAAAACTGCATTTGGTTATGTGAAGAATTATTTTGAAGAGCGTGGTGTGCATAAACGTTACTGTGAGATCAACCGCATCGTACAGGGATGTACAGGCGTGCGGCGTACAACAGGACAGCATCCGGGAGGCATTATCGTACTTCCTGTAGGTGAGGAGATTGAGAAATTTACTCCTGTCCAGCACCCTGCGAATGATGTGAACAGTGACATTATCACCACACATTTTGATTATCATTCTATTGACGGAAACCTGCTGAAGCTTGATATACTTGGACACGATGATCCCACTATGATCCGAATGCTGGAGGATTTAACGGGAATCAGTGCCAGGGATGTCCCCCTGGATCAGAGGGATGTCATGTCATTGTTTGCAAGTACAAAGGCTTTGAAAATTGAACCGGAAGATATTGGCGGATGTAAGCTCGGATGTCTGGGAATCCCGGAATTTGGTACAGATTTCGCCATGCAGATGCTTATTGACACCAAGCCGAAATACTTCTCTGACCTGATCCGTATTGCAGGGCTTTCTCATGGTACGGATGTATGGCTGGGTAATGCCCAGGTGTTGATCCAGGAGGGTAAGGCAACCATTTCCACAGCTATCTGTACCCGAGACGATATTATGATCTACCTTATCGGAAAAGGAGTGGAAAGTGGCCTTGCGTTTACGATCATGGAGAGTGTCCGTAAGGGAAAAGGTCTTCGTGACGAGTGGATCGAGACCATGAAAGAGCATGGAGTTCCGGACTGGTATATCTGGTCCTGTAAGCTGATCAAGTATATGTTCCCGAAGGCCCACGCAGCAGCATACGTTATGATGGCATACAGAATTGCGTGGTATAAGGTGTTTCAGCCACTGGCATACTATGCGGCATATTTCAGTATCCGCGCCACAGCGTTCTCCTATGAGCTGATGTGTATGGGAAAGGAACGCCTGGAGTATTATATGGCAGAAATTCGCAAAAAAGGTGATTCAGCATCTAAAAAAGAACTGGATACCCTGAAGGATATGCGTATTGTACAGGAAATGTACGCACGTGGATTTGAATTTGTGCCGATTGATCTTTATACTGCCAAGGCACAAAGATTTCAGATTGTGGATGGGAAACTGATGCCGTCACTTGCAACTATTGACGGACTGGGAGATAAGGCAGCAGATGCAGTGGTTGATGCTGCAAAACAGGGAAAATTTTTGTCAAAAGACGACTTCCGCGACAGAACCAAAGTCAGCAAAACGGTTATTGATCTGATGGATGATCTGAAATTATTCGGAGATATCCCGCAGTCGAACCAGATGTCATTATTTGACTTTACAGGATGAGCATAAATTCTGTGACCGCAAAGTGTGTTGCAGGGCATGGTGCAGACAGCAACATAAAATGCCCTGACATCATAATATATGATAACAGGAGATGGATATGAAGAAAGACGAACTTAGATATTTACAGAGACTTGCAGAAATTTATCCTACAATCGGAAAGGCATCTACGGAGATTATCAATCTTCAGTCAATCCTGAATCTGCCGAAGGGAACGGAACACTTTATGTCAGACCTTCATGGAGAGTATCAGGCGTTTTCACATGTGCTCAGAAATGGTTCCGGTGCAGTGAGGAAGAAGATTGATGATGTGTTTGGACATACATTAAGTAACAATGATAAGCGTTCTCTGGCAACTCTGATCTATTATCCGAAAGAGAAGATGGATCTTGTTAAAGATACAGAAGAAGATATGGAAAACTGGTATAAGATCACTCTCTACCGTCTTATTGAAATTTGTAAGACAACAGCCTCCAAATATACCAGATCCAAAAGTACGAAAAGCTCTTCCTGCAGATTATGCCTATGTGATCGAAGAGCTGATCACAGAGAAAGCGGAAGTTCTCGATAAAGAGGCATATTATGATTCTATTGTAAATACGATCATTGAGATTGGCAGTGCGGAGAATTTTATCATAGCACTTGCAGAACTGATCCAGCGTCTGGTCGTGGATCATTTACATATTCTGGGGGATATTTATGACAGAGGTCCTGCTCCACATTTCATTATGGATCGCCTGATGCAGTATCACTCCCTGGATATTCAGTGGGGAAACCATGATGTTGTCTGGATGGGTGCGGCAGCAGGACAGAAAGCCTGTATTGCAACAGTGGTAAGAAACAGTATCCGTTACGGAAATCTGGATATTCTTGAGGATGGATACGGAATCAATATGCTTCCTCTGGCGACCTTTGTGATGGAGGCGTATAAGGATGATCCCTGCGAGATTTTTGCTATGAAAGGTGCTTCCAATTATAATGTTCTTGAGGAAGAACTGGGCAAAAAAATGCACAAGGCTATTGCTGTGATCCAGTTTAAATTAGAAGGTAAACTGGTGCGCAGACATAAAGAATTCCAGATGGAAGACAGAGCACTTCTTCATCGGATCAATCCGGAAAAAGGGACGATCACACTGCCTGACGGAAAAGAATATCCGCTTCGCGACAATAATTTTCCGACTATTGACTGGAAACATCCATACGAACTTACAGCCGGAGAAAAAGAAGTTATGGACAAACTGTCCTCTGCATTCAGAAACTGTGAAAAACTGCAAAACCACATCCGTCTCCTACTTGACAAAGGCGGGCTTTATACAGTATATAACGGAAATCTTCTGTTTCACGGAAGCATTCCTCTGAATGAAGACGGAACATTCCGGGAAGTACAGATTTATGGAAAAAGCTACAAGGGAAAAGAACTGTACGATGTACTGGAAACCTATGTGCGCAGAGCATTCTATTCTGTAGGAAAAGAAGAACAGAAGAAGGGCAGAGATATTATGTGGTATATCTGGGCAGCTCCGAATTCACCATTGTTTGGCAAGAGCAAGATGAGTACTTTTGAAAGATATTTCATAGAGGATCCTTCTACACATGAAGAGAAGAAGAGTGCTTATTACCGCCTCTGGGAGAATGAAGAAGTGGTAGATAATATGCTTCGTGAATTTGGTCTGGATCCGGAAAAAGGGCATATCATCAATGGCCATGTTCCGGTACACCAGAGTGAAGGAGAAAGTCCTATAAAATGTGATGGAAAGGTTATCGTGATTGACGGTGGTTTTTCCAAGCCATATCAGAAAGTAACGGGAATTGCCGGATATACGCTGATCTATAATTCCTATGGACTGAATCTTACTGCTCATGAACCGTTTACGTCCAAAGCAGATGCTGTGGCAAGAGAGACTGATATTGTATCGAATCGCGTGGCAGTCAGCTACATGTCCAGACGCCAGCTTGTGGGTGATACAGATACAGGTCATGCGCTGAAAGAGAGAATACAGGAATTGATCCAGCTGCTGGATGCATACAGAACAGGTATCATCAAGGAAAAGAAATAAGATTAAAACTCTTTACTTCTAAATTTTCATTCTATATAATGGGAGTGTTGTGTGATATAACTGTTTTTACAGCAATTTGGCAGGATAAGAACTGTTATAGTGAAGGAAAACGTTATGAAACGGGCTATAGTAATCTTTTTAAATGGATTATCGAAGAGGATTATGATAAAAGTTGCCTGAAGATGATGAACAAAAGGAGAATACGATAATGGGTGGAATTTTTGGAGTAGCATCAAAGTCCAGTTGCATTCTGGACCTTTTCTTCGGAATTGATTATCATT